>Ga0116176_10000096_pt1 | contig 69620 bp, 40 predicted proteins | sample AD_STIC08_MetaG_FD_89803 | JGI IMG/M metagenome (GOLD analysis project Ga0116176, IMG submission 89803) | Active sludge microbial communities of municipal wastewater-treating anaerobic digesters from USA - AD_STIC08_MetaG | ecosystem: Engineered > Bioreactor > Anaerobic > Digestate | place: USA...
CCATTGCAATGGAGGTGGCGTCGGGCCGCACCAACGGCGTGATCGACGCCCTGCTCCAACCGAATCGAGCCCTCCCTCCGAAACGTCCCGGACCAGCGCCGCGACCTCGCGACGGAGCATCGCCCGGCGCTACCGAACCGTAACCATGGCTTCCCGCGCGCACTCGAGCCGACTCCCGATCGCGACCGCCCTGGCGGGGCTGGTGCTGGTGCTCTATTACGCTTCGGTGTTCAAACCGTTGTCGCGCCGGGTCGACGACCTCGACGGGCCGCTCACCAATCTCTGGCATAGTTTCGTCACGACCAATCGCACACACGAGGCATGCGCCGGCCTCGATTTCACCCTGGTCGACCGGCGGGTCGAGGAGCTTCGTGGCGCTCTGAAGCATCTCGAGTCGGCCCAAATCGCAGTCCAAACACGCCTCAAGTTGCCCCCCGAAGTCAACGCAAGACTCGCCGAACCGTTCCAACTCATCGACTTCCAGAACGATCGCAGCCGCCAGGCCGAAGCCCTCACGCGCCTCGCCAAGGAGAAAGGCGTCGCCTGCGAGCCCGCTGTTCTCAACGGCCTGCCCGAGTACTCGGTCGATCTCGTCGATCCGCGCCTGCTCTGGCCGCGTCTCTATTTTGCCAACCAACTCCTGCTGGCGGCCGTGCACTCGAAGGTCGCCGGCCTGCGCAGCCTCACCCAACTCCCCTCGATCAGCCATCGGAAGGACAGCGTCGGCGACGGACTCCTCGAAGAGCTGCCCATGCGCATCGAACTGTTCGGCCCAACCCCCGCGGTCGCCCAGTTCGTGACCAGCCTCCCCCTCCGGGGCGAAGACCTCAACCTCGTCGGTCTGGACACTCTCCTCACCAACAAACCGGTCTTCTTCGCTGGCCGGATTCTCGCCCGCAAACACTCGCCGGAACGTCCGGAGGATGTCTTGCTCGAACTGACGGTTTCTGGTTGGGTCGTCGCCGCCGGCGGACCGTCGGAGTGACCGATCTCACAAGAACTCGCTGCATGCTCGGCGCCCTGGAAAGAACAATCTGGTTTTCAGCCCTCCTACTGGCGGGTCTGGCGATCTTGCTCGCGCTAGTCCTCTTCGGTTTTGGCGGTGGGCTTCCGGATCTCAAATCGCCCGCCGGGTCGCGCGCTTCGGCAAACCCGCCCCTCGTCGAGCCCATCCCGGACCTGTTCGCCACCTCGGCGGTGCCGGCGCTCGAGACCTCGAGCAACGCGATCAACCCCTTCTTCACGCTTTACTTTCAACCACCCGCGCCGCCGCCGACCAAGAAGGTCCCCCTCCTCTACCTCGGCTGTGTCGAGTCGTCCACCCGCGTGCTTCGAGCTTACGTGCGAGTCGCTGACAAGCTCCAGATCCTGCCCTTGGGCGAAAAGGTCATCGCCGACTACGCGATCCAGAACATCTCGCTCAAGGCCCTGGTCCTAACCAACACGACGGGGCAGACAAGCGTGTTCGGTTTCAAGACCAACGCAACCATTGAAGTGCCGGCAAACTGACCTGTGGATTCTGATCCTGCCAAACGAGAAGTCGGAGATCTGCTCCTGGCCGCCGGCCAATTGACCCAGGACCAGCTCGAAACGGTGCGCCGCCGCCAGCAGCGCTGGCGCGTCTCGCAACACTCCGCCATCCTGAGCCTCAGTTACGCCTCCGAAGAAGACACCTACCGCGCGCTGGCCACACTCCACAACATCGAGTTCATCGACCTCTCCAAGACCTCCCTGCCCCCCAATTTCAAGGAACTGGTCCCCGTCGCGGTCATGCTCAACCACCGCGTCGTCGCCGTCGCCGCCGAAAACGACACGCTCGTCCTCGCCTTCTCCGAGCCCCCACGCCAGGCCGAGGTCAGCAACCTGCGGCTCCTGCTCAATCGCAAGATTCGCCCCCTCCTGACCACCCCAAGCTGCCTGCGCGCCATCATCAAACAGCATTTTGGTCTGGGCGCAGAAACCATTCAACGGCTGCGCGAGGACCGGGGCGCGACCGAACCCGCCCAGGAAATCGTCTTCGATGTCGCCAAGGCGGAATCGGACGGCGACGATGCGGTCGACGCCAGCATCGCGCGTTTTGTCGACCAGATCCTCTCCGAGGCGCTCCGGCTCCAGGCCACCGACATCCACCTCGAACCGTACAACGCCACGATCAAACTGCGCTACCGCATCGACGGCGTCATGCAGGCCGTCCCTGTCCCGTCGGAACTCCGCCAGGTCTATGGCGCTCTGGTCTCGCGTCTGAAGGTCATGGCGAGCCTCAACATCGCCGAAAAACGCGTCCCCCACGATGGGCGCATCACCATGAAGACCGAGGACGAGGAGTACGATCTGCGAGTCTCGATCGTGCCAACCAAGCACGGCGAATCGGTCTGCTTGCGCGTTCTCGGACGCCAGAGCCTCATGCTCGAACTGAAGGAACTCGGTCTCGAAACCGCGCAGGAAGCGCTCATCCAGGAACTCACGCAATTGCCCCAAGGCCTTGTCCTGCTCACCGGCCCCACCGGCAGCGGCAAGACCACAACCCTCTACGCCGCCCTCGCCCATGCCAACGACGAAGGCCGCAAGATCATCACGATCGAGGACCCCATCGAGTATCAACTCGAGGGCGTGGTCCAGATCCAGACCCGCGAGGAAGTGGGCCTCTCCTTTGCCAGCGGATTGCGCTCTGTGCTCCGACACGATCCTGACGTTGTGTTGATTGGCGAGATTCGAGATTCCGACACCGCTGAAATCGCCGTGCGCGCCGCCCAGACCGGCCACCTGGTCTTCTCCACCCTCCACACCAACGACAGCATCAGCGCCATCACGCGTCTCTTGGATATGGGCATCGATCCGTTCCTGCTCGGCTCCTCGCTGGTCTGCAGCATCGCCCAGCGCCTGGCCCAAAGGATCTGCCCCCACTGCAAACGGCCTGAACCCGACCTTCCGACCGATCTTCGCCAGGAGATGGCCGCGGCTCTCGGCCTGGCTCCCGAATCGGTCGAGGCCTTTCGCGGCGAGGGATGCATCGAGTGCCAGCTCAAAGGCCATCGCGGACGCGTCGGCATCTACGAGTTCTTCGTCATGACCGACGAAGTGGTCGACCTCCTCGGCCCGAGCATCAAGACCGGCCAGTTGCGCGCCGCCGCGCGCGTCCATGGCTGGCGCACGTTGCGCGAACACGCCTGGTCGAAAGTCCAAGCCGGACTCGTCTCAATCTCCGAAATCCAACGGCTCACCCGCCGCATCAAACCGTCCGCCCTCGAAGCCGCCGGCTAGTCCGACACTGCCCCCGCCCGCACACGAACCGCTTCCCAGTCGCGCGATGGCGCCGATGCCCCAGACCCCGCCCTCGACTTCCCCTTGATCCGGTCGCCCGTGATGACGCCCTCGTATCGGGTCGTGAACCTCTTCCCAACAACCAGCCGCGTGACCTCGAATCGCAGCCGACCATCCTTGAATTCGATTTTCTCAAGAGGCAACTCCTTTCGATCGGCCCCCACGGCCTCACCGACCAGTCTGGCGTCGACCCTGCGAAGTCGAATCTCCGCTTCCAACACGTTGCCCGTCCCGGCCGCGTAACTCCATTTCCAGATGCCGGTCGGGTCCACCGCCTCCGCCTCCGTGTCCGCGCACCGCACCGTCAACACGAGAAAGAAAACGAAGACCGCCCCAAACGCCTTCAGCGCGCTCAGGCCAACCACGGGCGTCCAACCGCTCGCTGCGCTTCGTGGTCGTGAACCTGAAGCGGCGGGAGGTGCGGACGCGTCAGCGCCGTCTTTCACATCGAGTTTCATGGTCTGTCTCACCGCAAGCCCAATCCGATGACCTCCTTGCAGTACTTGAGACTGCGTTCGAGCTCGCTCTTCTGATACTCCTGCTCCGCCGTGTTGTCCGGAGAACGATGGGGCGCCAGCGGCTTTCCCCGCTTCGCCAAGGCCAGAAAACGCGCGAAGTCGGCCCCCCGCGCCTTGGGCCAGGCATCCCAGAATCCGGGCTTGAGATAAGGAAAATCAACAGCGAACCCGGAAATGATTTCGATATGGACCGGCATGCCCGGGCAAAGCCGGGCGAGCTTGGCGAAGAACGCCGGCGAATCGATGCATCCTTCCCCAATCGCCGTCCACTGCACCTTTGCGCCATCTTCATACTCCCAAACCATCGAGTCGCGGATGTGCGTGCTGACGATGTAGGGCGCGAGGACCTCGAGGCTCGCCATCGGATCCTCGAGCGCCCAGGTCGAGTTCCCCGAATCGAACGTGGCGCCGACATAGTCCTTGCCCGCGGCCTCGATCAGCGTGACCAACTCCCAAGCCTGCATGTCGCCTGCATGGTTTTCGACCGAAATCTTGACACCGGCATCCAGCGCCTGGGACCGGGCACTCTGACACACGCGCACCGTGTCCGCGATCCGCGCCTCGATGCCGCCCTCGGACTTGCGATCCTCGCGCGTGCCCAACACAACACGAAGCACGGGCGAACCGAGGGCCTTGGCTGTCCGGATGCCCAGGGCCAAATGTTCCTCAGCCGTCCCCCACTTCTTGTTGAACGCGCGTGACGTAGGGCAGATGCTCCACGTGCCAAGCAGAATGTCGATGCCCAGGTCCGCCGCCTTCGCCCGCACCTCCCGCAGATATCGCTCCTCGAGACTCTCGAGCGCATCCAGGCTCGTGATGTAGAGCGAGTCGAGCTTCTGCGACGCGGCGTAATCGAGCAACCCGCCCGCCTTCAGCCCGAGGGCCCGCACCGAGAAATTGTCGAAGCCCAGTTTCACCCCTAGCCGGGCCGGCACCTGGGCGCGCCCCCCCGCGTTGATCGCCAGCCCGGCCCCGGCCAAAGCCAGGGTCCGACCAAACTGACGCCGATTCAGACCATTTCCTGTAGACTCCATGAGCAACTCCATCAACGGTCGGGCAGTCGGCTCGAACCCGCCCGGGGGCTACCCGGCTGTCTCAGCGGTCCATCCGCCGCCCGCTTCACCGCCCTTGGTGGCATAGATTACGCCACGCTGGCAAGCGTGATCCACTCTGGGAGTTGAGAGTTGAGAGTCCAGAGTTGGGAGTTGGAGGTCAAACGTTTCTCGTTCATTGTCTCCGTGCGCATTCAACCGTTCAATGTCATCGATTCCCATGAAGCGCTCCAGGCTCCGAGAGACTCCCCCCGCACCTGCCGTACACATCCGGCCTCACTCTGTAATTGCGCGGACGCTCGATTCGCTGTTTCCTCGCACCCAACAATGAACCCCGGAAGGCAATCATGGCTGTAAACACTTTGAATCTGTCGGTTGCCGGCCCGATCTCGGCGGCAGTGGACCGCGTGCGGCTCGTCCTGTTCCAACCGTTCGACCTCGAGAAGTGGCTGACACTGGGCTTCTGCGCCTTCCTCGCCAACCTCGGGCATGGGGGCGGCGGGGGCGGCGGCGGTCATTGGGGCAGGCATGGGGGCGATATTCATGTCCAACCCATGATCGAATGGATCGAATCGAATCTGGCCTTGGTGGTATTGGGGGCCCTGGGCATCGGCGTGATCGTCCTAGCCCTGATGCTGCTGTTCGCATGGCTGAGCAGCCGGGGCGAGTTCATGTTCGTGGACGGTGTCGTGCGCAATCGCGCCGCCGTTAAGGAACCGTGGGCTGTCTACGCCCAATCCGGAAACCGCCTGTTTCTGTTCACGTTCCTGCTCTGGCTGGCGCTGTCCCTGTTTGTGGCGATCACGTTGGGGTCCAGCCTGGCTTGGGCCTGGCCCGACATCCAGGCCGACCGTTTCGGTGATCGCTCCCTCGTCGCCATCCTCTGCGGCATCGGCGTGCTGCTCCCAACATTGCTCGGTTCCTGGATCGCACATGTCGTTCTGCGCGATTTCGTGGTTCCCGCAATGTACCTGCGGCCGCAACCGGTCTTGGCGGGCTTCAGTTCGGTCTGGCAGGAGATCATGCGCCCCCACCTGGGCATCGTGCTCCTCTACTTCCTGGTGAAGATTCTTCTGGGCTTGGTCATCGGCCTGCTGGCCGTCATCGTCACGTGCCTGACCTGCTGCCTCGCAGCCCTTCCCTACATCGGCACCGTCATCCTCCTCCCTCTGCTGGTCTTCAAACGCAGCTTCTCGCTCTGTTTCCTCCAGCAGTTCGGCCCGGCTTGGGATTGCTTCGCCTCCGCGCCTTCACCAGCCCAGACACACTGATCGCGACCCGCGAAGAGAGCCAGAGCCCGGACATCAAACTCCGCGAAGCCTGATGAAGTATCCGGCTAGGGATTCCGCTCCCACAGATAGTCCAAACCCACAACACCGGGCTCGATGCACTCGATGGCCACAGCCCTTGATCCGGCTTCGAGATGCACCGCCTTGAATCCGACGTTGAGCATACGGGGGGCGTGAGCCGACTTCAGCGAGACGACCTCCGCCCCACTTCCGGTCGCAAGAGGCCTGTCGTCAACCAACACTCGCACCGTCGCCGCATCCGGACGATGCAGCGCCACAAAATGGATGGCGTAGCGCCCGTCCTTCTCGACAGGAAGATTGAACTTCAGCCGAGCACCCTTCTCCGCCTGCCACAAAACCAACCGTAATTGCGTCGCCAACGGGAACGGCACGGTCTGGATCCGGCCCGCCGTGGCTTCGAGACCGAGCTTCTCGAAGTAGTGAAAGCGCGCGCCAGTAGCGCCGCCCGCCGCCTGCGGCTCGCGTGCCGGCAATAAAGGTATTCTCAGGTCGGCAGGCATGAGTCCGCGATGATCGTCGATTGCGTTCGGACGCGCGTAATGGTAGACAACGCGGGCGTAGCTCAGGCCGGGCGTGCGATTGTGCGACCAGAGTTCGAGGAACACGGCCGCGGATCGTTCGAATGGGACCGCATCGAGCACCTGAAACCTGTGGTTCGAGATATAACCCGCGGTGTCAGGACCCGAATCTAAGGGCTGACCGCAGTACGGGTGATCGAACAGGTCCGGTCGGCTCCACGAGTAGTTGAAGTAGTCCTCGGTGCCGGTCCCGAACATCGATGGCATCAACTCGCCGTCGATCAGAATCTTCTCGTCGCCTTCACCCCACCAGTTCCCTCCGGCGGTCGGAACGCCCGACGGATTCATGATCATCACCGCGCAGCCCGCAAAGACCCCTCGGCCAAGAGCAACCAGGCACGGCAAATCGATCACTCCCGCCCCGGCGAGCAGATCGTGATCGGCCCGCCATTTCGCGCGGAAATAGAGCGAGCGTTCGTCCCAGCTCCATCGGGAAAGGCGGACCGAACCGGTGAGACGCACCGGGCGGCTGGTGTGGTTGACGATCTCGATCCGAACCGACTTCTCGAACGGCATCACAAACCGGCTGGTCAGCGCGCCGTCCGCATCCACACTGAACGGCAGGCTCGAAAACGGATTCACACCCGGGCCGGAAGCGAAGAAATCGCCCACCGGCGCCTCGACTTGCGGACGTTGGGATCCGTCGAACGAAATCCTCAAAAGGCAGCCCCGCAGCGCTGCGTCCAGCGGATCGGATTCGACACGCAGCTTGAACTCGCGCACGGCCGACGGCCCCTGACCGGGCGGCGACCATGTCCAGTTGCGTCCCGGCTCGATCGCGCCTTCGAGTGCCACTGGTTCGTCCCCCAACACCACTCGAGGCCGGGTTAGAGCCTCGACCGCGGCGCGAATTCGCGCTTCCGCCTCTCGCACGTCGCGCTGCGGATCGAAGGTCCGCACCGCGGTGCCAACCGGGTACTGCCGAATCTGGAGATGATAAAAGTGCAGATCAGACACCTTCCCTTCCCACGTCACCTTCATCCCGTTCTGGAATGGAATCGGAAAGTAGTCCGCATCCTGCTGAATGAACGCGTCCCTCGCCTCGAGATCGACCCCGGCCGACTTCATGTAGTGAGCCGAACGCCGCGCGAGAAACTCGTAGGCGTCCCCTTCCCAAACCGGCATCTCCTTCCCAGCCTCCGCTGTGTCGTCCGGCGGGTCCAGATAAACCCGCAACACGCCTCCCATGCCGGCCGACCAGCCGCGAACGATCGCACCCGGGCCGGACGCCTCCGCCACCAGGTAGAGGCCGGCCTGGCCATCCTGAGGCGGACGCAGCACTTTCAGAAAACCAGGAATCGGCTCGCGCCCGAAACCGTCCGCGTTCGAGAACCATTGGGGCGCCTCCGCGGTTGTCGAGCGCCGGTCATAACTCGAAAACTGCACTGTGCGATAGGCGGGCGCAGGCCATCGGGCCAGACGTTCCAAGTCCGCCATCTCGTCGACCAGGTGGCCCAGTGTAATGGGCGTCGCGCCGGATTCGCCGGCCAAGGCCGGCAGCACGAGCAGGGCGCAGACAAGAAGAGTCGAGGTGTCTTGCATGGGAATTCCTTTCAAACGGAGGTCGAGCGACGAAACCGCAAAAGGGCCTTGTACACCGGCGGCGGCACGTATTGACGAACGACTCTCTGCCAGCCTTGTGGACCGACCAGGCCTTTGACCATGCTCGAACTGACTTCGGCGACATCGCGCGGCGGCATCAGGAAAACGGTGCAGATTTTGGCGTCCAGATCGCCGTTGATGTGCCGCATCGTCCGCTCATACTCGTAGTCGCTCTCGGACCGGATGCCGCGCAACAAATGTGTCGCTCCAACCGACTGCGCAAAGTGAATCAGATAACGCTCGGAGAAGGTCACAACCGACACATTCCGAAATTTCCGCACCGATTCCCGGAGCATTTCGAGCCGCGCATCGAGCGAAAACGTGCACCGCTTTTCCGGATGCAGGCCCACCGCCACCACCAACCGGTCGAACAAACGCACGCCTTGGTTGATCATCCACAAATGCCCCACCGTGGCCGGATCGAAGCTGCCTGCATAAACGCCAAGCCGAAGGGGTCTTCTGGTTCGCATCCGCCCGACTCTACACCGACTCCCGATCTTGTCAGCCACCAACCGCATGATGCAGCGATCCCAGCCCGCGCACACACGAACGACGTGTTGGCAACATCCGGTTCCAGCCGCGGCTTGTTGGCGGCGGCTCCGTCGCCCCCGATAACACGCGGGCCATCGAGGGCAAGACCGCGACCGTGTCCCCCGCCGCTTACACCAGATGGTCCGGATACGGACACGCAGACGGCACCCCGGCCGTGTCGCCGCGCTGATCCTCCCGGAGGAACAGCGCCTCGCACTTCTCGGCCAGGACCCGCAGTTCGTCCTTCTCGGCGACTGTCGCCGGCTTATAGCTCTTCGCCGCGGCAATCGACATGTCCAGCAAATCGAGGTAGGAAGGCGGAATGCCAGTGATCACCCCTCGCAGCGAGAGGGAAAATCGAAGGGCCAGCGACACCTCCTCGGGCGTCTCGGTCGTGCGATACCACCAGGACCGCGTCCGCGGCACGTCCTTGGGCCACGCGCCCATCGACAGCGGTTTGATCGCAATGACCGCCGAACCGCGCTTCGCCGCCGCATCGATCACCGCACGCCCGAAATCCCGCAGGTAGTAGTCGGCGAAACTGATGGGAAACATCACGGTGTCGAACGCATAGGCTTCGAGCGCGGCGAGCGCCGCCTTGGTGCTGTGGGCCGAAAAACCAAACCACTTCACCTTCCCCTCGTCGCGCGCCGCCAGGAACGTCTCGAACGCCCCGCCGGGCCCGAACGCTCGCTTGACTTCATCGACCGTCACCAGGTGATGAAGCTGGTACAAATCGAAGTGATCGGTCTGAAGTCTCTTCAGCGAGCGTTCGAGTTCGGTCCGAGCCCCTTCCTTGTCGCGGGCCTTGGTCTTGCACCCCAGAAAAACCTTGCTGCGATCGAGTTGCCGCAAGGCGGGGCCGAGCTTGATTTCGCACTCGCCGTCGTTCCCGTAAGCGGGCGCCACGTCGTAGTAGTTCACACCCCGATCGAAGGCCTCGCGCACCGCCTTGTTCGCGCCCTCCTGGTCAACCCGGATCAGTCCCAGGCCTGGAAAGCCAACTATCGAAATTTGCTGCTGCGTTCGGCCGAGGACGCGCCGCGGCAGACCCGCAACGCGCCCCACAATGTCGTCGTCGGCCTTGAAATCCGCCAACAGCCGTTCGAGGCCCAGACCACCGGCGGCCGTCACGCCGCCGACCATGCGCAGGAAGTCTCGTCGTTTCATGGGGATACCGGTTTGAGCAGGAGATAATCGAGTCCGAACATGTACGCCTTCTCTGCCTTGTCGTTGGCGCCGACAATCGTGACGGAGAACTCGTTCTCCCCCTCCTTCAACGTGTAAACGCCCAGATCGATCTCCTTGCTAGGTTGGACGGTGGGATTGTAGAAATCGATCGGATCGCCCGTCTTCTGCCCGTTGATCGCCAGTTGATGCACGCCGTAGTCCCGGGCACGCAGGAAATGGCCCATGACGCGGTACTGGCCTTGCTTTGGTGCCGGGAAAGCAACGGTGAGAACATCCCCGGGCTTCATGCCCGCATGCCACCAAAGGTGACTCCCCCCGCTGACACCGTCCCAACCCTGCGGCTCGACCGTGCCCGTCACGCGCACAATCCGCATCCCCTCACCCTCAATCGCACCCGCGACGCGCGGCACGACATAGACGGGCATGGGACGCAGTTCGGTGTCCTCGGCACGGATGGCTTTGAAGCGGTCGGTCGCTCCGGGACGGGCGTACCAGTAGGCCACAACCGCCATGTTGACCTTACAGGTCTCGTTCCAGTGCCAGAGTTCCATGTCGAACTTGAAGTCGCGCATGAACGGAATCCGGTCCAGGATGTGAAAGCGGTTCACGCTGGTCCGCCCGTAGTTGTTGGGACCGTCGCACCGTGACTGGGCATGGTAAGCGTGCGTGAAAAGGCCGGGCCAACACCACGCATAGCCAAAGTAGTCCTCCGTCCCGGTCCCGAAGTGGCTCGGAAAAACCTCGCCATCGACGTAGATTTTCTCGTCGCCTTCACCCCACCAGTCCTTCACCGGATTGTCGATGGCGAACGCGACCCCGACAAACACCCCGCGCCCTTGCACCGTCAAATAGTTCCAGTCCTGCATCGGACGCGTCGGCACATCGAACTCGACTCGCCACTTGGCGTGCAAGTGCATCGACGACTCGGTCCAGCGATAGTCGCTCACGGTTATCTCGCCCGAAAGGGTCACGTCCTGCCCGCTGTGGTTCGTCAACTCGATCACCGCCGAATCCTGGAACGGCGCGACCCAGTGGCAGTACATCTCGCCGTCCTCGGTCATGCCCAGCGGCAGCGAAGCATATGGATTGATGCCGGGCGCGCTGCCAAAAAAGTCGCCCAGCGGGCTTGCGATCGTCTCCTGGCCATCGAACGTGACTTTCACAACCAAACCCCTCAATGCGGCTTCGACATCGGCGGCCTGCGCGCGCAAAACAATCCGGGTGATCGCCGCAGGGCCATAGAACGTGTGGCGCAGTTGATCGCCCGCGCCCACAACGATCTCGAAAGGCGTCACCTGCCCATCCGCCGCGGTGACCGAGCGCGGCTTCTCGAGCTGGGCGGCCAGCCGTTCGAGGCGCGACGCCAGAGTCTGCAGATCCCCGCGATCGAACGTCTTGACGCTCGTCCCCTGTGGATAGGTGCGGTAGTTCACATGATAATAGAAACCGCCCTTGTCGCTGGTCACCTTGCAGCTACGCGCGTACGGGATCGGCAGGTAGAGATTCCACCCCTTGCTGTACTCGCCCGCAATGGGGCGTGGCAACCCGGGGAACTTGCCGCCCAGAAGATCGGGCATCGCCGCTTCAATCACCGGCTCCTCCGCGCCGTCCAGGTAAACCCGCACCGTGCCCGCCGGGTTGGCCGACCAGATTCGCACCAGGGCGCCCGGACCCGCCGTGTCGACCATGACGAACTCCTCCCGTCCGGCCCGTTGCTCCTTCCTCAGAAAATGCCCCGCGTCGGCATTCGCAAACCAATCCTCGGTCGGCGACTTCGATTTCCGGTCATACGACGAGAACTGTTTGCAGGTGTAGGCCGGATTCGGGAACTCCGCCAGACCCGCCAGGTCGGTCATGTCCTCGATCAGCGACGCCGTCGTGATCCGCTGCGAACCTGCCGCAAGCATGGTCGCCGACACCAGGCAGGCCGCGGCGGCCAATAGCCCACCCGCCCCAATCCGGCTCCGGCGGCGGCGCGGTGTGAGAACGTGTCGGTGCCCCACGCCGGACGCGGCGGCGGCGAATGCAGCGAATGGATTCATAGTGGGCGCAAGTCTGAGGATTCGAGCGAGAGAATCAAGACTCGAGACGCGTTTCATGATCCGCAACCTCGGGGAGCCCATGCGGCTCGCGCCGGGAGCCCGCCATGTCGGCCAACAATCGAGTCTCGAGATCCTTGGCGGGATTGTGGCCCGCGAGTCGAAGCTTGACGAGGAATGCCGCCACCTCGACCAGCCTTGCCAGATCCCGGCCCGGGGCCACGGGAATGGTCACATGCGGGACCTCGATGCCCAGCAGGGGAATCTTCTCCTGATCGAGGCCCACCCGCTCGACATTGGCAACCTCGTCCCATGGCTTCAAGGTCACCACCAAATCGACCCGCTTGTGGGTCCGAATGCTCTTTACGCCGAACATGTCGGCCACGTTGATGATGCCGATCCCTCGCACTTCCATGAACTCGCGAATCCGCCGGTGCGCCGTTCCGATCACATGCTGCCCGCCGCTGACGTGCAGATGCGTGATGTCGTCAGCCACCAGACTGTATCCGCGCTCGATCAAACCCAGCACGCACTCGCTCTTGCCGACACCGGCCGCGCCCCGGATGATCACCCCGATCCCCTGTATGTCCACCATGCTCCCCATATCGGTCCCCTGCGGCGCGCACAGCACGTCCAACAACAGCGTGGCCTGGTTGATGAACCGCATCGTCACCTGCTGGCTCCGAAAGACCGGAAGGTTCGACCGCTCCGCCATCTCGAGAAAACCACCATCCGGCCGATAGCCGCGACAGAACACAATGCACGGAACCCGATACGAGAGAAGCCGGGCCAGACGCTCGTTGCGGTCCGCCTCCGGCACTGACTTCAGAAAGTGCATCTCGGCGTTCCCGAGGACCTGCACCCGGTGCTGCGCAAAGTACTTGGTGAATCCCGCCAGCACCAGCCCGGGCCGGTTGACGGTCGGCTCTCGGATCACCCGCAGCAGCCCCCTCTGCCCCGCCACAAGATGAAGATCCAATGCCTGCCGGTGCCGTTCGTAGAAATCGCGCACCGTGGCCTTCGGACGATGGGTCTGGCTCGACGATTCCATGGTCGCCTCCACTCACAGGTTGAACTCGGGTCCAAGATAAATCTCGCGCGCCTTCGGATCGTTCACCAGGAACTCCGCTGACCCCTCGCACAGCACCTCCCCCCGATGAATCAGGTACGCCCGATCCACCAGCTTGAGCGTCTCGCGCACGTTGTGATCGGTCACCAGTATGCCCAAGCCCCGCTCCCTCAATAGGCGCACGATCTTCTGCACCTCGTAGACCGCAATCGGATCGATCCCGCTGAACGGCTCGTCCAGCAGCATCAGCTTCGGGCTGGTCACCAACGCCCGCGTAATCTCCAGCCGCCGCTTCTCGCCGCCGCTCAGCGTGTAGGCCTTGCTCCTGGCCAGCCGCGTGAGGTCCAACTCGTCCAGCAAATACTTCAGCCGCAGTCCCCGCTCGTCCACCCCCAAACGGCAGGTCTCGAGAATCGCCAGCAGATTCTGCTCGACCGTCAGCTTGCGAAACACCGAAGGCTCCTGAGTCAGGTAACCAATCCCAAGCCGCGCCCGCTGGTGCATCGCCAGACGCGTGATCGACCGCGCCTCGAAACGCACGTCCCCAGCCTCCGGATACACCAGTCCAACAACGATGTTGAATGTCGTGGTCTTCCCCGCCCCGTTCGGCCCCAGCAAACCCACGACCTCGCCCGCGTCCACATGGATCGATACTCCGTTGACCACGCGGCGCCCCCGGTACTCCTTCACCAGGCCTTCGGTGGTGAGCAGGCGGACCCTCGCCGCCTGCCCTACTGCGGTCTCGGGTCGGGCAACTGCGTTCTCCGGCTGCGTCTCAGTCGTCGTTGCGGGCGTCATGGAATAATCGAGGGCAGGTTGATGAGGTTGGTCGCGCCAGGCAAGGCTTTCCATTGCGACTTGAAGCGCCCGGCAATCCGGTACAGACCCGTCGCGCGATTCCAGGTAATCGTCTCCGCCTCCGTGATCCGCCCCTCAGGCAAAATCACCGTCGGCCGCCCAAACAGACTCAGCAGGTCATTGGTCCCCGTGAAAACGGCGTGCTCGGCCTGGACAATCCGGTCGTCCTGCCTCACCACGACATCGCGCTCCGCCGTCGCCATCTCGACAAGATTGCTTCGGCCCCAGAACCTCGCGTCAAGAGCGTCGCACTGCAACCGTTTGACAACCGGATCGCGCCGCCCCTCCCGAATGTCGGTCTGCCGCGCATCCACGCCGCCCTCGGCCCTGAACCGCTCGAGCTGGCCCTCCGCATCGAATCCCGCCGTCATCGCCTCGCACTCGACCAGCTTGGCCGTGGTGCCCCCCCCCTTCCGAACCGCCGGCAGTTGCTCCAAACGCACGCCGCCCGAGGCCCGGACTTCACGAACGGAATTGCTGTAAAGCACCCCGAGAGCCGCGCACTGCAACTCGCCCAGTTTCGTCCGCTCGTCCAAATAATCCGCGCGCGTGCCCCCCTCGAACTGCAGCCAGGGCTCCCGATACTCGAGTTCGAGACTGCGAATCTCGACCACCTGGTTCGTCGCGAGCCCCAAACCGCCGCCCGACACTGCGTCCTCGAGACCGCGGACCGGCCCGGTGAGCGCGGTCGCCGGCAGCCGCACAAGCACTCCTTCGGTCACACGAAACACCTGCCCCGCCGGATCATAGCGCATCGCCCCGCCCTCGAGGCTCTGACCGCCAGAGGACCAGACCGGATCACCCGTCAACTCGAGTCCGATGCCTTCCTGATAACTGGCGCGCCGCGCCGTGGCGCGACTCCCCTGCTCAGGATTCAACAACACCACGTTGGTCTCGGCCACAACACCGCGCACCGGCCCGTTGGTTGCCGGCAGGAGAATCGTGATCAGATCCGCCGAAAGCTCGATCATCCGGTTTGTCGCACTCTCGGTCGGCCTTGGACCAGGCCCCGGAATCGCCAACAGCCCGGAGGCTCCCCCACCCCCCAACGGAAAAACGATGCGCGCGTTTCCTACCGCTTCGAGCGCGTCGCGCCTGCGATCGAGGACAAAACGGTCCGCCGTTCCCTCATGCACACCCTCGCGATACCGCGGGTTGCCGCTCAACTCGACCGTCTCCCGCTGCCCGTCAACCTGATAGACCGCCTTCCGCGCCGTGGTCTCCCCGCCCGTCGAACGGTCCACGATCTTCACATCCTCTTCCGCCACCATCCGGGCGATCCCGCCCTCCGCCGACGGCACAATCGTCAGCCAACCGCTGCTCATCCGAACGCGCGCATCCTCGACGCGCACCCGGCCGGAATAGACGATCAGATTCGACCGATAGTTGAACCGAAAACGGTCCGAGGTCACACGCAGGTCCTGCCCGCCCAGCGGATCCGCCACGCCGCCCAGCGACTCGGGCCGCCGCACCCGAGTCTCGATCCGGTTCGAGATCACCAGGTCGTTGTTGGTCTGCCACCAGGTGAAGCCCTGCCCTTCGAGATCAAGCTGCCCGTCCCCGCTCATCACCCGCAACGTCCCGGGCGACTCCGCAATCCTCCGACGCGCGTCGTACACGCAATTCGTCCCCGCAAACACCAGGTTCGTCCCGCCCTTGCCGTCGTAGTACTCGACCCGGACGGTCTCGAGTGGCTGCCGCCCGCTCAGGTCAAACTCCGCCATCGAACCGCTCAGCAAAGCCACCATCCGATTCGGATCGTCCCGGTCGTATACCGGCACCGTAAAGGGCGCCGCCTTCTCCGCCCCGCTCTGGGCCTGGCACCGGAACGCGCCCCCCCAACACGCCAGCGCAATCGCGAGCATCGCCGGCCTGAGGCTCTCCATGAACCGTGGTTCCGTAGCCGCGGACGTGAGTCCGCGCCATCTCGCTCCGTCAACAGCAGAAATCAGCGCCGACTCACGTCGGCGGCTACAAATCGGTTCATGGTCCCCGTGCGCATTGAACCGTTGAATGACAACGCTCTCCATGAACCGCCTGCGCAAGCCGTTGATAATTGACAAAAGGGGTAACCCGAACGTCCAACGCGCAGCGTTCAACGTCCAACTTTCAACGAACCGCTTCGTTGAACGTTGAGCGTTGGAAGTTGGGCGTTGAACGTTCCCCGGTTCATGGGGGCAACGCGCATTGAACCGCTGAATGCCAGCGCGTCCCTCGGACGGTAGGATTGTGACCACGAATGACACGCCCGGATTTCTACCACCCCACATGGCCAATGTAAAAACCGGTTTCTCGAATCTTCAGGCTAGGCAAACGCCATCGCCCTGTCTATTTTCCCCGCCTCATCGGCGCGGCGTGTTGAGGCGGCAGCCCCAAACCCAACGCGCCGAACCGGCAAATTCATGGCCCTTATCGTCCAAAAGTATGGCGGCTCGTCGGTCGGCAATCCCGACCGAATCAAGAACGTGGCCTCCCGCGTCGCGCAGTACCGCGCCCGCGGAGACCGTTTGGTGGTGGTCGTCTCCGCCATGAGCGGAGTCACCGACAACCTCATCAAACTCGCCAGGGAAATCATACCCCTCTCCAGCGAGCGGGAAATGGACATGCTCCTGGCGACCGGCGAGCAGACGACCATCGCGCTGGCCGCCATGGCGCTCCACGCCCTGGGTGTCCCCGCCGTGTCACTCACCGGCGCGCAGGCCGGCATCGTCACCGACGGCGTGCACACCAAGGCCAAGATTCGCAATATCACCCCCAAACAGGTCCATGCGTGGCTCGATAGCGGCCACGTGGTGATCGTCGCCGGCTTCCAGGGCCAGACCCCCGAAGGCCAAATCACAACCCTGGGACGCGGCGGCTCGGACCTGACCGCGATCGCCCTGGCGGCGGCCTTGCGGGCCGATCTGTGCCAAATCTATACCGACGTCGAAGGCATCTACACCGCCGATCCCAGGATCGTCCCTGGAGCCCTCAAGCTCGATCAGATCACCTATGACGAACTGCTCGAACTGGCCGGCGCCGGCGCCAAAGTCATGCAACTCCGCTCGGTCGAGTTCGCCAAGAAATTCTCCGTCATCTTCGAGGTCCGTTCGAGTCTGAACGACAACCCAGGCACCATTGTGAAAGAAGAAAACAAGAGTATGGAGGACGTCGTTATCCGCGGCGTTTCTCTCGACAAAAACCAGGCCAAGATCACGCTCATCGGCGTGCCAGACCGCCCCGGCATGGCCTCGCGCGTCTTCAAGGCCCTCGCCGACGCCGCGATCAATGTCGACATGATCGTTCAGAATATCAGCCACGGCGCCGCAAGCCCCACGACGGACCTGTCCTTCACGGTCGACAAACCGGACCTGCTCAAGTCGCAAAAAGTCATCGACGGCCTTAAGAAGGACATCGGCTTCAGACAGGTCATCCCCAACGAGGCCATCGCCAAGCTCTCCATCGTCGGCGTCGGCATGCGCAGCCACTCCGGCGTCGCCGCTCGCATGTTCGAAACCCTCGCCCTCGAAGGCATCAACATCGACATGATCTCCACCAGCGAGATCAAGGTCTCGGTGGTCCTCGACCTCGCCAAGGGCGAACAGGCCATGCGCGCCGTCCACGCCGCCTTCCTCAAGAGTTGAGCCCCGCGCCCGCCGGGGCTTTCCGCATCCAAGCCCGGACCTGAGATCATCCCCAGCCTTGTGAAATGCATGGGCTACCGGCATCATGAGCGCGCACCCCGACACCCCAGGCCCCGACCGCCCCTTCGGATACAACCCGTTCGAAGACCTCCAGTCCGCGGGCCTGCCACGAGGCCCGCAGTCGCCAACCACACCGCCCACCACACCCGCCACGCCCGCCCCCAAACCAAAATCGCGCGGTCGCGTCGAAATCCGCCGTCAGAAGGCCGGGCGCGGCGGCAAGACAGTCACCGTCGTCAGCGCCTTCGTCGGCATCGGCTTGCCAGAGAAGGAACAACTCGCCCAACGCCTCCGCAAGGCCTGCGGCACAGGCGGCACAGTTAAAGAAGGGCGCATCGAAATCCAGGGCGATCAGCGCGAAACCGTCGCCCGCATCCTCGCCGAAGCTGGCTTCCGCCCCGTCTTCGCCGGCGGATGATCCCCGATCCCGAACCTCCGAACCAACGCGTCATACTCGGCGCGCCGAATCGGGATCATGCATCCGTGCCGCACCTTGGCTGGCAGGCTGTACTTGTCCCAATCCCGGTAGTTCGTTCCACCCGAGGCCTGGAACCAAGGCCCCTCGAGCGTCGAGGCCACCGACAAACCGTAGGCAACCCCTGGATACTGCTTTCCCCAGAGCGTGGGTCGTGTGCCAGGTCAACAGATACTGCGCACTGACTTCGTCGAAGAACAGCTTGGGCGCGCCGATCCGCGCCATCGCTTTCGGATAGTCTGGCACCCGCGTCAGGTCCGGAACGTAATCCCCGTGCTTGGTCCACGTGATGAGACCCTCCGAGACCCAGAAATTGATGTCCGGCTGGTCGTCCCCGCGGTTGCCAACCAGGTAATAGCGTCCGTCGTGCCCTCGGGCGATGTCGGCATGGCCCCGGTAATCCTCGAAAACCCGCTTGCCACCGTTGAGGGCCTTCCAGTGCAGGCCGTCCAGGCTGACGCTGTAGTACAGCCGCCAGTAGTCGCCATGCATCATGTGGGCAAATAAATACGCCTCATGCTTGGGCGCAACCCCCTGAGCCGGTTGGCCGGGCGGATCCGGCATCTGGGCGCGCCCCGCCATTCCCACGCCCAGAACCAAGGCGGCAGCAAACACGCATCGAATTGCGTTACAGGCGGCAAGTTTCTCGGTCGTTTCCATACCTTCAAATCACCCTATTCGAATCCTGCTCTTAATCCCACTCTGAATCGTGATTCCAGATCGAATCCCGCTGTCGCGTTTGGGGCTTGTGAGCAATCTCCCATCTGCTCTACCCTCCCTCCGAAAGTGTTTCCGAAGGACCAGACGCACACAAACCAATGAAAGCTTCGGCCTCGCCTCGCACCTTCGCCTCTGCGCTCGCCGCAGCGGTCGTCCTCGCCTCAGATTCCACGACCCAATCGCAATCCGCCCCCCAACCTGCCATGTCCATCGAAACCTCCTCGTTCGGCCAGATGCCCGACGGCACCCCGGTCAAGCTCTATACCCTCCGCAATGGCGGCGGGATGACGGTCAAGGTCACCGATTACGGGTTGATCATCACTGAAATCCGGGTCCCCGATCGGACTGGCAAAGCGGGCAATGTCGTGCTCGGATTCGACAATCTGGACCGCTACCTCAAAGGCCATCCGTTCTTCGGCGCCATCGCCGGGCGCGTCGCCAACCGCATCGCCAATGCCCGCTTCATCATCGACGGCAAAGAGTACACCGTCACCAGAAACAGCAACCCCAATCACATCCACGGCGGGGCCAAAGGATTCGATAAAAAGGTCTGGGCATCGACGCCGCTCCCAGTCACTCGAGACGAGGCGACGGTCGAGTTCTCCTGCCTGAGCCCCGACGGCGAGGAAGGCTATCCCGGCAACCTCACGGTCACGGTCCGGTACACGCTGACCGCCCGTAGCGAACTGCGCATCGATTACTTGGCCACAACCGACAAGCCGACCCCTGTCAACCTGACCAACCATAGCTACTTCAACCTGGCCGGGGCCGGCGACGTGCTCGGACACGAACTGACCCTCGCCGCCGATTTCTATACGCCTTGCGATGATGCCCTCATCCCGACCGGCGAGATTCGCACGGTCAAGGGCACCCCGCTCGATTTCACTCAGGCCACAACCATCGGCGCGCGCGCCGCCCAAACCGGGCTCAAACCCGGCGGCTACGACCACAACTTCGTCCTCCGCAGCGGCGGCCAATCCCTCGCCCTGGCCGCCACGGTCTATGAGCCGTCAGGCGGGCGCGTGCTCGAAGCGATGACCACCGAGCCGGGCGCTCAGCTCTATACCGCCAATCACCTCGACGGCTCGATCGTGGGCACTGGCGGCGTCAAGTACCCGCGCCACGCCGGCTTCTGCCTCGAGACTCAGCACTACCCCGACTCGGTCAATGAACCGCATTTCCCATCGGTCGTGTTGCGTCCCGGCCAAACCTTTCGCTCCACCACCGTCTTCCGTTTCTCAACGCGTTAGCAACTCATCCACACGCACGCACGCATACCCGCGCCCCTCGAGCCAATCAAGAAACGCGTCGAAGCGACTGTGCATCTTGTCGGCGCGCCCGGGTCCCGCGCCCAGGTGCAGCACCTATAGCCCTCTTTCGAGTCAGAAATGAGGCCGTCCGCGCCGCATCCTTGACCACCATGCCAATGTCGATGCGGGGATTGGAGAATTCGACAGATGCGACATGCCCTCGCCCACCCACCGACAACGACGCCGATTCGACTGGCACCGTACGCGCATGCTCACTACCTTTCCAACAAATCGAACCATGTCCGCGCCCTTCCTCTCGATCGTACCGCACGCTCCGCGGCGGAGAATGCGTCACACCACAACCTCCCTCCTTTCGCCGCTCCTCGGCACGTTCATCGGAGTGATGAGCCTCGCGCAGGATTTGGCAAAGGACTTCGCCAACCCGCCCGATTCGGCCCGACCGGGCGCTTACTGGTACTTCATGGACGGCAACCAGGACCGCGAGGCGATGACGGCCGACCTGGAATGCATGCACCAGGCCGGCTTGCGCAAGGCCCTATTCCTCGAAGTCAACATCGGCGTGCCCCGCGGCCCGGTCGATTTCATGAGCCCGATCTGGCAGGAGAATTTCGCCCACGCCGTCCGCACGGCAGACCGGCTCGGCATGGAGATCATCCTCGGCACCGGCCCCGGCTGGAGCGGTGCCGGCGGTCCCTGGATCGATCCACCCCGCTCGATGCAGCACCTCTGCGCCAGCTCGGTCCGGGTCGTCGGCCCCGCCCCGTGCACCGCCATTCTCCCGGTTCCTCCCCCGCGCGCCCCATCCCAATTCGCCGGCCTGTCGCCCGACCTAGCCGCCCAGCGCGACGCTTGGCACGCGGATGTGGCTGTCCTGGCGTTTCCGACGCCGGCTGCGACCGAACCGCCGGAGAATCTGGCCGTCAAGACGCTCTATGAGACGCAGCCCTACTCGATTTGGAAACACGTGCCGCGCTTCATCCCGGCCCCGGCCAGCCACAGCGAACCGCCCGCAGGCGCCATCATTGACCTGAACCAGGTTCTCGATCTGACAACGCGCTTGCGCACCGACGGCTCGCTCGACTGGACTGTCCCGCCAGGCGATTGGACAGTGATGCGATTCGCCGCCCGAAGCACCGGGGCAACCACCCGCCCAGCCCCCACGCCCGGACACGGCTTCGAGACCGACAAATTCGACGCAGCGGCATTCGCTTTCCACTTTGACCAGTTCCACAAGAAGCTGCTCGAACAGGTCGGCCCACGGCGTCCCGGACGCGGCTGGACAGCTCTGCACCTCGACAGTTGGGAGATGAGTTCCCAGAACTGGTCAGCCCGGTTTCGCGCCGAGTTCCAACGCCGGCGCGGTTACGATCCACAACCGTTCTTCCCCGCCTACACGGGGCTGATCGTCGGCTCGCGCGAGAACACCGAGCGTTTTCTCTGGGATTTGCGCAAGACAGCCCAGGAGCTGGTGATCGAAAACCACGCGCACATCATCCGCCGCCACGCCCACCAGAACGGCTTCTACTACTCGAATCAGCCCTACGACATGAACCCCGCCGGCGACATCGAGTTGGGCGCGGTCGCCGACATTCCGTCCTGCGAATTTTGGATCGCCGAGGTGGACACGGTCTATAGTTGCATCGAGGCGGCCTCGATCGCCCATACGATGGGCCGCCCGGTCGTCCGCGCCGAAGCCTTCACATCGCCGCCCCGCCACGGTTACCCGGATAACCCCAACGATCTCAAAAACCAGACCGACTGGGCGTTCGCCATGGGAATCAATGACCTCATCTTTCACACGTTCCAACATCAGCCGCTGGGTCTCGACGCCCCCAAACCAGGCATCGCCATGGGACCGCACGGCATCCACTGGCACCGCCACCAAACCTTCTGGCCCATGGTCCGCCCATATCACGATTACATCGCCCGCTGCGGCCAAATGCTGCGTCAGGGTGCCTCGGTGGCCGATGTCCTCTACCTGGTGCTCGAGGGCGCCCCGCACATCTTCCTGCCGCCAGACGACGCCTTCGAGGGTCAGGGATTGCTCCGCGAAAAGAAGGCCTACGGATTCGATGCCGTCAGCCCCGGCATCCTCATGTCCCGCGCAAAGGCGGACAACGGACGCATCGTCTTCCCGGAAGGCACGACCTATCGCCTCTTGGTCCTGCCGATCGTCGAGACCATGACTCCGGAACTGCTCGCCAAACTCGAAGACCTGGTTCATAAGGGCGCCACGATCCTCGGCAATCCCCCAGTCAAGTCCCCCAGCCTGTCCCAGTATCCCCAGTGCGATGCTCGCGTCCGCGCCCTGGCCCGGAAGATGTGGGGCAAACTCGATGTCCCCGACACAGCCGTCGAGCGCCCCTATGGGAAAGGCCGGATCGTATGGGGCGGCCCGGCAACCGCCCCGGAACGGCCCAGCCATCCCAGCCTCATGCACCAGCGCAGCCACTGGATCTGGACGCCCCAGGACGATCCCGCCACACACGCCCCAGCCGGCGTGACGCGCTGCTTCCAAAAGACATTCCAACTCGAGAGCGGACGCACTCCGCGGACCGCGCGCCTCCACGCCACAGCCGACAACGGATTCGAAGTCTGGCTCAATGGCGTCGCCGTCGCCTCAGGCAATAACTTCAACGAAATCCAACAGGTCGATATCCGCCCCGCCCTCAAACCGGGAACCAACCTGCTCGCCGTGGCCGCCTCGAATGCCGGGTCCGAACCCAATCCCGCCGGCTTGATCGCACTCGTTCACATCGAGTTCGAAAACGGAGACGATTTCTTCGTGGGCACCGACTCCGACTGGCGTGTCGCGGACAACCCCGAAGAGGCCTGGCAGGGCGAACCTAAGACGGGTCCGCACTGGCGCGCCGCACGGGTCCTGGGGCCCGCCTCGATGGCACCTTGGACCAATGTCATCCCGAAGTCCGGATCAGCCTCCCTTTACCCGAGCTACGAAGCCACTGTCGCGTTGCTGAAAACATGGGGTGTCCCGCCGGCCTTCGACACCACCGGCCCGCTGCGCTATCACCAGCGCCGCACCCCGACCCGCGACATCTTCTTCGTGGGCAATCGCACTGCCGAACCGGTCGCAATCGAGTGCGCGTTCCGTACAGACGGCGCCGCCCCTCAACTCTGGGATCCGATCACGGGCGCCCGCCGCTCGCTGCCCCGCTACACCAGCCGCGACGGCATTGTGTCTGTGCCACTGCAGTTCGCCGCGTGCGAGAGCTGGTTCATTGTGTTCGATCGCCGGGCAAACGGCACGGCGGCGAATGTCCAGGGCGAGAATTTCTCGGCCGAAACGATCCTGGCGACACTGGATGGACTCTATGAAGTGACGTTTGATCCCGCCTGGGGCGGCCCTGCCAAGCCGGTTGCCTTCGACACTCTGCTCCGATGGGACAAACACGCAGACGAAGGCATCCGCTACTACTCGGGCCAGGCCGTCTACCGCAAGACCGTCAACCGCCCGCACGACCTGTCGGACGCGGAGCGCGTCGTTCTGGACCTGGGGATTGTCCACAAGCTGGCGGGCGTGAAGCTCAACGGGAAAGACCTGGGTATTGCCTTGACTTCCCCGTTCCGCGTCGACTTCCCTGCCGACCTGCTGCGTCCCACGGGCAATCTCCTCGAAATCACGATCGTCAACACCTGGGTCAACCGGTTGATCGGAGACCAACAACCCGCGCACAAGGCGGTCCGACAACTCGAGTGGAAGTCCGGCTTGCTTGGCGGCGTCCCGCATGCGGCCGGCCGCTACACCTTCACAACCGCCGCAGGCGACTACACGGCCAGCTCGCCTCTTGAACCATCCGGCCTGCTCGGTCCGGTAACGCTGCGGGCCGTTCGATGACGCATCGGGATGCGGAAATGATGTGCCGAGACCAACACAAAAGCGCAGCGCTACCCCGCATATTTCACACCCCTATGGCGCACAGGGCACTGAGACTACGCAAGAGGACTGCTCGATTACTTCGACCACACGCTCGACCGCGACTTCCTGCAGAACACCGCGCTGCCCTTCGCACGCGAGATTCTGACCTTCTTCGAGCAACACTATCCGACCAACGCGCTGGGCAAGCTGGTCATGCACCCGTCCCAAGCGCTCGAGACCTGGTGGCACTGCACAAACACCATGCCCGAACTCGCCGGCTGCGTCGCGGTCACCGAGCGAGTCCTCGCTCTGCCAACCCAAGTGACCTCCCCCGCCGACCGTGGACTTTCCCAACCGGTGCATCAGCGTCAGAAGGATCGCCCGATCAACTTCGAATTCCCGCCGGATCACCCCCTCCGGTTATCGGGCCGTGAGACTCTTGCAGTCCAGGGTGTTGCTGGCGCCGAAAGGCCGGAGGAATTGGCTCCAGAGAGAGGGCTCGAACCTCTAACCCGCCGGTTAACAGCCGGCTGCTCTACCATTGAGCTACTCTGGAACTCAGAGAGCGCATAAAATATCGACGCACCCGCCTCGCGTCAACCGATTTTCGCGCTTGCCAGCCGCCCGGCGACCGGTATGGTTCTCAGTCTTTAACGTATGCGTGACGGGATTCATCCGAAGTATCAGGAAGCCGAGGTGCGATGCGCTTGCGGCAATAGTTTCAAGACCCGGTCGACCCGACCGGTCATCGTCCTCGGCATCTGCAATGTCTGCCACCCCTTCTACACGGGCCAGCAGAAGTTCGTCGACACCGCCGGACGCGTGGACAAGTTCCAACAGCGCATGGCCAAGACCAAGGCAGCCCAGGACGCCATCGCCGCCGCCGCTGCGTCCAAGAAAAGAAAACGTTAGCCTTTTGCCGAGCCTCCGCCCGTCCGGCTTCCCGCCGAACGGGCGGACTCTTTTTCTGAGCCTGTCTCTCCCGGTTGATGGTTGATGGTTCATGGTTGACCGTTGCTAGTTGAACGTTGGACGTTGAACGTTCCTGGTCCACGGTCCCCATGTGCATTAAGTCGTTGAATGTCGATGCTCTCCATGGACTTACGCCCGTACATCGCGCAGTTTAACCAGCGCCTTGCCGAGATCGAGAGCGCCTTGAGCGATCCCAAGGTCTTCACCAACACCCAGCGTACCCAGGAACTGGCGCGCGAACATTCCCGGCTCAAAAACCTCCAGGACCAGGGGACGGCTTACCTCAATGCCCTTGCCGAACTCGACGCCAACCGCGCCCTCCTCGCCGCGGAGACCGACCCGGAACTGGTCAGGATGGCCCAGGACGAAATCGCCCGCCTCGAACCCGAGGCCCAGCGCATGGCGCAAAAAGTCCAGGCGGGCATCATCCCCCCCGACCCCTCCGACTCTCGCAATACCATCGTCGAGATCCGTGCCGGGGCCGGAGGGGCCGAGTCCGCGCTCTTCGCCGCCGATCTCTATCGCATGTTCAGCCGATACGCCGAGATCCAAGGCTGGAAAATCGAGACCATCGACGCCAGCGGCTCCGACCTTGGCGGTTTGAGGGAGGTCGTCTTCAGCGTCACAGGCACGGACGTCTTCAAACGCCTCAAATACGAGAGCGGCGTCCATCGCGTCCAGCGCGTCCCTGCCACCGAAGCCCAAGGACGCATCCATACCAGCACCGCCACCGTCGCCGTCCTGCCTGAAGCCGAGGAAGTCGACATCGAACTCAACGACGCCGATCTCGAATTCACCGTCTGCCGCGCCTCCGGCCCGGGCGGACAGGGCGTTAACACCACGGATTCCGCGGTGCAACTCGTGCACAAGCCCACCGGCACGATCGTTCGTTGCTCCGACGAACGCTCCCAGCAGAAGAACAAGGCCAAAGCCCTCAAGGTTCTCCGATCGAGGCTCCTCGACCAACGCGTCGCCGCCGAAAACGCCAAGTACGCCGCCCAACGCCGCGCCCAGGTCGGCACCGGCGAACGCAACGAGAAAATTCGCACCTACAACTTCTCTCAGAACCGCGTCACCGACCACCGCATCGAGTTGAGTGTCTACAACCTTTCTGCCGTCATGGACGGCGACCTCGACTGTCTGATCGAGCCTCTGATTGCCGATGACGTTCAGCGCCGGCTCGCCGCGCTCAAGACTTGAACCTGGGCATTTAAGACTTGCGCCCGCGCGCAGCCGTTTTACCTTCGGTCTGTCACGGCGGCGGGGTAGCCAAGTGGTAAGGCAGGGGTCTGCAAAACCCTTATGCGTCGGTTCGATTCCGACCCTCGCCTCCAACTCCAACGGTTTGTTCCTCAAAGAGTTGCAGATTCCAGAGACGGCAAGTGCCAGTGAAAGTGCCAGTGAAATCAAAACCGGGCCAATACGCATCGAAAACCCCGGCAGTACTCGGCAACCACTGGTAGTGGCGGGATTCGCAGCCCGCCGCGTGTAGCGGATACACCTGACGCCACGCGAAACTCCATAGGCTCCGGCGAAAAACTGAGCCTATGAAACGCCGATTCATCCTCTACCGCCGCAAGCGCGGTGGCATGTTCTACCTCGAAGACACCGAGACCCGAAAGCAGGAAAGCCTCGGAACCCGCAATCGTCCGGAAGCCCTGGCGCTGCTGAATGCCCGGAACGAATCCGTCCGCCAACCGCAACTCAACCTGCACATCGCCCGCACCTACCTGGCCGCGTCAGACCCCGGAGCCATCGAGCGCCCCTGGCGCGTTCCTCTCGAAGAAATCGGGAAGACGAAGAAGGGCGCGACGCGCGACCGCTGGCTGCGGGTGCTGAAGGACGATGCCTTCGACCTCATCCGCGACCTGCCCCTGCTCGAAACCCGTCCTGAGCACCTGCTGAAGGTGATGGAGGTCGGCACGGTTTCGACCAACGTCTTCCTCCGCCGTGTCCACAACTTCGCTTTGGACATGGGCTGGCTCCCCTGGCCTTTGATCCCGAAGAAACACTGGCCCAAAATCAGCTTCCGCGAGAAGCGCGCCATCACACCCGAGGAGCACCAGGCGATCCTGGCTCACGAACCGAATCCCGATCGGAAGGCGTTTTACCAACTCTGCTGGTTGCTCGGCGCATCGCAATCGGACGTGGCCTTCCTCGGCGCCGAGAATGTGGACTGGCCGGCGAGGGTCATCAGCTTTGCCCGCAAGAAGACGCGGACGGTTTCGATGATCCATTTCGGCGACGAGGTTGAAGCCGTTCTCAGAACGCTTCCAACGACCGGGGCGTTCTTCCCGAAGCTGCGGAAGCTGAATTCCGGACATCGCGCGACCGAGTTCACGCGCGTCTGTCGCCGCGCCGGAGTACATGGCGTGACGCTGCACTGTTACCGATACGCTTGGGCCGAGCGTGCGAGGCAATGCGGTTACCCGGAGCGGTTCGCGCAGGAGGCCCTGGGTCACAACAGCAAGGCCGTCCATCGCGCCTATTCGCGCAAGGCCAAGGTGAAGCTGCCGTCCCTGGAGAACTACGAGAAACAGGCGGCAGCCGGGAACGTCATTCCGTTCCAACCGGCGCCGGTGTCGTCGGCAGAGCAGCAGCCCTCTCCGCCGCAGGGGCAGCTCGCCTGATTGCCTTGCCTCTCGTGACACCGCCACGCCCGCAGGCTCCCCGCTTGCGGGCGTTTTGCTGTCGCCAATAGTCCGCGATGGCATCCGTCGCACGGGCAAGCCACTTCTCGTCGCGACGCAACTGGTCCAGGGTCTGTGTGGCAAAAAACTTGGCGGCGTTGCGTGCCGGGTGCCCGAGCGGCTTGAGCAGGCCCTCGCCAACCAGCATGGCGATCTCGTGCTGCTCGAAGCCGAGGTACCATGCCGCCTGAGTCGCGTTCAGCCGCGCTGGCGCGATCTTCCAACTCATGAACTCCGCCTGCTGCTCGTCAGCGTTCATGCCAGGAAGGATAGGCCAATCTGGGGCAAGCAGTGGTGTATCGCAGACACGCGCGGAACCCTCGCCGCGATGCACGTCTTGTCGTTGAAGTCCAGGAGTGGCGTGCATGTGCTTGGTGTCAAGCGACAGAATCCATACCCACGGGCAGTCGCTTTCATGCAATCGCGACACCATCGATGACGGGCAATTAGCCACCTGCAAGAACGCAAGACAGCAGAGGTGGCCCTTTGATCGCTTACCGCACAATCGCCGAGGCAAAGCCCCCATCGCATTGTTGACACCAAACACAGAGCGTTCCCGATGTCCCCACGATCACGCCGATCAAGAAATGAATCTCAAGCCGGCTTGTCCGGAAAAGATCTCGAAACATCTTGCGGTCCTCGCCCGAGGGAGAGGGAGTCGGCTCAGGATGTGTGTGCCATTCACCGAGGTAGTTCACGATTCCGCCAGTCTCGTAATAGACGTCGTCCACGAACTTCTGAGCGTCGCCACGATTTCGTTTGAGCCAGAAGCGTCCTGCGCGATTTCGAGGCGAGGGCTGCATCGGGTGAGAGATGACCCAAACGTCGTCCTTTCGCAGAAACCCGGCCAATACACCTCCGGTCTCAAAAGCAAATCTCAACTGAACGTGGCGACGCAGGAATCCGATAGTGGCCTCTGGCAATTCGATGGGGCCGGCAGGCTGAAGGCAAATCCTCATCCGAGGATCTCGAGGGTTTCCCACTGGTTGCAGCTCTCCGCTCGCCAACGGAGTATCTGCAGTTCCTGGGGGGGCTGATTCAGCCATTCTACGACTTTGCGGGTGGCTACCGCGGCAAACGCGGCTAGGTCGATGGCCGAGTAAGGCGTGAACGTGAACTGGCACGCGTGTTCGTGACACACTTCCTTGTCGGGATCCCCTATCAGTCTGTGAAGGTAAAGGTAGCGACCATCTGCTCCCGGGCCATGCAGGTCGGTGAGAGTATGCGAGTGACGCGCGGGCTGGTAAATAACATGACATCCTCGCAACCCGGACTCCACCCAAACGAAACAACAGGCGCCAATCCGGCCTCGTCTGCAGAGCTCAGAAAGCGTCATGTCCGTGTTTGTCTCCCCTGTGGCGATGAGATTCATCGCGCTTCCGAACTCCGCGAGTTTCTTGATACCTTCTGGACGCCGCACGTCCGACACAAATGGTTCGACATTGCTCTCGGGGAAGCGTTGTCTGAGCCGCGAACAAAGCTGGCTGGCCTTAGGCAAGAAAAGCCCCGTTGCATCAAGGATGTGCCGGGCGAGGTTGGCTGACTCAAGTGACTCCTTGTCTACAAGCAGCATCCGCTGGACCCCCGATCGAACAAGCAGATCAGCCATAAAGCTTCCGAGCGAGCCGCAACCGACAAGGGCGACTGACTTGTCCATCAGGCAGGTGTTTGCACCGGGTCCCTCGATCCGTCGAAGCAGTCTCTCCGTACGTAGACTGTCGATAGCACACCTGTGAAACCGTGAGCGAAGCGGCAGATTGACCAAGCGCTCCTCGTTCTGACGTCGGTCTTTCGCGATATGGAGCGGATCTTGGAGAAGTCCTCCGAGCCATGCTTGGCCATTGCTCGTTTCACATCTTGCGAGAACAAAGGCGGTAATCATTTTCCGCGAATGGTCGCGCTGCGACAGGATGTCAGCCAACAACGCACAAGACTGTCTCCAGGACGCCTCTTGGCTTATCGTCCTCGCGGGGTCGTTGAGAAAATCGATAAGGTGCGCGCGCGGGATGTCCAGCACTAAACCGACCTGCATGCCGTCGCGGATCCCGCTCGGCATCGGCCCAAGGAAACTGACCCGTTTCTTCGTGGCTTTGTTTATCGCCTCGGCCAAGTCCACGTGCACAATCCGATGGGACTCCAACGTCGCATCAGTCAAGAACAGGATCGGCTCACTCCCGCCCCAATATGCAACCAGTTCTTGTTCGACCTCGGTCAGAAATTCATCCGGTGGGTACTGCGTCTCGACCACCTTCTGCGCGTTTTGTAGGACCGCGACGATCTGGGCTGCGGGTCGAAATGGGTTCACGACCGCACCGATGGGCAGCGTGCAAATCTGCCCGTCTCGATTAACGTGAGGGACGACGCATTTGGGGAGGTCCGTGGCCTTGAAGTATACAATCGGACGTTCATCCGGGAATTCAACTGAGAGGTAGAGAATGACTTCGGTCACGCCATTCCACTTCACCGGAACCAGGTAAGCCTGTCCCAACGCGGTGCGAAGCTCCGGGGGCAACTCCGGATCCCCGATAGCCACCCGTCGCGCGCTCAACTGCTGGAGCAGTGAGGTGACTTCGTCCAGTGGATAAAGGCCCTCCATTATGCCGCCTTGCCGGACGTCCCGATGACCGCAGGCGCCGACCAAGGTTTCTTTGCCTCAGACAGGTCGCTGGGCTCTGGAGCCTGGAACCGATCACCAAAGAGATCGCGCCAGATTCGCTGTGCTGCGCCTGGATCACCTTCGTTCAGCGCCCTCCGTCCTTGGATGGATATCTCGTTCAGCTTCTTGATTAGGTGGTCGAGGCGTCCCGGACTGTAATTCTCGAAGATGTTGTCTTTGGGTATGACGGGGCGCCGGACGGGGTTGCCAGTGCCGGAGCGATACGCAGAGAGCCGGTCGCGTATTCCCTCGGCCGTGAGGACGAATGCGCGATCGTGGCGGTCCGGCGAAAGCGCCGAACAGTCCAAAATGCAAACTGTGAAGTGGAATCCGCTGGGCATTTTCTCGCCGCCCTTGGTTCCCTGGTAATCCGACCAGCCCTTGAACAGGCGCACTAGCGCCCTGATTTGATCATTCGATTTCGCCTTATAGTGACTGATGAAGCCCTTTTGGTCGCTCGGTTGCCAGCCGCTCACCCGATGCGCATAAAGCCGGGATCCGTCCGTCTTCTTGCGGTAAATGGCAAGGTCGATATGGTGGGCGGGCGTGCCGTCGGCAGCGGCCTTATACTGAACACGGACGCAGGTATCCTTATGCGGTAGCGGGATGGTGGTCTGGCCCTGGACCGCCTCGCTAACTAAGCGGAAGGCCTCGTCCACCGCGACAGGCTCGTTATCGCCCCAGTGAACCAAATAGACCCCGTGATCAAGGTCGAAGTCGTCCGAGATCGGCCGGTTTTGGGTGTTGATGGCGTATGACCCCTGCGACTCGTATTCGGGGACCCCTCTTCCCTCGTCCTTGAAGCGGCTGCTGATGCGTGTCAAGAGGGCATCGCGGGACGTGCGAAGTTTTCCCTCTTGGGTGTCGGTCAGGTTCAGAGCGCCCAGGTAATCGATGAACGATGGATGACAGTCGGCCATATCAATTCCTTTAGTTGTGGAGTGTAATCGGTCTGCGAACGGTTTCGAAAAAGTAACGAACAGCAGGATCAGTAGCTGCCGATTGCCCGTCCATCATCCCGTACCCCTCGAGTTGTTTCAACTTGTGCGGGCGGGCATCAGCCAGGTTAAAGGACAAGAGCTCGCTATCCGGTGTCGCCCGGCTCTTGCATCGCATTGCGTCGACCCGGCAGTAGTGGACAAACGCGGGCGTGAATTCCTTGAATATCGTCACGGCGCGCTCGGCAAGCGCCGTCTGCCCATCCATCAGGACATTCAGAAGCGGAATGTTGTTCGCCTGAGGAACTGCCCAACCAAGAGTTGATCGATTCAGTCTTGTTCCGTGGGAGAACCAGCGCCTTCGGAACCCCTGGGGAGAACCATAGGAGCCGAGCGACAGCAGAGCCAACTCGTTGAACTCGTTTCGCTCGCTTGCTGGACCCACGAAGATCCTGAGTGCCTCGAACGCGCCTAGGAGGGCTGGATTGTTTGCGACGAGGCCACCGTCTGCATAGAGTCCGTTTCTTGCGTCCGGCGCCGGTACGATGGGGAAGTATGTCGGAGCTGCCGCAGAAGCCAGGGCTATATCGACCATACGCGAGTCTCCGTCGTAGTAAATCCGTGAATGCCTGGTCTTAAAAATGCGGGGAGTGTAGTTTCCGAGGTTAGTGACGGGGACAAGCAGGTAGTTGTTAGCTTCTGAGAAAGTTCGTTCACCCAAGAGATCTATGACCGCCTGACGCAGGTCCTTGGACCGATAGCGCGCGGAGAACAGGAGTTGCCGCACGCTGTAGAACGCTTGAGAGAGTCTGCATTGATCGCTGAAGATCTTCGGACCTTTCTTGAGGTAGGTGTCGGCGATCTCGTCGCATGTGCGACCGGCCGCCAGCCCTAAGGCAATCAGAGCTCCGGTTGACGTGCCGCAGATCAGGTCGAAGTAATCCCCCAGCCGCGGGTGACCTGACGTTTTTGCGAGGGCATGTTCGAGCACTCGCAACATCGTTGCGGTGTAGACACCTTTGATCCCGCCACCGTCGATGGAGAGCACCTTGAAAACACCCGTGCTCATCTTTCCGAGTGCGCCAGCCATAAACGCCTTGTGTAGTTCAGATCGAGAGTTTTTTCCCCTTCTCTGCCGCGGACCGTGAACCGACGATCCATTCGCCGTGGTGCCTCCAAGACCCCTCATGCCAGGGCGCTAGTGCAATGCGCTGATCCGGGGTCGCCACATCCTCTCGCGCTTCGGATTTTGTCTGGTATGACATTTGTTATATGGCAGATTGACATTTACCGAGATATATGTCAAGTTCCAGATCGTGACGGGCGAACAGGTAAAAAACTTGAGGAAACAGCTTGGGCTGTCACAGGAGGCTTTTGCCGAGCGCTTGGGGGTTTCGTTCGCCACGGTAAACCGCTGGGAGAATGAGAAGGCCAAACCCCAGAAGGGGCGGATCGCCCAAATGCAGGCGATGCTGACTGGGGGCGTAAGCGGCGCGGCGAAGCAGCTCGTGCTGGAGGAAGTGGCCCCGAGCCTCAACTTCGAAGGCGAGCCAGAAGCCATCAAGCTGGTGGTGGATGCCCACCGGCTCCGCAACGGGCACCAATTCAATAAGGCCTACGGCCTTGAGCTTTCGCGCGTCGTCCCTCTGCCGCACCAGCGGGTCGCAGTCTATGAACACATGCTGCCCCAGAATCCGCTGCGGTTTCTCCTGGCCGACGATGCCGGTGCCGGCAAAACCGTGATGACCGGCCTCTACATCCGCGAAATGATCAACCGTGGCCGGTTGCGGCGGGCTCTGATCTGTTGCCCGGCCGGCCTGACTTGGAACTGGCAACGTGAACTGCGGAACTTCTTCGACCTGGAGTTTCGCATTCTGCGCGGCCAGGACTTTCAAACCGGCGATCCTCTCCTGGACGAGCACGGGCTCTTCATCATCAGCGTGGATACCGTGGCGACCGAAGCGATTCGCGAACGGTTGCAGAGTGCGAGCGGCGGCGGCTTCGACCTGGTCGTCTTCGATGAAGCCCACAAGCTCTCCTGGACGGACAGTCGGAGGCTGGACACCAAGACCCGGCGGTATCGGCTGGCCGAGACGCTGGCGAAGTCCACGCACCTGCTTCTGTTGACGGCCACGCCGCACATGGGCAAGCCGTTTCCCTACTTTGCGCTTTGGCGTTTGCTGGACTCGAAAATCTTCTCGACGCTGGAGGCGTTGGGGGCGGTGGCCCAGGAGAAACGACGGGCCTTTTTCATCCGACGGCTAAAGGAGGAGATGATTGATTACAGCGGGCAGCCTATCTACAAGCCGCGGCTGTGTCAGACAGTGAAGTTTGAGCTGTCCAAACCGGAGCAGGACTTCTACGAGGAATCCTCGGACTATCTGCGCTGGAGCTTCGAGACGAACCGATCCTTAAACCGCAACGCGGCGGCGATGGTGGTGGCGGTGCTGCAGCGACGGCTGGCCAGTTCCACGTATGCGATGGTTCAGTCGTTGAAGCGCCGACGGGAGCGTATCGTGAAAGAGGGGCCGGCGGAGAGCCTGCCGAATCCCGAGCGTTTGCTGGAACTGCTGGACACGGCGACCGCCGACGAATCGGAGCCCACAGAAACTGGGGCTGAGAGCCAGGAGCGGGTTGAAGAACAGGCGATGGCGCTGGCCCATCCGCAGACTGAGAAACAACTGGAGACCGAGCTACGCTACCTGGACGCCACGATCGGCCAGGGTGAGGCGATTCTCGGCAAGCAATGCGAGACGAAGTTCCTAAAGCTCCGGGAGCTGGTGGACTCAGCGGAGTTCCAGCACGAGCGGCTGCTGATTTTCACGGAGCACCGGGACACGCTGGAACATTTGCAGCAACGCTTCGAGGCGTTGGGCTACACGGGGCAAATCGCCTCGATTCACGGCGGCATGGATGTGGAGGAACGGGAGCGCCAGCGCGTCTTCTTCATGCCGCCCGCCGAGCGACGCCGGCAGAACCTCCCCAATCCGGACGCACCCAGCGCGCGGATCATGCTGGCGACGGACGCGGCGGGTGAAGGCATCAATTTGCAGTTCGCCTGGCTGATGGTGAACTTCGATGTGCCGTGGAATCCGGCGCGTCTGGAACAGCGGATGGGACGACTCCACCGCTTCGGCCAGCGCCATGACGAGGTGCGCATCTTCAACTTCGTGGCGGTGAAGACCCGTGAAGGCGATGTGCTGGCGACGCTGCTCGCCAAGCTGGATGAAGCGCGGCGGGAGCTTTGCACGGACAAAGTGTTCGATGTCGTGGGGCAGCAACTCCAGGAGCTTTCGATCCGTGACCTGCTCCGCGACGCGCTGTTCGAGACGGCGCCCTACTCGGCGCAGAAGCAGCTTGATTCCTTGTTCGCCACGCAACGGCTCCGTGCGGCGGTCGAGGAACAGCGCCGCCAGGCCTCGGCTTTTGGCGACGTGGCGAAGCGGTTGGGCCAGCTCAACACGGAGATTGAGGTCGAGCGTTTCAACCGGCTGCTGCCGGCTTACGTCCAAAATTTCGTTGAGAAGGCTGCGCCCCGGCTAGGCTTCGAAATCGAAGGGGACTTAAACGATCGGGCGCGGCTGAACCGTTCGAGTGGCTCCACATGGATCGAACCTCTGGCGAGCCACTGGCGGGGTGGCCTGCCGCCCTACGTGTCGGTGCGGCGCGACGAAGGCCCGGGCAACGGCGCGGCGCCCACGGCCTTCCTGCGACCGGGAGAACCCCTGTTCGACGCCTTCTGCGATGAGACCATTCGCCGGTTTGCCGTCGATGCCCGGCGAGGAGGGTTCTTCCTCGATCCGGCGGCGGAGCGCCCCTATTTCGCGGCGGCCTATGTCTGCCAGTTGGGCGAGCGTTCGCTTCGCTCTGGCGACACGAAGCCGCGCCTGATGGAGCGGCGACTCCTGGGCCTGCGCTGGGACGGGAGCGGCGAATTTGCGCCCTGCGCCCCGAACCACTTGCTGGCGCTGGTGGGCGCGCCGCCAGCGCTGGCGTGGAAAGCTGGGGCCTTGCTCCAGGCTCCCATCGAGCAAGTCCAACGGGCCGACGCGCACGCCCGGATGGTGGCAGAAACGAGTTTCTTGCAGCAGGCCCGGGCGGCGGTGCGGGCAGAGTCTTTGGCGCGGGTGGAAGATCTGCAGCGCGGTTTTGACTTCTCTGCCGGCGAAATGGCGGAGCGGCGCGTGGAATTGAGTCACCGGGCACGGGACGGTGACGCCCAGGCGGCACAGCAACTGGACCTGATCAAGCGCGAGCAAGGCCGGATTGAACAGGACAAGGCGGAGGCCCTACTCTATGAGCATCGCCGCGGGGACCTGCTGGACATCATAACCCTCGATCGCATCGCCGTGGCACTGGTCATCCCGGACCAAAGCCCGGAGGCGGTGGAAGGCTACGACAAGAACATCGAGGCCATCGCCATGCGAATTGCCGTCAACTACGAGGTGGACCGGCACCGGGCCAGGGTGTTCGACGTGTCAGCTCCGCACCTGGCGCGCGGCTACGATCTGGAGAGCCACCGGACCAACGGTGAGAAGATCGTCATTGAGGTCAAAGGGCGGTCTGGACGGGGGGTAGTGCATCTGACGGAAAACGAATGGCCAACGGCGGCGAACGTGCGGGACAAGTACTGGCTCTACGTCGTCACCGATTGTGCGACCGAACCGAGGCTCTACCGGGTGCAGGACCCGGTTCGACTAGCGTTCCGGACGCGGCAAAGCTTCACGCTGAACATCGGGGACATTATCAAGGAGGCCGAGACGGAATGAGCGAGCCACGAGATCAAGCCGAAGGGCTTCCCGGCGAGGACTTTTTTTCGCCGCGGAAACTTCTTCAGGCAAGGCGACCGGAGAAGTTTTCCGATTCCGTCGAGATACGAACTGCGGCCTTGGATCGTTCACTATTGGAGTATCACCTGGATTCTCTCACGAATCGGAAACAGGAGACGGATTTTGAGCGGCTGGCAAAGAGGCTGATCGAGCGCACAGTATGCCCCAACTTGTTGCCGCAAACCGGACCCACCGGTGGCGGGGACAGCAAGGTGGACTCTGAAACCTATCCTGTCTCCGACGATTTGTCTCTCGTCTGGCACGTTGGCAATGCTCGAAAGGCCGCCGCCGAGCGGTGGGCCTTCGCCTTCAGCGCCAAGAAGGACTGGCAGGATAAACTCCGCTCTGATATCGCGAAAATCGCCGCGACAAAGAGAGGATACAAAAAGGCATTCTTTGTTACGAATCAGTTCATCCGCGACAAGGAAAGGGCCAGCGAGGAGGATTCACTCCGGAAAAAGCACAAGCTGGATATTCGCATATTCGACCGGTCCTGGATTCTGGACCGTGTCTTTCAAGATAAACTTGAGGACATCGTGATCGAGGAGTTGCACCTCGCCACTTCGCTCCGGCCACAGCTCAAGCAGGGTCCCCTGGATCTCCAGCGCCGGGAGAAACTCGACGAGCTGGAAGCCCGGATCAACACCGCCGCCACCCAGGGCCAGTTTGGCATACAGCATGTCGCCGATTGCATCGAGGCGGCGGAATTGGCCCGCAGCCTTGACCTGCCCAGAACCGATGTGGATGGCCGGTTTCAACGAGCCCAGCGTGCCGCAAAGGAACACGGCTCTGACCACCAACAGTTGAACGCCGCATACCAATGGGCGTGGGCCACGTACTGGTGGTTTGAAGATTACCGGGAATTGCCGAGACAATATTCTGAGGTGGAGAAGCTCGCAAAAGGCACCCTGAATGCGTATGACTTGGAGCTCCTCTCCAACCTTTGGTTCTGCCTTTGCGGCGCGGTGCGCTTCCAGCAGTTGACCACGGAGGAGGCGCACATGGATGAGCGGTACCTCACCTTAACCGCAGAGCTGGAGCGCTTGGCGAAGGAGCAAGGCCGCCCCAGTACTGCCCTGCAAGCAGAAGCGCTGGCTCTTACCGTCCAGCTCATGCACCGCCTGCCGGACGTTGACGGAATCCTAACCCAATTTGAAAAACTGATTCGCAACTGCGAGGGCTTGGTTGGGTTTCCGCTTGAGCCATTAGTGCAAATCCTGACTGAGGTCGGGTCCCTGCTCGAAGGTCGTCCAGCCTACGACAAACTCTTTGAAACCATCGTCAAGCTCAACCACAAGCGTTCTGGGGAACTCGCTGCCGCGCAACTGCTCCTAAAACGGGCCGCGCAACAACTCGACGTGGAGAGGCCCTGCGAGGCGATCCGGACCATTGGTCGCGCGCTCCACTCGCTTTACAAAGACGAGAGCCGGAACGAGCTCATCGAGGCCCTATACCTCTGTGGCAGCGCTTACGAACAGGTTGGCCTTTTGTGGGCTGCGCGCGGAACCATGCTCGTGGCTGCCTCGATCGCCACGAGCGAATTCCACGCTCAGACCAAAGTCACACCATTCCAAGCCATTTGCTTCAAGAAGATGAAATGGTTGGAGTTGCAGCTGGGGCGTTTGCCGCACACGCTTGCCTGGCATGAGGTCGAAACCGCTGTGAGAGGCGTGCTGGCCCAGGGCGCATCCCCCCAAAAGAAGGCCCCTGCCGGGGAGACGGAGTTTGATGTAATCGTAGGAATCCTGCTCCTCAAAGCCGATTTGTGGCAGCTCAAACAACTATCCCGAATCCCCGACGTCCTGGCGAAGCTGCGCCTGTTCATGTCCTCATGCGCATTGAAATTCGCTCTTGGTTACGAGGATGAACTACCCGAAGACCTTGAGAAACCCGGGGCTCGCGAAAAGCTCCGTCAGTTCATTGCGCTCTGGCGAGACCAGCCAGCCGCGGAGCAACTGCCGGCGGCGCCCAGTCTGTGTGAAGGGCAGAAGGTGCAACTGAAATCGAGCATTCTCGGATGCAAAATTGAGGCCGAAAGCGACAATATCTCGCCCTGCGTTGAAGTTGCCGAGTGCATCCTAGCCGCGCTGGAGGGCTTTCTTGCCACGGGCGACGATCATCACCTGTATGCTCGTGAACCGGTCCTGACCCTCAGAATCCGAAAGTCCGATTTCGTTGACGGCCCATTCAAGTTCGAGGCTACAGATAACGGGGGCAGACCACATATCACGGTCTCCTGCAGCGGCTTCAATCCCCACCAAATGACACGGGAGGCGCAGTCCGAAGCAAAGAAGAGGCTGTTTGATCTGCTCGTTCACGTCCTCACCAGGGTCTTCCTGATAACGGACGTCAAGAAGCTGGTCCGCGATCTCTTCCAAGACGAAGCAGCCCTCGAACGCGCCATTGACTTCACAACTAGCCTGGTGACGACCGGAAACGTCTTGGGGTACACCCCTAAGACAAACATTGATATGTGGTCCGACCCGCAGGTGCGGTGTTACACCCCCAAACGAGACGAGGAGTGGGATGCAGATGAGCGGCGGGCAAGAGCTGCTCAGGGGTCCGCCGCCCGGGCAATCCCCGCCAAAGAAACAGGAGGCCGCCCTCCAGGTTTGCTCACCGAGCCCGGCGGCGTAAAGCACACCCAGATGGAAACGGTCTCTTTGATCCGCGAGCGGCTCTGGGATCGCGTCGGCTGGTCGGGCACTGGGTACTTTCTAACCGCCATGGACGGAGAGCCCCCGATAATAGCCTTGCTGTTCAAGGACCAGCTCGCCGCGGGCGAGATCTTTGCGGAGTGGCGGAAAGAGCTCGGTCAGCATGACAAGGACGAGCGCCTCCGGCTCACAATAGTCCGTGGCATCAACCGGAAGCGTCCGCTCTCCTATCGCGTGGTAATCGGCACGAATCCCACGAAAGACGCGTTCCGGGAGGGAGTCAGGTACGTGATGATATCTCGCCTGCATACAATGGAGCCATCCACTGACGTCAACCTGAACACTTTCCTGGCCAGCTACAAGAAGATCGGATTCTACGTCCTGGCGCACGCGATTCTGCCAGATAGAACTGCCGCACCAGACCTGAAGATGAAAGATTGCATCGTCAAGCGGGAGTTGCACGTCCGACAGGCTTGGGAAATTGGCCCCAACGACATCGACGCCATGGGCGTCGCAGAGGACGATCAACCAATAATCCCCTCTGACAAGCCAGCCGCCCCGGTGCTTGATTTGCCCCGGTGGAGGCGGTCCTTGAGGTAAACAGGCGAGATGTCCAAAGCATGACTGACAAACCCAGACTGATTGAAGTTGCCTTCCCCCTTCGGCAGGCCTCCCTGGCCAGCGTGCACGAGAAGAACGTGCGGCATGGGCACATCTCGACCCTTCACATCTGGCCAGCGCGGCGGCCGCTGGCGGCGTGCCGGGCCGCGCTGCTTTGCACGCTGCTACCGGATCCCTGCGACGCGCAGAAGCGGAAGGAGCTGCTGGACCTGATCGGCGGGACGGTGGTGAAGACACTGGTGACCTCTGAGGATGATGCCGGGAACTCGGTGTCCGAGGAAAAGGAAGTGGTCGAGGGTGGTGTGTTGGCGTGGGGGAACGAGAACGCGGCGGCGATGGACACCCTGCGCACGGCCATCCGGGAATTCTACGGTGGAGAGGCGCCGAAGGTGCTGGATCCATTTGCGGGTGGCGGGGCGATTCCGCTGGAAGCGATGCGGTTGGGGTGCGAGGTCACGTCGGCGGACTTGAATCCGGTGGCGTGGTTCATCCAGAAATGCACACTGGATTACCCGCAGCGGTTCGCCGGGAAGAAATGGTCCCTGCCGGACTTCGTGCGGGAATGGCCGGACTTCGTGGAGGATTTCCTCGCCGGCAAGGTGAAGAAGCGCAAGGGCGACCAGAAGGCTCATTTTACGGACCCGCAGCAACGGCAACTGCTACCGCTGCCGGATGCGGACCTGGCGTGGCATGTGCGAGCCTGGGGGCGGTGGGTGCTGGAACGGGCGCGGCAGGAACTGGCCGCCCGGTATCCGGCCGTGGATGGGGAGCCAACAGTGGCTTACCTGTGGGCGCGCACGGTGCGTGATCCGCAGACGACCGGGCGCATCCCGCTGCTCAAGACATTCTGGCTCCGGAAGAAGAAAGGCAGACGTGCCGCGCTGCTGCCTATCCCGCTGGCCGACGGCTCAGGGGTAACATTTAAGATCCTACAGGACGGCGATTTTGCGCAACCGCAGCGCGTCGTAGAGGAGAATGAATTCCTGCAGCGATGGGAAGTGACTGGCGAAACGCTGGAAGACTTCATCAAGAACGGCACCATGAACCGTGCTGGAGTGTGGAGCCCGTGCAGCGGACGGCCTGGTGTGATTGCGCTCACGATGGAAGACATGAGACGGCAGGGGCAGCAAGGCCTGCTTGGAACGCAGATGACTGTCGTTGTCGTCGACAAGAAGAAAACGACAGGCAAAGGCACTTTTCGCCACTATCGGCTGCCAACTGCTGCTGAAGTCGAAGGAGGAGCAGTTGAAATCGAGGACATGATAGAAACCTTCGGTCACCTACCGAATGGGCTTCTCAATGAGCCAATGCCAAAGGGCGGAGGGGGAGGAGCGGCTCGGGCCTTCTCTCTTTACCGTTACGGAATGAGAACATGGGCAGACATCTTTGCACCGCGACAGCTACTGGCGCTAGGCACCTTCGCACGGCACTCGAGAGAGGCTGCCCAGATTCTGCAGAGGCAAGACGCTGATGTGGCCGAAGCAGTCGGGAGTTACCTTGCGTGCGCTCTGAATCGTATCGCCGACCGGAGCAGTGCAATTTGTCAGTGGACCGTGGATTGGGACAAGATTCGAAACACGTTTGCTCGCTTCGCGCTGCCGATGTGCTGGGATTTTGCTGAGTGCGTAACTACGACAGAAGCGTCTGGCGGTTATCCAGGGCAACTTGAATTGGTCGCTCAGTTCGTGGACTTTGCGCTGAAGGGCAATCTGCACGGGAAATCTTTGTCGGTTCGCCTGCAATCGGCACTGGCTCCCGGCGACAATGAACAGCAACTGGATGCTGTCGTCACGGACCCGCCATACTACGACGCGATTCCGTACTCGGACCTGATGGACTTCTTCTACATCTGGCTCCGACGGACTCTTACCGGCACCAGTTGCGAGATGGATGGAGTTTTTTCGGAATCCTTGTCTCCGAAGTGGAACCACGAGCAGTCCGACGGTGAATTGATTGACGATGAATCGCGGTTTGATGGGGACCGCGAGGCCAGCAAACGGAACTACACCGACGGCATGGCCAAAGCGTTCCAACGGTGTTGCGAACGCCTCACAGACACGGGCCGGCTCGTGATTGTCTTCGCAAACAAATCGGTAGACGCCTGGGAAACGCTGGTCGGAGCGCTCATACGTGGCGGAGCGGAGGTCACGGCCAGTTGGCCGATTCAAACCGAACGCGAAGCACGGTCGCGCGGCCAGGCTTCTGCCGCGCTTTCCAGTTCCGTATGGATCGTCTGTCGGAAGCGCGCCAAAGCTGCGCCGGCTGGTTGGGAGGAGCCGGTGTTGGAGCGGATGAAACAAATCCTGTTCGACCGCCGGGAGGAACTGGGCGGGAAGAACATCCTCCAATACTACTTCGACCTGGGCATCCGGGGCCCGGACTTCATCTGGGCAGCGCTCGGCCCGGCGCTCCAGGCTTACAGCGAGCATCCGTTCGTGAAGCAGACCGCAGGCGGCGTGATGAAGGTGGAGGATTTCCTCACGGAAGTCCGGAAGCTCGTGCTGCAATTCGCCCTGGGTGAACTGCCGGGCTTCCGGGAACTGCAGCGCGAGACCCAGGGCCGGGGCGAGACCGTGGCACTGGACCCAGTGACGCAGTACTACCTGCTGCACCGGGCCTATTTCGGGCTGAAGTCCGCACCCGCCGGGGCCTGCATCCTCTACGCGAACGCGTGCGGGAAGGACGAGACGGAACTGAAGGTGGTGTGGAACATCCTGGAACAAGGCGGGAAGTCCGGTCCCGGCAAGAAAGGCCGTCCGCGCAAGGACGAAGAAGAAGGCGAAGCGGGAGAGGCAAGCGAAGAGAGCAGCGGGAACGAGTATCGGCTGCTGGATTGGTCGGAGCGGGTGGACCGCGAGGATCTGGGCGAGAGCCGGGGCGGCCTAGCCTCGCCCCTGGTGGACAAGCTGCACCGGCTGATGGCGTTATTCCAAGGGAACCGGGCCGCAGACGTGCAACGGCTCTACGACGAATGGGGGATGGCTAGCGAACAGGCTTTCCCGCCACTGCTGCAGGCCATCCGCGAGCTGGCCCTGCAAGATGGGAACGAAACGGAACGGCGGCTGGTGGAGGCACTGGCCACGCAACTGAAACTGACCCGGCGGCAAGTGGTGGAAGATGGGGTGATGAAGGAAGGGCCGTTCTTCCCATCCATTGATGAGGCGACGCGGACGAAGGTGAGCTACAGAAAAGAGAAGAAATGATCACATGGCTAAACACGTTCTGAAACCCTGGAAAGAGGTCTGCATCCTGCGGGATGAGATCCGGACGAAGACGCTGACGATGGCCGATTTCGCGGTGGACCTGCACCGCGTCATCTTCGAGCCGGGTGGCGGCAAATACTACACCGACCCGGAGGCGTTCTTCGCGACCAGCTACGCCACGCCGAACTTGCGGCGATTCTGCCGAGACGTGTTGAGGCGGCTGGCGAAGGAGGATGGCGGCGAGCCGATCATCAATGTGGCGCAGACGTTCGGCGGCGGGAAATCGCACACGCTGACGACGCTGTACTACCTGACTACCCTGGGCGCGAAGCTACCCCGCAAGGCGACGGCGGTGGAGCACATCATGGCGGAGGCCAAGCTGGAGAATCCACCGGCGGCGGTGGTGGCCTCGGTGTCTTTTGACTGGGTGGATTGGAAGAAGGGCGGCAGGGCCAAAGCGCCGGACGGCACGGAGCGGTTCTTTCGGATGCCGTGGAACCTGATTGCTTGGCAACTGCTGGGCCAACAGGGGCTGGATATTCTCGGGCGGGATGAATCCCAACCGGATTACGACACGCCGCCGGCGACGCCGCTGTGGGTGGAAGTGCTGGCGGAGGTCGAGAAGACCGGCAAGGGTGCATTGATTCTGCTGGACGAGTTTCTGATGTGGGCGCACACGGCGGCCACGCCCGATCCTGATCCCACAAACAGAGGCCGGGGGCCAGACTGGATTCAACGACTGAAGAACTTCTTCCAGTGTCTGTCCCAGGCGGTGGATGGATCGGAACGATCCTGCCTCGTCGCTTCCCTCCTGGCCACCGAACCCGCCAAGAACGATGAAACCGGGAAGGCCATTTTGGATGCCTGCAATCAGGGATTGAACCGGCAGGCGTCGGTGCAGTCGCCCGTGGAAAAAGGCGACCTGGCGGAGTTGTTGCGCCGCCGGATGTTCGAGAAGTTCCCCGAGAACCCGGCGGACCGGCATCCGCACGTCACAGCGTTTTGGGACCGGATGAAGGCGATTGATCCCTCGCAGGCGAAACTGCCCAACGCGGAGGAGAAACTGCGCGATGCGTATCCGTTCCACCCGGATTTGCTGGCGCGATTCTTCGGGAAATGGACGGAACTGAACCAGTTTCAGCGGACGCGCGGCGTGCTGCAAACGTTCGCCGCGGCGCTGCGTGAGGCTGCGAAATGGGACGAATCGCCTCTGGTTGGACCGCAGGTGTTCCTGGCGGAACCGGGGAGCACCGATCTCAGCCCATCCCTGCAGAAGCTGGCAGAAGTGGCAAAGGAATCGCAACCGGAGAAGAAACCGCAATGGCCTAGCAACCTGAAGACAGAACTACCACGGGTGGTTGACGCACAGAAGGCGGCGGCAGGGACGTTGAACGGACGGGAGTTGGAGGCGGCGTGCGTGGCAGCATTCATCTATTCGCAACCGATCGGTGAGCAGGCGGAGATTGGCGACTTGCGCTGGCTGGTGGGGCCGACCTGCGACCTGTCGGCGGTGTTCAACAACGGGCTGATCGCGTGGGCCAAGACGTCCTGGTATCTGGAAGAAACCGACGCCACGGAGCCGACAACGAACGTGCCGAAGTACTGGCGGCTGGGGCCGAAACCGAACCTGAACCAGGTTCACTACAGCTACCGGACCAAGGCCCTAAGCATTGCCAAGGGGAAATTCGACGAACTGGCGAAGAAGTGCGGACCGCTCAAGGAGGGCTGCGACCAGGAGGGCATCAAATTCCACAATCAGCCGAATTCACCGGGCGATGTGGACGACGATGGCGTCTTCAGGTTGATCGCCCTGGGATCGGATTACGCCGGGCAGCCCGGTGCGAAGGCGCACACGGGGGCCGAGGCGTTCCTGCGCACCCATTCCTCGCCGACGGACAACCGGACCTATCAAAACGTCGTGCTGGTGGTGACTCCCAGCGTGGCGGGATTGCAGCAAGCGGAACAGCAAATCGCGGACTGGATCGCGTGGCAGGAAATCAAGGGGTCAAAGGACTACAAGGATTACGAGGGCCACGTAAAGGAGACGGTCAACAAACGCGAACGGGAGACGAAGCAGGCAGCCGAGACCGCCGTGAAGAATGCCTTCGAACTGGCCTTGCACGTGGACAAGACCGGCGCAGTGCAAGTGAAGAAGTTCACGATGGGGGCACAAGCCTTGTTCCCGACCCTGTTGCAGGAGAAAGAGCTGCGGCTGTTCAAAGAGAAGATTGACGCGGAGACGATCATGCCGGGCGGGCCGTATGCGGTCTGGCCAGGGACCGATGACCGCGTGCAGGTGAGTGCCCTCTACCAGCAATTTGCGCGGCGGCCGAACCTGCCGAAACTGCTGAGCCAGCAAACGGTGACGAACACAATTGGGGACGCGGTGCAGCGCGGAGTGCTGGCACTGCGGCATGTCCGCCCCGATGGCTCGGAGCAATGGTTCTGGCGCTCGAAGATTGATGTGGCGGACTGGGAGAAGACTGGCGAAGCGTGGTTGCCGAACAAGTCGGTGCTGAACAGCGTCAGCGCCAGGGCCATTCTCCCGGAAGCCCTGCCCGGTTTATGGCCGGCGGAACCGAATGGAGTGGAACTGGCGACCTTGTGCTCCTGGTTCGACGGAAGCCATGCCTTTCAGGAGGTCACGCAACCCGGGTATCCGCCGGAGTCACGGCCCATTCCGCAAGTGGCCGTGGACGAAGTCCACAAGGCCGTGGCGCAAGCGGTGAAGGCAGGCGATCTGTGGCTGGTGCTGGGGAACGACAGTGTGTGGCTGGAGGATCCCACCACGATCCAGCTTGATCCGGCTGCGCGTCTTTTCCGGCGCCCCGCGCCCCTGAACGCGATCGAACTGCTGCCCGGCGCTCTGAAGTCCGCGTGGAGCAGCGATGCGGAACCGAAGACGACTGTGGCGACGCTTTACGCGGAACTGAAGAAGGCGAAGGGCAACCCCTGGCCGCCGAAGGCGTTCATCAACACATTGAGCGAGGCCCTCGGTCGGGGACTGATGCAACGGGCCAGCGGCGGCGGCCCGCTGGTGTCGCTGGCCGCAGACGGGACAGTCGAGTTGACGGTGAAATCGATTGGGAGCGTGCCGCCACCAGAACCTGAGCCAATCCCCGGCCGCAAGCTCTCGCCACGAGTGACGTTGTCGCCCGCTGAGTTTCAGAATCTGGCGGATGACGTTTCCACCTTGAGCAAATCCCTGGCGGGTTGCGACGTGCAGTTTGAGGTTGCCGTTTCCGTAAAGACGAAATCGGGAATGGACCTGACGCAGGCGAACGAGGTGCTGGGGAAGATCAAGGAGGGGTGGAAACTCTAACGCGTATGCCGTGAACCAGCATCAACCACCAGGAGGAACTATGAGCGATCCGACAGCAATGGCGTTGGACGCTTTTGTACGTTCCATTTCGATCAACCGGGACACGCCGCACAGTTTGTTCCTGGGAGCTGGGGCTTCCGTGAGTTCCGGCATTCCATCAGCAGAACGGTGCATGATGGAGTGGAAGGGTCGCATCTTCACGTCTGCGAATCCGGGACTCGAGAAGCAGGTTGGGCATGTTTTCTTGCCCGCAGTACAACGTCGAATACAGACCTGGCTCGACAAGCAGGCGGGGTTTCCGGCGCTGGGCGCGCAAACAGAGTACAGTTTCTACTGTGAAAACTGTTATCCACTGAGCGACGACCGCCGAGCGTATTTTCAGAAGCTGGTGAAGGCGGCGAAGCCAAGCTACGGGTATCGACTCTTGGTCTTACTGGCGGAGGCCGGGGTGTTCGATTCCGTGTGGACGACGAACTTCGACAGCTTGAGCGCGGTTGCGTCGGTTGGTACTGGCGTGACGTCGATCGAGGTTGGGCTCGATACCACTGGGCGCGTGGACCGCTTACCACGCAAGGGAGAACTGCTCTGTGTGTCGATGCACGGGGATTATCGGTATGACGCGCTGAAGAACACGGTGGCGGAGCTTCAGCGGCAGGACGCAGATTTGCGCTCGGCGTTCGCGCAACGGTTGATGGAGAGAACTGTGATCGTTCTCGGTTACAGCGGGCGCGACGCTTCGGTGATGGAATGCCTAACGAACGCTTTGTCCAAGAAAGGGGTTGGGCGGTTTTTTTGGTGCGGATTCCAAAGCCCCGAGCCACCGAGGGCGGTGGCGGATTTGATTGCGGCGGCTCGCCGCGCGGGCCGACAGGCATTTTACGTGGACAGTTACGGTTTTGACGACACGTTGCGACGGCTGGCCCTTCAGTGTTTGGAAGGAGACTTGGGGGAGAAGGCGAAGACAATTTTGGCAGGGAGCGCGGCAGCGGATGCGGCGAACAATAAGCCGTTCTCGGTTCCGGGCGGTGATCCAGTTGCTTTGGTGAAGAGCAATTGTTTCCCGGTGGATGTTCCGTCGGAGGTTTATGAGTTCGACGTGCCGGATCTGCGTTGCGAAGGAGCGTGGGCCGCACTGCGGGAGACGATTAAGGGGAAGCCCCTGGTGGCGGGGCTGCTGGCTCAGAAAGTCCTGGCCGTGGGTCTAGTGGATGACGTTAAGGAGGTGTTCGGGAAGCGGATACAAGGCGATATTGGGAGGAGCCCAGTCGCCGACCATGAGCTCGCTCTGCCAAACGGGACGGTGACGGGCATGTTCCGGCAGGCCATTGTCCGGTGTCTGGCAGCCCGCGCCAGGCTGGGGACGGACGGCGACGAATTGATTTGGGAGCCGACGGCTTACGAAATGCGCGAGGTGTATAAATGGAAGTGCAAGGTGTTCCGGGCGGTGGTGGTGGCGCTGAGGCGGGCACAAGGCAGGGAATATCTCACGCTCATGCCGACAGTTTTTGGCCGACCTGAGCGGGGAGACAAGCCACTGCCAGATTTCGTGGAGAAGGAGTTGAAGCGCCAGATCCTGAGCAAACAGTACAACCCCGTCTTTAACCAGGAGCTGGAACGCTGGAGGAACCTCCTTTTTCCGAAGGGCAGCGGCGGGGTGCTGGAGTATCCCCCCAACGCAGCAAGTTCGTTCAAGTTCGGAGTCCGTCGATCGCCAGCGTTTGGCCGCATCAATGCCGTGCGAGCGAGAACCAAGGTAAAGGTGCCTGACAAGTTTTTGAACTTGGTTCAGTTCGAGGGAACGAGTCTGCCGGAGCCTAAGATTGTATTTGCGTCGAAGGACGGCGCGAGCATCGCGACCGATTCGCATCCCATTCGGGGCTTACTGGCGAATCGGCCGTATGACTTCGCGCTGACCGCGAAGGGTTTGGACACGAATGTACGGTTTGGGGTGGTGTGTCCGGCGAGTGAAGCGGCGAAGTTGAGCTCGTTTCTGGCGAAGATAAACCAGCGGATTCGAGCGAACAGCAAGAAGGGCTATCTGCTGGATTATCCAGGGTTTGCCGAGGCGTTCGGTTTGCCGTTCTCAATACCGCAGCCGAATGACAGCGCGTGGGCGACATGTCCGGAGCCGAAGGGTGCTAACGCCAAGGAGAAGGCGTTGTCATTGCTGGAGGGCGTTCGGGCCTGCGTGCAGCAGGTAACGTCAGCGACTTCGGTGCGCTTGGTCTTGGTGTTCGTTCCTGAGCGCTGGGCGGAGTTTGCTGATTACGAGGATGAGGACGAGGAGATCAATCTGCACGATATGGCGAAGGCGTATTGCGTCCAGCGGGGAATCGCGTCGCAATTTCTGCGGGAGTCGACGCTGCGGAAGAAGTTTGATTGTGAGGTCATGTGGTGGCTGGCCCTGTCGTTGTATGCCAAGTCCATGAGGACACCGTGGATTCTTGACGGCCTGCCGAGCACAACAGCCTTTGCTGGGCTGGGCTTCGGGATATTGCGACCGGGAGCAGCAAATAACGGGCACATTGTACTCGGGTGCAGTCACATTTATACGTCGGACGGCCTGGGCTTGACCTATCGGCTGAGCAAAATCGACAATCCGATCTTCCGGCAGAAGAATCCGCACTTGTCGGAGGAGGACGCGCTTAAGTTAGCGGAGGATATCCGGCAATTGTTTTTTGAGAGCCGAGCGGCCCTGCCCGAACGGGTGGTAATCCATAAGCGGACGCCGTTTTTGAGAGTGGAGCGCGAGGGGTTGCTCAAGGGGCTCAAAGACGTGCCGCAGGTGGATTTGGTGGAGATCAACGTCGAAGCGATGATGCGGTGCACCGCGTCGGTGGTGACACCGACTGGTTTCCTTGCCGACGGTTCGCCGGTGGACCGAGGGACGGCGATCCTCCTGGAGCGGTTCAAGTTCCTTCTTTGGGTCAACGGGAATGCTCATCCCAATTCTGCGAGCGAGGCGTATTACATGGGGAAATTCAGGATTCCCGCGCCGGTGATGATAAAGAAGCACTGGGGGCCGACGGATTTGAATGAGGTTGCGGGCGAGGTGCTGGCTTTGTCGAAGATGAATTGGAACACCTTTGACCTGTACACGCGGCTGCCGGCGACGATTCATTCGTCCAACGAGATCGCGAGGATTGGGAAGCTCTTGAAGCGGTTTGAGCGCGAGTCCTACGATTATAGACTCTTCATTTGAGGAGCCCACGAACATGCCATTCAAACCCGAGATAGGAACTGCTGGAGGCCAAGAATATCCGGTCTTGCGCTCCATCCAGACCTTTCTCCGGCAAATGGCGGAAGGTGGTGCGCGGCCCGCACCCGCGGTTTTGAAGGAATTGCTTCAAAACGCGGATGATGCCGGGGCAACTGAAATGTCCATCATTCTGGACGAACGTGAACCTCGTCCCGGTCTTCCGCCGGACTACGCTCCGCTCTGGGGACCCGCCCTGTTCATACGGAACAACAGCCCCTTCCGACTGGCGAGCGAGGTGGGACCGGAGCACGATGATTTCTCTGCGATCCGCGATGTTGCAGGCGGACACAAGCGGGCTCAGGCGACAGCCGCGGGCCGTTTTGGCATCGGTTTCAACAGCGTCTATTTTCTCACTGATACACCGATGCTCGTTTCTCGTCGCGAGATTCATGTGTTTGATCTACTGCACGAGATATTCGACGCAAACGGCTGGCGATTTCCAATCGAGGATTTCAGACGAGACTCTGGATTTCGGGAGGGGGCAGTCAAGGAAGTGCTAGATTGGTGCCTGCCAGCGGCTGCGCTGGCGACGCACTCAATCGGCACCATCGCAAGTAATCCGGCAGAAGACTACAAACAAACAGTATTCCGGCTCCCGCTCAGACGAAGTCCGGAAGGAGCAAAAGCCTTGTACGATGACCGATTCCCCGAGGCCATAGATCGTCGCGCTTTGCTTGCCGAAATGGCAGATGCCGGAGCGCACGCCATTCATTTCTTAAAGAACATTTGCAGCATTTCCTTCTCGGTCCTGCGGGATAGGCAGGTTGATCTGCAGGTCAGGGTCGAAACCACTCCGTGTCCGGACGGATTCAGGACTTTCCTGAATAGAGTCAACGAACTCGCCAAGCAGGAACAGGCATCCGAGAAGCAGTATTGTGCATTCGATCGCAAAATCAGTCGTCGTGATTTCGGCGTGGATGGAAAAGAGATGTCCTGCCAGGAGTGGAGATTTCATGTTCGCCACGTTGCCCGCTTCGATGATGAGTATCTGACCCAACTTCGTGAAAGACTGCGGAGAAATGAAGAAAAGGCAACACCATGGGCGGCATTAGCGGTGCCGCTGGATATCGAGGCATGCCGACTGGCGGGAGGTGAAGCGGCAAAATGGCGGGTCTTCTTGCCGCTGTTGGATGACGGGCCATGCGGCTGCATTTTGAATGGGGCGTTCTTCGTGGGACCGTCACGCCAGCGCGTCGAATATCGGCTGGATAAATCAGACGCCCAAAGGCGGAAGACGGAATGGAACCAACGGTTGGTCGAACGGGCTCTTATTCCTTTGCTCCATGATGTCAGCCTCGAATTGCCGGAGCTGGCGCATGATTTACTGAAGGGCTATCCGAAGGATTACCTGAATCTTTTCCCGATAGCTGCCAAGGGCACTGCGGAACCAAATGACCTGACTGAATTTGCGCGCCGGTGCTTTTCGTCGGATGCCTGGGCTTTGCGACTTCGGGATATCTGGAATGAACCGTTCGATCTGCTGGTCGGCGATGGCGGGGTTGAAACGGTTGTGGAGCTTGTCCCGGAGTGGCTATCGGCATACGCGGAGCGCTTTCGGGAGCTTTCATCGGATCGCCGGCGGTTCGTGCGCTACTCGCTCGGAGAAGCATTGTCGGCCCGAGTCGGCGGAAGCAGGGGAATCGCAGTCCGGTGGCAGATTTCTTCAGACGTTGCTGGCAAGGTGCTTCGCCACACTCAAGCGCCAAACGCCCAGGACGTTGAAAAATTGCTGAAGCTCATCATTAACGCGGAGGGTATTCAGTGTAACTTTGAGGGAACATGGGCGTTTCAAAGACAGGAAACTGATGAGCTTTTGCGGTTTGAAGCCAGTAAACTCTACGTACTTGAGGAACCCGGCGGCGATCCAATCATCGAGCACCTTCGAAGACTCCAGCTGCCCTTCGGGGACACGTATTGGGTTCGCCCTGATGTCGGGCTGCCTGGTTTGCTCGCGGATCTTCGTCCCGCTCCCGCAAATGTCTTGAAACCTACAGCAGACGCTGGGCTGGAATTGTTGCAAAGGCTCCCCGCAGCGAACTGTCATGATCAAGTCGTGCATGGCTACGAGATCAAACCCGTCGTTGATTTTCTACTAAAGCAATCACATGGTCGGTTGCCGGCAGACCTCCGTTTGGGATTCTTGGTCCGCACGGCGCATGCGCAAGCAGCACGACGAGGGTTCGGCGTGATTCTGCTCAAATCCACGACGCCGGCAGCCGAGGATCGGGCTTTGGGGGAGGTCTGGTTCCGCCGGATTTTCGCCCACGCTGATCCGGGCTTTGACAGCGAACTCCAACGGCTGCTCACCGTGCATCCAGGCAGCCTGGAAATGCTCCACGCGTCCGATTGCCGTGTGACCCTCGCGCGGGCTCACGAAGCCATCGGAATTCTCCATGGGGCAAGACTCAAGCGCCCTGAGTTCTGCGGGATGCTGGAAAAGGAGATGGCGACTGCCGCCCAAGAGCATTCTGGGCTCGCCGAGCGAGCGGCGGCGTGCTTGATGGATGCCGCCGACAGCTCTTGGGATTCCATGGATCAGGCACAGCGATACACCGTGCTTGCCTTGCCAATCCACCGTTGCTCCGACGGCAAGTTCATCGCATTGGTTCCCGCCCTCGGTGACGACATGACGGTCGTTTCACGAGACTTCAGGCTACAGTCTCAAGACGATATCGAGGATGCGCCTATCAAGCTGCCCGCTTGCCGGCTACTGCAAACCGCGAACGCCGCTGTGAAGCGGTTCTATCGACTTCGCTTGGGCATCAAGGCGCACAATCGAGTGGAGGTCTTGAAGGAGACCCTGCGTCAAATCGGCGAGCCAACCACCGACAACGAGCGGATGCTTCGATATCTCGTTCGCTACTACGATGCGACGTTGACCGGGCTTGATAGCTCCGGCGAGTCGACTGACAGAATCGATGCAGGGGAGTTGCGCGCGTTGATGGTTTCGGCGCGGACAGTGCCCTGCCTGGACGGTTCGTGGTATGCTGCCCATGACTCTGCCGAAGCTTGGCACATTGCGGAACGGCTGACCGAGCAACGGTGGTCAATAGACCGACTCGCCCCGCTTATGGCTGAGCTGCTGTCGGGAAAGCACATCGCCAGCATCGATGCGCAATTCCGGGATTTGCTCCCACGCCTCCATCGGCTGACAAGCTGGGATTCGAGGAAGATCGTCGAATTGGCCATCACCAGCGAGAGCACAGACCTAGGCTTGAATGATCGCGTAAAACTGTTTTGGGACAACAAACGAGATTTCCCGGAAGCCGGCGTGGTGCGGTCGAAAGCGGCCGGCCTGCTGCACGTCTCGACCCACACGGGCCAAGTAAGGCTCGCTGACGCTGAGTTTTTCGAGGGCACGGCGGATTTACCCGGGCGCGTCTTATCATTGCTTGCGCCCAAGGCGATCTCGCTGGCGGCTCTCGCAAATGCGGTTGCACTGAAGCCCTCCGACTTGCCGCTGGTCCTGCGGAGCTTCCAGGTAAGAGAACTGACCGCACTGGATTTTGAGACACGATTGATCGAAGGGTTCGAGGGCATGTGGCCCGGGCTGGATGATTCAGAACGGTTTCAAGTGCTCCGCTATATCGACACACGGAGGCTCTCGAGACTGGTTGCAGATAAGGCCAAGGGGTTGGAAACCGTCTTGGTGGCAACTCGAAAGCCGACGTGGAAAAGCCCATCGACTGTGGTCTCACCTCGCTGGGCTCAAACGAAGCCGCCTCTAGTGCTTGCTGAGGTTCTCCCGGTATTGGAAAAGACGGCGGAAGCGGTTGTCCGAGTCTGGGACGACTGGTGTGGTGTGAGAACTTTCAGCGACGTGTTCTCACTAGTCATCGCACAGGCATTGAAAGGAACGACCGAGAAGCGAGGAACGGCAAAAGCGATCTACGCCTGGCTCGATAAGGCCGTCGGCGCTTCGCCAAGTGCCGAAGACCTCAAAGCCCTCAAGGCGCAGCCTTGGGTGTTGGCAGAGCGAAGCGGAACTTGGGAGTTCAAGAAACCCGCTGAGGTGCTGGTTCACGCAGGCGAAAAGATATTGGGTGCACGTTTTTGGGTTCCTGCAATCCAAATGCCCGATGTTTGCAGGGTTGGAAGTGCAGGCTTGGGATTCGCAACGATGCCAACCACGACGCCTGCGGCACTTGAGGACATTTGCGAGTGCCTGGTCGAACGCGCGAGGGTGGACGAAAGCGCAGCACTTAAGGTTTACGAGCTGACCGCCCAGTTGCTGGAGGAGGTGGAAACACTGCGTCCGCACTGGATGAGCCTGGCGGAGCGCCGTCCCGTTTATCGCACCTTCCGCGAGAGGGAGGGCCAGGTTACATCGCTGCAGCTTTTCCTCGGTGACAATGATTTCAAAGAGGATCTGTCGGCGCATCTCCTGTGCCTGAAAGCCGACAGCAAGCCACCAAAGGGTTTGACCGAGACTTATCGCAGGCTCGGGGTCTCAGAAAGGGAAACGTTTTCCCAAGTGCTGGGCGCCTTGACTGTGATCACTGCGTCTGAGCCGGGCGTTGGAGTTTCCTACGGCCGTCTGCTGAACTCGTTCCAGAGGCTTGCGGAGAAGGATTCGACGCAACTACAGCAAGCTTCCATCGGGTCGATACGGGTGCTGACCTGTGCTGGCAGCTATGAACGACTCGATCGTTGCCACTGGGATGATGTGCTGGGGAGAAAGGGGCGGGTGATCGTAGAGCATGCACCCCTGCTCGCAGATACTCAGAACCCGGCCACCCGGCGCCTTGCCGATTGGTTGCGTGAGCGGTGTCCGGACAAGCTTTCCAACCTGCGCACCTGCGCCCGGATTGAAGTCGCTGACACTCCTGTCCCAATCTCGCTCCCGCCCGGAGTTTCGCATTTACTGAACCCTTGGCGGCGGTGGCTCAAGGACCTTTCGACGGCAGAGTCAGCGTTGCGAGGCGCACTTTCCGGCTTCGGTCTCAATTTCCCAGAGAATCAGGTGGATCTGATGGCTGTGGAGCAGATCCGACTGCGTTGCCGATTGCAGAACGGGCAGATCATCGATCAATCCTCGAAATGGGAGGGACCAACAACCTTGGCAGACGCGGACGGCAGGTTGCTGGTCCGCGCCCAAGCCCTGCAGGTCAAGGACCGCAAAGAGGCTGATTGGCTTAATGAATTAGACCGCGCAATGGCGAACGAGATGGCGCGGCTGCTTCGAGCAGGCGCACCAACTGGAGACTCATCACCCCTGGTAGAGGAAATCCTCAAAACTCTCGAACGGCCAGCCACGGTGCTCCGCCGATTGCACGACAATTACCGCGAACATTTTATACACCAGTACCAAGACCAGGTGGCAGACCCGGAGTTTGCCGAGCTGTTCGATCAATACCAGCGAACTGACCCTCGCCGTCCCCGAGCTGAGGAGCTGAAATCTCAAATGTTCACACTGCTCACTGCAAAATTCGTGCAGGCCAGGCGGGACCAGATCCGGGGCTACGGTTATGACGAGTTTTCAGTCTTCGCGGAATTGCTGCAGAATGCGGAAGACGCCTACCTGCAACGCGAGCAGCTCGGCATGGAAACACCCCGTCCGCGCGAAATCACTTATCGATACATCCATCGAGAAGGGACAACACCGGTCCTGGAGATCGAGCACAAAGGGCGCCCCTTCAACTATTTCCAGCATGGCGCCAGGCACTTTTCCAACTTCTCCAAAGACGTAGAAGGCGTGCTCCGTTCGGCGGGGAGTTTTAAGCCGTATTCGCCCGATCGCGACGCGGAGCAGCCAAATGGTGATACGATTGGGCGTTTCGGCCTCGGCTTCAAATGTGTTTACCTGCTCACTGATCGCCCCGAAATCCACTCCGGGGATTGGCATTTTGCCATTGAGGCCGGTTGTCTGCCCAAGGAATTGCCTCGACCGGATGATTTGTTAGAAGACGTGACCCGGATACGACTTCCCCTGCGGAGCGACACTGCAGAGGTGAAGGATGTCTCCCGATTCCTGGGTTTGGTGCCGTTCCTGAGAATGATCACACGCCTCCAGGTCTATTCGTCTGACGGCGAAATAACGACGATCGTGGCTGCCCCTCCGGAACCTCGAAGTGCCCAAGGCACGCTGGTCGAGCAGATCGAAATCTCCGCTCCCAAGACGGTACGAGGAGGGGCCGTTCGACTGATCCGATGCCGAAACAATTCCCACGCAGGCCAGTTGGCCTTGCTGCTTGCTCAAGATGGGACCCCGGCACGGTGGGATGAAGTGTTTTCGCAAGATCTTTACGCGGCACTGCCACTGCAAGCGAGACTGGGATGCGGCCTCGCGGCCTCCCACCGATTCGAAGTTCAGTCAGGGAGGACCCATCTGGTGGATCCGAAGGCAAACGAACGTCGCATCGTTGAGACTGTGGCTCTGCTGGAAGGCCTGCTACATGCGCTTTCCGACTGCGCCTCGACCAGCACGCCATTGTCGGAGATTCTGAAGAGGTTCTGGTCGCTTTGGCAGTGGGAGCGCGGCGATGTTGAATGCGAACGACTGCGCCAATCGTTAGCGACTGAGCTTGTCCAGTTGGCGGAGCGGATGCCCATCGTGCCAACGCTCGCCCCTGAAAAACCCGTCAGTCTTGGTCAAGGTCCGTGCTTCTATTTCTACGAGCTGCCTGACGATTTCCGTCGTGGGCTAGTCGAGGCTCAAATTACGGTGCATTTGGCGGGGCACCCAGAGACGTCATTAGCGGTGACAAACATCGTGGTTGAGGGATTCGCAACAGCCTACCGCCGGGCCTGCGAGTACGCTGGAAAGCAGAGCGGACAGAAACTACTGGGAATCGGTTGGGCGGACATTGCGGCTGCTTTTCGAGGACGACCGTGGTTCGCAAAAAGGCCTGATCTCTTAAACCTCCTTGCGAGCGCCCTGAAGGAGCAGCAGTTCCTCGGCATCGGCAAGTGGGTCTCGCAATGCCAGGTGCTGGGTTTGAACGGTGAAGGAGCCGACATCCACGAGTTTCCTGGCAACATGCTGCCGGCAGAATTTCCCGGAAGTCAGCTCTTGCCTCAGAGATTCTTAAAGTGCGTCAGCAGGAACTACAACGAGGTCGGGCTGAAATTGCTAGGGTTTGCTGGGCTTCCAGACAGACCTTCCGAGGATGACCTGCGCAATTGGGCCAGCTCGACAGACCTGACCAGCCCCGAAGGCATCGCCATACTGACGTATCTTTCGGATGCCGATCGTTTCAAGGACTACTGGGAGTTGTCTGCGGTTTTTCGCTCATCCTGGTTTCCCGCTATCGGAAAACGCCTAAGTACCAAGGAAGCTGCCGGCGTCGGTTTGATTCCTGCGGAGATCATTCAGAGCGAGATCTTTCGAGCCTGGCTCGGAATCGTCGAGGAAACCGAAGAGGAACCTTCAAAGCCCCCACGTCCACAGTACGATGCCCGGAAAGTGCTTGGCCGGCTCCATGAATGGTGGCAAGCACACGGTGATGCCTGGACGGATGCGTACGTTGAACGAGTTTACCCCGGCGCCCGTACCCCGGCGGTTCGGAAGGACTTTATTGAAAAAGACCTCAGCGCTCGTCGCGAATGGATCACCTTGTTGCTGCTGGGATCGATGCAGACGATCGGACGGTCAAACCCAGAGCAACACAGGAATTTCCTGAGCCGCTGCGACGAGAAGGGGTGGCTGGACGTTTTCGCTGATGGGGAACACGACGCCCGCCGCTGGATGGATATGTTGGAAGGCTACCTCGATGATCCGACTGGGAAACACGACTATTACCAGTGGATGAAGCAATTTGTGGTCATCTATCAGATATCACGCTGGCTACCCGACTATGTCGAAAGCTTTCTAAATGTTAACCGGATGAAGAGACCATTCGGCTTTGACGCCATCATCAGCCCGCGAACCAGCTCACTTTATTCCGGTGGCGGACCTGATGCCCCGGCGTTGACGACGGCTTTGGGCATCGGCGCATGCTTTGTGATGCGTGAACTCACGCGTTTGAACATTCTTCACCAGAAGCTGGCACACCGATATTGCTACGTACCCGGCACGCGGGTTTGCGGGGTATTGGAGACGATTGGCTGTCCCTCGCTTCGCATGCTGACGACAGGTGACCGTTCCTCGGCGATCCACCGTTTTCTGGTCGAAAACATGGACGAAGAAAGAGCAACATTTAACCGGGGCTTCGATTTGCCGCTTTTAGCGCTCAGGGAGCGAGAGGACGCTCAAATTAAAGTATTGGGAGAACCACTCCCTCCCGAAGACCTTCCTTCCTCTTCCCGTCCGGATGAGGGCTGGCGCACACTGCCGGATGGCCGCCGCATTAACCTAAACTGGTAAGCCCCTATGTCAGCAGAAAGCAAACTCGATCCCGGCAATCGCGTTCTATCCGATCGTTTTGGCCAGGGCACTGTGGAATACGACAAGGGCGCGACGGTCATAGTCCGCTTCGATCACGGGATAGAGGAGTGCGAGCGTGGTAGCCTCAAAGGCATACGCTCCGTCGCGGATTCCATTGTGGCGGGAAACTGGGATCCCGCACTTCCAGTGGTGGCCAAAGCGCTCGCCTCAGCAATTGTATCGGTGAATGATACGTGGGGGGTGTTTTCGCGGTCTCGAATCGCGCTGCTACCCCACCAACTCTGGGTATGCCGCCGTGTCCTTTCAGGGTGGCCTGCGCGGTGGCTGGTAGCCGATGATGTCGGGCTAGGCAAAACGATTGAGGCTGGTTTGATCCTGTGGCCGTTGCTCTCGAAAGGCCTGGTCCGACGGCTTCTGATCGTGTGTCCTGCGTCGTTGGTCGAGCAGTGGCAGTATCGGCTGCGGACGATGTTCGACATTCGTCTTGCCCGGTACGTCACTGAGGCGGATTCGGAGCGCAGCGATTTCTGGAACACGCACAATCAGGTGGTTGCATCTCTTTCCACGCTCCGGCTAGACCATGGCGGAAGACATGAGCGGCTTTTCGAAGGTCCGCCTTGGGACCTCCTCGTCATCGATGAGGCGCACCATGTGAACGCAGACGAGGATTCGGGTCCGACGCTCGGCTACAAGCTGGCCCAACGGTTGGTGGACGAGAAAAAGGTCGCTTCGATGATTTTCTTTACAGGGACGCCGCACCGGGGCAAGAATTTTGGTTTCTTAGCGCTCCTCCAGTTGTTGCGGCCGGATCTATTCAACCCGCGCGAGCCTCTGGCTCGCCAACTGAAGCACATGCGCGAGGTCGTGATCCGAAACAACAAGAACAACGTCACCGACCTGAAAGGACAGCGCCTTTTCCAACCGCCGGCCGTCACATCGGAGACCTACGCGTATTCGCCTGAGGAGGCACGGTTTTATGGGATGCTGACCGAGTTCATCCTCTCGGGGAAGGCGTACGCCTCCACCCTGGGTGCGTCCGACCAGCGGTTGGTGATGTTGGTGCTCATCGCGATGCAGAAACTCGCGTCCAGTTCGGTCGCGGCCATCCGGCGAGCGTTGCGCGGAAGACTCGAGCGCATGCTGACCCAGCGGCAGAAACTTGCAGAGGCTAGGCAAAAACTTGAGGAGCTGGGATCGGATTACGCAAAACTCGAAAGTTCGGGGCCGAATGATGAGATTGGCCGGTTGGAAGAGGAAATCGTCAGACTGGCGGCTGGCGTTCAACTGATGGCGGACGAGGAACCGCGTCTGCGCGAACTACTCGCTGCGGCAGACCAGGTACGCCGGGAGACGAAAATCGAAAAGGTCCTTTCCTTGGTCGAGACCCGATTTTCCAACCAGTCCGTTGTCTTCTTCACAGAGTACAAGGCCACGCAATCTCTGTTGATGTCTGAGCTCATCCAGCGTTTTGGCGATGACTGCGTTGGGTTCATCAACGGCGACAACCGCGCCGACGAGATCATGGGACGCGACGGGCAGACACGCACCAAGCATCAAACCAGGGAAGACGCCGCCGAGCTGTTCAATGAAGGCAAGGTGCGATTTCTGATCTCGACCGAAGCTGGTGGCGAAGGAATCGACTTGCAGGAACGCTGCCATTCCCTGGTGCATGTTGATCTTCCATGGAATCCAATGCGACTGCACCAACGCGTCGGGCGACTCAACCGGTATGGACAAAGAGAGCGCGTTGATGTGGTCTCGCTGCGCAACCCGGAAACGGTGGAGGCCAGAATCTGGGACAAGCTGAATTCCAAAATTGGAAACATCATGCTGGCCTTCGGTCACGTCATGGATGAGCCCGAGGATCTGCTTCAGATGGTGCTTGGGATGACGTCTCCCGCCTTATTCAGGGAGTTGTTTGCCGAAGCGTCGCAGGTGCCTGCTGATTCCCTTGGAACATGGTTTGATCAGAAGACGGCGACCTTTGGAGGACGCGACGTGATTGCGACGGTTAAGGAAATCGTTGGCAATTGTGATCGGTTCGATTTTCAGTCAGTCGGAAAGGAAGTGCCTCCCGTTGACCTCCCGGAACTTCGGCCTTTCGTGGAGGCGATGTTGGTTTTGAACCGAAGACGGCCGAGGCGGGGAGATGACGGTTCGCTTGGGTTCAGGACCCCGGATGCGTGGATGCACGAAGTCGGGGTCCGTTCGACTTACGACGGACTCGTATTCGACCGGACAGTTCGGGGCAAGGACGCGATAAAGAGGGTAGTCGGTGTCGGACACAAAGTTGTGGAGCAGGCGCTTCGCCAGTCTCTCGATGAGCCGGGCTGTGTGGCGGCAGTGTGCAGGACCATCTTACCTCGACCTATGATGTTCGCCCGCATAGTAGATCGAGTGACAGGGAAAGATACTCCAGTACGGTGCGTTGTTGTGGCTGCCGAAAGATCCGATGAGTCCGGTGAATGGCTCGTTCTGCGGGATTGGCAGGCAGTCCGCAGACTGAACGAATTGCTGGGGAATCTGGGCGCATTGCGACGATCCTGGACGCCTCCAAAGGATCGGACGGGAGTTCAGGTGTCGCTGGTTGCCGCTTCGCAAGTCATCGAACAGGAAGTCCCCAAGCTCAACACGGGCTTTCTCGTGCCGTGCGTCGAGGCTTTGGCAGTTTTGTGGCCTGGCGCCGAGCCTGGAGGGCCGGGTGATCGGGCTGAGACAGCCCAAGATGATATGAATGACTTCGAGGAGTGACGCACCGCAAGCGTGTAACGAATGCCCTGGACTTGAAACGATGTGTTGCGGATGCAGAGATCAGTTGCGCCTTGAGAGCTCCGTTCTGGCCACACGGACGTTCTCGATCGCCTCACTTCAGATTGATGAATTGAAGGTGGCCGGTCGGACGTGAGCTGGCCGCGTCGGTCTGGCCGTTGGTGGCGCGGGAGCGGAACGGAGGCGGAGCGGAGGGATGCGCGGAGCAAAGCCGAAGAGGAGTGTCGCGCGCCAAGGGCCAGACGGAAGCCCCGCGCCCATGCGCGCCCCATCAGCCGTGACGAGCGCGCGCGGAGCGAGGTGGAGCGAACCGGCGCGAAATGAGCGCAGGCACGGCCACCGACCGGAACGCGCGTTGGTCACGGCAGTTCAGACGCGGATGCTGGAGCGTCGTGCGGGGCGAATGGCCTTCGATTCGGATTGCTTCTCGACTGTTTCCTCGGCCACGTCCACGGACGCTGACTCCGCCTGGCTGGGTGCCTGGTTCTTGGTGAGATCGAGTTGCTCTTCGATTTCATCCTGCCGCCGGGATAGCTCCTGGTAACGCGCCTCGCGCTCGAAGGGCGTGCCCACCCTGCCTTCGAGTTCCTTGGCTCGCTTCTGCGTGTCGGCGATGTCGGTTTCGAGTTTCGTCGCGCGCTCCTCGAAGCCTTGGGCCGTGGCCTCCAGAGATCGAATGGTGCCGAGGGCGGTGTCGGTCACGCGGGCGGAGTAGCTGTTCTTTCCGCGCAGCACGAGGTCCGCCTCGCCGCCAAGGTTGGTGCGGATGAAGAGCCCGAATCCGGCGAACCGTCCGACACGCACTTCCTCGCAAACGCGGCTCTTCAACTTCTCCGCGCGGCGGATGAGTAGTTCGCCGGCAATACCACGGTTGCTCACCGTTTCGCCGTCAAGGACGATGCTGAATTTGTCGCCAGCCGTGTCTTCGCGGTCAGCAATGTCCTGGCGAAGGTTGTCGAGCCGGGTTGTGAACGTCGCAGCATCGTCGTGAGCATGGCGGAGATTGCTGCGAATCCGGTATTGTTCCTCGGCATGGGCCGAGCGAAGCCGGGTGAGCCGCATCAACTCGGCATCGACCTGGGCTTTCTCAATGACCAGCGGATTGCCGGAGGCGATGGCTTTGACCTCGGCGTAGGTCAACGCCGCTGAGTCAAGGTCTTCGACCCGGCGGATGGTCATGTCACCGGTCATGACCTGGGCGATGAACTTGGCTTTGGTTTCGAGCGTTTGCCACATGTAGGCGTCGAATGAGCCCTCGGTGACGTAGCGGAACACACTCACCACGGGGTTCTTGTTGCCCTGCCGCAGGATGCGTCCTTCGCGCTGCTCGACATCCGCCGGACGCCACGGGGCATCAAGATGATGGAGGGCGATGAGCCGTTCCTGGACGTTCGTGCCCGATCCCATTTTCTGCGTGCTGCCGAAGAGCACGCGAACCTTCCCGGCGCGGACGTCCTTGAACAGTGCCAGCTTCGAGGCATCCGAATCGTAGTCCTGGATGAAGGCAATCTCGCGCTCCGGGATGCCGCGGGACTGGAGCTTGTCCGCCATGTGGCGATAGACGGAGAAGCCGCGGTCTTTCGGCGTCGAGAGGTCGCAGAAGACAAGCTGGGCGCAGCGGCGGTCTGCGGTTTCCTGCCAGATGCGCAGGACGTTCTCGACGGCGAGGTTCACTTTCCCCGACGGGTCGTCTCCCGCAGTCGGCGCCACCAAGCGAAGGTCCAGGGCAGCTTTGCGACCCTCCGACGTAATCTTGAGCATGTTGTCCACCCGCGGGTCCACTCGGGCTGTTCTCAGACGGTCCGCACGCGCGGCCAACTCCTGAACGAACTCCCGTAATTCCGGCGTCGCAGGCGCGTTGCGAATGGCAGGTTTGTCGTTCTCCAGCGTCGGGCGCGGCAGGTTGAGCATCTGCGCCGTCTGCACGTCGGCCGCCTGGCGGAACATCTGCATCAGTTCGGGGACGTTGATGAACCGGGCGAACCGGGTGTTGAGACGGTAGGCTGCTCCATCGGGAGACAACTCCATCGCCGTTACCGGTTCGCCGAACGTGGCCGCCCACGAGTCGAAGTGGTGCAGGCTGTGTTTCCGCAAATGATCCGGCTGGAGATACCGTTGCATGGTGAACATCTCGGCTATGCTGTTGGCGATGGGCGTGCCGGTGGCGAATACAACGCCGCCCCCGCCATTGAGCGACTGGACGTGGCGGACTTTGAGGAACATGTCGAAGGCGCGCTCGCTTGCGGTCTGCGGCAGCCCGGCGATGCGCGTCATCTTGGAGACATAGAACAGGTTTTTGAAACAGTGCGCTTCGTCCACGTAGAGGCGGTCCACGCCGAGTTCCTCGAAGGTTAGCGTGTTGTCCTTTTTGTGGTCGGCAGCCAGCGCCTGCAAGCGGGTTTCGAGCCGCTTCTTCGCGCGCTCCAGTTCCTTGACGAGCCGACGGTTGCTGCTTTCGGCGTTCTGCCGTTTAACCATCTCCAACTCGTGAAGCTGTTCCTCGAAGAACCGCCGCTGGGTGTCCTGAGAAAGTGGAATGCGCTCGAAGCCGGAATGGGTGACGATGACGGCGTCCCAATTCCCGGTGGCGATGCGACTGAAGAGCCGCTTTCGGTTCGTGGCCTGGAAATCCTCCTTGCCGGCGACGAGGATGTTCGCGCCCGGATACAATGTTAGCAATTCGGTCGAGAATTGGCCGAGCATGTGGTTCGGCACGGTGAACAGGGGCTTCCGGGCCAGCCCAAGCCGCTTCAACTCCATGGCCGAGGCGACCATCGTGAACGTCTTCCCGGCGCCGACGACGTGGGCCAGCAACGTGTTCGGCGTTTGCAGAATGCGCCAGACCCCGGCCTTCTGGTGCGATTGCAGAGTGATGGTCTGGCTGGCACCCGGCAGGGTCAGGTGCTCACCGCTGAAGGTGCGCAGGCGAGTGTGGTTGAACGTGTCGTTGTAGAGGCGGCACAGCCGCTCGCGGCGCTCGTCATCCGACCAGATCCATTCCTTGAACCGCTCCTTGATACGCTCCTGCTTCTCCCGGGCCGCTTCGGTCGCCTGGGCGTTCACAACCGGTTTCTTGTCCTCGTCCAGGTCGTACACCGTAGGCGTCTTGAGATTCAGGGCGTCCTCGACCAGGTCCAGGGCGGAGCAGCGGTCGGTGCCCCAGTCGGTGGTGTTCGCGGTCTGGCGTTTCACGTCCCAGTCCCCCTTCACATACCAAGTGCCCAGGGCGGGCACGTGACCGACCTCGACACCGGACGCCACGCCCAACAGATCGTGAACAAACCGTTCGACGTCTTCGCGCGGCAGCCATGACGCTCCAAGCCGGACATTGATCTCGTTGGCGGAGAGGTCGGCCGGTTGAACGGACTTCAGCGCCTCGACGTTCGGGGCGAAGGCCGGATCGGTGATGGTCGCGGCCTCGGCGACGGCCAGTTTCTCGCGGACGTTGCCCGACAGATACTGGTCATCGGTCTCCCAGTGCCGGGTCTGCGGGTTCAGGAAGACGAGGCCCTTGAGATCGGGCAGGAAGTCCTTTACCGGTTGGGCCAAGAGTCCCGCCATGTGATCGAGGTCCACGCCGCCACGCTCGTTCAAGGTTACGAGCAGGGCTTCCTTGGGAGACGCAGCGGACGCCACGGGCTGCCGGTGCTGGATCGTCCGCTCGCGGAAGATGGCGGCCTTGGTGGCGACTTTCGTCTCGTCGTTGTAGTGCTCCAGCGACAGCAGCAATGGGAGGTCCGGATCCCCGTCGAAAGCGCGCTGATTGGCTCGGCTATTGACGGGACCAAACCGACCGACGAACCGGTCGTAGGCGATGTTGAGTTGCTGGCGGGTTTCGAGAACCCGTTCTTCGGGGCTGCCATCGAGTTGGGAGCGGAGACAGTCGCGAACGGCGTCGCGCACAGGGATCAGGCCACGAATGCGTGCTCGCGTCTCGCTGGGCAGGTCGTTGAGCGGACGGAGGACCGTGTCCTCGCGGATACACACCATCCCATCGTGCAGGCAGTAGGCGTTGGGCTTGACGTAATCAGGCGCCGGAATGGACTGCTTAGGCGTCGGTTCGGTCAGTTCGATCCGCTGCGCGTGATAGATGCCCGACGGAAGCGCCGGGATTGCCGTGGCGAGCGCGTCGGCGAGCACCCGGCCGTCCCCTTCCAAGGTTGGCTCGTTGTCCCGATACATCCGCCCGGTCAACTGAAGATGTCCGAGCATCAGGTGGGGACGTTCGACGAAATATTCGTTGATCGGGATTCGCTCCCAATTGTGATTCGTGTACTCCAGCACCTCTCGCCAGGCCGGTCCTTGCGAGGTCTCGCCCGGATGCAGCTTCCGGAGCATGACGATGTCCGTTGTCACCTCGGTGCCGGCGTTCTGTTTGAAGGCGGTGTTGGGCAAGCGAATGGCCCCAAGGAACTCCGTATTCGGGGCCAGATACTCCCGGAGTGTGGAGTTCACCTTGTCCATCGTTCCGCGCGACGTAATGAACATCACCAGGCCCCCGGGCCGGACCTTGTCCAACGCTTTGGCGAAGAAGTAGTCGTGAATAGGGAACCGGTAGGCGTTGAAGCGTGGGTCGTGGACGGGATAATCGCCGAAGGGCACGTTGGAGATCGCCACGTCGTAGAATCCGTCGGCAAGTTGGGCGCTTTCGAACCCCTGCCCGCGAATGTCCGCGTCCGGGTAGAGCGCTTTGGCGATGCGAACCGTGAGCGGGTCAATCTCGACGCCGGTGATGGTCGAGTGCCGGTGCATTCCCTCGGGCATGAGGCCGAAAAAATGGCCAATGCCACACGCCGGTTCCAAAATCCGGCCATGTTCGAATCCGAACCGCTCCAGGGCGCGATACATGGCCCGGACCACAGTGGGCGAGGTGTAGTGCGCATTGAGGGTGCTCGCGCGAGCCGCCGCCAACTCCTCCGGGGTCAGCAACTCCTCCAACTCGGCGCGCGCCTCTCGCCATTCGTAATTCCGTGGGTCAAAGACCTGGGGCATCGCGCCCCAACCCACGTATCGCACGAGGACTGACTTTTCGTCGGGTGTGGCGGGTCGGCCTTCGGCCTCCAACGCCCGCAGGGTGCGGATGGCCTCGATGTTCTGGCGGTATTTCTGGCGCGGCGGTCCTTCGCCAATCCTGTCTGCGTCCGAAATGCGGTAGTTCTGGTCGTTGCGAACGGCCGGCGCGGATTGGCGCTCGGCTCTGATCCGGCGGTTCAGCTCTCCGGCGGGAGCAGGATGTAGCGTTCCCGGACCATTTCCCACGCCTGGCGATGGGCCTGGTCGGCCGTCAGTCCCTGGCGCATCAAATCCGTTCGGAGACTCGCCATTTCGTCCTTGGTCTTCTCTTCCGCCTCCAGCAGCACCCGGTGGAGGCGGTCGGTCGACTCCAACCCCGCCACCATCTTCGGCAGGAATTCGCGCCAGTGTTTCTCGGCCATTCGGCCGTATTGGGTCAGCGGTGTCATTCGTCGGCCTGCGGTATGAGAACAGGTCAAGCTGGAGGTTTGCGTCAAGTGTTTTGCGGGGGCTGGCCATGCGGGTTGCATTGGGTCAGTCACAGGTTTGCACGATGACCGGGGCCGTCGGACCGAGGCCGTTTGGAAACTGGCGTCGCGACGCCGACCACCTTGGGTTTGGGCCGACTCTTGGGCAGAGGATTGAACAGCTCACGGAGATCGACATCGAAGACGACAGCGAGAAACCAGACATGCTTGTCGGTGGCAATCGATCGCAGGGTCTCGATGCTGGCGAGAATGTCCCTGGTGATGTCGCAACCGACGATCTGCAGTTTGGCCACGAGTTGATCCTGCGTCCACGCCCGCTGATAGCGGAGGCGTGAGACATTGCGCCCGATGAGGTTTCTGGGCGATTCCGGTTCGGCGACTGGATCGAGATTCATAGTCACTGCCGGAATGCCTACACGCTTGTCCGTCCCGGTTGGTGTAGTGCCTACACAAGGCATCCCGGTGCCCGGTGTTCTTGCTCCCCGCCGGGCGTGCTGACGCTTCGGCTCTGCTTTTTGCGGTTGGGAACGACGAGGGCGCACAACACGAAGTCTCCGGCAGCCACCTCACGTTTCGGAACAACGGATGCCCCTGAAGGAACCAACGGAAGGAAGAAGTGAAAGTCGTCGAGCACCATCGACCCACTGGCAGGCCGCCGTAAACGACACCCGAACGGGAGCCCGCGTCTCGCGGCCGCCCTCAGCCTTGCACCGTCTCGAGGTCGATTTCATATCCGCCGGTTCGCACCTGGGTGGTTTGCGCCAACTGTAACTGCGCACTTGAACCAGCCCTACGGATGTTTCTGGCCCCACCATGGTCTGGGCGATGGCACCCAAAGGGGCAGGTTCGCGCCGCGTCGGCGGTGCCGAAACGGACAGAAGTTGGCCTCTGAATGCCCTTCCCGGATTGACAGCGCTCGGGCTACAATCCAACCGTGACCACGAGACCTCCATTACGACTGAGCACGCTGATCGCGGCTGAGACCTCGGGTGCCGTTACCCTGAATCGCCTGGCTGAGCTCATCAACGAGGCAAACCGCAAAGCCGGAACGGGTTGCCTCGTCAACCGGAAGATCCTGGCGAAGATCCGTGACGAGCCCCAGAAGGTCGGACTCACTTGGAACATCCTGGTCGCCCTGAACACCTACTTCCAGAAGCGGGGACAAGGGCTGCAGCAATTGCCGATTCTGGAAACCCGAGGGGTGTTCGAGGTGCTGTTGGATTCCCCACGCGTTGTCTTCATGCTGGGCGCCAAGCCCCGGCCGGAGGAGCGCCGCACCGACGTGAGTCTCTGGGACGTCCGGTCCCTGGCCGACTTGCTGACTCAAGCCTCCAGAGTCGACATCCACCGCGAATTCGACATTGAACACGTGCTTTGGCGCAGTCCGGTCGACGCCACTGCAATCCACGCTGAACGTTGGCACCGTGTTCTCGAAGAAGACCAGGCGTCGGTGATCTCGATCGGATCGCCCCTGGCCGCTCTCAGCAGTGAGGTCATGCTCGCACGGATGTTCGGGGTCCCGCCGTTTGCCACACCGAAGTTCAAGACCGGCAAGCAGGTGCCCTTCTTCTTTGTCTGGCTCCCGAAGCTGGCACGCGGCTTTCGTAGCGCCTTCGGGCTCACTTGGCGCGAATTGCAGTCCGACCACGACCCGATTGCCTCACGGGTGAAACACAACCAGGCCACGGCCGTGTTCCTGGGAGACCGACCTCATGTCACACCAGCAGAAGGCGATACGTGGACCATGTATGGGATCATTGCCGCACAGCGCCGTGCCGCCGGCAACGTCTGGCTGGTGGTTTCGGGACTGGCCGGTCCGGCCACGAACGCGGCCGCCTCAATGGTGAAGGAAATCACCGCGGAGCTGCCGTGGTCCAGGGGAAAACCCTCGAAAGTTCTCTGGGTGCCCGTGAGGGTTGAAATCAAGGCCGGCGAGCGCAGTTCCCTCCACGGTGACATCCGCGAAGTGGTGAAGGCCACCTTTGACGGGGAGCCGCGACCCTGGCCGGAGGATGAGCAGCACGCTCCGGAGCGGACTGCGGGGAAATAGGACCTTTCAGTCAGCGTGGCTCGACCCCGGAACCGCATTTCAGAGGCCGTCGCGGTCTCTGAAAGCAACCGGCTCGGGCTCCGTCTCACGCCTCGGCGCGATGTTGAACGGCAGGATGACGACCCTGAAATCGTTGACCGGATGCCTGCGCTTTCGGATCAGAATCCAGGCGATCACAGCCAGGCAGACGAACCCGAACGCCACGAACAGACGATCCCCGTGCTCCTCGATCATGCGATCCAGGAACTTCGTCACCACGGTCAGATACTGGACTGGATGTTCCATCTGATTCCCTGCATTCACCCGGTCGCCCGCCGCGTGGAATTCTCGCACTCAGCGGTCGCCGGCGTGTTCGCTGACTGCGCTCCAACATGCGCGCAAGAACACGATTCCGCAAGCAGGCGTTCGCTGTCGCGCTCTCCGCACCCATGGAACATTGAACCCGCTACTCGCAGCCTCGATGTCGCGGAGGTCGACTGTCGCAGCCAATGTCCGATCTGTGTTGCACTCGCCGTGTTTTTGGTCGTCATCAGCCGTCCCAAGTGCCAAAGTACCGCCAGTGCGGCAAAGTCAGGAATTCGAATACGACGTCTTCCTCAGCCACAGCGCGAAGGACAAGGCGGTGGTGCGGCCGCTGGCGGAGCGGTTGCGGGCCGACGGGCTGAAGGTGTGGTTCGATGAATGGGTGCTCAAGCCCGGCGATAACATCCTGGCGAAGATCGAGGCAGGGCTGGAGCACTCGCGCGTGCTCGTGCTCTGCATGTCGGCCCAGGCGTTCGGGTCGGACTGGGCGAAATTGGAGGCGGGCACGTTCCGGTTTCGCGACCCGCTGAACCGGGAGCGCCGCTTCATTCCCCTGCGGCTCGACGACGCCCCCATCAAAGGCTCCCTGGCGCAGTTCCTTTACATCAACTGGCTCCCGGCGGACCGCGAGCAGGAGTATGTGCGACTTTTGACGGCCTGCAAGCAGCCAGAGTCTTGGCCGCTCGCTACTACGAAGAACTCGCCGTCTCTGAAGTTTTCCACTGAACAGGCTGTGGTTTATCATCGCTCCAAACCACGAGCCGGATTCGAGAGGCAAGTCATACTCCGTTGTCGGGCAATGGAACGCTTCGCTCTGGCATGGCTACTTGCCGATCAACTGCCTTCGGGCGGGTGGGGAAGGAGCCTCGTTCCGTGGATGAAAGCCAACTGGAAAGGTTACTCCATAGCTCCCGATCCATTGATGGAGGAGGAGGGTGGCTTCGAGTCTTCAATCCTCGCGTTTCATGTGCTTTACCACTGTCGGGTGCGCGGTGAAAACATGTTACCACGCCAGGTGCTGTCTCGGTTCAAGACGTATCTAGACCGTCATCACGATCCCGCAACATGGGGATTCGGGACCCGTTCGGTGAGCCGCGAAGGTATGGAACTGTCCGTGAGACTGAGGCATACCGCCCTCGGCGCGTATGGCCTTCTCCTTCTGAATCAGATCGAGCGACGAACGGTAGAACGACAGATCACGCGCACCCTACATTTCCTTCTCCGACAACAGGGACAGAACTACTCCGATGATCGAAATGGTTGTTTGCTGTATGCCTTACTGGACTTTCTGAGTTCCAAGATCACCGTAGATGGCATTGGGCCGTTTGATGCATACCGGCCTCCGCCAGATATTACTCAGGCTTTGCACGACTGGCGCCAAGAACATGAACCGACAATGCGGCACGAGTTCTTGCGGTCGGAATACCAG
>Ga0116176_10000098_pt1 | contig 67713 bp, 49 predicted proteins | sample AD_STIC08_MetaG_FD_89803 | JGI IMG/M metagenome (GOLD analysis project Ga0116176, IMG submission 89803) | Active sludge microbial communities of municipal wastewater-treating anaerobic digesters from USA - AD_STIC08_MetaG | ecosystem: Engineered > Bioreactor > Anaerobic > Digestate | place: USA...
CCGTCCGTAGGGGGTGCCCACCCTCCGCCTGACCGACAATGCGCCGACCCGTCAGCTCTACACCCGCATCCAGACCGCGCTGGCTCGCGCGGCCTGAGTTTTTGTCACATCAGGGCTAATTATTCCGGCCAACTTGACTTGCTACCGACAAACGGCCCCGCGGCCGGCGCGGCGCCTCCGCCTCGAGGTCGGCCTCGGTCAGGCCCGCCGGCTTCAGATCGGCGGCCTGCGCCGCCTGGAGGTCGCGGAAGCGGGTCGAAGCCTCCCGACGATCGTCAGGAGTGCGAACCGGGGCGCTCGTTGTCCGAGCCTGGCCGACGGGGCCGCCTGAGCTCCAGGCGGATTGGGAGCGCGTGCGGGACGCAACGATCCTCGCCGACGGGGCCGCCTGACCGGAGCGACGCGCGATCCTGCGCCGGCGCGCGTATACTGCCGCTCGTGCGTGCCGCACCGCTCGCCACGCCGCCCCGCCTGCGCCCGCCCCTCAAGTGGGCGGGCGGCAAACGCTGGCTCGTGCCGCACGTCAAGCGGCTGTGGCTCGGGCACGAGCCGCGCCGGTTCGTGGAGCCGTTCTGCGGCGGCTTGGCGGTGGCCCTCGGGCTGGCGCCGCAGCGCGCGCTGCTGAACGACCTCAACCCGCACGTCATCAACTTCTACCGCCACGTCAAGCGCGGCCTCGTCATCAGCCTGCCGATGGAGAACGCGCGCGACGCCTACTACGCCTGCCGGAAGCTGTTCAACGCGCTGCTTGCGGCCGGCCGGGGGCACACCGCCGAGGCCGCGTCGCTGTTCTACTACCTGAACCGGACGGGGTACAACGGGCTCTGCCGGTTCAACAGCCGGGGCGAGTTCAACGTGCCCTTCGGCAGCTTCGCGCGCATCGCCTACGTCCGCGACTTCGCGGCCTTCCGCCCCGCGTTCAGGCGCTGGCAGTTCGCCAGCCTCGATTTCGAGGCGCTGCGCCTCCGGCCCGGCGACTTCGTGTACGCCGACCCGCCCTACGACGTGCCTTTCACCCAGTACGCGCGGGCGCGCTTCACCTGGGACGACCAGGTGCGCGCGGCCGAGTGGCTGGCGCGGCACGAAGGGCCGGTCGTGCTCTCGAACCAGGCCACGCCGCGCGTCGTCGCGCTCTACGCGCGCCTCGGCTTCCGGACGCGCTTCCTCAGCGCGCCGCGGCGCATCAGCTGCACCGGCGACCGCTCCCCCGCCCGCGAGGTCCTCGCCACGCGGAACCTGTAGAAGGGGCCTGGCCCCTAGGCCGATTCGACGAGCGCGGCGGCGAGCAGCGGGATCAGGATCTCGTGGTGGCCGACGAGCGAGTAGCCCCTGCCGCCGGTCCCGGCCGGCGGGCGCGTGACGACGTTCGTCTGCGGACGGTACATCCGAAGGAAGTCCAGGTTGACCGTCGTGAGGCCAGCCAGCGCAATGCCCCGGTTCCGAGCGAGGGCCACGGCCTTGAGGAAGACCTCGGGCAGCACCACCGCGGATCCGCAGTTGAGGTAGACGCCGTGATCGAGCTTCGCCACGTTCGACGTGAAGTACCGGAAGTCGCGCAGGCTGCCCTCGCCGATGGCGGCGCCCGACGCCGCCGGGTGCATATGGATGATGTCGGTGCCGAGGGCCACGTGCGCCGTGAGCGGAATGCCGAGGCGCGCCGACGCGCAGGCGATGCTCGCGTGCGCGAAGGGCGGCTTCACGCCGGCGAGGTGCGCGGCGACGGACTGGCCGAGTCCCATGCCCCTGCCGACGCCGTCCGTGATGATCTCGTTGAGGAGCCGCCCGGTTTCGTCCGCCATCCCGAAGCGCCCGGGGCCCAGCGCGGCGTCGACGTCCTCCGAGGTCGAACCCGCGAGCGCAATCTCGAAGTCATGGATGATGCCGGCGCCGTTCGTCGCGAACGCCGAGACGAAGCCGCGCTCCGCCAGGTCGATGAGCACCGGGGCCAGGCCGGTCTTGACGACGTGCGCGCCGAAGCCCCAGATGATTCCGCCGCCGGACGCGCGCGCCGCGCAGATGACGCGCACGACGGCCTTGAAATCGGCAGCGCCGAGAATGGCGGGCAGCCCCTCGACGAAGGCCGCCAGATCGGCCCCCTTCCGGTGGGGCCGCGCGAACGCTTCGACGTTGACCTTGCTGGCGCGTGCAGCCAGCGCGTAGGTCGCGATGTCCGACGCGTCGAACTCCTCGTACGGGAACGGCATGGCTGCTCCTCGCTCGCACCGCGCGATCCGCCGGCAGGATCCTAACGCATCCCGATGGGCGCCCCGAGGGCGCCGCCTGCTCCGGCCCGCGACGCGCCTGTCGGCCGCTCGGCGTGCGTGTCACACGATGAGCATGGCGTCGCCATAGCTGTAGAACCGGTAGCCCTCGCGCACCGCCTCGCCGTACGCGGCCAGCACCTGCTCGCGCCCGCCAAATGCCGCCACGAGCATGAGCAGCGACGAGCCCGGCAGGTGGAAGTTGGTGAACAGCGCGCCGACGGCGCGGAACCGGTGCCCCGGGCGGATGAACAAGGCGGTCTCGGCGGGACCGGGGCGCACGCGCCCGTCCCCCAGCGCCACAGCCGACTCGAGCGCCCTCGTCGTCGTCGTGCCGGCGGCCACGATGCGGCGGCCGGCGTCGAGCGCGGCGTTGATGCGCGAGGCCGCGCCCTCGCTGATGGCGTAGCGCTCGGGATCCACCGAGTGGTCGTCCGCGTCCTCGACCCGGACCGGCTTGAACGTGCCGTAGCCCACGTGCAGCGTCAGCATCGTGCGCTCGACGCCCGCCGCGTCGAGCGACTGGAGGATGGCCTCGGTGAAATGCAGGCCGGCGGTGGGGGCTGCGATCGAGCCCGGTTCGCGCGCGAAGATCGTCTGGTACCGCTCGCGATCGAGGTCCACGTCCGGCCGCTTGATGTAGGGCGGCAGCGGGACGTGGCCGACGGCTTCGATGGCGTCCGTCACCGTGCCCGCGTCGCGCGTCCAGAGCCGGACGAGGCGGCGGCCGAAGAAGCGCTCTTCCAGCACCTCGCCGTGAATCGCGCGCCCGCCCCGCTCGAAGCGCACGCGCCGGCCCGGCCGCATCCGCTGGCCCGGGTGGACAAGCGCCTCCCAGTGCTCGTCGTCAACGCGCGAGAGCAGCAGGACCTCGACGCCGCCCCCGCCGGGCTCGCGTTCGCCGACGAGCCGCGCCGGGAAGACCCGGGTGTCGTTGAAGACCATCAGGTCGCCGGCGCGGAGCAGGCCGCCGAGGTCGGGCACGGCCGCGTGGGCCACCGAGCCGCGCTGCCGGTCGAGCACGAGCAGCCGCGACGCCCCCCGCGCTGCCGGCGGGTACTGCGCGATGAGTTCGGCGGGCAGGTCGAAGGCGAAGTCAGCGACCCTCATCTCAAGAAAAGGGGTCGGGACGGTTTTCGCAAACAACGAGAATTGTCATTCAATTCTGTGATCGTCGAAAACCGACCCGACCCCTTTGTCCTAGAAAGCCCAGCGCAGCAGGACCGAACCGACGGTGAATCCCGCGCCTACCGACACGAGGACGACCAGGTCGCCCTTCTTCAGGCGCCCCTGCCGGATCGCGTCGTCGAGCGCCAGCGGGATCGTGGCGGCCGTCGTGTTGCCGTAGTCCTGGATGTTCATCATCACCTTCGACTCGGGCAGGCCGAGGCGCTCGCCAGCCGACGTGATGATCCGGCGGTTCGCCTGGTGCGACACGAACAGCGACACGTCGTCGGGCGTGTAGCCGTGCTTCTCGAGCACCTTGCGCGTGATCTCCTCGGTCTTGCGGACGGCGAACTTGAAGACCGTCTGGCCGTCCTGCTTCATGAAGTGCATCTTCTTGTCGACCGTCTCGTGCGAAGCCGGATGGAGGCTGCCGCCGCCCGGCATCTGGAGGGCGGGCCAGAGGGTGCCGTCGTTCTCGTACTCGCAGCCGATGATCCCCAATCCCTCCTCGACGGCCGGCTCGACGATGACGGCGCCGGCTCCGTCGCCGAACAGGACGCACGTCGTCCGGTCCGTGTAATCGGTGATGGAGGACATCACGTCGGTCCCGACCACGAGCGCCCGGTTGCACCGTCCCGCGGCCACCAGGTCGCTTGCGATGCCCACCGAGTAAGTGAACCCCGAGCACGCCGCCGCGACGTCGAAGCCCCAGCACTTCGTGGCTCCGATCTTGGTCTGGATGAGCGACGCCGTGTTGGGAAAGAACATGTCCGGCGTCGTCGTGCCCACGACGATCACGTCGATGTCGTCCGGCGTGAGGCCCGCCTGCGCCAGCGTTTTCAGCGCGGCTTCCTTGCCCAGGTCAGAGGCCGCGACGCCTGGCTCCACGATGTGGCGGGTCTTGATCCCCGTCCGCTGCAGGATCCACTCGTCGCTCGTGTCGACCATCTGGCTCAGCTGGTGGTTGTCGAGCGTCTTGGGCGGCACGTACGTCGCGAGCGCGCCGATCCGAGTCTGCCTGAACGTGTTGGGCGTCACCACAGTCGCGAATCCTTTCCCGGGGCTTGCAAGCCGAAGTATGCGTAGGCCCGCGGCGTCGCCACGCGGCCGCGGGGTGTGCGATCGATGAAGCCGATTTGCAGCAGGAAGGGCTCGTAGATGTCCTCGATCGCGTCCTGCTCCTCGCTGATCGCGGCGGCTATCGTCCTGACGCCGACCGGCCCCCCGCCGAACTTGTCGATGATCGTGCGCAGCAGCCGGCGGTCGATCTCGTCGAAGCCGTGCTCGTCCACGTCCATCATCGCCAGCGCCGCCTGCGTGACGGGCGCCGTGATCTCGCCCTGCGCCCGCACCTGCGCGTAGTCGCGCACGCGCCGCAGCAGGCGGTTCGCGATGCGCGGGGTCCCGCGCGAGCGCCGGGCGATCTCGGCCGCGGCGTCGCCGCTGATCGGCGCGCCGAGGATCCGCGCCGACCGGCGGATGATCACGTCGAGGTCCGCGTCGGCGTAGAAGTCGAGGCGGTGGACGATCCCGAAGCGGCCCCGCAGCGGCCCCGTCAGGAGCCCGGCGCGCGTCGTCGATCCGATCAGCGTGAACGGCTGGAGCGGCACCTTCACCGACCGCGCGGCCGGCCCCTGTCCGATCACGATGTCCAGCTCGTAGTCTTCGAGGGCCGGGTAGAGGATCTCCTCGATCGTCGCCGCCATTCGGTGGATCTCGTCGATGAAGAGGACCTCGCGCTCCTTGAGGTTCGTCAGCATCGCGGCCAGGTCGCCGGGTCTCTCGATGACCGGCCCCGACGTCGATCGCACCGGCACGCCGAGCTCGTTCCCGATGACGTACGCCAGCGTGGTCTTGCCCAGGCCGGGCGGGCCGTAGAGCAGCACGTGATCGAGGGCCTCGCGCCGCTGCTTCGCCGCCGTGATCGCCACGTGCAGGTTCTCGCGCACGCGGTCCTGGCCGGTGAACTCGTCCAGCGTCCGCGGCCGGAGGCCCGCCTCGAACTGCGCGTCCTCGTCGTCGGCGCGCATAGACGTCACCCGCGTGCTGTCGTCGGTCATCGCTCAGCGGCGGGCCAGCTCGCGCAGCGCCTGCTTGAGCGCCGCCTCGAAGGTCGGCGAGGCCGCGCGCGCGAGCGCCGCATCCACGGCTCGTTCCGCCAGAGGCCGATGGTACCCCAGGTTCAGGAGCGCCGAGAGCAGGTCGCCCCGCAGGCCGCCGTCCGCGCCGGCGCCGGACCCGTCGGCCGCCAGGTCGGCGGCGAACGTGTCGGGCAGCTTGTCCTTCAGCTCCAGCCCGATGCGCTCGGCCGTCTTCCTGCCGATGCCCGGAATGGCCGTCAGCCTCGCCACGTCCCCGGCGCGGACCGCACGCACGAGATCGGCCACGTCGATTCCCGACAGGACGGCGAGCGCGAGCTTCGGCCCGATGCCCCCGATCCCGATCAGGCGCTCGAAAATCTGCTGCTCGAGCCCGGTCGAGAACCCGTACAGCGCGATCGCATCCTCGCGGACGTGCGTGTGGATCCAAAGCGCGACGTCCGATCCCTCGTCCTGGAGCTTGTAGAACGTCGACAGCGGCACCGCCACGTCGAAGCCCACGCCGGCGACGTCGACGATGATCCGGTTCGGCTGCTTCCCGGCCAGGCGGCCGCGGAGGAACGCGATCATGGCCGGTACTCGCGCCAGCTGGTTGGCGCGCGCCGTCGGCGCCCGGCCGCCGGCGCCGCCTCGCGCGCGGCCGGCGCCAGCGCCGCGCCGCCGCAGCTGTGCACATGGCAGATGGCCACGGCCAGCGCGTCCGACGCGTCGTTCGGCGCGGGCGCCTCGACCAGCCCCAGGAGCAGCCGCACCATCTCGCCCACCTGCCTCTTCTCGGCCCGGCCGTAGCCGACGACCGCCAGCTTGACTTCCGCCGGCGCGTACTCGACCAGCGGGTAGCCCGCTTCGACCGCCGCGAGCAGCGCGACGCCCCTCGCCTGGCCGAGCGTGAGCGCGCTGCGGACGTTCGCGGCGTGGAAGACGCTCTCGACGGCCACGCAGTCCGGCCGGTGCCGGCGCAGGAGCCGCCCAAGCTCCCGGTGGATGGCCATCAATCGCTCGGGAAAGGACGCGCCCGGCGGCGGTGTCACCGCCCCGCACGCCACGAGGCGGTGCCGGGTCCCGTCGGTTTCGATGCAGCCGTACCCCGTTCGCCGCGATCCGGGATCGACGCCGAACACCCTCACTCGAATGCCTCGAGCTCCTTCTCGTCGACGTCCATGTTCGACCACACGTGCTGCACGTCGTCGTGATCCTCGAGGAGATCGAGCAGCTTCAGCATGCTCTGCGCCGACTTCCCCTGGATCGACACATGGTTCTTCGGCAGCATCGCCACCTGGGCCGACGCGGTTTCGACGCCGAGCTTCTCGATGGCCTCCCGCACCGCCGGGAAGATGTCAGGGGCGCTCACGATCTCCCAGTTGTCACCGTCGTCGCGCAGATCGTCCGCCCCGGCGTCCAGCGCCGCCGTCATCAGCGCGTCCTCGGTGGCCTTCGCCTTCTCAATGACGATGTAGCCCTTCTTCTCGAACATCCAGGACACCGAGTTCGACTGGCCGAGGTCGCCGCCGTACTTGGTGAGCAGGTGCCGGATCTCGCCGACCGTCCGGTTCTTGTTGTCGGTCATCGTCTCGATGATCAGCGCGACGCCGCCCGGCCCGTAGCCCTCGTAGGTCACCTCTTCGTACTGCACGCCGGGCTCTTCCCCCGTCCCCCGCCGGATGGCCCGCTTGATGTTCTCGGCGGGCATGTTCACCTGCTTGGCCTCGGCCACGACCGTCCGGAGCCGCGGATTCGAATCGGGGTCGCCGCCGCCCGCGCGGGCCGCCACGGTCAGCTCCTTGATGATGCGCGTGAAGAGACGCCCGCGCTTGGCGTCGGCGGCGCCCTTCTTGTGCTTGATCGTGTGCCACTTGGAATGGCCGGACATATCGGAACTCCAGCAGTGTCAGCGGGAAACCCGGTGGAGATGCGCCGCAAGATCCTAACATGCGGCTCCGACCGCCAACAAGGGAAGGAGATCCGGGAACCGGGGCCCGTGCGGCCCGCCTGGCGCGGAATCCTAGCCCGGGAGCCTGGCCCGCTCTCGCACGGCCAGGAGCAGCCAGACGTCCGCGCGCGGATCCCAAGGGCGGCCGTCATAGTCGCCCAGCACCGCTGCCACCCGGAACCCGTGGCGCTCGAGACGGGCCGCCATGCCCTCGACCGAGACCGTCCGGAAGGCCAGCGAGAACCGGTGGGAGCGCACGTGCGCCCCCCGCCGCTCGACGAATTCCTGATCGAACGCCGTGACACCCCGGCGGCGCTCCTGGCGCACCGACTCGATCAGGGTGATCCTCGCCCCGCTCCGCCCGGCCGGCCCCCTGAGCTTCACCCGCCGCTCGTACTCGTCCCAGGACGCCAGATCCGACACGAGATCGATCGCGAACGTGCCGCCGGGCGCCAGGACGCGGTGCGCCGACGCCAGAGCGGCGTCGAGGGTGGCGTCATCGAGCAGCGACTGGAGGATGCCGTACGGAGCGGCCACCAGCGGGAAGGCGGCCGCCGCGAACGGCAGGGCGCGCACATCGCCGCGAACCAGGCAGAGCGACCCGGCCAGCTTCGACCGCCTCGCCCGCGTGCGGGCCCGCGCAAGCATCGCAGCCGACCGGTCCAGGCCGACCACCCGTGCGCCGGCCTTCGCCATCGGAATCGAGACCCGACCGGTCCCGCACCCGAGTTCGAGCACGGGCCCGCCCGCCCGGCCGGCCAGCTGCTGCCAGAACCCGATGTCGCGCCGGCCCATCGTCCGGGCGTTCTCCCAGTCGTAGAACCGGGCGTAGTCGTCCCAGCCGCGCCAGCCTTCCATGTGCGGGCCCGCCGGCGCTCAGAACTTCGCGACGAGCGCGATCGACGTCATCGTGTCGGTGCTCTTGAACCCCGGCACCGGCTGGCTGACGTAGCGGATCGTGTTCGCCACCTTCAGCGAGAGCAGCTCGGTCAGGCGCGCCGTCACCGAGGCGGACTGCTTGAGGCGCCAGCCGCCCCGTTCCGAGAACAGCCCGAGGAGCTGCACATCGTCGGTGAACTCGGCCGTCTCGGAGATCTTCCAGCGATACGCGGCGCCAGCCGACCAGGACGCCAGCGACAGGTCCGCCCCGGCGATCCGCTGCTCGTTCACGTAGCCCAGCCCGCCGTCCGCGGTCACCAGGTGCTCGGGGAGCTCGACGATCTTGTACTGGACGCCGCCGAGCAGCGAGTGCCGGTGGAGCATGCCCGCGAACTCGTCGCGGAAGTAGTCGTACTGGCCGAAGCCCGCCAGCCGGGAGGAGATCGTCCGCGCCGCCTTGAAGAGGTACACGTAGGTCTCGGCCGTCAGCTCCGACTCGGACTTGTTGCGCACGAAGGCCGCCTTGTTGGTGATGACCCACTGGTCCGGCCGGCAGATGAACTCCCCGCCGAGTCCGATGGTCTGCGTCGAGGAGTTGCCGGAGGTGCCAACGTACGAGAGCTCCGCGGTGCCCTCGTGCCTCGGCGGCGGCGGCGGGTCTGCCGGCTCGGCCGACGCCGGGAGGGGGACACACAGCGCGGCCAGCGCGATCGCGACAACGGATTGCCTCACTTCATCGACTCCTCAGCGAAAGGGCGGCCCGCCCGCGGAACGGGGCCAGACCAGCGGGCGCCGCGCTCAGAACATGACACCGACGGTCAGCGGCAGGAACCGGCCCGTCGCCCGCGCCGTTCCGTCCGGCGTTTCGAACCGCGGCCCCCACATGGCATGGTAGCGAATCTCGGCGAAGCACCGGCCGGCCCTGACGCCGGCGCCGACGTTCAGCCCGAGGTCGGTACTGGATCGCGATCCCGCCAGCCGGCCCGCGCTCACGGGCCCGCTCTCGCACACGAACCAGTACGGGTCGCACACGCCGGCCGATGGCCCTCCCGAGGCCGAGACCCGCACGGTGCGCCGGTAGAGGCCGAAGCCGGCGAGGATGTAGGCGCGCACCCGCGCCGGAGGCCCCTGGAACATGAAGGCGGCCGACGCGAACTGGAAGCGGGCGTTCGCCCTCGCCTGCACGTCGAGCGGCGGTGCCGGCCAGTCGTCGCTCGAGCCGAGCCGCGACCAGACGCCGTCGATCCTCACGATGGACTGCTCGGTCAGGTTCCACCACGCGCCGGCAGCGATGCCCGGGCCCGTCGTGAAGCGATCCGCGCTGTCCGACAGCGGCCCCACGACGGCGCCGCCGAGCGTGAACGCGACCGGCCCGTCCTGGGCGAGCAAAGGCGCCGGCGCGGCCAGCATCGCCGCCGCCAGCACGGCCCGCGCCGTCCGGACGCTCCTCCTCGCCATGACCGCCATCGACCGTCCCAGCACGCCAGTCTACACCACGCGTCATTCGCCTCGCCGGACGGGCGTTCCGCCTCCATGCCCATCCGGCGGATCGGCGCGATGCGGGTAGAATGCCGTAGCCGCCTGGCCCCTGGTGCCGGCGCCGCGCCGATGCCCACGCTCACGCACGACCAGCCGTCGTTCGCCCTCGACGCAGCCGAGCGGGCGGCGCGGCACCTCTACGGGCTCGAGGCGGAGGCGGAACCGCTTCCGGGCGAACGGGACCAGAACGTCCTGCTGACGACGCCGAGCGGCGAGCGGTTCGTCATGAAGATCTCGAGCGCCTCCGAAGACCTGCAGGCGCTCGACCTCCAGAACCAGGTGCTGGCGCGTCTGGCCGCCGCGGCCCCTTCGCTCGCGCTGCCGCGCGTGCGGTTCGCGCCCGACGGCGCTGCGATCGCCCGGCTCCTCGGCCCGGACGGCGAGGCGCACCCGGTGCGCCTGCTGACGTGGGTCCGCGGCCGCGTGCTCGCCGGCGTGCGCCCGCACACGCCGGCCCTCCTCGGCAGCCTGGGCGCCCTGCTCGGCGCCCTCGACGCGGCCCTCCTGGGCTTCGATCACCCCGCAGCGGACCGGGATCTCGGCTGGGATCCTCGGCACACGGCCTGGCTGCGCGAGTACCTGCCGATTGTCGAGGGCCCCGATCGCCGGTCGCTGCTCGCGCGGCTGCTTGACGCCGCGGAAGCCGCCATCGCACGCCTCTCGGCGCATCTGCCCGTCGGGATCGTCCACAACGACGCCAACGACTACAACGTCATCGTCGACGGGAGGGATCCGTACACGCGCCGCGTCTCCGCCGTCGTGGACTTCGGCGACACGCAGCGCACGTTTCTCGCCAACGAGGTGGCGGTGGCGGCGGCGTACGCGGCCCTCGGCAAGCCGGATCCGCTCGCGGCCGCCGCGCCGATCGTCGAGGGCTATCACGCGGCGCGCCCGCTCGGCGAGGCCGAGATGGAGGCGATCTTCCCGCTCGTCTGCCTCCGGCTGTGCGTGAGCGTCGTCAACTCGGCGTACCAGCGCCGGGCGGACCCGGCGAACCGGTATCTCACAGTCAGCGAGGGCCCCGCGTGGGAGCTGCTCGGTCGGCTGGAGGCGATCCACCCGCGCTTCGCGCACTACGTGTTCCGGCGCGCGTGCGGCCTCGAGCCATGCCCCTCGGCGCCGGCGGTCCGGGCGTGGCTGCGGTCCCGCGCCCGGCACATCGGGCCGCTGCTCGATCCGGACGCGCGCGCCGCGCCCCGCACGGTCTGCGATCTCGGCATCGGGAGCCCTGAGGCGGGCACGCCGGACGTCTGGGCCGATCCTGACCGGTTCTCGCGCGACATCGCGTCGCGGATGGCGGCAGCAGGCGCGCGCGTCGGCGTCGGCCGCTACGACGAGGTTCGCGGCGTCTGTGCGAGCAGCCTGTCTGCGAAGCCGGGCAACGACGGCCCCACCTGGCGCACGGTCCACCTCGGCCTCGATTTGTTCGTGGATCCCGGCACGCCGGTCCTCGCCCCGCTCCCCGGCGTGGTCCGCGCGGCGGCCGACAACGCCGGCCCGCTCGACTGCGGTCCGACCGTCGTGCTGGAGCACGAAGCCGGCGCGGGCGGCCCCGTCTTCTACTCGCTTTACGGCCGTCTCGCGCGCGCGTCGATGGCGAGGCTTGCCCCGGGCGCCCGTGTGGCGGCCGGCGACGTCATCGCGCGCGTCGGCGCGCGGGAGGAGAACGGCGGCTGGCCCCCGCACCTGCACTTCCAGCTGATCACCGACATGCTGGATCGGCAGGCCGACTTCCCGGGCGCGGCCGATCCAGCCGAGCGCGACGTGTGGCTGAGCCTGTCGCCCGACCCGAACCTGGCCGCCCTCCTCCCGGAAGGCGCGGCCGCGCCGCGCCCCCGCCCCGCCGGCGAGATCCTCGCCCGGCGGCGCGACTCGATCGGCCCGTCCCTCAGCGTCGCTTACCGGCGTCCGCTCGCCGTCGTGCGCGGCTGGATGCAGCACCTCTACGACGCGGACGGGCGGGCCTATCTCGACGCGGTCAACAACGTGCCGCACGTCGGCCACTGCCACCCGCGCGTCGCCGAGGCGGGCCGGCGTCAGATGGCGCTGCTCAACACGAACACGCGGTACCTGCACGAGCGCCTCGTGGAGTACGCCAGCCGCCTGTCGGCGACGCTGCCCGACCCGCTGCGCATCTGCTACTTCGTGAACTCCGGCAGCGAGGCCACGGAACTCGCGCTGCGCCTCGCCCGCGCCTTCACGGGGAGCCGCGAGACGATTGTCGTGGACGTCGCCTACCACGGCAACACCGGGGCCGCCATCGAGATCAGCCCGTACAAGTTCAACGGCCCCGGCGGGTCGGGCGCGCCGCCGCACGTGCACGTGGCGCCCGCGCCCGACCTGTACCGCGGGCTGTACCGCAACGCCGTCGCGGACGCGGGGGCGCGCTACGCCGCGCACGTCGCCGACGCCGTCGACCGCATCCTGCGCGCGGGCGGCCGGCCGGGCGCCTTCATCGCCGAATCCGTCCTGAGCTGCGCCGGCCAGATCGTCCTCCCGCCCGGCTACCTCGACGCGGCGTACGGCCACGTGCGCGCCGCCGGGGGCGTCTGCATCGCCGACGAAGTGCAGACCGGATTCGGGCGCGTCGGCTCCCGGTTCTGGGCGTTCGAGACCCAGGGGGTCGTGCCGGACATCGTCACGATGGGCAAGCCCATGGGCAACGGGCACCCGCTGGGGGCCGTGGTGACGACCCGGGCGATCGCGGACGCGTTCGCCGGCGGCATGGAGTACTTCAACACGTTCGGGGGCAACCCCGTCTCGTGCGCCATCGGCCTCGCCGTGCTCGACGTCATTCGCGACGATGGGCTCCAGCAGCGGGCCGAACGCAGCGGCGCCCGCCTCCTCGATCGCCTCCGGGAACTCATGAGCCGCCACCCGCTCATCGGCGATGTGCGCGGCCTGGGCCTGTTTGCGGGCATCGAGCTCGTGCGCGACCGGGACACGCGGGAGCCCGCGGCGGCCGAGGCGGGGCTCGTCGCGAACCGTATGCGCGACCGCGGCGTGCTCGTCAGCACGGACGGGCCGTTCCACAACGTCCTCAAGATCAAGCCCCCGCTCTGCTTCGCCGAACCGGACGCAGACCGCCTCGCCTCCGAGCTGGACGAGATCCTCGGAGAGGACTACTTTCAGGCCTGAGGCGGCGGCGAACAGCCGGGACCGGCGAACTTCGCGCCGGCCGCGCTCGTCACAAGCAGGACATGGGGCCAACGCCGCGTCGACCGACGGGCCGCGCCGGGTTCGCGGCCCTGCTCGCCTGCCTCGCCATCGGGGCGGCCTCCGGCGGCCCGCTGCTGCGGGCCCGGCAGCCGGCGCCGCCGTCGTCGCGCCTGTCCGACCTCGACGCCTTCATGGCGCGCGTGCTCGAGCGCCGCAACGACAACTGGAAGACGCTCCACGACTACATCCTGAGCGAGCGCGAGCGCTTCCAGGTGCTGGGCCCGGGCAGCGTCCCGCTCGTCGGCCAGCGCCGCGACTTCATCTGGTTCATCCGCGACGGCTTCCTCGTGCGAAGCCCAATCACGGCGAACGGCGCCGCCATCGCCGAGACGGATCGGCGCGAGTACGAGGCCGCGTGGCTGGCAGGCGAACAGGCGCGGGAGAAGCGGGCGCGGGAGAAGCGGGAGGGCCGCGCCGGCGCCGCGGAGGCGGCCGCGGGAGCAGCAGGAAGCGCCGCCGACGCCGCCATCGTCGAGGGGCTGCGCGGCATCGAGCCGCTGCCCGAACGGGAGGCCGCCAGCATGATCGGCGGCGAGCCCCGCTTCATCTCAGAGGCGTACTTCATGAAGTTCCGGTTCGAGCCCGGCAACTACTACCTCGCCGGGCGCGAAACGCTCGACGGCCGCCCCGTCGTCAAGGTCGAGTACTACCCGTCGCGCATGTTCGACGCCGAGGACAAGGAGCGGCGCGAGAAGACCGAGGTCCGCATCGACGCCGCCTCCGGCGAGGTGAGCGTGCGGCCGGCGGAGGAGAAGCCGGCGCCCGCGAAGCGGCGCGCGGCGGGCCAGGCCCCCGAAGACGACGATCTGGATCGCGAGATCGAAGCGGCGATGAACAAGGTGACCCAGGTCACCATGTGGATCGACCCGCAGGAGTTCCAGATCGTCAAGTACACGATCGACAACGCGGACTGGGGCTTCCTCCCCGGCCGCTCGATCGTCCGCGTGGACGAGGCCCGCGCCTCCATGACGATGGGGCGGTACTTCGACGGCGTGTGGCTGCCAAGCGCGATCGTGTTCAGGTTCGGCGCCACCTTCGCGGCCGGCTCGTATGCGCTCCTCTACACCCGGGAGTTCCACGACTACCGCAGGGGCGAGGTCAGCGCGAGGATCCGGGCCTACGTGCCGAGGGAGCCCTAGCGTGGCTCGCCGCCGCCTCGCCGGCGTGCTGCGCGGGGCCGCCGTCGCCGCGGTCCTGGCCCATGCCTGGCTCGCGCCCGCACCCGCGGCCGAGGCGGCGCCCATCCGCCCGGCCGCGTCGGCCGCCGCATCCGGCGCGAGCGGGGCCGATCCTGTCGCCCTCGATGAACAGGGCGGCCCCGGCGAGGTGATCGCCGAGGTGCGGGTCCGGGGCAACTACCGCACGCCGGACGAAGAGGTGCTCCGGATCGCTGCCGTCTCGATTGGGACGCCGCTTCCGGCCGGCGGCCCGGAAGCCGTCGCCGAACGTCTGCGCCGCAGCGGACGGTTCGCCGCGGCCGAGGTCCGGAAGCGGTACCGCTCGCTGACGGATGAGTCGCAGGTGGCGCTTGTCATTGTCGTGGCCGAGCGGCCGGGCGTCGAGCGCGGCGGCGTGATGCCCGGCCCGATGAAGCGGCTCCGGAACGCCTTGATGTTCTCGCCGACGGCGGACTACGCCGACGGTTACGGGGTCACGGCGGGCGGCCGGTTCACCGTCGCCGGCGCCCTGGGCACGCGCGGCCACGTCTCGGTGCCCCTCAGCATCGGCTCGACCCGGCGCGCCGCGCTCGAGCTCGACAAGACGCCGGGTTCGGGCCCCGTCCGGCGCCTTCGCGCCGGCGCCGCCGCCGCCAGCCGCGAGAACCCGGCGTACGGCCTGCGGGACCGTCGAGGGGAGGTGTCGGCGGAGGCAAGCGGCTCGATCGGGCGGCTCCTCGGTGTCGCCGCCCGGGCGGCCTGGGCGGACATCTCGTTCGGCGAAGTCCGCGACCGTGCCGTCTCGTACGGCGCGAGCCTGACGTTCGACACGCGCGCCAATCCCGCCTTCCCCCGGAACGCCGTCTTCCTGTCGGCCGCGTGGATCGTCGTCGACCCGGCCTCGGGCCCGGCCGTCAACCGCTGCGCCCTCGACGGCCGCGCGTATGCCGGCCTCCTGGGATCCTCCGTGCTGGCGCTCGAAGTGAGGTCGGAGACGACGGACCGCCCGCTGCCCGTGTACGAACGGCGCCTGCTCGGCGGCGCCTCTTCGCTGCGCGGCTTCAGGGCCGGCGCCTTCACCGGAGACAACCTCGCCTCGGCCTCCCTCGAACTGAGGGTGCCGTTTCATTCACCGATGCGGATGGCGCAGTCCGGCGTCGTGCTCTTCGGGGACGCGGGCGCCGCCTACGAGCACGGAATCCGGCTTCGAGATGCCAGCCGGCACTACGGGGCCGGAGCGGGCGTGTACGTGCGAGCGCCGCTCCTGCAGCTCGAGATCGACGTGGCGCACGGCTTCGGACGCGGCACGCGCCTGCACGTCACCGCCGGCTTCTCGTTCTGAGCCCGGCCTCTTCCATCCCCACGCCTCAGGCGACCGGGAACGCCGTGCCCATCGAGACGGCGATGCCGTCACTCCGGCAGCCGTTCCGGGCGACGGATACCGGGTTCCCGGCGCGGGCCAGGCTGAGGCGGGCGGCCGGATCCGCGCCGACGCAGCCAATCGGGCCAGGGAGCGCGAAGCGCCGGATGGGCGCGCGCCCCGCGCTGGCGCCGGGACCGAGGGCCCCGGGTCGTCCGGGCTAGAATGAACGAGGGAGCCGATTCATGTCGAACTGCCGTCGACTGCTCGCGAGAGCGTCTGCCCTGCTCGTCGGCCTGGCCGTGCTGCCGGCGGTCCCAGCCTCCGCCCGCCAGCAGGACCTCGCCGCGCTGACCGCCCCCCAGGCGTACGAAGACCCGCTTCGGCGCGACACGCCGAGAGGCGCCTTCATGGGATTCGTCGACGCCATCCAGCGCGACGATCTCGCGCTGGCTGCCGACTACCTCCAGTGGCCCCGGCAGCGGATGCCCATTGGCAGGGAGGAAGCGGCCAACCAGCTCCGGTTCGTACTGAACCACGGCTTCGAGGGCAACCTCGACCGGCTGAGCCGGGATCCCGCCGGCGCGGCGAACGACGGGCTTCCCGCCGACCGGGAACGCGTCGGCACGGCGGTGCTCGCAAGCGGCGAGCGCGTCGAGATCTACCTCGCGCGCGTGCCGCAGGACTCGGGGATCCCGATCTGGCTCGTCGCCTCCGACACGGTGAGCGACATTCCGCGGATGTACAAGAACGCCGGCCTGCCCCAGCTCGAGCGGAGGCTCCCGAAGGTTCTGACCAGGACGGACTTCGGGCGGCTGCAGCTCTGGGTGCCCCTGGCGCTCCTGCTGCTGCTGCCGGCGCTGTACGTCGTGTCAGCCGTCATTCTCTGGCTGGTGCTGGAGGCCGTGCGTCTCGTGCTGCGGCTGCGCGGCCGCCCGATCCAGGGGCGCCGCTCGCCCATCGTGAGGGCGCTGGCCCGGCCGACCGTGTTCATCCTCACCGTCCTGCTGCATCGGCTGCTGTCGCCCCACATCGGGATCCCGCTGCTGCACCGCCAGTACTACTCCCGCACCGTCACCGTGGTCCTGCTGCTCACGGCCGTCTGGTGGGTCTGGCGGCTCATCGATCTGGCCGCCGGCCGCACGCGCGAGGGAATCCAGCCGGACAGCCCGCGAGCGGCCCAGCGGGTGTACTCGCTGAGCCGCCGGCTCCTGAAGGGCGTCGTGGCCTTCGTCGCCCTCATGGTCGGGCTGAGCGCCTTCGGCGTCAATCTGACGACAGCCCTTGCCGGCCTCGGGATCGGCGGGCTCGCTCTGGCCTTCGGGGCGCAGAAGACGATCGAGAACATCTTCGGCGGCATCTTCGTCCTGAGCGACCGCAGCATCGTCGTCGGCGACTTCTGCCGGATCGGGAACTACACGGGGACGGTGGAGGACGTGGGGCTGCGCTCCATGCAGCTTCGCACGCTCGAACGCACGGTCGTGTCCGTCCCGAACGGCACGCTGGCGACCATGGAGGTCGAGAACTTCGGGAGGCGCGACAAGTTCCTGTTCAACCCGACGATCGCCCTCCGGTACGAAACGACGCTGCCGCAGCTGCGGCGCGTCCTGGCCGACATCCGTGCGGTGCTGGCCGCGGAAGCCAGCGTGGAGGCCTCGACGGCCCGCGCGCGGTTCGTCCGCCTGGGCGCGTACTCCTTCGACATCGAGATCCTCGCCTACGTGCGGGCCAAGGACTACGCCGCGTTCCTCGCCGAGCAGGAAGGGCTGCTGCTGCGCGTCATCGAGGCGATCAAGGCGGCTGGCACCGACATCGCGTTCCCGTCGCAGACGATGTACATGAAGCCTGCCGCCGCGCTGCCGGCGTCGGCGGCGCCTCCAGGCGCCGCCGACGATGGGAAGTAGCCGCGCATGGCCGGCTTGCGCGACGCGCTCGACGGAGCCCTCCTGCTGGCGCCGATGACCAGGGGCGGGAACCTGCCCTACCGCCGGCTGTGCGTCGAGTTGGGCGCGCGGGTGCTCATGGGCGAGATGACCGTCGCGAGGCGCTTGAAGCAGAGGCGCCGCGGCGAGTACGCCTTGATCAGGCGCGCGCCTGATGAGCCGTTCTTCGGCGTCCAGCTCGCCGGGACCGATGCGGACGAAATGGGGTGGGCCGCGGCCCTGGCAGAGGAGCGCGGGGCCGACCTGGTGGACATCAACTTCGGGTGCCCGATTGACGTCTTCACGCGCCGGGGGCTGGGGGCCGCGCTCGGACGCCAGCCGAAGCGCATCCGCCGGATCGTCGAGGGCGTGAAGCGCGCCGTGGTTCGCATTCCCGTGACGGCGAAGATCCGGCTGGGCTGGAACGAGTCCAGCCGCAACTACCTCGAGCAGGCGCAGGCCGCCGTGGACGGCGGCGCAGACGCGCTCGTCGTCCACGGCAGGACGCGCGATGCGCGCTACCGGCAGGCGGCCGACTGGGACGCCATCGGCGAGCTCGTCGCGGCGCTGCCCGTGCCGGTGGTCGGGAACGGCGACGCGCTCTTCCCGGCGGACATCGAGGCGGCCCGTGTGCGATCCGGCTGCGCGGCGGTCATGGCCGGCCGCGGCGCCCTCATCAAGCCCTGGCTGTTTCGCGAAGCCCGCGAAGGGTACTGGGATCTCAGCGCCGAGGACCGGCTGCGCATCTACAGGAGGTACGTCGATCTGGCCCGGGAGCACTGGGGCGAGGACGCTCACGGCCTGGCGCGCGTCGGCGAGTTCGTCCGCTGGCATCTGGCGTTCTGGTGCCGCTACGCGCCCCGGCGAGCCGACGGCACGTGGCCCGGCATGCAGGTCCGCGAGCCGATGAGCTTCGCCCGCTCGCCGCTCGAGGCCCTGCTCGCCCGGGCTGACCACGCGGCGCTCGATTGGCTGGCCCGTCGCCTGACGGCGCGGGAGGAGATCGTCCCGACGGAGGCCCCGGCACCGGACTCGGCTCCCGACCCGCAGGACGACCAGGCCGAAGGGTAGCCGCCTTCCCCCCGGCCAGGGGGCCCGGCCCCGTCCTGCGCGTCGCCTCGCCGGAAGGAGCGCGGCCCCCGTGGCGCCTGCCGCCGCGGGCGGGCGATTGTGCCAGAGCCCGTTTTCGGGGGAGGATCTAGGCAGGGGGTCGTGACGCATCCTATGAAGAAGCTGGTCCTCATCCGGCACGGAGAAAGCACCTGGAACAAGGAGAACCGGTTCACGGGCTGGACCGACGTTGATCTGTCCGACAAGGGCGTCCAGGAGGCCATCGACGGCGGGCGGCTGCTGAGGGAAGGCGGCTACGTGTTCGACGTGGCGTACACGTCGGTCCTGAAGCGGGCGATCAAGACGCTGTGGATCGCCCTCGAACAGCTGGACCAGATGTGGATCCCGGTTCACAACACGTGGCGCCTGAACGAGCGGCACTACGGCGCGCTGCAGGGGCTGAACAAGGCCGAGACGGCCGCCAGGCACGGCATGGAGCAGACGAACCTCTGGCGCCGGAGCTACGACGTGCCTCCACCCGCGCTGACGCCCGACGATCCGCGCCATCCGAGCCGCGACCCGCGCTATGCGGGCCTGGCGCCCGCGGACCTGCCGCTGACCGAGTGCCTCAAGGACACCGTCAACCGGTTCCTGCCGGCGTGGCACGAAACCATCGCCCCGGCCGTGAAGTCCGGGCAGCGGGTGCTCATCGCCGCGCACGGCAACAGCCTGCGGGCGCTCGTGAAGTACCTGGACAACATCCCCGACGCGGACATCGTCGGCTTGAACATCCCGACGGGCATACCGCTCGTGTACGAGCTGACCGACGAGCTGAAGCCGACCAGGAGCTACTATCTCGGCGATCCGGAGGCCGTGAAGAAGGCCGCGGAAGCCGTCGCGGCGCAGCTCAGGAAGTAGGCGGGGCCCCGGCGCGCCAACCGGGGCCGGGAGGCCACGCATGAGAAGCACGATCGTCGCGGCAGCCGTCGTGTCTGCGGTGCTTGCGGCCGGGCCCTCTCCCTCGGCGACGCGGCTGGAGGGCCGCGCCCGAGGCCGGGGGACCGCGGTTCCCCGGACGTCCGCTCCGCAGGCGCCCGCTCCGCTGCGCGGCTTCACGATCCCGCTCGTCGACCTGGCGGCGCAGCCGTTCCGCCAGGTCGTCGTCGATCGCGAGCCCGGCCAGTATCTCGGGCATCCGACGACCGTGCTCCTCGAAGACGGCCGCACGATCCTGGCCGTCTATCCGAAGGGCCACGGGCGCGGCGCGATCGTGCTGAAGCGCAGCGGCGACGGCGGCCGGACGTGGTCGCCGCGCCTGCCCACGCCGAAGAGCTGGGAGACGTCGCTCGAAACGCCCACCATCCACCGCGTCGTCGACGCCAAGGGCGTGAAGCGCCTGATCGTGTTCTCGGGCCTCTATCCCATCCGCATGGCGGTGTCGTCCGACGATGGGGCGACGTGGAGCGAGCTGGCGCCCATCGGGGCGTTCGGCGGCATCGTGGCCATGGCCTCCGTCGTGAAGCTTGAAACCGGGCCTGGGCACAACATGGCCCTCTTCCACGACGACGGGCGGTTCTTCGCCGCGAAGGCGGCGGAGGGCCCCAGGAAGTTCGTTGTCTACAAGACCGTGTCCGTCGACGGCGGCCTGACATGGGGCGCGCCGGAAGCCATTGCGTCGCACCCCGTCGCTCACCTCTGCGAACCGGGCGCAATCCGGTCGCCCGACGGCCGGCAGATCGCGGTGCTGCTGCGCGAGAACAGCCGGGCGTTCAACTCGTTCCTGATCGTGTCGAACGACGAGGGGCGAACCTGGTCCGAGCCGCGCGAGGCGGCCGGCGCGCTGACGGGCGACCGCCACGTGTTCCGCTACGCGCCGGACAGCCGGCTGGTCGCCACGTTCCGGGACACCGCGCTCGAGACGCCGACCAGGGGCGACTGGGTGGCGTGGGTCGGCACGTACGACGACGTCGTGAACGGCCGCGAGGGGCAGTACCGCGTCCGGCTCATGGACAACCTCGACGAGTGGGACTGCGCCTATCCCGGCCTGGAGCTGCTGCCCGACGGCACGTTCGTCGCGACGACGTACGGCCACTGGGAGCCCGCCGCACCGCCCTACGTCATGAGCGTCCGCTTCACGCTGGCGGAGATCGACGCCCTGGCGAAGGAGGCCGCCCGGCGGTAGGCGCCCGATGACCCTGCCCGATTGCAAGACGAAGATCGTCGCCACCATCGGCCCGGCCTCGGACCCGCCGGAGGTGCTGCAGCGGCTCATCCTCGCCGGCATGAACGTGGCGCGGCTGAACTTCTCGCACGGGGCCTTCGAGGAGCACGCGCGGCGGATCGGCGCGATCCGCGCCGCCGAGCGCGCGACGGGCCGGCGCGTGGCGATCATGGCCGATCTGCCCGGGCCGAAAATACGTGTCGGCCCGATCGCTCCCGAGCCGGTGGACCTGCGCCCGGGCGACCGCCTCACCCTCACCGCCAGCCAGGAGCCGGGCACGCCCCGCCGCGTGTCCGTGTCCTTCGAGCGCCTGCCGCAGGTCGTCAAGCCGGGGGACCGCCTGTTCCTCAACGACGGCCTCGTGCAGCTCCGCGTCGATCGCGTCGAGGCCCCGGACGTCCACTGCATCGTGGCCGTCGGCGGCGAGCTGCGATCGCGGAAGGGCCTGAACCTTCCCGGCATCGATCTCGGCATCTCCGCCTTCACCGGGCGCGATCGCGAGTGCCTCGCCTTCGCCCTCGCGCACGGCGTCGACGCCGTCAGCCAGTCGTTCGTCGAGAACGCGGCCGACGTTGTCCGCGTCCGCGAGGCGGCGCACGCCCTGGGGCACCGGCCGTTCGTCATCGCGAAGATCGAGCGCGCTGGCGCGCTGGCGCACGCCGACGGGATCCTCGCGGCCGCCGACGGCGTGATGGTGGCCCGGGGCGACCTGGGCGTCGAAGTCCCCATCGAGCAGATCGCGATGACGCAGAAGTCGCTGATCGCGAGGGCCACGCTGGCGGGAAAGCCCGTCATCACGGCGACCCAGATGCTGGAGTCGATGGTCGCGAGCCGCATCCCCACCCGCGCCGAGGCGACCGACGTCGCCAACGCGATCCTGGACGGCACCGACGCGGTCATGCTGTCGGCCGAATCGGCCATGGGGCGGTATCCGGAGGAGGCCGTCGCCATGCTGGCGAAGATCGCGGCGGCCACCGAGCCGAAGCGGCCTCGCACGTCCCTCGCCGCGCTCCGCGAGTTCTGCCTGACGCACCGCCCGGCCAGCACGCCGGAGGCGATCGCCAGGGTCGTGGAGACCGCCCTGGAGACGGTGCCGTGCGGCGCGGTGTTCGTGCCGGCGCGCACCGGCACGACGGCGCGCATGCTGTCCCGCCACAAGCCGGCCGTCTGGATCGTCGCCTTCAGCCGGGACCGCGCGGTCTGCCAGGGGCTCGCCTTCTCCTACGGCGTCTGGCCGGAGCATCTCGCGGCCGAGCCCGACGACTGGCGCGGCCAGGCGGCCTCCTGGATGCGCGATCACGGAGTGCGCGCGGCGTCGGCGATGCTCGTCGCGGGGCCGTCGGGCGCGCATCCCGGCGCCAACCACCGCATCGAGTTCATGCAGCTCGGGGAGGATTGATGAATCCGTTCGAGGTCGCCGGAGTCGCCTCCGGACTGCTGGGCGTGTGGCTCATGACGCGGCAGAAGATCTGGGCCTGGCCCGTCCTGCTGTTCTCGTCCCTGGTCTTCATCGTCGTGTTCTTCCGGGCCAGGCTCTACGCCGCGATGAGCCTGCAGGTGGTGTACATCGGCCTCGCCTCCTACGGCTGGCACCAGTGGCTGCACGGGGGCGGCGGCCACGGGCGGCTCCGCGTGTCGCGCGTGCCGCGACGCGTCGCCCTCGCGCTGGCCGGGGCTGGCGCGGCGCTCACGGCCGCGCTGGGCACGTGGCTGGATCTGCGCACCGACCAGGCGCTCCCGTACGCCGACGCCTTCACCACGTCTTTCAGCCTCGCCGCGCAGTTCATGCAGGCGCGGAAGTACCTCGAGAACTGGGCCGTATGGCTCGCCGTGGACTTCGTCTATATCGGCATGCTGAGGAGCCAGGACCTGGACCTGACCTCCCTGCTCTACCTCGTCTACCTGGTGCTGGCGATCCTCGGCTTGCGCGACTGGCGCCGCTCGATGGCCGCCCCGACGCTGCCGTGACGCCCCCCGCGCCGTTCGTCATCGTCGTCACAGGCTCGGAGTGCACCGGCAAGACGACGCTGGCGGCGGAGCTGGCGGCGCGGCTCGGGGCGCCCTGCTCGGAGGAGTTCGCGCGCCGGTACGTCGGCCGCAAGGGCGCGCCCCTCGGCGCCTCGGATGTCGAGGCCATCGCGCGCGGGCAGATCGCGGGCGAGGACGCCGCCCTCGCCGCGGCCGCGCGGGTCGTCGTGAAGGACACCGATCTCCTCAGCACGGTGGTGTACGCGCGCCACTACTACGGGTGCTGCCCCGCGTGGATCGAGCGGGCGGCGCGCGGGCGCGCCGGCGACCTCTACCTGCTGCTGCACCCGGACGTGCCGTGGGTAGCCGACGGCCCGTATCGCGACCGGCCGGCCGCCCGCACCGAGCTGCACGGCCTGTTCGAGGCGGCGCTCGCCGAGTTCGGGGCGAAGGCGATCGACATTCTCGGCGACTGGGGCACCCGGCGCGCCCGCGCCCTCGCCGCCCTCCGCGCCTGGGGTCAGATCCAGGATTCCGGTGCCTCGTCGGGATCCGGCCCCACCCCCTGCATCCCCCGGGGCTGACGCCCCGTGGCTTCGTTCGCCTTCCGGATTTCGAAGTCCGGATTCCGGGTCCCTGCCCCTACTTCACGACCTGATACCCCGGACCCGCCGCCAAGGCGACGAAGATCTCCGACGCCCTCACCGGCCCGTTCATCAGCCACACCCACACGTCGCCCTCAGCGGCACGGTGCCACAGGATGTCGGCCTTGCCGTCCCCGTTGTAGTCGCCCGCACCCACGATCCGGTAGTCCGTGTCAACGCCGATCCCGACGCACGCCTCGGACACCACCGCCGTTCCGTTCATGAACCAGATCCAGACGTCGCCCAGCGTCGCGTTCCACCACAGCAGGTCCGCCGCGCCGAGGCCGTCGAAGTCCGCGACCTGCTGTATCTCGTACGCCAGATCCACCGTCGCCAGGTAGGCTTCCTTGCGCTTCACCGGGCCGTTCATCAGCCACACCCACACGTCGCCCGCCGCGCCGCGCCAGGCGATGTCGGCCTTCGCGTCGGCATCCAGGTCGCCGATGCCTTCAACCCGGTAACCGGCGTCCACCACGCCAAGCGGGAACTCCCCCGCGACGCTGGCGCCGTCCATCGTCCACATCCACAAATCGCCGCCCGCGCCGCGCCACAGGATGTCGGACGCTCCGTTCCCGTCGAAGTCGCCCGTCCCGACGATGTCGTACGAGGGATCGACCGTCGCCACGAACAGCTCCTCCACCGGGGTGTAGCCCTCGAATCGCCAGTAGTAGATCGTGCCGTCGGTCTTGTGGCGCCAGAGCAGGTCGACCGTCCCGTCGCCGTCCAGGTCGCCCTGGCCCTTGATCTCCCAGTCCGGGTCGGCGACTGCGCCGACGTATCCGTCGAGCGACTTGACGCCGCCCGACATGCCCCAGACCTGCAGATCGCCGGCTGCCCCGCGCCACAGGATGTCCGAGGTCGCATCGCCGTTGAAGTCGGCGCCAACGGGCGCCGGCCCCTCTTCGTCGTCGGGCACGCCGTCGCCGTCGAAGTCGGTCATCACGAAGAGCACCAGCCCGTCGTGATCGGACGTGCCGGCCGCGGTCGACGTGTCGAACAGCAGCGAAGCCGGCGCGTCGGCGTTGCCGCGCGCGAACGCCGCCTCGCGCAGGAACGCGCCCAGGCTCGCCGAGATCAGCGCGTGGTCGAGCGCCTGCGCGCTGCCGCCGTAGACGAACGAGTAGCGCTCGGCCTCCGGCAGCGTGTGCAGGACGTTGTAGAGATCGGGCTGGACGAGATCCTCGTGTCCGGGCTGCAGCGCGCCGTTTCCGTCGAGGCTGCCGCTGACGAGCCCGACGACGTCGACGTAGCCGTCGCTGAACTGGTAGGCGTTGAAGTCGCCCGTGACGACAATCCGCCGGGCCGGATCGGCGACCTGCAGGCCCTGGATGTAGGACGCCAGTTCGAGCGACTGTTCGAGCCGCTTCTGCCGCACGCGGTTGGCGCTGGGGCCATCGATGCCGCTGAGCGACCGGCCGTGCACGCCAATCACCGTGATGGGGAACGGCGCGCCGTTGGCGAGGTAGCGCCCCTCGAGCACCAGGGGCGGCCGGTCGTTGAGGTAGCTCCCGTCGAGGCTCAGCCGCGTGTCGTGCCCGACCTGCGTGACGCTGTCGACGGCCACCGTGTCTCTCACCAGGAACCCGTTGTCGATGCCGCCGATGTCGTGGCCTTCGAGGAGATGCGCGCTGTACACCATCGACGGGTCGTCGGCCGCGATCCGCGCGGCCAGCGCCTCCAGCACGCCGAGGTTCTCGGCCTCCTGCACGCACAGCACGTCGGGCGCGCCAAGAACGGTCCGGATGTAGAGCGACGCCTTCGCGAGCCTCGCCTGGTACTCCGCCGGCGACACCGGGTCGTCGTCCGGCCCGTTCGTCGTGTCGGCGTCGAAGAAGTGGAGCAGGTTCTGGGTCGCCACCGTCATCTCGCCCGCCCGGCGCGCGCGCACGGGGCGCGGCAGCGCCGGCGCCGTGTACGCGAACGTCGTCGGCCAGATCTGGTAGCTGGAGAAGGCGTACGTGAGCGGCCCTTCCGCGACCTCGATGACCGACCCGGCCGGCACCGACACGTTCGCCAGGCCGGCCCCGTCCGGGTTGATCTCGAAGATCTCCGGGTTGCCGTCCCAGACGATCGGATGCAGGGGGTCTCCCGGGTATGCGATGCCGGGCTCACGGAACGGCCGCGAGCTCGCCGCGACGACGGCGATGTCCCCGTACTGGTCCGTGGCGGCGGCCGCGCGGCCGTTCTCGACCCGCACGCGCATGCCCTCGAACCGCTCCAGCTCGATGGCCGGCCACGGCTGACTGTGCGAGGGCACGAACACGCCCGGCTCGATCTCCCCGAGGAGCACGGCCGCCGGCAGCGCGTGGCCGGACGAATCGACGGTGACCGTCGGGGTCGTCAGCTCCGTCAAGCCGAAGTACTCGGCAACCGTTCCCAGCACGTCCACCTGGTCGCCCACCTGCACGGCCGGCACGCCGCCCGTATAGACGAAGATGCCGTTCGACGTGCTCGCCGACGAGTCCGCGCGCGCGTCGGGCGTCTGCATGAAGAAGCCGTTGGGCGCGCCCTGGTAATAGCCGAGCGCGGTGACGATGTTGTCCGCGGTGAAGACGGTCTGGCCCTCGAGCGGCGACGCGAGGCCGGCGCCCTGGATCTCCCAGATCTCGACCGGCTGGATGATTCGCACGCTCAGCGTGCACGTGGCCGTCTGCGGCGCCGGGTCGCTGTTGGCGGCGCTTATCAGCGCCTCGTAGCTGCCCGCCGGCACGTCCGCGCTGACCGAGATCGTCGAGGTCGCCGTGCCGCCGACCGCCAGCGCCGGCGTGAACGCCGTGCGGCTGATCGCGCCGGCGGCGGGCGCGGGCGTCACGCTCGTCAGCTCGAGGCTGACCACCGTGCCGTCGGCGTCGCTCGCGGTCACGTCGCGCGAGCCCGCGGTGCCCTGGACGAGGCTGAGCGGGGCGCCGCAGACCGCCAGAACGGGCGCGCTCGCGGGGCCGCAATTCGCCGTGTGCGCGCCGAGGCCGGCGAAGGTGTCGATGGCGTACCCGTCCCACTCGATCGCCGGATCGAACGGGTCGGCGGGGTTCGTGTCGCCGGCGCAGACCGACGCCTTGCGGCGGAGCGTGTTGTCCGCCGTGGACGTCAGGCCGGCGCCCCATTCGGTCCCCGGGTCGAAGCCGACCTGGCCGATGGCGTCGATGACGGCCGTGCCCTTCAGCAGCACGACCGCGTCGTTGCCGTTGTACCAGCTCGCGCCAGTCGTCTGGTCAGCCTGGGCGAGAATCGCGGCGTTGGCCGATGCGTGTGCCACTACGTGCACGTCGCCCGGCGCCACCGTGCCAGTGAGGGTGATCGTGGCCCCGGCCGTGGCGCTCCCATTGAAGAACATCTTGATGGTGTAGCCCCCGGCGGCCAGATCGATGGCCCTCCCGGTGCCGTTGTAGATCTCGATGGCCTTGTTGTTCGAGCTGCCCTCGATGTATTCGGAGATGAACAGCTCGCCCGGCTGGGCGGACGCGGACGCGGCGGCCAGCAGGACCAGGCACAAAGCGGACGGCAGGTTCTTCAGCATTCTGTTGGTCATGGTGTCCTCGGGCGGGCACGAACGGCGATCTGGCAGGCTCCGGAAGGCCAGGGAGGCATTCTACACTGGTCCGGGCCCCGGCCGGACGAAGTCCCGGCGCCTCCCTTCGGCTCGCCGGGCAGCGCGTTGTCGATGTCCGGCGCCGACGCGGGCCCGCGGGAGAGCCTCGGCAAGGGCCTGCAGGCGGCCTCCGGCGGCAGGGCCGGCGATGGCGCCGTCATCGGATGGCCGGGCGCACGAGATCCCGCCCGGTCCGCGATAGAATCGCCCCATGCGCACCGCCGCCTTCCTGCTCGCGCTGGCCGCGTCCACGGCGCCAGCCCTGGCCGCCGACCGGCCGAACATCCTCTTCATCATGTCGGACGATCACGCCGCCCACGCCATAAGCGCGTACGGCTCCCGGGTGAACGTCACCCCGAACATCGATCGCCTCGCCCGCGAGGGCATGCGCCTCGACAACGTCTTCGTGACCAACTCGATCTGCACGCCGAGCCGGGCGGCCATCCTCACGGGCCAGTACTCGCACGTGAACGGCGTGCCGGTGTTCAACCGGTTCGACAGTTCGCGCCAGACGGTGGCGAAGCTCCTCCAGGCGGGCGGCTACCACACGGGCATGATCGGCAAGTGGCACCTAGGCAGCGACCCGGCGGGGTTCGATGAGTGGGAGATCCTCCCGGGCCAGGGCGACTACTTCAATCCCGTGCTCTACACCGCGACGGGCGAGAAGAGGTACGACGGCCGCTACGTCACCGACGTCCTCACGGATCTGGCCATCGGCTTCCTCGAGAAGCGCCCGGCCGGGAAGCCGTTCTTCCTGATGTGGCACCACAAGGCCCCGCACCGGAACTGGGAGCCCGACGAGGCGCACCGCAGGCAGTTCGAGAACCGCTGGATCCCCGAGCCCCCGACCTTCTGGGACACCTACGCCACGCGGACCGACGCCCTGCGCGAGAACCGGCAGCGCGTGGCCGACGACATGACGAACAACGATCTGAAGCGCAGGCCCCCGGCCGGGCTGACGGGGCCCGCGCTCGTGAAATGGCTGTCGGAGAGGCCGGCGGAGGTCACCATCGAGCGCAGCGGCGCGCCGCTCACGCTGCGCGGCGAGGCGCTCGCCCGCTGGAAGTACCAGCGCTACATGCAGGACTACCTCGCCACGATCCAGTCCGTGGACGACGGCGTCGGGCGGGTGCTGGATCACCTCGACCGGGCGGGGCTCGCGCGGAACACGATCGTCATCTACACGAGCGACCAGGGGTTCTTCCTGGGCGATCACGGGATGTACGACAAGCGCTTCATGTACGAGGAGAGCCTGCGGATGCCCTTCCTCGTCCGGTGGCCCGCGGGCATCGAGGCGGGCGGCACGACGCGCGCGATGGCGCTCAACGTGGACTTCGCGCCGACGTTCCTCGAGGCGGCCGGCCTGCCGGTCCCGCCCGACATGCAGGGCCGCAGCCTGCTCCCCGTGCTGCGCGGGCAGACGCCTGCCGACTGGCGCACGTCGATGTACTACCGCTACTACCACGACCCGGGCCACCACAACACCGCGGCGCACTACGGGGTCCGGACGCTCACGCACAAGCTGATCCACTACTGGAAGAGGGACCAGTGGGAGCTGTTCGACCTCGTGAACGATCCCATGGAGATGAGCAACCTCTACGGTCAGCCGGGCCACGAGCGGGTGACCGCCGATCTCAAGGCCGAACTGGCCCGCCTGAAGAAGGCGCTGGGCGATCGGGACCAGTTCTCGATGGAGCTGCCGCCGGACGGAGTGGACGGGCCGGTCTCGCGCCTGAGAGGCAAGTAGCGTGGCCGTCCTGGCGCTCGCCGGCGGCTCGGCGCTCTCGGCCTTTCGCCTCGACAAGCTCAACCGGGCCGTCAGCGCGGCCGCTCCGGGCCTCTCGGTGGCGTCGGCGCGCTTCCTGCACTTTGTCGAGATTGGCGGCCCGCTCGCCGAGGGCGAGGCGGAGAAGCTGAACCGGCTGCTGACCTACGGTCCGCCAGCCGCCGCCGAGGCGGACGGGCGGACGGTGGTGGTCGCGCCGCGCATCGGGACGATCTCTCCCTGGTCCTCCAAGGCCACCGACATCGCGCGCCACTGCGGCCTCGACGCGGTCCGCCGCATCGAGCGCGGGGTGCGGTACAGCGTGCGCGGCGGCGGGGGCCTCGACCGCGCCCTGCCGCTCCTCCACGACCGCATGACCGAGACGGTCCTCGCCTCCGAGAGCCAGGCGGCCGATCTGTTCCGGCACGTCGCGCCGAAGCCGCTCACCGAGATCGACGTCCTCGGACGCGGCCGGGAGGCCATCGCCGACGCCAACGCCGCCTTCGGCCTGGCCCTCGCGCCGGACGAGATCGACTACCTCGTCGCCTACTTCGAGGGCCGGCGCCGGAACCCGACGGACGTCGAGCTGACGATGTTCGCGCAGGCCAACTCGGAGCACTGCCGGCACAAGATCTTCAACGCGTCGTGGATCGTCGACGGCGAGGCGCAGCCCGACTCGCTGTTCGGCATGATCCGCGCGACGCACCGGGCGAACCCCCAGGGCACCGTCAGCGCGTACGCCGACAACGCGGCCGTCATGGAAGGCCGCGAGGCGGCGGCTTTCTTCGCCGATCCCCTGACGAACCGCTACGTCTCGCGCCGCGAGCTGACGCACACGCTGATGAAGGTGGAGACGCACAACCACCCGACGGCCATCTCGCCCTTCCCCGGGGCCGCCACCGGATCGGGCGGCGAGATCCGCGACGAGGGCGCGACGGGCCGCGGCTCGAAGCCGAAGGCGGGGCTGTGCGGCTTTTCGGTGTCGGACCTGCGGATTCCCGGCTTCGAGCGCCCGTGGGAGGGCCCCGAGTCGAGGCCGGACCGGATCGCCTCGCCGCTCTCGATCATGATCGACGGGCCGATTGGCGCCGCCTCCTTCAACAACGAGTTCGGCCGCCCGAACCTCGCCGGGTACTTCCGCACGTACGAGCAGACGGTTGCCGGGGTGCGCCGCGGCTATCACAAGCCCATCATGCTGGCCGGCGGCGTCGGCAACGTCTGGGCGGCGCAGGCGCTGAAGGCCGGCTTTCCCGCCGGCGCGCTGGTCCTCCAGATCGGCGGGCCGGCCCTGCTCATCGGCATGGGCGGCGGCGCGGCCTCGTCGATGGCGACCGGCGCCAACGCGCCGGACCTCGACTTCGACTCGGTGCAGCGCGGCAACGCCGAGATGCAGCGGCGCGCGCAGGAGGTCATCGACCGCTGCCGCGCCCTCGGCCCGCGCAACCCGATCCTCTCGATCCACGACGTCGGCGCCGGCGGATTGTCGAACGCCGTGCCGGAGCTCGTGCACGGCGCCGGCCGCGGCGCGCGCATCGACCTGCGCGCGGCGCCCAACGAGGAGCCGGGCATGACGCCGCGCGAGGTCTGGTGCAACGAAGCGCAGGAGCGCTACGTCCTGGCCGTCGCTCCCGAGGACCTCGAGACGTTCCGCGCGCTCTGCGAGCGGGAGCGCTGCCCGTGCGCCGTGCTGGGCCACGCCACCGCCGACGAGCGCCTCGTGGTCAGCGACCCGGTGTTCGGCCTGGACGCCGTGGACATGGACCTGCCGGCGCTGCTCGGCAAGCCGCCGCGCCTGACGCGGGACGCCGTCCGCCTGGCCAGGCCGTCGCCGCCCTTCGATCTGTCGGGCCTCACCATTGCCGGCGCCCTCGACCGCGTGCTGCGCGCGCCCGCCGTCGCCGACAAGACGTTCCTCGTCACGATTGGCGATCGGACCGTGGGCGGCCTGTGCGCGCGCGACCAGATGGCCGGGCCCTGGCAGGTCCCCGTCGCCGACTGCGCGGCCACGCTGCTGTCGTTCGAGGGACACGCCGGAGAGGCCTTCGCGATTGGCGAGCGCACGCCGATTGCGGCCATCGACGCCCCCGCGTCCGGCCGCATGGCGGTCGCCGAGGCGCTGACGAACCTCGCCGCCGCGCCCGTGGACTCCCTGTCGCGCGTCAAGCTCTCGGCCAACTGGATGGCCGCCGCCGGCGCGCCCGGCGAGGACGCGGCGCTCTTCGACACCGTGCGCGCCGTGGCCCTGGAGCTCTGCCCGGCCCTCGGCATCAGCATCCCCGTCGGCAAGGACTCGATGTCCATGCGCACGACGTGGAGCGAGCACGGCGAGCCGCGCGAGGTCGTGAGCCCCGTCTCGCTCATCGTCTCGGCCTTCGCGCCGTGCGCCGACGTCCGCGGCACGTGGACGCCGCAGATCCGCCTCGACACCGGGCCCTCGTCGCTCGTGCTTGTCGATCTGGCGCGCGGCCGCGCGAGGCTCGGCGGATCCATCCTGGCCCAGGTCCACGGCCAGGCCGGCGGCGAGCCGCCCGACCTGGACGATCCCGCCGGACTGCGCGCGCTGTTCGCCGCGCTGGCCGAACTGCGCGAGGCCCGGCTCGTGCTCGCGTACCACGACCGGTCCGACGGCGGGCTGATCGTGACGCTGCTCGAGATGGCCTTCGCGGGCCGCGCGGGCCTCGATATCGACGCCGACGCGATCGCGCCCGAACCGCTCGGCGACGAGGCCCTCATCGCCGCTTTGTTCGCCGAGGAGGCCGGCGCGGTCATCCAGGTGCCCGGGCCCTATCTCGGCCGCGCACAGCTGGTGCTGGCCGGGCACGGCCTCGAGGGCCGCGCCGTCGCCCGGCCGGCCATCGGCGGGCGCGTCACCATCCGGCGCGGGTCCCGGGTCCTGTTCGGCGACGACCGGATCGCGCTGCAGCGCGCATGGTCGGAAACGACGTGGCTGCTGCAGACGCTGCGCGACAACCCGGACTGCGCGCAGCAGGAGTACGACCGGATCCTCGACGCGGCGGACCCCGGCCTGTCGCCGGCGCTGACGTTCGATCCCGCCGCCGACGTCGCGGCGCCGTTCGTCGCCGCGGGCGCGCGCCCGCCCATCGCCATCCTGCGCGAGCAGGGCGTGAACGGCGAGATCGAGATGGCCGCCGCCTTCGACCGCGCGGGCTTCGAGGCCCGCGACGTCCACATGAGCGACATCATCGCCGGCCGCGTGTCGCTCGCGGAATTCAAGGCGTTCGCCGCCTGCGGGGGGTTCTCGTACGGCGACGTGCTCGGCGGCGGCGAGGGATGGGCGAAGTCGATCCTCTACAACGCCCGCGCGCGCGACGAGTTCGCCGCCTTCTTCGGCCGGCCCGACACGTTCGCCCTCGGCGTCTGCAACGGCTGCCAGATGATGGCGGCGCTGAAAGATCTGATCCCGGGAGCCGAGGCCTGGCCCCGGTTCGTGAAGAACGCGTCGGAGCAGTTCGAGGCGCGGCTCTGTACCATCGAGGTGCTGCCGGGCCCGTCGATCTTCTTCGCCGGCATGGCCGGCAGCCGGCTGCCCGTCGCCACGGCCCACGGCGAGGGGCGCGCCCTGTTCGACCGGCCCGAAGACGCGGCGTCCGTCCTCGTGGCCGGGCGGTACGTGGACAACCGCGGACACCCCACCGAGATCTATCCGCTCAACCCGAACGGCTCGGCCGGCGGCCTGACCGCCGTGACAACGGCCGACGGCCGCTTCACCGCGATCATGCCGCACCCCGAGCGCGTCTTCCGGACCGTGCAGCTCTCCTGGGCGCCGCGCGAGTGGGGCGAGGACAGCCCCTGGCTGCGCTTCTTCCGCAACGCGCGCGTGTTCGCCGGCTGACGGCTCCCGGGGCCTGAAGACCCCTAGCTTCATCGGACGCACCTGCCAGCCAGCGTGAGCGAGACCGCGCGGCAGCACCCCCGCCGCCGCCGCCGACCTCCACGCCGGCAGCCGCGGCGTCTCCGGAAGGCCGGCTCACGTCCGCCGGAAGCCCGGCGGCGGAGCGTGCTGGCGAGCGGGCCCTCGAACCTGGCCGCGCGGCGTCAGTCTGCAAAACGGCGCGCAAGGGCCGAAGTCCGGGCTGGGGTCTCGGGGGCCCCAGCCTGCCGCCGACCGGACCCTGAAGCGCCGTTTTGCCGGCCAGCGTGAGCGGGACCGCGCGGCAGCGCCTCCGCCGCCGCCGACCCGCACGCCGGCAGCCGCGGCGTCTCCGGAAGGCGAGGCCTATCGCCCGCCACGAGCGGCTTTGAGCTTCTCGGCCCACGCCGCGGCGGCCGCCGGGTGCCCGAGCCGATCCTCGAAGGCGGCGAGCGCCGCGATGATGTCCGCGTCGCCCGGCCGGGTCTTGTGGAGCGCCGCGAGCACCTGCACCGCGCGCTCGGTCCTGCCGACGGCGTCGAGGCCGACGGCGTACACGTACCCGTACCGCGCATCGTCCGGCCTCAACCGGTGCGCGCGCCCGAGGTGCGAAAGCGCCTCGTCGTGCCGCTTCAGCCGGATGTGCAGCAGGCCCAGCGCGTGGTGCGCCTCGGCGGCGCCCGGGTCGATGCCCAGGGCCTCCCTCAGAACGCGCTCCGCCTCGGCCTCGCGTCCTTCGGCGCGAAACACGTCGGCCAGGTTGACGCGCGCGGCGATGCCGCGCGGGTCGAGCCGAAGGGCCGTGTGAAGCTCGGCTTCCGCGTCGCGGACGCGGCCGATCTTCAGGTACAGGTTGCTGAGATTGATGTGCGCCTCCGGCCGCTCGGCCGCCGCCAGCTCGACGTCGATCGCCTCGCGCACGCCGCGTTCGAGCGCGAGGGCGTCCTGCGCCGAGAGCAGCGCGGCCGGCATCCCTGCCAGCGACACCGCGGCCGAGGCGCGGACCAGGCGGACCGGGTCGTCGAGCAGCCGGCGGCCGAGGCGCATGCGATCCGGCGGAGGCAGCGCGTCGAGCGTTCTGGCGGCCGCCGCGCGCACAAGGGCGTCAGCGTCGGACACGCCGGCCTGCAGCGCGTCGATGGACGAAGCGGTGAGGACGCTGCGCAGCTCGGCAATCGCGGTCGCCCGTGCGACGGCAGGGAAGGTGCGATTGAGCGCCGCCGCCCGCAGCAGCCCTTCCGCCTCCGGCAAGCCGCGCCGCGCCGCGTCGAACGCGGCCACGTACTCGTTGCCGCGGCGCCGGATCGGGCCGTACCACTTCACGATCGCGTCCTTCGCCCACTCGAGGGGCTTGTCTTCGTGGCAGGGCGTCGTGCAGGCGTTCGGAATGCCGTACTTCGCCGTGTAGTCCACGCGCGGCACCCGCATCGAGTGGTCGCGCCGCGGGTCCACCACCATGTACGGCGTCGTCCGCATGTGGCAGTTGCGGCAGAGCACCGCGGGCGTGCCCTGCTTGTGGAAGTGGTGCGCCGGCGTGTCGTACGTCAGCGGCAGGTGGCAGTGCCCGCACACGTTGTTGTCCGTGCCGCGCTGCTTCAGGCTGTGCGCGTTGTGGCAATCCGAGCAGGTGACGCCCGCCTCGTACATCCGGCTCTGCAGGAACGAGGCGTACTCGTAGTCCTCTTCCTTGACCTGCCCATCCGCGTAGTAGAGCGGGTGCTCGAGGAGCGCCGGCCGGTAGTTGTCGAGGAACGTCTTCGAGGGATCGGCCGTTCGGGCAATCGGCGACCGCCTCGCGTGGCAGGGCGCGCACGACTGGATTTCGGCCTGCTGCCGGGATCGGTTTCCCAGCCGGGCCGTGTCGGTGGTGGCGTCGCCCACGCCGAACCCGCCGTAGTCCACGGCGCGAAGCCCCTGCACGACGAGCCCCATGGCCGTGCCGTCGCGGCCGGTCAGCCCTTTCTTCTTGCGCTCCTCCGCCCACGCGCAGTGCGCCGAGCCGGGGCCGTGGCAGGTCTCGCACGACACGTTGATCTCGGACCATTCGGTCCGGTAGGCGTTCGCGGCCAGGTCGTAGTTGCGGCGCAGGTTCGTCGAATGGCAGTCCGCGCACATGTAGTTCCAGTTCTGGTTCGGACCGGTCCAGTGGAGGGGGTCCGTGTGCACGATCCGCTCGCCGGGGTACAGGTGGAACCAGCGCTGGCCTCCCTCCCCCTTCGGCCGCGAGTCCCACGCGATCGGGAGGCACTGCAGGCGGCCGCCGGGGAACTCGACGAGGTACTGCTGGAGCGGCGCGTAGCCGAACGTGTACTTGATCTCGAACTCGCGCAGCGCGCCGTCCGGCCCGTCCGTCCTGACGAAGTACCGACCGCCTCGTGTGGAGAACGACGATGTCGTGCCTGCGTAGGTGAAGGCGGCGCTGGCGAAATCACCCAGCACGGAAGACGGCCTGGCGGCGTCCATCGCCAGCGCGTGATCGGACTGCCGCCATTCCTTCGTCTGCGGCTCGTGGCACGCCGTGCAGGCGGGTTCGCCGACGTAGGTCGCGCCCGCCGCCGACGCGTCGGCGCCGCCGCCCGCGTGGCGCGCCGTCTCGGCCGCCCCGCGCGGCCCGCCTGCGCCGGCGCGCCCGTCCCCGCTGCCATGACGCGCCGGCTGCGCGCGCCAGATCGCAGCGGCCGACGCCACCGCAACGGCAGCGGCGAGGCCGCAGGCGATGCGGGCCGCGCGGCCCGGCGTCACGGCCGATGGCCCGCCGATCCGGCGCCAGCCGCCGCCCGCGCCGCGCGGATCGGCTGGACGGCCGCCTGCAGCACTTCCTTCGTCTCCTCGTCTTGCACGAACACCACCACGCGCAGGCGGCTCCGGTCGAGGGCGCTCTTCCGCTCCACGAACTGGAACGTGCCGAAGCGCTTGCTGCTGCCGCCTTCCATGGCGTCGAGGTGGGCTTTGGCCCCGGCCTCGACCGCGCCGAGGTCGAACGTGTGCCGCAGCGTCGTTCCCTTCCCGGAGGCCGCGGCGAAGCCGAGGGTGTCCTTCTCGGCCGACGCGAGGCTCCGCACGACCATCGAGTGGAACCGGACGCCGTTCTCGCCGGTGTAGCGCACGTGCTCCTCCACCAGCGCGATCTGGGCCCTCAGCTTCCGTCCCGGCTTCCCGGTCTTCGAGACCTTCGCCTGCACGGACACCGTGTCGCCCTTCAGCGCGGCCTCGAGTCGAATCACGGCGCCGGGCCTGGCGTCGAGCCGCTTCTCGACGGCGGGCCGGATCGTCTCGTCGAACAGCTTCTGGGCGCCGGCCGCGTTGCCGCCGCCCACGTGCCGGTCGCCGCCATCCACGAAGAACGTCGGCGTGCCGGGCACGTCGTAGAAGCCCTTGCGGGCCTCGGTGGACGGGTTCGTCATGGGATCCGGGCGCGGGATGTGCAGGTGATAGACGAGCAGCGCGAAGTCCCGCGGCGAGTACCCCTCGAGCGCGCCGTCGAAGGCGAGGTCGGCCCCGACGCAGGGCGGGCAGCCCGCGCCGGTGAAGAGCTCCGCCAGAACCATGCGGCCCGTGCGCCCTTTCGGCCGGACGTAGGCCGGCGCGTGGACCTTCGTCACCGATTGCGCGTACCGCTCGTCCAGCATGCGGTCGAGGTCCGCCGAGGACCCGCCGCGCGTGGCCTCGTAGAGCGCCTCGAGTTCGCCCCTCGACGCCGCGGTGACGCGGCCCGCAAGCGTCGCCACGGTGAGGTACTCGAGCTGCTCGAACGGATGGCCCGCGGCCTTGGCGAACTCGGCCAGCTTCAGCGCCGCCGCGCCGCCGGTCTGCGGCTGCAGCGCGAACGCGTCGCGGTACGTTTTCTCGGCGTCGGCGGCCTTCCCTCGCTTCTCGTAAATCTGCGCCAGCGTCACGAGCCCTCCCTGGCGCTGCGTGACGAAGCGCGACACGTAGTCCGCCTCGCTCACCTCCGGCCGGGGCTTCGCGGCCGGGTCTTTCTTCGCCGCGCGCTCGGCCGCGTCCGCCGCCGCCTTCTTCTCGGCGGCCACCCACGCGTCCTGGTCGCCCAGCAGCTCCAGCGCCTTCTTCGCGTACTCCTCCGCCTCGTCCAGGAGCACGCCCGCGCCGGACAGGCCGCTGGCGAGCTGCGCGAGCCGCCGCGCCTGCTCGTTCGGCGTCGCGCCGCCGGCCGAGTACTTCTTCGCCTCCTCCTGGAGGGCCTTCACGTCGGTCGTAGCCTTCCTCGTCAGCGCGGTCACAATGAGGTTCTCGGCGCTCGCCACGAACGTGCTCTGCGGGAAGTCCGCGATCACCTTCCGCAGCGCCTCGATCTGCTTGTCCGCGTCCGTCATCGCCGAGGCGTCCCGGAAGGCCTTCTCGTCCGGATCGAGCTTCGACGCCGCCTCGTCGGCCGGCTTCTCCTGCGGCTGCGCCTGGGCCGCGGGCGCGGCGGGTGCGGGCTGCGCGGCGGGCGCGGGCTGCTGCGGCTGCGCCGCCGTCTGCGGCGCCTGCGCGGGTGCCGCCGCCTGGGCTGCCGGGGCCTGCGGCGGGGCGGCGGGCGGATTGGGGGCCTGCGCGAGTCCCGTCATCGGTCCCGCCATCAGCAGGGCGGCGGCGAGCGCGAGGAGCCGCCCGCGGGGGCATCTGGTGCTGAGCATGTGGCCTCGTTTCGGGAAGCCCGCGCGCCGCCGGCATGACGGAGCCGCGCGTCATCCAATCCGATCCAGTCTATCGCAGGAGCCTGCCCCGGCCGCGGGCCCGGACCCGGCGCCAGGCGCCGCGCTTCGGGCGCCGGAACGCTGCGCCTGGCAGGCCGCCCGATCAGGCGTCGGCTGACAAAGCGATCTCGCGGCCGGCGCCGCGCCTGGCTGCCGCGAGGGCCGCGACGAACAGGCCGCCGATGATCGCGAACGCGACGAGGCCGCCGACCTCCACCCAGTCCGAGACCGTCGCGGGGTGCGCCAGGCGCCGCATCGCTCCGCCCAGGTCGAAGCCCAACGCGCCCTTGCTCTCGCGCATCGTCTTCACCGCCGCCAGCGCCGCGTCGAGCACGAACCCCGTCAGGCCGATGAGGACGCCGCCAGCGGCGCCGCGCAGCGCGATCTGCAGCGGCCGGAGCGGAGGCTTCGGGGCGACCTCCTCGACGGTGAAGACCGGCTCGCGCACGCCCAGCGGGACGAAGCGCGCGAGCATCACCAGGCCGGGAATGCCGAGGACGAGCGTGCCGAGGAAGAACCACGACCAACCCATCGCGTCCACCGACACGCCCGCGATGGGCCCGGCCAGCAGGCGCGGCAGCGCGAACAGGCTCGAGAAGAGCGCGTACTGCGTGGCCGAGAAGCGCTTCTGCGTCATGCGCAAGAGGAGCACCGAGAAGGCGCCCGTCCCGAGGCCCGACGTGAACAGCTCGAAGCTCGTGGCGCCGTACATGAGCGGCAGCACGGGACGGCCGGGCAGCGACACGAAGTAGTAGCCGAGGTTCGAGAAGATCTGCAGGAAGCCGAACACCCACAGCGAGTGCCCGAGGCCGATGAGCGTCGTGATCCAGCCGCCCACTACCGCCCCGATGATCGTCGCGAACATGCCGACCGTGGCCAGCGCGATGCCGCGGTGATCGGCGTTGTAGCCCATGTCGATGAGGAACGGCCGCGTCAGCGCCTGCGTGAGCTGATCGGAGAGCTTGTAGAGCAGCACGAACGCGAGGATCTCGAGGGCGCGGTGGCGCGACAGGAAGCCCAGGAAGGGCTGCCAGACGGCGTCGCGCAGGCTCCTCGGCGCGACGACGGCCTCTTCCGGCTCCGGCGCCCTCCACGTGACGAAGAGCATCGGGAGGTAGAGCAGGGCCAGCATGGCATTGACCGTCGGCCATCCGAGCCGCCCTGCCATCGTGATGGCCGCCCCGCCCGATACGACAAGGGCCGCGCGGTAGAGCGCGACGCGGGCCCCGACGGCGGCGCCCTGCTCGTCCTTGCGCAGCACCTCGACCGCGTACGCGTCGATGGCGATGTCCTGCGACGCGGAGGCGAAGGCCACCGCCAGCGCCAGCGCGCCGACGATCCAGATCGCGTCCGGGTGGCGCCCGACTCCCGCGAACAGCAGGCCGATCGCGGTGAGCGCCACCTGCGTGATGGCCATCCACCCGCGCCGCCGTCCCCAGAAGGGCGGCACGTAGCGGTCCATCAGCGGCGACCAGATCACCTTCAGCGTCCACGGCGCCTGAGCCAGCGTGAACAAGCCGACGATGCGGATGTCCACGCCGATGCTGCGCATCCAGTCGGGGATGGCGTACCAGACCAGGCCCAGCGGCATGCCCGAGGAGAAGGACAGCAGGGCGACCGAGGCGGTGCGCCAGGAGGTCAGCGCGCGCCAGAGGCTGACGAGCGCGCTCGGGGGCTTCGGCTGGGCGGGAGCGGGAGGGGGCGCGGCGGGGCCGGCAGTCACCCGCCGATCATACACGCGAGGGAGGCGGAGTTCCGCGGGGATCTACTGACGCGGCTGGATGACGTACCTGGCCCGCGCACGCACGGCCGTACCGTCGCGCCGCACGCGAACCGTCACGTTGTGGGGCCGGCCGTCGCGATCCGCCGGCTCTACTTCGACTCCCAGCAGGTACGACCCGGAAAGCTCGGTGAGGACACGGTCGAAGTGCTGGTCCCACGCGCCAATGGCCTCGACGAACAGGCCGCCAGCCGCCGATGTCGCGTTCTCGAGCCCTTCGAGTTCCGCCAGCCGGTCCTGCGCCCCGGTCGGCGAGGTGCCGTATCGCGCCTGACCGAACTCGGGCTGTTCCACGTACATCGTGTACAGGAAGACCTCGGCTGCAGCGAACGCGTCGCCGATGGGCGCGTACCACCTGCCTGGTGAACCATCCGGCCTCGGGGTGCCTCCAGAAACCAGCAGGACGATCTTCGGTCCAGCGATCTTCTGCAAGGCCAGTCCGAGATCCCGGAGGGCCCTAAGCGACCGGTCCCCGCGCAGGCAGGATTCCTTCACAGAGTGTCTCTGCACCCGCGAACGCGGACCAGCGGAACCGCCTGCCTGGCGCGCATCTTGAAAGGACCGAGGCGGTGCGCCAGGAGGTCAGCACGCGCCAGAGGCCGACGAGGGCGCTCGGGGGCTTCGGCTGGGCGGAAGTCCGGGGAACGGGGGTGGGAGTCCCGATGCTCGCGGTCACCCGCCGATCTCATGCACGCGCGAAGGCGTTGTCCGCCTGGGCGCGCGGGCGCATGTCCGCTCCGCACCGCTCTGAAGCCGTCCGCATCGGCCGGCGGGCTACGCGCTGCCTCTCGGCCAGCGCACGAACTGGAGCGGCGAGCGCACGAGGCGCCGGCCGATGCTGCGGAAGATGCCGCGCGCGTCCTCCGCGGGCACTTCGTACGCGCGCATCGCGCTCAGGAGCGAGAACCCGAAGCTCACCGACAGGTTCAGGACGAACATCACGCCGATCCCCGCGACCGCGCGGGCCAGCCAGATCGCCGCGTCCGTCCCGGTCCCGATCCCGGACGCGGCGAGGGCCACGATCCCGGTGTTGAGCGTCACGTGCCGGACGTCGGCCGGCAGGCCGGTGAAGCGGCCGATCTCGGGCATCATGCCGAGCATGAACCCGAGCGAGACGTTCGTCCCCCAGCCGGCCGCATGGCGCGAGAGCGCGCGCCCGAGGCGCTCGAAGGTGGCCCGCCCGCGCGCCGACCTGGCCCGGAGCTGCGCCAGGCCGTCCGGAATGCGGTGGTAGACGACCCAGTTGTCGAACCAGCCGCCGGCGACGCTGGCCAGCCACAGCACGACGCCTGTCAGCGCGGCGTACCAGACCGTCCACGAGTCGAGGGGGCTCATGACCCGGAGCGTCTCGGCCGCCTCCGCGTCCGCCATGAACGGCCGGCCGGCGACGGTGAGGAACACGCGGCCGAACAGGACCGCCCCGGCCGCGACGACGAGCACGTTCGCGATTGCCGCCGCCAGCTGCGAGCTCGTCAGCTGCGCGGCCGTCTCCGCGATGCGATCTTCCCGGTCCTCGCCCTCGCTGTCGCGGATGATGCCCGCCAGCCGCGCCGCCGTCATCGCCGGCTGCTTCGTCGCCAGGATCAGGCCGAAGTGCTGCAGCCCCAGAAAGCTCGCGGCGTAGTTGAGGCCGTAGAGCAGCCCCTCGGGGAGCGGCGGGAGGTGCCACGCGTGGATGAGGGACTTCACGATGGCCGTGCCCACGGTGAGGATCCCGCCCCCGGCCGCGGCCAGCCAGATGCCGCGGTACTCACGGAGGCTCCGGGCGATGTAGTGCTCGCCCGTCTCGCCCGACCGGTCGACGATCTTCCGCACGAGCAGCTGGAGGTTCCAGCCGACGAGGTGGCGGACGCTCCGATCCTCGTGCGCGGAGAGGAACAGCCGCGAGAGCAGGCGGTGGATGGCGCGCGAGCGCTTCGGGCCGGCGGGCGCTTCGAGGACGTCCGTCATGAGCGCCGTGCGCGTGAGACAGCGGTCGATCACCTCGAGCGAGAACACGATGTCGATGCTGACGCCGGCGTTTTCGAGGTGCTTCAGGATGAGGCGCGCTTCCTTCCGGCACTCGCCGGAGATCCGGCGGAACCGGGCTGCCGCGGCCGAGGCGTCCTCGCCCGCGAGCCACGCGGCGAGCATGGCGTCGCCGGCCGCGCGCAGGCGGTGAAACGGCGAGGCCGACACGGTCTCGGCGCTGGCGCGGGCCCGCAGCTTCGGGGCGAGGCCCTCCGACTCGATGCGCGACAGCAGCAGGCGAAAGCCGTCGGCGAACTCCTCGCGCGTCGTCTGCCACGCGCCCTGCGGCGGTGCCTGGGCGAAGGCGCCGGCCAGGCCGTGAAAGAGGTCGAGGGGAATCGATCCGAACTGCTCGACGGCGCGGGCGGAGTCGTAGATGCGGCGGACCAGGCTGCGGAAGTCGCGCTCGGCGCTCGGCGCCGGCAGCAGGTGGCCGGCGATCCGATCGCCCAGCTCGGTGAAGAAGCCGCGGTGGCCGGGGATCCCGGCGCCGGCGACGAGGTCCGTGGCGTCCGTCTCGGCAAGCAGCGCGGCCAGCGCCGTCCCGAAACGCTCCTGCGCGGGGCCGGGAGAGCGGATGGCCGCGGCGAGCGCGGCAAGGCCGCTTTCCTTCCAGCCGCCGCGCCCCGGGCGGACGGCGTAGCCGAGCGCGGCGAAGGCGTCGGCGCGGCTCTCGGCATCGGCGGCCGACACGAACGCGCCGAGCGCCTCTCGCACGGCCGCCTCCGCCCGGGCGGAACGGCCGCGGCCCGCGCGGACCTGGGCCGGCGGTTCTGCCTCGGGCCCGGGAGCGCCGTCGAACGGGAGATCGCCAGCCGGCATCCTGGAGAACGATGATAGCGCGTGCGGTCCCCGCCGGGCGCCAATCACGCGGCTGGGGGTCTCGACGCTATCTGGCCGCGGAGGGCGCCCAAACCCGGCAATTAGCTGACGCTGACCGAGACGTTGACGCCGACGGGGATCGCAAGGTCCTCCGTGGGCATGAGCAACGCCTTGGATCACGAGGAACAGCAGCCAGTCTGTGCGTTCGGCCGCCTAGAATGGACCCTGGTGCGGATTCAGACCGCCACGGGCTTCCGCCGGGAGACGATCAGCCGCTACCTGAAGGCGGCCGGGATGCCGGTGCGGGGACCCGGACGACCCGGCGAAGCGCGGGCAAACCCGGCAAGTTCCTCGCGGGTGTCCACCGACCCTCCGGCAAACCCGGCCCTTGCTCCGTGGGGGGTGTCCACCGAGTGGGCGCGCGCGTCGCTGCCGGAGCGCGCGCCCTCGGCGAGTGCCTATGAGCTGTACCGGACGCTCATCGAAGAGGCCCTGGGCCGCGGGCGTAACGCCATGGCCATCTGGCAGGACCTCGTCGACGACCACGGCGTCACGGCGCGCTACGCGAGCGTGAAGCGGTACGTGGCGACGTTGCGCAGGCAGACCGCGCCTGAGGCGCGCGTGGTGATCCTGACGGCCCCGGGCGAGGACGCCCACGTCGATGACGGCGACCGGCCGATGGTCCGGGACCCGGCCACCGGGAAGTACCGCCGCCCGCGGCTGTTTGTCCTGACGCTCGGCTATGCGCGCACGTCCGTGCGGCTGCTGACGTGGCGCTCGAGCGCCCAGACGTGGTGCGAGCTCCACGAGGCGGCCTTCCGCCGCCTCGGCGGCGCGGTCCGCGTCATCGTCCTCGACAACCTCTAAGCAGGCGTGCTCACGCCCGACATCTGGGCCCCGACCCGGCATCCCCTCTACCGTGACGCCCGCGTCCAGTACGGCGTCACGGCGCTGCCGTGCCGCGTCGGCGATCCTGATCGGAAGGGCAACGTCGACGCGGGCGTCGGCCAGGCGAAGAAGACACCGCTGACGGGCCTGCGCCTCGAGTCGCTCGAGCCGGCGCAGGCGTATCTCGACCGCTGGGAGACGCACTGGGCCGACACCCGCATCCATGGGACGACGAAGCGCCAAGTCGCGGCGATGTTTACGGACGAACGGCCGCACTTAGCGGGACTGCCGGTCGAGCCGTTTCGCGACTACCGCTACGGCGCCCGCACCGTCCACGTCGACGGCTGCGTCGAAGGGGAGGCCGCCGACTACAGCGCGCCGCCGGGCTGGATCGGCCGGCCGGTCCAGGTCCAGGGGGATGCGCAGCGCGTCCGTCTCTTCGTGCCCCCGACTGGCCAGCTCCTGCGCGAGCAGGCCCGCCCCCTGCGGGGCTGGCATCGGATGCAGGACGCCGACCGGCCCCGGCGGACGCCCGGATCGACGCTCGCCACGCTGGCGCGGGCCACGACGGCAGGCCCAAGCATCGGCGCGATCTGCGCGCACCTCCGTCAGCACGAGGGTGCGGCCGGCGTCCGGCGCATCCTTGGCGGCCTCGCCCTCGCGACAAAGCATGGCCCCGCCGTTGTCGAGGATGCGGCCAAGGCCGCGCTGGAGGTTGGCGTCCCCACCGATCGCTTCGTCAGACGCTAGCTTCCGAGCGCCGGCCGCCACTGCCGCTCACCCTGCGCCAGATTGACCCGTTGATCCGGCAAGTGCCCCTCTACCGCGATCTCATGGATCGCTCCACCGGAGAGCGCTCAGGACCCTCGTCGCACTCGATCGCGCGCTCCGCCAACTCCGCCTCTCGGGCATGGTCCGCGTGCTGGAGGCCCGCCTGCGCCAGGCCAGACCGACCGCCTGGCCCCGCTCGACCTTGTCTCCACGCTCGTCAGCGATGAGCTCCTGTGCCGGCAAGACGGCTTGCTGGAGCGGCGCACCAAGCAGGCGCGCCGCCGTGATCCCGATCGCACCCTCGACCGCTTCGATTCCGATGTCACCAAGAAGATGAACCGTGCCCTGATCCACGAGCTCGCGACCGAGCGCTTCATCCCGCAGCGGGAAGACGCGCTCTTCCGGGGCCCGCCCGGCACCGGCAAGAGCCATTTGGCGCAGGCGCTCGGCTACGCCGCCATCCAACAGAGCTACCGCGTCTGGTATCGCGAGGCACAGGGGCTCTTGGAGGATCTCGCCGACGCCACGCTGACCGGCAGCCGCACGGCGCTCGGCGCCGACCTGACCACCGTGCCCCTGCTCATCATCGACGACCTCGGCATGCGCAAGCGCCCGCAGACCGCCGCCGAGGACCGGCTTGCGATCCTCAGGCGCCGCTCCGAACGCGCCTCGACGCTCATCACCTCGAACCGACCCGTCGCTGATTGGAGCAAGCTGCTCGGCGACACCGCCGCCGTCACGGCGCTACTCGATCGCCCTCTGCGTCACGCCCATGTGTTGAAGTGCGGCCCACGCAGCTGGCAGACCACAGTCCAGACCGACTTGCGCACGCGGGCGCCGGTGGGATAGAACTCATCTGTCTCGGTCAGCAGCCGCGAATTGCCGCTCTTACCCCGTCCAGAAACTGCCGGTTTTCGCCCGTCCGCCGAGGCGTCCCCCAACCGGGAACAACCGACATCTGCCGACGCTGGCGCCGCAGCGGGCCGTTTCGGCAAGGCTTGACACACCATCCCCTGCCGTCTCTCCAGTGCTTGCTTGACGCTACCTACCATCAGCGAGGGTCACAGATGCGAACACTCACGATCAACGGAAAGAAATGGAAGACGGATGTAGCTAAGAACAGGCTTCGCTTCCGGCGGGAAGGCGGCGGGCCCGTCCTTTGCTTCTACCGAAAGGCCAAGGAACGCATCTGTGCTCCGGTCCTGTCGTCGTTCGCTGAACTCCACATCTATACGGACACCGTCGAGACCGACGAGGGCGAGAACACGGACTTCGCCGCTTACGGCGATGTGGTCATCGAGTTCGACCACGGGTTTAAGCTAGTCTGACGACATCCCGCTGCGGGACCTGCTGAAGAGCGTGCCGGTGAAGGAGGTGCTGAGGATCTTCACGTCGGTGCTGTTGATCGACGCTGAAACCAAGACCATCACCCAGGCCACCACCGCCAAGGACCTCAAAGCACTGGCGTCGGATACGTGTATCTGGGTGCAGCCCGCAGAATACGACCATGCCGACGACTACTAGATAACACCTGGATGCGAGACGGGCTAAGGCGCTCCGCCTGGTGCTGGCGAGACGAAAGGGCGTAACCGCGGCTCGCAGGAAGTGGGACCATCCACAGGCACTGAAGGCAAATGATCGCGTCTCCTACCGCCGCAACGGCTTCTACCTAGGCGGCGCCTGGAAGGCGCCCTGCTGCGTTTCTCCGAGTCCGTCAAGATGCTGGACGAACGAGACGAGCACTCGCATGGAGGTCAAGAACGGAGCTGAGCCAACTGACCCGGTCCGACCCGGCACGGTCAGAACACGCGAGTGCTCAGTTCAGAATCTCAAGTCTCTCGCTCGCCTCAGAATCGCCCGCTTCCGAGCATTCCGCTCGCGGGCAGCGGCGGCGTGGCACGCTCGACATCGGCAATGCCTTCCACCCTGTGACGTCCCATGACTGGCGTCCGGCGGGAACTCATCCAAGGGCTTCCAGTGGCGGCAACCGGAGCATCGCTTCTGCTTGACACCGTGGAACGTCCGAAGCACTGGTTCTCGGGGCACGTCAATCCTCTCCCTGACCTACTGTCCCCTCCGATTCCACAACTCATCCGCCCAGTCGTGCGCTCGCCCTCGGAGGCTCTAGCGGTTGCGGCTCAGCGTAGTCGCGACACCTCGACCACTTCCGCCGCGTCCGGATTCAGGATTCGTGATCCGCCGAGCAGCAGGACCGATGCACCAGATCGCCAGAGGCTGGCGGCAGACTGACCCGACCCCACTCTGAACACAGCACCATTGGTTGTGACAATGATCTCTCCACTGGATCCGACGCTGTCGATTGTCAGCTGGTCCGCTACGGTCGGGTTCTCTGTAGGTCGCTTCAGCAGGTCACAAGGAAAGACGCGCTTTCCCTCAATCCAGATTCTCCACGACGAACCGCTCTTGAAGAGCACCGCGTCCTTCCGAAAGCCAATGAAGCCAATGAACCCAAACGTCACCTTCACGACACCGCCGTTGTCGAGCATGATGACTTCGCCGCTCTCGCGGTCGATCTTCGACTCCCACACTGTTGCGGCATCAAGCCATTGTTGCAGCGCTAGTGCAAGCAGGGCTTCCTGTTGTCGTCTCACTTCCTCTGGACTCATCTCGACGCAGGCATTGCCCACCTGCTTGTATCCAGCGTTGCAGTACCAAGCGTTGCCGATGACGGTCGCATTTGGCGGGACGACGAGCGCCTCACAGGCATTGCCCACCTACTTGTATCCAGCGTTGCAGTACCAAGCGTTGCCGATGACGGTCGCATTTGGCGGGACGACGAGCGCCTCACAGGCATTACCGACCTGCTTGTATCCAGCGTTGCAGTACCAAGCGTTGCCGATGACGGTCGCATTTGGCGGGACGACGAGCGCCTCACAGGCATTACCGACCTGCTTGTATCCGGCGTTGCAGTACCAAGCGTTGCCGATGACGGTCGCATTCGCGGGCACCACCAGCGCTACGCAACCGTTGCCCACCTGCATGTAACCAGCGTTGCAGTACCAGGCGTTGCCGACGACGGTCGCATTTGGCGGCGCCTGGATCTGGGCGTCTGTTACGGTGACGAACAACCCGAACAAGAACATGGGAAGAAGGAAGACCAGCGTTCGGCGGATCAGTCGGAATGTACTGGCTGGGCGGACACCGACGACGCACCTGCGAACAGGGCTCATAGGGTCAAGCCTCCGGGCGCATTCTACCTCAGCAGTGCCTTTCAAGCTCCTTCAACACGGACTGCTCGCCCTTGCGAGTTCCGAGAATTCTGACCACATCCTTTCCGGCAATTCTGGCCACCTGCTGGTAGCCCACCGGGACCAGAAGATCGTCGGGGATTCCCTCTCCAACGAGGGAACGGATGAACGACAGGCTGAAGCGACACGCGATCCAGGTGCTGCGGCGGACCGGCCGCACCTTGGTGGAGCTGGCGAAGCGCAGCGGCGCGTCCGTCCGGACGGTCCGGCGCGTCGTCGAGGCAACGGCGGTCACGACGATCGCTAACGCGGCCGAGCCGGTCCGATGCCAGGTCGGCCGCCCCTCGACGGCCGAAGCCTTCCGCGACGTGATCGGGCAGGCCGTGACGGAGGACCCGGCCCGCAAGACGGGGGAGCTGCTGCACTGCGCGAAGCAGGCGGGGTACACCGGAGGGAAGAGCGCGTGGTACGCCTGGGCGCAGACCGTGCGGGCGCGGACGGGGACGCCACTGGGGCGAGTCGCAGGCCTGGCCGGGGAGTCGTCGCCGCACGATTCCGACGAGCTCGAGGTGCGGTACCCGGACGAGCCCGAAGCAGTGATCCGCTGCTTTGCATCGCGGCTCACGTACGCGCGCTGGGCGGCCGTCACGCCGGTCCCGGACGAGCGCGTCGAGATACTGGTTCGGACCTGGGTCGATCACCTCGCCGGGCTCGGCGGCGGGCCGTTGGTGGCCGTCGTCGATCGTCTGAAGACGGTCGCCTTCCAGTGGCGTCGCGCTGGCGTGGTGCGCGAGGGGCATCCGACCTGTGCGGGCGTGGCCCTCGACCTGGGACTCGGCGTTGAAGGGTGCGGGCCGTATCGGCCGCAGGAGAACGGGAGCGTCGAGAATCTGGTCGGCTGGGTGCAGGAGTCGTTCGTTACGCGGCGGCGGGTTCTCGATCGGGAGGATCTGGAGCGCCAGTTGGCCGCGGGGCATCTCGAGCCCAACACCGAGCGGCCGTCGCGCGCCACCGGGGTCACGCCCGCCACGCGGTTGGCCGAGGAGCAGTCCCGGTGGCGGCCATGGAAGGTCGCCTCGGCGGACCTGGCGCGGCGCCTGCCTGTGCATGTCGGGCCGACGGCGGCGGTCCGCCACGACACGCACCCGTACTCGAGGCCACCGGACGCGATCGGCCTGCCGGGCACGCTGGAGCTCTATCGTGATCGCGTCCGGATCGTCGCCGGTCGATTCCGTGCCGAGCCCACGCGTCAGGGGAGCCCGGGACGGGCTCGACGTTGCCGGAGCCCAGCGCGCACCGGGTCGCGGCGGTGTCCGAGAAGCGTGCGCAGCGATCCCGGCCACGGCAGCCCCTGAGGGCCCTCGGCGTCCCGGCGCTCCGTTCCCTCACGGCGATCGGCCAGCGTCAGCCGCACACCTGGGTCCAGGATGGCGCGCCACTCCATGCCGTGCGCCGCGCCCACGGCGACGACGCGGGCCGCGCCGCCTGCGTCCGTGGTCTCCCGGCACAGGCGTTCGGCGCTGAGGACCTCGCGCACGACCTCGACGCGACGGTCCCCGTCTTCCCCTCCGACGACGCTCGGCTGACGACGATGGCAGCGCCCCGCAGCCGCGCGGAGGGTGGGGCCAGGTCGCCGAAGGCGCCCGGAGGGCGGAGCGCCTGACCGCGGCCGAGCCCGGCGGTCTCCTCTCGCCGCGTCGGAGGCCGGGCATGCTCGCGCCCGACCCCGATCGCGACGGCCTCTTCAAACGGTAGCCTCTGGCCCATGCACGGCGCGTGTAGCGCGACCTCGGGCAACGCGCCGCGCGGGCGTCCTGGAGCGACCGCGACTGCCTGGGTCTCCTGGCCGCGGAGGCGATCGCGCCTCGGCAGCAGACGCGGCTGGGGCGCCTCTCGCCTCGCGCGCACGTCCCGTTGCTCAAGGCCATCGACGCCTTCCCCTGCACCGACCAGACCTCGGTGCGGCTGACGATGCTGGGCTCGGCGTTGGCCGCCGACTTCGGCACCGAGGGGCGGTCGCTGATCTTCTGTGGTACACCCGGGCGCGGGACGACGCCCCTAGCGATCGCCCTCGCCTATCGCGCCATCCAGCACGGCTGCGATACGTACGTCACGACCGCGGCCACGCTGATCGAGGACCGCTCGAAGGCGTTGCGGGGCGGACCGCTCGCCCAGGCCCTGCCCGAGCACACGCCTCCCGCGGTCCGCATCCTCGACGAGGGCGGGTCCCTCACGTACGGCACGGACCCGGCCAACCTGCTCGTTCATGTCGTCCACGAGCGGCCTCGCCGACGGCGCTCGATGATCGTCACGACCCACACGCTGCCGAAGACGTGGGGTCGGGTCCTGCACGACGAGGATCTGGCGCAGGCCATCGTCGATCGCCTCCTCGAGCGCCGATGGCTCATCACGCGCGATGGCCCGCCCATGCGCACCCGTCACCGGCAGCTTGACGAGGTGATCAATGCAGGGTCAGATCAGGACGACGAGGTGAGCTCAATCTCCGGAATTCAGTGCCAGAATCTCCGGAACCCACAACCCTGTCGCCAGACCGTGTCGCGCGCCAGCATCCATCGTCCCCCGACCTATCGCTCGGGGGACCCGGGAATGGACTCCTCGGTGCGCCAATCGTCCGGGGGCTTCGCTTTCGACTTCGCCACGCCTGGTCGTTCGCAAGCCGCATCCATCGCGTGTGCTTCGGCGATCAGGGACTGAATGTGCGACGGCAAGAGCTGACCGGTAGCAGCGGGGTCCATCAAGGATCGGCCCTCAAATGCCTTCATCTTCAGCGTGGAGGACGCGCGAGTGATGCCAGCGTCTCGGAGAGCGTCGGCTGCATGGCGTAGGGCGCGAATCCGCTCGAACTTGTCAGGCTCGGGCGTCGCTTCTCCGCCGATCCACTTGTGAACTACCTGCCTGGAGACGCCGAACACCGTAGCCAGTTCCGCGATAGCCGGATTCAACACCTGGCGGATGTTGCCTAGGTGGTCAGATGCTGTTCGAAGATCAGGGCGTTGCTCATGGCTGTCATCAGCCATCCCGACGTCGACTTGGAAGGGAACTCGCGCCTCCAACATCCTGCGCCAGTCCCTTGCGCGAGAGACGTCGAAGACGCTGCCCGTGCCGCCGACCGCAAGGGCCGAGCCAAGCAATGCAAAGGCAGCGGTGGCGGCATCGCCAATCGGCGCGGTCCGACACAACCTAGTGCGTGACCTGCTGCGGTTCGAACAGTGGATACCCCTCGCGCCGCAGGCGGCCCTGGATCTGATCGACGTACTTGGACATCGCGGCGACAGCGTTGAAGTGCGCCTGTACGAGCGCATAGTACAGCGGCGCATTCGAGATCCTTACGCTCATTGGTAAGCTCCGGTCTATTCTTGGTTAACAGTTCAGTTATCAGTTCGCACTTTGGTTGTCGCGGCCGCCAGAGTAATTGCCGCCCTGCCTCTGGCGGCTTGGCCGCGCAATGAGTCGTTCGCCTTGGTCTGAGGAATATTGTTTCGCCGGCAAGTTGGCCGGCGCGACTCTAGGCTTGACGCTCACTGCTAAGCTGTGGAGCATTGTTACCGCCGGCAAATTTGCCGGCGAGAAGAAGTATCTAGCGCCATGGCTTCAGCCTACCCTCTATACCCGTCCTCGGGGATCTCGGATCGCGCCGCGAAGGTGGGTTTTCGGTTTGGCGCCAAGGGCACCCATACGAGCCGAACGATGATGTTCGACGAACTCGCGGCAGTGCTTGCGGCTGCGCCGGAGGCGGCATCGCGCGAGGATTACGCGACGGCGATCGTCGAGGGCAACTGTCTCGGCAAGCCGACCACCGCGACCCGGAGGCTCACCAACCAGCGGCTCGGGGAGCTCTACGGCTTGAACCCGCGAATTCCACTCTTTCGGGTGCTCCGGCGACTCTGGTCCGTCGACGAACCTGGTCGCCCCCTACTGGCGCTGCAATGCGCGCTCGCCCGCGATCCTTTGCTCGCTGCGACCGTTTCGCCCGTGCTGGTGCTGGCCGCTGGAAGCGATGTGCAGCGCGACGCGATCAGGGTAGCCCTGAAGGACGCTGTCGACGAGCGTCTCAGCGAAGCGACCCTGGACAAGGTCATCCGCAACGCCGCCAGCTCGTGGGAGCAGGCTGGGCACCTCGTCGGGCGAACCTTCAAGACGCGTGCGCTGGTGCGGGCGACTCCCGGCAGCGTCGCGTTCGGTTTGTATCTCGGTCACGCCGTTGGTTTTCGCGGCGCCTCGCTCTTCGCGACCGGTTGGATCTCGCTCCTTGATTGCACGCCCGTCGCGGCGCGCGATCTGGCCGTCGAGGCCAAGCGCATCGGGCTCATCGATCTACGCATCGCAGGCGACGTCGTGGACCTGGCGCTCGATCGACTGGACCCCGCAGAGGGACGGAGCTGACATGGCCCGCATCGAAGATCTGGCAGATCGTTTCGGTCGGCACATCGCGACGCCCTGGCAGCGAACCGTCTCGGGTGCCCAGCGCGTGGTCATGCTCGTGTACGACAAGGAACTCGAGCGGACGCTGAGGGCGAGAAAGGTGGCATTCGAGACGGCGACACGACAAGCCGGACACGACTGGCACGAGCTGGATATCTCCGAGGCATTCGCCGCGTGGATGGCGGCCGACGACTACCGCGAGGAGTACTTCGCCGCGCCCGAGGACCTGCAACTCAAGCTGCAGGCCGAGTTCCCCGAGTACGTGGCCGAACGGCTTCGCGCCATCCTCAGTGGCCCCGAGATCACCGAAGACTCCGTCGTCGCGCTGTTTGGCGTTGGCGCGCTGTTCGGCTTCGCTCGGCTGTCGCACATCCTGAAGCTGGTCGAGTCCGACATCAAGGGCCGCCTCGTGGTGTTCTTTCCGGGGCATCTCGAGCGCAGCAACTACCGCCTGCTCGATGCCCGCGACGGCTGGAATTACATGGCCGTGCCCATCACCCTGCACGGGGACTGAAGGAGTGGAATGAAGATCAAGGACGTTCTGCAGCGAGATCCGGATACCTTCCCCCTGGTCAACCAGGGGCAGGCGCGGATCGTCGACACCCATAACGCAAAGGCACTCGAAGAGCTGCGCGGCGAGCTCTCGACGTTCGTGTGCGAGGGCCAGTACGCCGACGGCCTGCAGAGGATCATCCGCTCGTACCTCGACAGCCTGGGCAAGACCAACCAGAAAGCCGCATGGGTCAGCGGCTTCTTCGGCAGCGGCAAGTCGCACCTGCTCAAGATGCTGTGTCACCTGTGGCAGGACACCGCCTTTCCGGACGGGGCGACCGCCAGAGCCATCGTCCCCGCCATGCCGGACGAGTTGCGCGAACTCCTGCGCGAGCTCGACACCGCAGGCCGGCGCGCCGGCGGCCTGCTCGCGGCGGCGGGTTCACTGCCCAGCGGAACCACCGACCAGGTCAGGCTCACGATCCTGGGCATCCTGCTGCGCGCCGTAGGTCTGCCGGAGCAATACCCTCAGGCACGCTTCTGCCTGTGGCTGCATTCGCAGGGCTGGTTCGACAAGGTGAAGGCTTCGGTCGAGGCCGCCGGCAAGGCATTCGACCGGGAACTGAACAACCTGTACGTCAGCGGCCCGATCGCGAAGGCGCTGCTGGCTTGCGATCCGGGCTACGCGTCGAGCGAGGCCGAGGCGCGGCAAACGCTGCGCGCAAGCTATCCGCCGATGGCGCGCGACATCACGACCGAAGAGTTCCTCTCGACCGTCAAGGAGGCACTCAAGCTCCACGGCCGCGATGGCCGCACCCCCTGCGTGCTGCTCATCCTCGACGAGGTGCAGCAGTACATCGGCGAATCCAACGACCGCTCGGTACTCGTCACCGAGGTCGCCGAGGCCGTGTGCAAGCAGCTCGACAGCCGGGTGATGATCGTCGGCGCGGGCCAGAGCGCGTTGACGGACATGCGATGGCTGCAAAAGCTGATGGACCGCTTCACGATCCGCGTGCCGCTGTCGGACGCCGAAGTCGAGCAGGTGACCCGCAAGGTCCTACTGCACAAGAAGCCCGCGTCGGTGGGCGAGGTTCGGACGCTGCTCGACGCCAACGCCGGCGAGATCTCGCGGCAGTTACAGGGCACGCGCATCGGTGAGGTCGCCGAAGACCGCGCCATCATCGTGGAGGACTACCCGCTGCTCCCGGTGCGCCGGCGGTTCTGGGAGAACTGCTTCCGGCAGATCGACGCGGCTGGCACCCACAGCCAGTTGCGCTCGCAGCTTCGCATCATCTACGACGCGATCAAGAAGATCTCCGGCCGCCCCCTCGGTGCCGTGGTTCCGGGTGACGAGCTGTTCGAAGCGCTCGCGCCCGAGATGGTCAACACCGGCGTCCTGCTGCGTGAGATCAACGAACGCATCATCCAGGTCGGCAAGTCCGACGGCGCGCTGGCGCAGCGTGTCTGCGGCCTCGTCTTCCTGATCGGCAAGCTCACCCGCGAGAGCGGCGCCGACATCGGTGTGCGCGCCAAGAAGGAGCACCTGGCCGACCTGCTGGTTGAAGACCTGACGGCCGACAACGGCAAGCTGCGCTCGGATGTCGGGGCCGTTCTCGAGAAGCTGGCCAAGGACGGCGTTCTCATGCAGGTGGGCGACGAGTACCGGTTGCAGACGCGCGAGGGCAGCGAATGGGACCGCGAGTTTCGCAACCGCCAGACGAAGCTCAACAACGACGACGCAGCAGTGCAGTTCCAGCGCGATCAACTGCTCTATTCCGAGACCGACAAGATCGTCCGCGCTGTCAGGCTGATCCAGGGCGCCGCCAAGGAGCCGCGCCAGTTCCTGATCTCGCGTGACCCCACGCCGCCGGACGCCGACGGCGCCAGTATCCCGGTGTGGATCCAGGATGGCTGGTCGGCCGCCGAGAAGCAGATGGTCGATGCAGCGCGGGCCGCCGGCGCGACGAGCCCCATTCTCTACGTCTTTATCCCGCGCCAGTCGGCCGAAGACCTGCGCCGGCTGATTGTCGAAGCGGAGGCTGCACAACAGACTCTCGCCGCCAGAGGCATCCCCACGAGGGACGAGGGAAGCGAGGCGCGCCAGAGCATGGAGAGCCGCTACGCGAAGGCGGCGGGCGAGCGCGACCGCCTGGTGCGCGAGATCGTGGCGAATGCGAGAGTCTTCCAGGGTGGTGGCAACGAGCTGATCCGCCTGACACTCGATGAGCGCATTCGGGATGGCGCCGCAGACTCGCTGGTGCGTCTGTTCCCGCGCTTCAAGGATGCGGACTCCGGCGCGTGGGAAGCGGCGATCAAGCGCGCACGCGACGGCGCGGACCAACCCTTCCAGCCCGTCGGCCATGCCGATGCGACGGAGAAGCATCCGGTCTGCATGCAGGTGATCGCAGCGATCGGTGCAGGCAAGATCGGTAGCGAAATCCGCAAGGCTTTGCGCGCATCGCCCTATGGGTGGCCGCAGGACGCGATCGACGCGGCACTGATCGCACTCCACCGGTCGCAGTACATCACGGCCACCTCCAATGGCGTGGCCATTGCACTCGGGCAGCTTGACCAGAACAAGATCGCCAAGGCCGAGTTCCGTGTCGAGCACGCGACGCTGTCGGTCCAGGACCGGCTCCTGCTGAGAAAGCTGCTGACGCAGCTCGTTCAATGCAAGAGCGGCGAAGAGGGCGCCAAGGCGCCGGAGTTCCTCACCGCGCTGGTGAACCTCGCGCGCGCTGCCGGCGGCGACGCACCACTGCCAATGCAGCCGGCTACGACGGATGTCGAGGACATGCAGCGCCTGGTGGGCAACGAGCAGCTCGTCGCAATCAAGGACAAGGCCGCCGACCTCGAATCGCGCATCAAGTCGTGGACGGCAGCGCGCGACCTAGCCGCCAAGCGCCTGCCTTCGTGGGCGGTCGTCGAGCATCTCGCGCGCCATGCCGGTGATCTTCCGGGCATGCAGCCCCATCTGGACCAGATCGAGGCGATCCGCACGCACCGTTTGCTGCTGGAGCCGACGGATTCCGTCGCGCCGATCCGGGTGGCCATTGCCGGCCTGCTGCGTGAGGCCGTCAACGGCGCGCATGCCGATCACACCGTCGCATACGACCAGGCGCTCGCCGCGCTGGCGGGAAACGAGAACTGGGCCAAGCTCGATCCGACACAGCAGGCCGGCATCCTTGCGGCTGTCGGCCTGGCTGCACCCGTGAAGCCCGACGTGTCCAGCGATGAGGCGCTCATCCGGCACCTCGATGCTCGCCCGTTGAAGGTGGCCTTGGCCGAGCGTGATGCGATTCCTGGGAGGATCCAGCAGGCCATCGAACGTGCTGCCAAGTTGCTGGAGCCGAAGGTACAGACGTTCTCGGTGGAGCGAAGTATCTTGCACAGCGAGCAGGAAGTGGACGCGTGGCTGGACCGGCACAAGGCGCGGCTTGTCGCTGCGCTGAAGTCTGGGCCGATCCTCATTCAATAGGAGTCTCGCCATGGCATTCCTGACATCTCTGCGCTTGGATGGACTCCTGTCTTTCGCCCCGGGGTCAGAAGCGATTCCGCTCACGCCGTTGAACGTGCTGATCGGCCCCAATGGCTCCGGCAAGTCGAATCTGATCGAAGCCATCGAGCTGGTACGTGCAACTCCCACAGCGTTCGCGTCGGCCATTCGCGACGGCGGCGGCGCGCGTGAGTGGCTGTGGAAAGGCGATGGTGGCAACGGCAGCGCCACCATCGAAGCGCTGATCGCCGGCACGGCGCCCGTTCCGGACTTGAGGTACAGGCTTGCATTCACGTCAGCCGGGCAGCGGACCGAACTGACCGACGAGGTCCTCGAAGAAGCGCGGAAGCGTCGGGCCAACGCGCAGGACGTTTTCTTCTACTACCGCTTCCAGTCCGGTCGGCCGGCAATCAACGTCCGTGCAGTCGGAAAGGACGGATGGACCCCACGTCATCTCGAACGCCAGAGCCTTGTCCCCGACGAGTCGGTGCTTTCGCAGCGCAAGGATCCTGACCTCTATCCCGAGTTGACCTGGGTCGGTCAGCAGTTCGGGCGCGTTCAAACCTCCCGCGAGTGGAGCTTCGGTCGGTACGCCGCGCTTCGTCAGCCGCAGCCAGCCGATCTGCCGACAAACGAACTCGCGCCTGACTCGCGCAACCTCGGGCTGATCCTGAACCAACTCGAACACAGTAGCGCGGGGCCCGAGCTGAACCGGCTGCTACAACGGTTTCTTCCAAGGTATCAACGCTTCAGCACCCTGATCCAAGGCGGCACGGTTCAGTTCTTCCTTCATGAGAGCGGTCTGAACGCCCCGGTTCCTGCTACGAGGCTATCGGACGGGACGATTCGCTTCCTCGCCATGCTCGCGCTGCTGCTGGCGCCTTCGCCGCCGCCTCTCGTCTGCATCGAAGAGCCGGAACTTGGCCTGCACCCCGACGCACTGTTGCAGCTGGGGGAAGTCCTCGTCCAAGCCTCGGCCCGCATGCAACTGATCGTCACCACGCATTCGGACACGCTCGTGTCCGCATTGACCGAGCAGGCGGATTCGGTGCTCGTCTGCGAACACATCGGCCAGACCCAGGTGCGCCGGGTCGAAGCGGACAAGCTCCGACACTGGCTGGACAAGTACCGCCTGGGCGAGATCTGGCGACTCGGCAAGCTGGGAGGCAACCCGTGAAGGCCATCGCCATCTACGCGGAAGGCGGGGGCGATCATCCCGGGCCGGAACTGCGCGTCGGCTTCGACACGCTCCTGAGAGCCCAGAAGGAAGCCGCTCGCGCGCGCAAGCTTCGCTGGCGCATGGTGCTGTGCGGCGGGCGCAAGGCAACGTGCGACGCGTTCCTCGACGCGGTCCGCACGGAGCTGGAAGTCGTCAATGTCCTGCTGGTCGATTCCGAAGGGCCCGTTGCAGCGGAGACCGGCGATGAGCGAAATGACGCTGCTGTGCGGTGCCAGCACCTGAGGACACGTGACGGCTGGAACCTGGATGGCGTGGATGCCCAACGCATCCACCTGATGGTCCAGTGCATGGAAGCCTGGATCGTGGCCGACCCTGAGGCGCTCACGTCGTTCTATGGCCAGCACTTCAACGCAAATGCCCTGCCGGCTCGGCAGAACCTCGAGGAAGAGCCAAAGCAGGACCTCTACGACAAGCTCGACAGGGCAACCGGCAACAGGCGCTTGACCAAAGGCCGCTACGGAAAGATCCGGCACGCCAGCGAACTGCTGAAGCGTATCGACCCGGCCAAGGTGGCCGTCCGCTGCCCGCGCTTCGCCACCTTCACCCGCTGGTTGGACGCCACGATTGCGGGGGCCTGATATGTCGACCCTCCCCCGCGAGCTTCGCCGCTCACTCGAGAACACCGTGCGAGCGGCGCGCCGCACCGCCGAGGCCGGCGCACGCAAGGTCATCGAGCAGCTTGCGGTGCACCACCATGAGCCCTGGCCGAGCATGACGCCGTCGCAGCGCGAGCTGCGCAACCGTCTGCGCGCGCATGGCAGGCAGCTCGGCGACCGGCGCGACGAGCGTCGTGGCGTGCAGGGCATCGAGCGGCTGACCACCGAGTGCGCCTACGAGCATTGGCATCGGCTGTTGTTCGCCCGCTATCTGGCGGAGTGCGAACTCCTCATCGAGCCGCAGTCGGGCGTGGCGATCTCGCTGGCAGAGTGCGAAGAGCTGGCCCGCGGCGCGGGGCGCGACTGGCTCGAACTTGCCGCCGACTATGCGCAGCGCATGCTGCCGCAGATCTTCCGCTCCGGCGATCCAGTGCTTGAAGTGGCGCTGCCGCCGGAGACGCGCTCGGCACTCGAAGACCTGATGCAGGCGCTGCCGCGCGAAGTGTTCGTCGCCGACGACAGCCTGGGCTGGGTGTACCAGCACTGGCAGGCGGACAGGAAAGAAGAGCTCAACCGGTCGGAGAAGAAGATCGGCGCCGACGAGCTGCCGGCGGTGACGCAGTTGTTCACCGAGGACTACATGGTGCTCTTCCTGCTGCACAACACGCTGGGCGCGTGGTGGGCAGGGAAGGTGCTCGCGGCGAAGCCGGCTCTGGCCGAGGCGGCATCGCGCGAAGACGAGCTGCGCGCGGCCTGTGCGGTCGGCGATGTCGCGTGGACTTACCTGCGCTTCGTGCGTGAAGAAGGCAAGCCGTGGCGGCCGGCTGCGGGGACCTTCGACGGCTGGCCCAGGGCGGCCAAGGACATCCGGCTCCTCGACCCTTGCATGGGCAGCGGACACTTCCTGGTGTTCGCGCTGCCCATGCTCGCGGCGATGCGGGCCGCCGAAGAGCAGCTCTCGGCAGAGGCTGCGATCGAGGCCGTGCTGCGCGACAACCTGTACGGGCTGGAGATCGACCCGCGCTGCACGCAGATCGCGGCCTTCAACCTGGCACTGGCCGCCTGGCGGCGGATCGGCTACCGGCAACTTCCGTCGCTGCACCTCGCTTGCTCGGGGCTTGCGCTCGGCGTGTCCAAGGCCGAATGGTTGAAGCTTGCCGAGCGCGCCGCGCAGGCGCTGCCGCTGCCGCCGAAGACCGATCTGCTGGGCACCGCGGACAACCTGTTCTCGGATGCGATGAAGCGGGGCTTCGAGCGGCTGTACGAGCTCTTCGCGCGTGCACCCTGGCTTGGCAGCCTGATCGACCCGCGCGCTGCCGGCGGCGATCTGATCGAGCACAGCTTCGACGACCTCGAGCCGCTGCTCGCGCAGGTAATGGCCAAGGCCGAAACGGCGGAACTCACGGAGATGGCGGTCGCGGCGCAGGGGCTGGCGAAGGCGGCGCAGATTCTCGCCGGCCGCTTCACGCTGGTGGCGACCAATGTGCCGTACCTCGGGCGCAACAAACACGACCCTGTGCTCCGCGAGTTTTGCGAGCACGAACACCCCCGAGCGAGAGCTGACCTAGCGACGTGCTTTCTTGAGCGCTGCCACCAGCTCTGTGCAGAGGGCGGAGTGATTGCACTCGTCACCCCGCAAAACTGGTGGTTTCAGCAGTCGTCACATGGATTGCGAAAGTGGCTTCTGTCGAATAGTGAACTGCGATTGCTTGCCACTCTCGGAGAGGAGGCGTGGCAAAGCTTTGGGGATCGGGGACCTGTGGCGTCCCTACTGCTTGCGACTCGCCAGACGCCCAGCAAGTCAGGTGCGATCTCGTGCATTGACGCCCTACCGAAAAAGACGATTGACGAGAAGATCGGGACACTGAGAGGAGAGCGCTGCTCACTGATTAGCCAACAGGAAATTGAAGCTAATCCAGATTCGAGGCTGGCGTTTACGAAGATCGACTCGTCAAACCTGTTGGAGAAGTACTGTGAGAGCTGGCATGCGCTAGTCACATCCGATAACCCCCGCTTCATGCTCCTCTTCTGGGAGGTTTGGGGGAATGCTTGGGAGCCTTACATCAGCAGTCCGACAAGAACTAGGCTTTACGGCGGTCGAGAACATGTGATTGCCTGGATGAACGGCAACGGCGCACTTCATTACGACAGCAAGGCGACGAACTTTCCCCCATCACACCTTAGACGACAGAAGGGTGTTCTGCTTTCGCAGGTAAGGAGCCTTGCGTGCACCATCTTCACAGGTGAAATCTTCGCCCACGGAAGCGCTCCCATCATTCCAAAGGACCAGGAGTTGGTGCCGGCACTCTGGGCTTTCTTGTCGTCCGCCGAGTACCAGCTGGCAGTTCGGAAGATCGACAAGAAGCTGGCGGTTACAAGTGGCACGTTTCTCAAGGTTGAGTTCGATAAGGAGCGCTGGACAAGGATAGCGAAGGAGCGTTTCCCAGACGGTTTGCCAGCCGCGCATTCGGACGATCCGACCCAATGGATCTTTGGTGGCCATCCAAGGGGATCGGGTGCGCCACTTCAAGTTGCAACCGGGCGCCTTCTTGGGTACCAGTGGCCGCGCCAGACCGGCTCCAGCTTCCCCGACTGCCCGGCCCTCGGTCCCGACGGGCTGGAAAAGCACGCCGACCGCGACGGCATCGTAACCCTGAGTCCGGTCAAGGGCGAGCAGCCGGCCGCCGCCCGCCTGCTCGCGCTGCTCGCCGATGCCTTCGGCAGCGAGTGGTCCGCCGCCAAACTCGACGGTCTACTCGCGCAGGTCGGCTTCGCCGGCAAATCCCTCGACGACTGGCTGCGCGACGGTTTCTTCGAGCAGCACTGCGCGCTGTTCCACCAGCGGCCCTTCGTCTGGCATGTGTGGGATGGCCGGCGTGATGGCTTCCATGCGCTGGTGAACGTCCACCGCCTGGCCGCTCCGAACGGCGAGGGACGGCGCACGCTGGAGAAGCTGCTGTACTCCTATCTCGGCGACTGGATCGACCGGCAGCGCGCCGACCAGAAGACCGGCGTCGAAGGGGCGGATGCACGGGTCGCGGCGGCGGAGCATTTGAAGAACGAGTTGACGAACATCCTCGAAGGCGAGCCGCCCTACGACCTCTTCGTGCGTTGGAAGCCGCTCGCCGAGCTGCCGATCGGCTGGGAGCCGGACATCAACGACGGCGTGCGGATCAACATCCGCCCCTTCATGACCGCGAAGCCGCTCGGTGCGCGCGCGAAGGGCGCCTGCATTTTACGAGCGACGCCCAGGATCAAGTGGGACAAGGACCGCGGCAAGGAGCCGCAGCGCCCGCGCGAGGACTATCCGTGGTTCTGGGGCTGGGATGAACAGACCCGCGATTTCGCCGGCGGCAGGACCTTCGACGGCAACCGCTGGAACGACCTGCACTACACGCGCGCTTTCAAGCAGGCCGTGCGCGACAGGAGGAAAGGCTCATGAAGCCGTACACCGATGCCGAACTCGAAGCGATGCTGGCGGATCTGGAGTCGGACTGCGTCGAGCGCAAGGAGTCGTTCAGGGGCGATCAACCCACGAAGGTCCGCGAGGCTGTCTGCGCATTTGCCAACGATCTTCCGGGCCACGGTGAACCGGGCGTGGTGTTCATCGGCGCGAGAGACGACGGCACCCCCGCCTCGGGGTTCGACGTATCCGATGAGCTGCTGCGCCAGCTCGCCGATATCAAATCCGACGGAAACATCGTCCCGCCGCCGACCCTGCTGGTCGAGAAGCGACATCTGCGCGGCCACGATCTGGCGGTCGTGACCGTCTGGCCGTGCGACTCACCGCCCGTGCGCTTCAGGCAACGTATCCATGTTCGCTGGGGGCCGCGCCGCGGCCTCGCGAGCGCGCAGGACGAACGCATCCTGAACGAACGCAGGCGGCATCGGGACCGGCCTTTCGACGTGCAACCGGTGGCGGACGCCACGCTGGACGAGCTGGACCGCCTGCGCTTCGAGCAGGAGTATTTGCCGGCGGTGGTTGCGCGGGACGTGCTGGCCGCCAATGAGCGCAGCTACGAGCAACGGCTCGCAGCGACCAAGCTCGTGCTGAGCGATGCCGAGCCGCGGCCCACGGTGCTCGGCCTGCTGGTGGTCGGCAAGTCGCCGGTCGACTGGCTGCCCGGGGCGTACACGCAGTTCCTCAGACTCGCAGGCAATGACCTCACGATGCCGGTGGCGGACGAGGAGTCGATCCACGGCACCGTGGCAGACCAGATCCGCCGGCTGGAGGAGAAGCTGGAGGCCCACAACCTGCGCGGCGTGCGTTTCGCCGACACGGCACAGGAGTCCCGCAGCGAGGCTTATGCGATGGATGCGCTGCGGCAGCTCGTGCGCAACGCGTACATGCATCGCAGCTACGAGGCCACGAATGCCCCGGTGCGCGTGTACTGGTTCGATGACCGCATCGAGATCCACAACCCGGGCGGGCCTTTCGGCAGCGTGACGCCGGAGAACTTCGGCCAGCCGGGCGTCACCGACTATCGAAACCCGAATCTCGCCGAGGCACTGCGCGCGCTGGGCTACGTGCAGCGCTTTGGTGCGGGTATCGCCATCGCGCGCAAGGCCCTGGGGCCGCGGCTGCGATTCGAGGTTCAACCCGGCTTCGTTGCTGCCATCGTCACAGGGGATTACCCATGATCAGCATCGCCTTCTTCAACAATAAGGGCGGTGTCGGCAAGACCTCGCTCGTCTATCACACCGCCTGGATGTTCGCGGAACTCGGCTACCGGGTGTTGGCCGTGGACCTCGACCCGCAGTCGAATCTCTCGATCATGGCGTTGGACGAAGACCGGCTCGAAGCGCTCTGGCCGGATGACGATCATCCTCAGACGCTGCACGGTGCGGTGGCGCCGCTCTTCGCTGGCACGGGCGACATCCGGCCGGCGCATATCGAAGCCATGGCCGGCAAGCTCGGGCTGCTGGTGGGCGATCTGGCGCTGTCGCGCATCGAGGACGATCTGTCCACCGAATGGCCGCGTTGCCTCGAAGGACGCGAGCGGGCCTTTCGCGTGACTACGGCCTTCTGGCGCGTGATCCGCGAGGCTGCACAGCGACATGCGGCGGACCTGGTGCTGATCGACGTGGGGCCGAACCTGGGGGCCATCAACCGCGCGGCGCTTGTGGCCTCCAGTCACGTGGTGGTGCCGGTCGCACCCGATCTCTTTTCCCTGCAGGGCCTGAAGAACCTGGGGCCGACCTTGCGTCAGTGGCGAGACACCTGGCAGCAAGCCTTGGCGAAGGCCCCGGGAACGCTCGGCGAAATGCCGCAGGGTCAGATGGGGCCGGTCGGCTACGTCCTGATGCAGCACGCGGAGCGCCTGGGCCGTCCGACCAAGGCTTATGCCAAGTGGCAGGGGCGGTTGCCGGGTGGCTACAGGGAAAGCGTGCTGGATCAGGCAGGAGCGGTCACAACGCCGGACCCGAACCAGATCCAACGCATCAAGCACTACCGCAGCCTGATGCCGATGGCGATGGAGGCGCGCAAACCCATGTTCGACCTGACCAGCGCCGATGGCGCGATCGGCGCCCACCAGACCAACGTACAGCAGTGCCGCGCTGATTTCGAGGCGCTGTGCCAGGGAATCGCGCGTCGAGTGGGGTGCGGGAAGTGAACACTCCGAACGAGTGCCGGACACTGCTCGACGCGCTGCTTGCCTCGCTCGCCGCGGCAATGCGCTCACCCGAAGGCGTTGCCGATCCCGTCGCGTTGCTGTGGACCGATGCGGACGGACAGTGGCGACCGCTCCTGCCGGCTCTTCAGAAGGCTTGCGCGCACCTGTATGTGCTGGGCGACTACGCCCCGACGCAGCGCGCCGGACCGGCCATCTGGCTTAAGTGCGTCGTCGACCGGACGCTGCCCGACTTGGCGCCACCGCCCGGCACCGTGCCCATCCTGTACTTGCCTGGCGTCAGCCGACAGGAACTGCGCGCGGGCGGAGACTGCCCCGATCTGCTCCATCCGTTGATCGAGCTTCTATACCGCGGCGCGGTCTGGCACCAGAAGAACGGACGGGATTGGACGGTTGAGGCGTTCATGAGCTCCGAGACGGCGTTGAGTCTCGACCTGTCGTTGGACATGAGAACACGCGAGGCGCTGATGCGCGCGCTGCCAGTGCTGGCTACCGAGCCCATTGCGCCGCTGAGAGGGCGCCGACTGGATGCGGAGGACTTCGACCGCTTTTCGGTGGGCGATCCCGTCCGCGATCTACTCGGCTGGATGTCAGAGCGCGAAGCGTTTCAGGCGCGTTGCGATTCGTCCAGGTGGGAGGCGTTCAGGAACATCTGCGCCCGCGAGTTCGGGTTCGACCCCGACAAGGATGGCCCGGCGCGGGCGGGCGACCTGATGCTCAACGGCAGCGGCAAGTGGGAGGAGGTCTGGCGCCGGTTCCGCGATGCCCCACGGGGCTACCTCGGCGTCACCGAACTGCTTCGCCACGCCCGGCCGCGTGATCTGCTCGTCGACGGGGCGCGCCAGCCGCAGGTGAACGACGAGCAGGAGGCTCAGCTCCGGTATGCGTTGGAAGCGGCGGTGGCACTGCCGCACGAGAAGCTGTGTGCCCGTGTTCTCGATCTGGAGTCGGAGCACCGCGATCGGCGATCCTGGGTCTGGGCGGACCTCGGCTACAGCACGATGGCCCACGCGCTGGAACCCCTGGCACGGCTCGCGACTTTGGCGCGCTCTACGCTGGGCGGCGCATCGCTGGCAGCGATGGCGGCGGACTATGCCGCCGAGGGTTGGCGCTGTGATCGAGCTGCGCTCGATGCGATGACCTACCCAAAGTCGCCTTCAGACAGCGCACTCGTCGCAAAGGCGGTGCGGGCGCTCTACGCGCCGTGGTTGGACAAGTCCGCCCGCAGGTTCCAGGAACTGGCCAGCCAGAACGAGGCCGAGTACCGCCGGCTGGTCTCCGGCGTGAAGGCGGAGCCGGAGACATGCCTGGTGTTCGCCGACGGTCTGCGATTCGATGTTGCCGGCATGCTTCAGGAGCGGCTGGAGCAACGTGGGCTGAGAGTGAAGCTTGGGCATCGCCTCGCGCCGTTCCCCACGGTCACGGCCACCGCCAAGCCGATCGCCTCGCCGGCTTATGCGGCGTGTGAAGGTGCCGCATCGGCCGAGGATTTCAACCCCGTCCTTGCGGCCAGCAAGCAACCGGTGAATGCCTCGCGCCTGCGCGACGAGATGGCTCGTCAGGGTGTCGAGATCCTGGATGCTGACGAGACGACGCTGGCTGCCAAGACCGAAAAGGGCGGCTGGACCGAGATCGGGCGTCTGGACGATATGGGTCACTCGCTGGGAGCGTCGCTCGTGCGGCACATCGATGTCGAGATCGAGGCGATCGCCGATCGCGTCGCGACCTTGCTCGGCACGGGGTGGACGCGCGTTCGTGTGGTGACTGACCACGGCTGGCTGCTGGTGCCGGGCGCCATGCCCAAGGTGGAGCTGCCGGCTCACCTCGTCGCCACCAAGTGGGCGCGGTGCGCCTCGGTGCAAGGCGAGTCGAGCCCGGACGTGCCCACGTTCGGGTGGTTCTGGAACGCCCACGCCCGCATCGCCTCGCCGCCGGGTATCGGCTCGTTCATCGTCAATACGGAATACGCCCACGGCGGAGTCAGCCCGCAGGAATGCGTAGTGCCGGACATTCTGGTGCAGCAGGGCGAAGTCGCGTTGAAGGCGCAGATCACCGAGATCAGCTGGCGGGGCATGCGTTGCCGGGTCGTCGTTGACACGAACGCCGCCGGACTGGGCGTCGAACTCCGACGCAGCTGGAAGCAGCCCGATCCGGAAGCGCAGCGCATCGCCGCTCCCAAGGATCTGGGCAGCAACGGTCAAGCGAGCTTGGCCGTCGAGCGCGACGACTACGAGGGAACAGCGGCGATGGCTGTCGTCCTCGATCCAGCTGGGCGGGTGCTCGACTATCGGCCCACGACGATTGGAGAAGGGCAATGAGTATGGAATTGGATGCGCTGGACAGGCTGGCGGCGTCGGCCTATGACGGCTACCTGGTTCGCAAAGACCTCGTCCGCAAGTACTCGCGCCAATACCCGGTGCCGACCTACGTCGTCGAGTTCCTGCTGGGCCGCTACTGCGCGAGCGTCGACGAGAGCGAGATCAACGAAGGTCTGCAGATCGTCGAGAAGCAGCTGAAGGATCGCACGGTGCGCACCGGCGAGGAGGAACTGTTCAAGGCGCGAGCCAAGGAAACAGGGTCGGTCAAGCTCATCGACATCGTTCGCGCCCGGCTCGATGCGAAGAACGATTGCTACCTGGCCGAGCTGCCCAGCCTTGCGCTGCGCGATGTCCGCATCGAAGACCAGACGGTCCGCGACAACGAGCGCATGCTGACCGACGGTTTCTATGCCGAAGTAACGCTGAGCTACGACGGGGTCATTGCCCAGCAGACAGGAGGGCGGCCGTTCAAGGTGGACGCCCTGCGGCCGATCCAGATGTCGAAGTCGGATGTGCTGGATGTCCTCATGAAGGCGCGGCAGACCTTCTCTGTCGCGGAGTGGATCGACTTCCTGCTGCGCTCGATCGGCCTGGAAGCGTCGGCGCTCTCCGATCGTGCCAAGAAGGTTGTCCTTCTGCGAATGGTGCCGTTTGTCGAGCGGAACTACAACATGGTCGAGCTTGGACCACGCGGAACGGGCAAGAGCCACCTGTTCCAGCAGATCTCGCCGTATTCGCATCTGCTCTCCGGCGGCAAGGCGACAGTGGCGAAGATGTTCGTCAACAACTCGACCGGACAAAGGGGGCTGGTCTGCCAGTACGACGTAGTCTGCTTCGACGAGGTATCGGGCATCTCGTTCGATCAGAAGGACGGCGTCAATATCATGAAGGGATACATGGCGTCGGGCCAATTCAGCCGCGGTAAGGAGAACATTCGGGCCGACGGCAGTCTCGTCATGGTCGGCAACCTGGACGTGGACGTCGAGCAGCAGCAGCGGGTCGGACATCTGCTGAGCCCGCTGCCCCCGGAGATGCGCAATGACACGGCCTTCATGGACCGTCTGCACGCCTATGTGCCTGGATGGGATTTCCCGAAGCTGAATCCGATCGAGCACGTGACAGACCATTTCGGCCTCGTCAGCGACTTCCTCAGCGAATGCTGGGACCGGCTGCGCGCGGGAAACCGTGTGTCCGTCATGCAAAGCCGGGTGCATCTCGGTGGCGCGCTGAGTGGCCGCGACATCGAGGCCGTGAACAAGACGGTCAGCGGCTTGGCCAAGCTCTTGTTCCCGGACCCCCAGATGCCAGTCTCGGACGAGGACCTCGAGTGGATGGTACGCCTAGCGCTGGAGTCCCGTCGGAGGGTCAAGGAGCAACAGCGGCGGGTGTTCAAGAGCGAGTTCCGCAACACCCATTTCAGCTACATCCTTGGCTCCGAGGGTGTCGAGCAGTTCGTGTCCACGCCCGAACTGCATAGCGACGAGGCAATCGAAACGGACCCGCTGCCGCCAGGACAGGTCTGGGGTGCCAGCTCGGGATCAGGGGAGACGGGCGCAGGTCTTTACCGGATCGAAGTCACATGCGGACGCGGCAGCGGCGTCAAGATCCTCAACCAGCCCACGCCACCCGCCTTTCGCGAAAGCGTCAAGGTCGGCGAGCAGAACCTCTACACGCGCTCGAAGGAGCTTGTTGGCGACCGCAATCCGCGCGAGGAGGAGTTCTCGGTCCAGATGCGCGCGATGGACTCGGACAAGACAGGGGCGGGCCTTGGCCTTCCCGTTCTGGTCGCCCTCTGCGGTTCGCTGCTCAACAAGAACACGCGAGGTGGAACGGTGGTCGTCGGGGCCCTGAACCTGGGCGGCTCGGTCGAGTTGATTCCCAACGCGGTGCGGATCGTCGAACTCGCGATCGACAAGCAAGCGCAGACGATCCTGATGCCGGTCGCTGCCCGCCGCCAGTTGAACGATTTGCCCGACGACCTGTGGACGAAAATCAGCATCGAGTTCTACAAGGACTCGGCTGACGCTGTGTTCAAGGCGCTGGTCGAGTGACGGCGCGGATCATGCGGTTCCTTCATTGCGCTGACATCCATCTTGATAGCCCGCTGCGCGGCCTGGAGCGCTATGAGGGCGCGCCGGTGGAGCACGTCCGTGGCGCGAGCCGAAGAGCGTTCGAGAACATGGTCCAGTGTGCGCTTCGGGAGAAGGTGGACTTCGTGGTCATTGCCGGCGACCTCTATGACGGCGATTGGCCGGACTTCAACACGGGCCTCTTTTTCGCGAAGGGGATGGCGCAGCTCGGCGAATCGGGCATCGCTGTCTATGTGGTTCGAGGAAATCACGACGCTGGGAGCAAGCTGACGCGGTCTCTGCCACTTCCAAAGAATGTCCATCTGTTCCCGGACAAGGCCCCCAAGACCCTGACCGACGACAACCTCGGACTCGCGGTCCATGGGCAGAGCCTTGCGACGGCTGCAGCCCTCGATGACCTCGCCGCCGACGTGCGCGAACGTCCGCACGTGCCCGTCGAGAACGCTGACCTGATCCTAGCGCTCGTCGATCCACGCGAAGTCGCGGCCGGAGTACATCAACCGCAGCAGGGACAGCCCGGCCTTGCGCCGGGTCCCGTCCGCCTCCGCGAGAACCTCGAAGAAGTCCACCTCGGCGAGATCTCC
>Ga0116176_10000102_pt1 | contig 66536 bp, 26 predicted proteins | sample AD_STIC08_MetaG_FD_89803 | JGI IMG/M metagenome (GOLD analysis project Ga0116176, IMG submission 89803) | Active sludge microbial communities of municipal wastewater-treating anaerobic digesters from USA - AD_STIC08_MetaG | ecosystem: Engineered > Bioreactor > Anaerobic > Digestate | place: USA...
CCGTGTGCTGGCGTCGGAGCGCAAGCAGCTCGCGCTCCGCAGTCGATCACGGACCAAGCCAGGGACCTTGCTCAAGCACGCGATCCCAGTCCGGACGTTTGCCGATTGGGACGAGCAACGGCCCGGATTTGCGGTGGCATGCTTTCTCCTGGCCGTCATGGAAGCGGGGCTGGATGTTGACCTCACAGAGGTATTCTTCGTCATGGACCACGGCGAGGTGATGTGATGGCTGCCACCGAACGGCTGGCCGAGCTGCTCACCGCGGCGAGGCTCCCCGTGCCGCCCCTGCCGGCGGGCCTCGCTGGGAACCTGGTGGAGGTGTCGCCCTGGTGCTTCACCACCCGGGCTCTGCCGTGGTCCCCCTACTGCTTTTTCGAGTACGTCGAGGAGCTGGACACGGCGCCGGATTACGCCCTGGTGGCCCACGACGGCCACGGGGTCGCCAGCTACGCACTGTCGGTCTACATCGTGTGGGAGGGGCTGGCTTGCCTGGTGCAAGTGGCGTGGGGTGGGGTCTACACGGATCCCAGCCATGCTGCTGGATGTCTGGAAGCGCTCGGGCGCCTGCTGCGAGGCGTGGAGGGGCTCCACGCGGTCGGTGTGCTGCGACGATCGCGGCGCTTGATGGTGGTGGCGTCGGACCTGTACGGGTCGCTGCCCGTGACTTGCGGGCCTGGCCTGGCAACTGCCAACCTCCAGAACGGCCCCGACGGCGGGGACGTTCCGGCCGTCCTGGCTGAGGCTGTGGCATGGGTCGACTGCCAGCACCCTGGCGGCAAAGCGGGATAGTCCGGCGATCCAGCCGCGAAACCCTGCCGCCGTGCCAACTTGGTGCCATCTTACGGGAGCGCCCCGGAGAGCCGGGGCGCTGAGTGCTGGAATCTACTGGAGCCAACGCGCGGGATCGAACCGCGGACCTGCTGATTACGAATCAGCTGCTCTACCGGCTGAGCTACGTTGGCTCTCCGGACAGCGAAATCTACCATAGGTGGGAACGGCCGCCAAGCCGTGGTCGTCGGGGCCGAGAGGGGCCGTCGGCAACGCCGAGCCGGGCGCCTCTGCGTGGCTGTCGGGGAAAGGTGCAACCGATCGAAACCAGGCTGCCGCAGCCCGGTGCTAGACTCGCGGCCGTCTGCGCAGGGCCCGGTCGTGTTGGGGGTTGCCTTCTCAAAGTGGGCCGACAGTGAGGGCCCCTGCACGGGGAGGGGTGGTGAGCGCTCGAGACTGCTGTGGTCGGTTGGTGCCGAAGATCGTCGGTCTCGTGGTGATGGTGGCGGGGCTCGTCAACGGGCTTTGCGTCCGCGCCGCAGCGCCCTGGGAGGGTGGCCCGTTCGCAGCCGATCCCCGGGCGCTCGTCACAGCGGCGGCGGCGGAGGCAGCGAAGGAGACCGCGCCGGTGCTGGTGCTGCTCGCCGAGCAGCGGCTGGAGGCCGACGCCGAGGGCCGCCTGACGGAGACGACGCGGCTCGTCTACCGGATCAACGGGGAGGCGGCGCTCGAGTGGTGGCCACAGGTGGAGCAGGGGTGGGCGCCGTGGCGGCAGGCGCGACCCGAGGTGCGGGCCCGAGTCGTGACGCCCGATGGCGTGGCCCACGCACTCGACCCGAAGCTGCTCGTCGAGGCCCCGGTTTCCGAGCGCAATCCGTTGTTGTTCGGCGACCGCCGGGTGCTGCGGGCGCCGTTGCCGGCGGTGAGCGTCGGGGCGGTGGTGGAGGAAGAGCGAACGGTGCGCGACACCCAGCCACAGGTGGGGGGTGGGGTTGCCGGTTGGGTCTCGGTCGGGCGCCCCGGGCCGGTTCGCGTGCAGCGGTTGGTCATCACGGTGCCGACTGCGACCCCGACCCGCATCGAGGTCTTGGGCCTGGAGGGGATCGAGCCCGAGACACGGGCCGCTGGTAACCGCACGGTGCATACGTTCGAGTTTCGCAACCCAAAGGAATGGATGGGCTTCGAGAATGGGCTACCGTCCGATGAGCTGGCGGTGCCGATGGTCGGGTTCTCGACGGTGCCGTCCTGGCAAGCGGTGGCGAAAGCGTACTCGGCGATCGTGGAGCGTCAGCTCGCCGGCGCCGACCTCGCGGCAATCGCCAAGAAGATGGCGGGAGGCGCGCGTGGCCGCGAGCAGGTCGTCCGCACCCTGACCGATGCGATCCAAACCCAGATCCGCTACACCGGCGTGCATTTCGGGAACGCCACGATCGTACCGTGGCCACCGAAGGAGACGCTCAAACGGCAGTTCGGAGACTGCAAGGACCAGGCGACGTTGGCGGTCGGGCTGTTGCGCGCGCTCGGCATCGAAGCGCACGTGGCGCTGCTGCGAACCGGGCCGGGGTTCGATGTCGACGCGCGCTTGCCGAGCCTCGAGGGGTTCGACCATGCGATCGTGTTCGTCCCGGGCTCGCCGGTGATGTGGGTGGACCCCACAGCCCGCTACACGCGGGCCGGATCGCTGCCGGAGCCCGACCTCGGGCGGCAGGCTCTGATCGCGGCGCCGACGACGACCGGCCTGACGCGCACGCCGAGGAGCACGCATGAGGAGAACCGGACCGTCACGTTGCGCGAGGTGTTCTTGGCCAAGAAAGGCGAGAGCCGCATCGTCGAGACGATCGAGGCGTGGGGCGTTCCGGAGTCCAACCTGCGCTCGAATTTCACGGGGATGACGGCCGAGACCCGCGACGAGAGTCTCAAGGCCTACGTCCGCGCGGAGTTCGGCGCCAAGGAGCTGGGCTCGGTCACGGTGGGCGAGACGACCGATTTCTCCAGGCAGTTCCGCTACTCGGTGGAGGCCACGGCGTGCACTCGTGCGAGCACAGCGGACGCGGTGGCGACGGTGTCGATGTCGATCGGGGTGCTCCTGGAGGCGATTCCCATGGACCTCTGGAAGCCGGTGGTGGAGCAGGGCGAGGAGCCCACGGCGAGGAAGGGTGACTTCGAGTTCTCATACCCGTTCGTCAGGGAGCTGCGGTACCGGATCACACCACCGCCGGGGTTCGCTCCGCGGCCGCTGCCGACCTCCGAGCAGCGGGCGCTGGGGACGTTGTCGCTCAGCCAGGAGGCGGTGGCGGATGCCGACGGCAAGGTGACGGTGAGCTTCCGGCTCGAGTCCGGCAAGCTGCGGCTGACACCGGCCGAGGTCGAGTCGGTGCGCACCGACCTCGCCAAGCTGGTGGACGAAAACGCGCTGCAGGTCTGGTTCGACCAGGTCGGCGAAGCGCACCTCGCGGCCGGCCGAGTGCGCGAGGCGCTCGAGGAGTTCGGCACGCTGGCGCGCGCGTTCCCCAAGGAGGCGATCCACCACGGTCGTATGGCGCGGGCGCTGCTGGCCGCCGGGATGGGCGAGGAGGCGCGGGTCGAGGCGCAGCGGGCGACGCAGGTGGAGCCGTCTTCGGCGGCCGCCCACGCCATCCTCGGCTGGGTTCTCCAACACGACCTCATCGGGCGGCGCTTCAAGCCGGGGTGGGACCGCGCGGGGGCGCTGGCGGCGTACCGCAAGGCGAAGGAGCTCGACCCGAAAGACGTGGCGATCCATGCCAACCTGGCGACCGTGCTCGAGTACGATGCCGAGGGGCAGCGCTACCAAAGCGGGCCGGACCTCGGGGCCGCCATCACGGAGTACCGGTACATTCGCGACGAACTCAAGGACAAGCGGTTCGACACCAACTTGCTCAACACCCTGATGTGGGCGCAGCGCTTCGTGGAGCTCGAGGAGCTGGCGAGAGAGGGCAAGCCCGACGCCGAGACGAACGCCTGGGTGGTGCTGGCGCGCACGGCCAGGGAGGGGGTGGAGGCGGGAATCGCCGAGGCGGAGCGCCGGATCCCGACCGTGGCGGAGCGGCGCCAGGCGCTGACGATGACCTCCGACCGGCTGGCGCGCCTGCGGCTGTACGAGGACGCGGCGGCGCTCATCGACGAGGCGGCGAAGGGCTCATCCGACGCCGCGCCGCTGCGGGCGCGTGCCGAGATGCTGCGCACGCTCAGGCGGTACGACGAAATGGATCTCTCCTCGCCCGACGCGCTCGGGCTTTTCAAGCGGCTGATCGTGGCCGTGGTGGAGTCGGGCCCTGACAGTGACCGGGTGCTCGAGCTGTTTCCCCGGGATGTGGTGGCGATCCTCGAGGCGGACGAGGATCTCAAGGAGGAGTTCTTCCGTAGCCTGCGCCGGGGGACCACGGCTCCACGCACCACCGGGTTGCCGCGCCTGGTGGTGATCGACTCGATGCTGGCGGCGTTCGAAGCGGTGGTGGACGGCAAGGACCAGGTCCTCCAGCGGGTGCGACTCCAGATCGCGATGGGCGACCGGCCGGCGAGGTCGGAGCTTTTCGTCGTGTGCCGTCCGGAAGGGCTGCGGCTGCTCGCCTCGGACGACGCCCTCGCTTTCCTGGGGGTCGAGATTCTCCGGCTGGTGGAGGCAGGGCAGCTCGAGCCGGCACGCCAAGCCTGCGAGTGGGTGCGCGAGTCGGTGCCGCTGGGCACGGGCGACGACCCGCTGGCGGGACCGCTGTTCCCGCGGATCTGGAGCAAGGGCGACCCGGCGGACCCTGCGCGCCTGCGGCTGGCCGGGGCGCTCCTGGCGACGAGCGCGCCGCTCGCCCGAACCATGGTTGCTTCACTCGAGCTGGCGTGCAAGGACGTCTCGGGCGACGGGCTCGAGCTCGCCTGCGAGCTGGCGCTGGCACAGGCCTATGGCAACGCCCGCAAGTTCGACCTCCAGCTCGGTGTCGCGCAGCGGCTTCTCGATGCCTACCCGGACTCGGACAGGGCGTTGGTACTCGTCGGCATGGCCGCTCGGGGCCTGGCCAACTGGGACCTCGCCGTGCGCTCGGCGCAAGCACGGCTGGAGCGCACGCCCGGGGATCGCGAGGCAACCCGACTGCTCGCCCGCGCGCTCGGGGAGAAGGGAGACTACAGCAGCGCGCTGCGCGAGCTGCAGAGGCTGGTGGACGACGGCAAGGAGACCCCCGGTGACTACAACCAGCTCGCGTGGTACGCGCTGCTGGCCGGAAAGCTCGACGACGCGACGGTCACCCAGGCGCAGCGCGCGGTCGAGCGCTCGGGTGGGGTCACCTACGGGGCGCTCCACACCCAGGCGGCGGTGTTCGCCGAGCGCGGGCAGACCACCGAGGCGTACCAGACGATCCTCAAGGGGATCTCGACGAAAGCTGACGATGTGCCGGAAAGCGCCGACTGGTACGTCATCGGGCGGCTGGCGGAGTGGTACGGGCTGCCGGAAGCGGCGGCGCGCTGCTACCGGCGTGTCGAGCTGGAGCCGTTCGAGCCGGTTGCGACCTCGACCTTCACTCTGGCGCAGCGTCGCCTCGCGGGGCTCGCCACGAGGGGAGTGGGGAAGAAGACGAAGTAACCGTCGCTTTCGCAGCGTGCGGTAGAGTGGGGCGATGCGCGCGCGGATGGTGGTCGTCGCTTTGGCGTTGCTGGTCCTCGCCGTGGCCGTCGGGGCAGAGGAGCCCGGCGATGACGTGTCACCGGCGGCGAAGGACGGTCCGGTCTGGCGCTGGGAACCGCTGTTCGTCGGCTACGAGTCCGAGCCGGGGATGGACTTCGGCGGGCGCACGGTGGCTTCGTTGCAGAGCGGCTTGGCGCGGGCGATCGGGCGGATCGGGCGGGTCGGCGAGCGGGCCGGCGTTGGCCCCGCTGTGGGAGGTACCGCTCGCCGGGATGGCGGTGCTCGTTCAGCACGAGGTCGGTGGGCACGGCGGGCGAGGACGGGAGTTCGGGCTCGGGCCGAGCTACAGCTTCGGCCTCGACTTCTCCGGCTCCACCTCGATCCGTCGCATCCCTGAGACCAACGAGCAGGGGACGTTGCTGGCGGCGGGGGGCAGCGAGGCCGACGGGGTGCTCGCTCACCGCATCTTGCTCGACGCGTTGCGCTCCGACGGCACCGACGGCGCGCGCCTGCCGCTGCTCCTGCTGTGCAAGCTCGATCTCTCGCACTACGTGTTCGGCACCAAGCCGCCGCGCGGCGCCGGCTTCGTCGAGCAGTACCGCGATGGCAACGACATCGCCTTGTACCTGGTGTCGCGCCAGGCGGCACGGCGGCGAGTCCCTCCCTCGGCAGTGTGGCGGGGGATGTACCGGCCGGACCTCGGCGACCCGCTGCTGCAGGACAACTGGGACCGGGTGAGGGCCGCAGCGGTATGGAATGCGCTCGACCCGACGCTGGTGACGGCGTTGGTGGGGTACGTGACCCAGCACGCGCGCGACGGGCAGGTGCGGGTGCGCATGCCGGTGTGGCGGGTGGGGCGTGAGCTCGGGCTGCTCGCCGGGACGCGGGCGGCGCTGGGGCCGGGCGAGGTGTCGCGCTTCCTCGACGTGTACCTGTCGGCGCCGTGGGGCGTGCTGGCCGGGTACGTGCGCGATCTCGACTCGTCACGGGAGCGGACGTGGGGGTACGGCGTGGCGGTGCACGGCGTGCGGGTCGATCGCGCGACGTTCGGCGCCTCGGCGGACCGCTGGAAGGAGCCGGAAGCCGGCGAGCGGCCGCGTTGCCGCTCGTGCTGGCACGCCGCCCTCGAGGCGGAGGTGGTGCTCGGCGGACGCTGGGGTGTCGCGGCCAAGCTCGGCGGCAAGTCGGAGGGGTTCTTCCCCGGCCGGCCGATGGGTGACGGGCTCTACGTCGGGCTCGGTGTCACCGCCGCCTTGTGAGCTCCTGCCGGAGCGTGGACGGGGAAGACAGCGGTCGCACCTACCCCCAGGTTGCTTGGGGTGGAGGCTCGGGCGGGGAGGTGGAAGGCCGTGGTGCGTGGGGGGAACGGGGGAAGGCTTCCGGCTGTCGAGCGGACGGGGACAACGGCTGTGTCCACGACCAGGTCGAGGTCGAGGTCCAGGCGAACGCCGGACCGCAAGGGGTGGGCGGCTACGCCAGGCGCAGGAAGCGGGCGAGGCGGGCGATGCCCTCGACGAGGTCCGCGTCGGGGACCGCGAACGACAGGCGCAAGAAGTCGGGGGCGCCGAACGGGGTGAGCGCCGCGACGGCCACGTGCTCGTCGTCGAGGAGGCGGAACGCCAGCTCCTCGTCATCCTTGACGGGCTCCCCGGAGGCACCGAGCGGGGTGCCGAGGAACGGTCGGACATCGACCACGATGTAGAAGGCGCCGGCGGGCACCGACACGCCCAGGCCGGGGAGCCTGCCCAGGTGCTCGAGTGCCAGAGCGCGGCGCCGCCGCAAGCTTTCGAGGTGTGGGCCGAGGTGCGCCATGAGCTCGTCTTCGGACAGCGACAACGCGGCGAGGGCGGCCTGCTGGGCGGCGGCGCAGGGGTTCGAGGTCATGTGGCTCTGCAGCGTCTTCATCGCTTTCAGCACGGGCTCGGGGCCGCACACGTAGCCGATCCGCCAGCCGGTCATGGAGTAGGTTTTGGAGACCCCGTTGGCCAGCAGGGTGCGCTCGCGCATGCCGGGCAGCGCCGGGATGCTGGTGAACTCGGCGCCGTCGTACAGCAGCCGGTCGTAGATCTCGTCCGAGATGATCCAGAGGTCTTGGCGCGCGGCCTCCTCGCCAAGGGCGACGAGCTCCTCCCGGGTGTACACGGCTCCGGTCGGGTTCGACGGCGAGTTGATGAAGAGCGCGACGTTGCGCGGGTGGGCGGCGGCGCGGAGCTTGTCCACCGTGAGCTTGAAGCCGGTGTCGAGGCAGTCGATGATCACCGGCTCGCCCCCGGCGAACACCGCCATCGGCGGGTACGAGAGCCAGTAGGGGCTGGGGATGAGCACGCGGTCACCGGGGTTGACGAGGGCGAGGACCGCGCCCGCCAAACCGTGCTTGCCGCCGACGGTGACGATGATCTCCTTCTCGGGGTCGTAGACCACGCCGGTGCGTTCGCGCACCTTGGCGGCAATGGTCCTACGCAGCTCGGGGATGCCGTGCCCCGCCGTGTAGACGAGCCGACCCTTCTTCTCGCCGATGAACGCCGTGGTCAGCTCGGCGACTTGTGGCGGCGGCGGGTAGTCGGGCTCGCCGACGGAGAGCGAGATGACCCGGGCGCCCTCGCCGGACGCGGCGATCCTTTTGGCGCGGGCGTTCATGGCCAAGGTGGCGGACTCCTTGATCTGGGCGCGTACGGCGATGGGCTTCACGGGCTTGCCTCCAGGCGCTTGTGCAGGACGGGACAAGCGCCGCAGAAAGCTCGATTCTAGCCCCCCAACCGGAGCTGTCAACCACAGCGCGCGTATACTCCGTCGCCGGAGGGCAGCTTGGAGACCAAGGAGCTGTGGCTCGTGCGACACGGCGAAACGGTACGCAGCCGGGACCTGCTGCTGGCAGGGTGGGCGGACATCCCGCTCACGGCGCGCGGCGAGGCGGAGGCGAGGGCGCTCGCACCGTACCTGAAAGGTGAGCACTTCGACACGGTGACGAGCTCGGACCTGCAACGGGCGGTGGTGACAGCGCGCCTCGCCTGGGGCGAGGTGGTGGTCGACCGGCGGCTTCGCGAGGTGAGTTTCGGAGAGCTCGAGGGTCATCCCTGGGAGACCTTACCGGCGGAGCACAAGGACGGGCTGTACCGTTTCGTGGAGTTCAGCTTCCCTGGCGGCGAGACGCACGCTGAGCTGGCATCGCGGGTGCTGGGCTTCGTCGACGAGCTGCCGACCGGGCGCCACCTCATCTTCGCGCACGGCGGTGTGGTGCGCGTGCTCGCCCGCGAGGTCGGTGTCGACGCGTTCCCTCCCACCGGCACGGTGACGGTCGTCGACTGGACGGCCCGTCGCCTCGTCCGCACCCTCCCTCCCTCCCGGTCGAAGGTCGAAGGCTGAACGTCGGAGGCTGAGGGCCGAAAGCAGGTGCCCGAAGACAACCCGGCCGACCGGGGATGGGTGGGCCGCTCGGTGTGCGCGGGGTCGGGCGCTCCCGTCTGCTGCCCTCCCCGCCTTCCCGTGTCGTTGGGCCTCCCCCTCTGAGCCCTCAGCGCAGGCGGATCATGGAATCGCCGACGCCAATCGAGACCTCGATGGTCGACGTCCCGGGGCCGCGCTGGTGCAGGCTGTGGCCGACGAAGCCGTCGCCGTGCTCGCGCCCATCGGGGGTGGACAGCACAGTGTCACCGACGCCGGAGCTGGCGCGGATGGAACCGAAATCGCTGTGCTCGCCTTCGATGCGCACGTCACCGACGCCGAGACCGACCTTGATGTCACCGCTGGTGTCGAGCACGGTGACGTCGCCGACACCGAGGTCAACGCTCACCCTCAGGCGCGCCGGTAGGTGCAGGGTCCACTTCTCGCCGAAGCTGTGGTTACCGTCACGCGGTGAGATGCGCAGGGTGAGCGTGTCACCCTTGGCGGTGACCTGCAGCTCGGCGCGCTCGACCGCCCGGCGGCTGCGCGAGCCCCAGAACCCCCTCTTGGGGCTCAGCTCGACCCGCGCGGTGAGCATGTCGTTGTCGGCGCCACCGGTGATCTCGACGTCGCCGACTCCGGCTGCGACCACCACCGAGGTGACTCCCTCCACCGAGCGAGAGAGGTCGAGGATACGTTCTTCGGCCGCCACCGGGACGGCCACGATGAGGCACAGAGCCAGGATTCGAAGAACTCGCACAACCGCCTCCGTCTCCCGTTCAAACGCTGAAAGGAGCGGTCGGGTTCACGAGAGGTGAGGGAGTGGTTGGAAGCAGCCTCGGGTTCGCCGCGTCAGCTCGAGGTGGAAGACGAGCGCCTGGCCGTCCTTGAACCCACGCTGAAACGCCCGGGTATCGTTGGTGCCGCGCGGGGGCGAAGGAGCGCGGTGCTCAGCGGCAGGAAAAGACGCGGAGGCGAGGGAGGAGCAGCTCGGCGGGTACCAGTTCCGCATCGCCTGGGTGCCTGCAGCGAACCCCTGCAGGTAGTCGGGGTTGTCCTCGATACGTTGGGCGATGCGGCTCGCTTCCTCGAGCGCAGCGGCCTGAATCTCGGCCACGCGGGCGTTGGCCTGCTCGACCTTCCACACCTCGTAGCGGGCGAGCGTCTGCTCGTAGTCGGGCGGGTAGGGGTCGCGCACGCGCTGGTTCCAGAGCGAGGCGTGGCGGGCCGCCTCACGGCTGTCGAAGGTCGTCAGCACGTCCTCGATGAAGCCGTGGATCGGCCCCGGGTCACCGGCCCGCACCACCTCGCGCGGGAGCGCGATCCGCAGCTCTGCCTTGCAGGCTCGCTCATCGAGGAGGGTGAAAGGGCCCTCCCGGCGAGGTACCAGCACGCGTTCGTCGACCACCGCGTACAGCTCGATGCGCTCCGATTTGAGGCTGAGCTTGTCGATGCGAGCCAGCTCACCGGGCTCGAAGCGGCGATTGCCGCGGCTCGACACCCGGGTACCGGTGATGTCGTTGTTGGTGAAAAAGCCGGTGCAGTCGGACCACACCTCGGTCCGGGTCAGCACCCAGGCACCCTTGTAGGTGCGCTCGAGAACGGACTCCAGATTCTCGGCCGCGGCGATGGCGGCAAGTGATATCAGCATCACGGTGACGACGAACGTACGCATTGTGGCCCCTCCCGTACCAACGTCGGACCAAGTGTACTTAGTTCCATTGCCGAGGGTCGTTCTCGGGAGGTATGGGCGCGGGCGCGACCTCCTCCTCCGCCCAGCGGGCGCGGATTATGGCATCACGCTGTCGCCGGCGCCAGATCGCGACGAGCGCGAGGAAGGTAATCAGCATCCATAACGCCGCAGTGCTGGAGAGGAACGGTACCCAGGTGCGCCAGAAGACCTCGTCGCCGAAGAAGTCGGCCTCGAAGCGGTCGAGGGGTCGCCCGGCAGTGTGCAGGAAGGCGGTTTCGAAGGTTTCCCCGCGCCGCACCTGAGCGAGCAGGACGGCGACCGCGTCCGCTCCACCGAGACGCAGTAGGTAGCGCACGAGGGCGGCCGACAGGGCATACGACCGAGCAACCTGACCGGGGTCGAGGGTGAAGGCGCGTTCGACCTCGGCGAGGCTCGTCGGTCCCGGGCCGATGACCGCGGCGGCGAAGCGCGCCCCGTCCTCGAGCCCCCACTCGCGCGCCGCGACCGTTGCCACCCCCTCCTCGAACCAGCGCGGCAACCGGGCCCCGCCCGAGGCGCGGTGGACCAGCAGGTGTGCGAGCTCGTGGGTCAGCAAGGTGGGGAGGTTGCGGTCGGGGTAGGTCGGGGTACGGGCAGGGAAGACGACGATGGTGTCGAGCGAGGGCAAGGCGTAAGCAGCTACCCACGACGGCACGTGCGACGCCAGCTCCGAGCTCTCCTCGGCCAGCACGACGCGCACCCGCGCCGGCGGCGATGGCTCGCCCAGCAGGCCGAGCACCGGGGTGAGGTCGGGGGCGGCCGCACGGACCCGGGCTGCCGCCGCCTGAAGGCCGGGAGGCGCTTCCACCTCGAGGGTGGGAGAGGGTGTTGCGGCGACGCCGAGCGCGAGGACCAGCGCCAAACCGGCGCAACGAGGCAGAGGCATCAGGGCTCCAGCGACGGCAGCCGCTCGGGGGCCTCGAACAGGAGGTTGGGGTCGATGCGGGCACCGTGCCACCGCACGCCGAAGTGCAGGTGCGGACCGGTGGCGCGGCCGGTGCTGCCGACGTGACCGAGAACCTCGCCACGGCGCACTTCTTGCCCCACGTGTACCGGCAGGTCAGCGAGGTGGAAGCTCATCGAGATGAGCCCTCCGCCGTGGTCGACGAACACGGAGTTGCCGGCGAAGAAGTGGTTCTCGGCCAGGACCACGACGCCGTCCGCGGGCGCCCTGACCGCCGTCCCAGCCGGGGCCTTGAAGTCGAGGCCGTTGTGGGGGCTGCGGGGCTGGCCGTTGAAGACGCGGCGGTGGCCGAAACGCGCGCCGATGAAACCCGAAGACAGCGGCGGCGCGAGGGGGAGCGCAAAGCGCGGCACGGACTCACGGGGCCACAGTCGCGCGATGCGGGCGTTCTCGCGCTCCACCCGTGCCGAGTCCTCCCTCGAGAGGTGGACCATCTTCTCGGGCACGGTGAGGCGCTGCTCGGGGTACGGATAACGGCCCACCGTCACCGTGAGACGCTCGGTTTTGGCGTTGCGGATGCGCTCGAACGTCAGGTGGCCGGTGGCTAGGAGGTCCACCGGGAAGTAGCAGGTGTCGCCGACAGGCGCCCACGTGCGGTCGCCGAGCGAGCAGGCGGTCACGCCTGGCGCTCCCCAGCGCACGACCGAGCCCGGCACGACCTCGGGCGTGGCGGCCGCGAGCTCGACGGCGAGCAGGAGCACGGCGGCGCACACGAGCCGGATCGTGGTCACGGCCGCCCACCGAGGAGTGGCGCTGGCAGGCTCTCCGCCTCGGAGCGCCGGCAGGTACGCCAGACCAGCCCACCGCACACCACGAGCGCGGCGACGATCCACAGCCCGCCCCAGATCACGGTCGGGATATGCGTCGCCTCGGCCAGCATGCGCGCGTCGGAGCGCAGGTGGGAGCGGGCGATGGTGTCCGACCAGATGTCGGGAATGACGTACAGGCAGCTCGTCACCCCGAAGACCTTCAGCACCAGATCGCACACGGCGTCGGCCAAAAACCAGCCGCAGGCGATGAGCCCGAGGCCGGCGGCGACATGAAAACCGAAGCCGAACGACAGCACGGGCCGGACCCATGCGAGGGTGGCGCCGAGAATGACCGCCCCCAGACCGACGGCGACGCGGTGGTCTCGTGTGGTGGAGCTGGCTGCCAGCAGCACCCCCGAGCCCCACAGGAGGCTTCCGAGGTAACCGGCGCTGAGGACGATGAAGCGGCTGCCTCCGGTCGTCCAACAGACGCCACCTTGCTGGGCGACGACCTCGATCCGCTCCAGGCTGCCACCGGTCAGGATGGCGGCAAGGCCATGCGAGAGTTCGTGGAAAAAGACGACGAGGATCTTGAGCGGCCAGACGATCGGCGTGCTCCACAGGAGGATCACCGGCACCACGATGGCGGCGAGCATTCCGGCCTTGCGCCAATCGAACCGCGAGGTCCCGGAGGTTGACAGCCTGGAGGGTCGGAGGCTGCGCATCGTCGCCAGCCTACCACCTCCTGTCCGGTGATCGGGCCGCGCCCGGCACCGTTCTCCGATCATCGTCGAACTCGACCGGCTTGCCGCCCACCTACCTCTGGCCGATGATGAGGGTGGGAGGCGAGATGTATCCGCGTCGTGGGTCGGGGCCGACCTGGCCGTTGGTCGACGGACGACGGCGCCCGCCGGCCGATTTGGTGGCTATGCTGGCGGTGCTGTTCGTGACCTTCACGCTGCAGTTCTTCGCCGTCACGGCAGCGCTCCCAGCGGCGTTGCGCCTGACTCCAGCGGTGTGGATCAGGTGGCAGCTCTGGCGCCTCGTGAGCTACCCGTTCGCGGGTTTTGGCATTCCCGACCTGTGGTTTTTGCTCGAACTCGTGATCCTGTTCTTCTTCGCCCGCGAGGTGCGGGCACGCCTGGGCGCGCGCCGGTTCTGGTCGATCTGCGTCGGGGTTGGGGCTCTCGCCGCCGCCGCGGCGTGTCTCGTGGCTCTGGCCTGGCCGACGCTGGCGCACGGCGGTGGCGTGCCGTTTCAGCTCATGCAGGGCCAGCGGCTGCTCATGGCCGTGATGTTCGCTGCTTTCGGAGCGCTCGCCGGAGACTCGGTGGTGTACCTCTTCTTCGTGCTGCCGGTACGGGCGAGGTATTTCCCTCTGGCTGGCGTTGCCCTGGCGTTCGTAGCCTACCTCGCCTCCCGCGACTTACCGGGGTTGGTCGGCGTGGTCGCTGCCGTCGGCGCCACCTGGATATGGTTGCGACCAGACTGGCGGCGGCGGTGGCGCCTGAAGGTGGAGCGCCGGATCACCCACGCACGGCTGCGCCGATTGGAGCGTCGCCGGGGTTGGCGGGTGCTCGAGGGTGGTAAGGGCGGTCCGTCGATCCACTGACCAACGTCTCGTGGCGCTGGGCTCCGAGGTCTCCTCTCGGTCGGGGTGGCTCCGCCTCGTGCTCCCCTGCTCGTTGTTCGACCGCTGGTTTCCGCGTCCTCCTGCCGCTGATTCAGGCTCGGCACGCCCGGCCAGCGAAGCGAGAGGCCGGCAGATTTTGTCGAGATTTCCTTTATTCCCATAACATTGAAAGTATTGTGTGAAAATCATCTCAAAGGTACCTTGACATTTAGTCTCACGATCTCTTAAATTGAAGCGGTCGCAGGGGAGGGCAGCATGAGCTCACCGAAGAACTGGAACTTCGATAGCGGTCAGCTTCCATACCGTGATCAGCTCTACAAGACAGCGCTACGACTCGCCCGCAAGCCCGAAGACGCCGAGGATCTGGTGCAGGAGACGTACTTCAAGGCGTACCGCCATTACTCCTCGTTCCAGCCGGGCACCAACCTCAAGGCCTGGTTGTTCAAGATCCTCAAGAACACGTTCATCAACGAGTACCGGCGGCGCAAGCAGCTCCCCGGTCAGGTCGACTTCGCGGAGTTCGAGGAGACGTTCGAGTCGGCCCTCATCCAGGTGGAGGGCGCCCTCGCCCGCACCCCCGAGGACGAGGTTCTCGACGCCTCCTGGGACGCCGAGGTGCGTCAGGCGCTCGTTGCGCTCCCGCACAACTACAAGGTCGTGGTGCTGCTGGTCGACATCGAGGGCTACTCCTACAAGGAGGTGGCCGACATCCTGGCGATTCCGGTCGGCACCGTCATGTCGCGGCTGTACCGCGGGCGGCGCCTGCTCGAGCGCTCGCTACTTTCGTACGGTATCCGCTACAACTACCTGCGCCACCGCCCGCAGCGCGTACGGTCCGAGAACCTCGGGATCGACCGCTACTTCGGGGGGGACGGCGAGCGGTTGGTGGCGTGCGACCAGGTCAACTGATCTCGCAACCCGCTGCGCCGTCCTCGACGCCCCGGTCCTCCGGGGCGTTTTGCTAGCATCTGACGATGCACGACGAGAGTGCGCCGCGACCGGATGTCGAGCCGCGACGCCAGCGTTCCGGCGCCTGGCTGGGGGTGCGCGGGGGCCTCGGCTCGACGAGGCTCACGTGCAGACCTCGTTCCGCCCATTACCTCACCCATAACCAGCGATTCAGCAACGCTTTGAGTGTCAGCCGCGTGTCGTTCCCGGCGCTCGGGGACGACGAGTTGCCCTGCTTCGCGGCCGAGGTGGGGTGGGTACGACCACTCCACCGAGCGCCCGGCTCGGTGCCGCCGGGCGAGGTCGCGGTGCCCAGACGGCTGGCGTGGGTGCCGGTCGGTTCGTGAGCCGGCCATGTCTGCACCGTGGCCAGCGAGGAGGGAGCTACCGGTGAAAGCTCAGCCGCACTGTCAGCCGACGCCTCCGTCAGGGTGGGGATGGTGGCGCGTGGTTGCCCTGGCAGCGGCGGCGGCGATCGCAGGGCCATGGCCCTCGCTGTCCACCCTCAGCCTGGGTTGGCGACTGCCGCTCGTTGGTTTGGCGATCTGGGTTGGGCGGGGGGTTCGAGCGTGGCAGCGGTGGGCGATCGCCGCACTGGCAGTCGTGGCGCTGGTGGTGGATGCGGGTTTTCCGGCCCGTCGTACCCCGCAGCGCGTTGCCGCCGCGGTGGCCGCTCGGGTCACGGAGCTCGGCGACGCCCTCGGCGCGCTGGGTCAGAAAGACGACGTGCTGGCCGTGCTCACGGGCGCGGGCGGCGAGGCGACGCCGGAGACGGCTTTCGCTGTGGCGCGCTCGTGTGCCTCCCGGCTGCCGGTCCGACCCGATGCCCTGGTAGTGGTGAACGAGCGGTCGCTGCCCGTGGCCTGGACGGGCGTCCGACCGCGACTGCCGCTCCGCCTTCGGGCACTGGGCGAGCGAACGGTGGTGGCGGAGGCGGGCGTCGGCGAGACCTGGCTGTGGTGGAGAGAGGCGGTGTTCGAGAGCGGCCGCTCGGTCGGTGGGCTGCTCGCCGGCGTGCGCCTTCCTGCCAGCGGGACGCGCACGCTGTTGGGGGTGAGTGCCGGGCGGCTCGGTGAGGTTGTGGCCGACGCTGGCGGGGACGGTCTGGTCACGGTGTCGGGCACGCCGCTGCTGCGGCTGTCGGTCCGAGCACGGCAGCCCGTGCTCGGCAGCCAGCCGGCGCTCGCCCTCGCGCTGGCGTTCGTGGTCCTCGCCTGGCACATGCCAACCGGGTGGCGTGTGCCCCTGGGGCTCATGTCGCTCCCGATCGCGCTGGCAGCGGGTTGGGTAGGGCGTGGCTGGTGGCTGGTCGTGGCGCTGGCGGCGCTCGTGCTCGGTTTGGGTAGGCCGTTGGCTCGGCGCCTCCCGACTATCCTCGCCGGGGTGGTCCTCGGCGGGCTCGCCGGCGTCACACCATGGCTACTGCGCCAGCTCGAGGTCGGGGTTGGCACCGATTCGCTCCTGTGGCCCGGCGCCCTGAGATCAGCTCTCGTGTTGGCCTGGGTGATGGCCCTCCGAAAGACAGCCAGGCCGAGGCCCGGGTACCACGTGCTGCTGCGTGCCCTGGCCTGGCTTCCGCTCGTCGTGGGCGCGGTACAGGTCGAACCGTGGATGGTGGCGGTCGGAGTGGTGCTGGCGGTCTGGCCCGGGGGTGCGGGTCACCGCCTGCTGCCGGCGGCGGCGGTCGCGGCGATGGTCCTCCTCACGGCCGACGAGGTCAACCGGCGAGCCCGGTTGGTGACCCAGACCGATACTGCCCTGGCCACCACGGAGGTTGCCGCGAGCACCGCCCACGCCCTGCTGGCGAAGCTGCCCGAAGAGGGTCTCTCCAGGCTGGCGCGGCTGGATGCCAGGGAGCGCCTCGTGGCGTTCGGGCGCGAGGTGGTCGGGGTGCATCTGGGAAGGAAGCTGCCGGGGGTCGCGGTCGAGCTCGTGGATCCGGGCGGCACCGTGGTGGGGGTCTGGGGTGACGCAGCTTGGCGCGGCGAGGACGAGCCGTGGGAGCTGGCTCGCCGCACGCTCGCGAACGGCTGGCGGGTGCAGGTGACGAGCCCTCCGTCACCACACAACCTTCTTTCGACCCTGACCGAGGCAGGGCTGGGGCAGCCAGTGGTGGTGTTCGACCGGGGCGGAGCCCCTCTGGCTCGTGGTGCGACCTTCCAGCCGCTCTCGCCCAGTCGTGTGGGGGCGGCGCTCGCCGCCGGGCGGAGCTGGGGACCGGTGGGGGTTGGGGAGCGCCTGCTGCCGTCCTACCTGCGGGCAGTCGGTGACTGGGTCGTGGCGGTGCCGTGGATCCGGCTTCCCTTGGCGGGGCAGGTGCTGAAGCTCGCCGCCTTGGTGCTGTGGGGCGCCTTGCCGGTGGGGGCGTGGGCCGGACGTCGTCGCTGGCGGCGGTGGTGGGTCGAGCGGCACACGTTCCTCGGGAGGCTGCGCGTGCTGCTGGCGGCGGCGACGGTGGTACCGGTGCTGCTCCTCGCTCAGGTGCTGCCAGCCCAGTGGGCACGGCAGCGCGAGAGAGCACAGCTCGAGCTGGGGCGGGCTGTGAGCCGGTCACTGGCGGCGGTGGGACGGGAGGAGGGCCTCGCCTGGCTGGTGCGGGAGACGGGCGGCACGGTGGCGGTCTACCGCTCGGGTGCCCTCGTTTCGTGCACCCGACCGGACCATGTCGCCCTCGGGCGAGTGCCCTGGCTCCCGCCGGAGGAGGCGTTCACGCGAGCGGTACGTGGCTGGCGGGAGCCGGTGGTCGACAGCGGCGAGACGACTTCGGTGCACGCACCGCTGCAGGTTGCGGGTGAGCCGGTGGTGGTGGCGGCGCTGGGACTCCAGGTCGGAGGGCTATCCGTCCACCCGACACCCACGGAGTGGTTCGCCATTACCGGGGTGATGGCGTTGGCGGTGGCGCTCGCGATCGCCGACCGCCTGGGGCGCCGGCTGGCGCGACCGCTACGGCGACTCGTGGGTGCGGCGCGCCGCCTGGAGCACGGGCTCCCGGTGCCAGCCCTGGCACCGGGCAGCGATGAGGACCTCGGAGCGCTCGGGCGGGCGTTCACGACGATGGCGAGCGGTGTGCAGCGCCGGGAGGAGGAGCTGCGGCGCGAACGGGACCTGCGCGAACGGGTGCTGGCAGCGCTGTCGGCCGCGGTGCTGGTGGTCAACCACCGCGGCGAGGTGGACCTCGCCAACCCGGCAGCGCGACGTCTCATCGACCACGACCCAGGTATCCGCGGCCTCGACGCCCTCTTGCCGGCTCCGCTCGAGACGCTGGCAGCCCGAGCCCGGGATGGCGAGGAGATCGAGGAGGTGGTCCAGCCGCGTGGCCGCCCGGAGGCCCGCTGGAAGGTGACGGTCTTGCCGCTCGGGGGAGCGCCGGCGAGGTTGCTGGTCGTGCTGGAGGATCTCTCCGAGCTGGCTCGGGCCGAGCGGCTCGCGTCGTTGGCCGAGCTGGCGCGCATCGCCGCCCACGAGGTGAAGAACCCGCTCACGCCCATCCGGCTGTGGGCCGAGGAGCTTCAGGCCGCCCTGGCCAAGGGTCCCGACCGGGTGGCACCGCTCGTGGCCGTGGCGGCAAGCCAGATCCTGGAGCGCGTCGAGCACTTGCACGAGGTCGCCCAGTCGTTCGGGAACCTGGCTGCGCTCGAGCAGTGGGAGGCGAAGACGTTCGACCTTCTCGACGTGGCCCGGTTGGTGGTTCGGGAGTATCGCGTGCTTCCCAGCCGCGGGATCACGGTCAGCGTTCATGGGGACTCGAGCCACGTCCATGCTGACCCGCAGTGGGTGGGTCGGGCGCTCCGCCACTTGCTCGAGAACAGCGTGCGGGTGCTGGGTGAGCGAGGGGGCGTGGTCGAGGTGGAGGTGCGTCCCGAGGACAGCGGTGTCGTGCTGGCGGTCCGCGACAGCGGTGGCGGTGTACCGGAGGAGGTGCTGGGCCGGCTGTTCGAGCCGCATTTCTCGACGACGTCACAAGGGAGTGGTCTGGGGCTGGCAGTGGTGGCGCGCGTCCTCGCCCGTGCCGGAGGCCACGCTGGTGCGCGCAACGGCGAGCGCGGGCTCGAGGTTCGACTGTGGTTTCCCGGGGTCTGATAGCATGACCGCGATGAGCGTGGCCGGGTTGACCGTGCGTGCCGCCGTGGCGTCGCTTTTGGCAGCCTCGTTGGGCCTCGCGGCCGAGCGCCAGGTCGACCACCGCGTCTGGCTGCTGGCCGGGGTGCCCGATGCCGGCGTGGTTGCGAGGCTCCGCGAGGCCAACGTCCGCAGTGTCTGCCTGCCGGCAGGCAAGGTGACGCTCGGAGACGGGATCTCCCATTTCGAGGCCGATGTCCCGTCCGACCTGGGAGCGCTGTCGGGCTCGACCATCCACGCCGTGGTGTGGGTCGAAGGTGAGCTGCGCCGCAGCGGCGACCCAGCCCGGTTCGCGGTGCAGCTCGCGGCGATCGAGGGCAAGATCGGGACCGGTGGCTCGCTCATCCTCGTCTCTCGCCGCTGGGGCGAGGGGTTGGTCAGCTTTGCCGCCGACGTCGCCCGCAAGTTACACCGTCCGGTCGAGCTGGCGCTTCCCCTCGGGGAGTTGCTGGCGCACGTTCCGGAGGGGGGGTGGGAGGGGGTTCGGCTGGTGACGTTCTGCTTCGGCAACCCCGAGGCGCTCGCGCTTCCCTCGTCGACCACGCAGGATGACCGGGTCGGACTCGACTCCCTCGATGTCCGCAACGTCTCCTACCGCGCCGCCATCGTCGTTCTGCCCCGGGTCACGCCGCCGCCGGGCCCGGCTGGCGCCTCGGTGGGGATGCTGACCCGCGCCGGTGTCTCGACGTTCCAGCCCGGGGTGAACGGCGACGTCTTCGTGCTGCGGCGCAGCCTCGATTGGGGTGGCACGCTCGTGAGCCCGGGCCAGCGAGTGGAGGTGGATGCCTACGACACGGTGCGCTACCACCGTGATCTCGGGTACGTGCTGCGGCCGGCGCGGGCCGGTTTGGAGGGGTGGGACACCGTGGGGCTTCCCGGGGCGGAGCCGACGGTCGGCTTGTCCCGGGAGGCGTTGATCGACTACCTGCGAGGCGGCGGCCCGGCGCCCGCGCTGGCGGTGGAGTCGAGCTGGGCGGGTACCAAGCTCAACCTGGTTCTGACCAACCCGACGCCCCACGCGAGCGCCGTCTCCTCCACCGGCAACTGGGTCGAGCTGCAGGTCATCCCCGGTCAGGTGGCCGACGTGCAGATGGGTGACTTCAACGGCCTCGAGTTCGGCCGCTTGGACGGTGGAGCGTTGCGCCCGACGGTTCTGCGTGAGGCCTCGCTGCTGCGGTTCTACCTGACCTTCGTCGCACCCCGGGTGAGGGTGGGTGGTGGGTCGGTCACCTTCACTGCCAAGCCGACGCAGCCGAAGGCTCGGTGGGGGGTTCGTCTCGGCGACGGCCGCGACCTGGTCGAAGAGACCGCCATCGAGCTCAAGCCGCTGTGAGGCGAGCGAGCAGGTCGACGACGGTGGCGGGGCCCACGAGCTGTCCGCCGTCGAAAGCGAGGAGTAGGCTCCAGGACCTCTCCCCGCCGACGATCTCGCCGCACCTCACGCGCTCGTCGCCGACGACTGCTGACACCATGCCGAGCTTGCCTGGACGCACGATCTGCAGCTGCGGTCGTCGCCGGAGCGCCGCCTCGAGCTCCGATCGCCGCCGCTCGGTGTCGAGCCCCACCGTCACCGCCGCGAGGTGGCCGTGGAACGCCGATGTCGCCACTGCGGTCACGCTGGGCACGGTCGGCAGGCCAAGCTGGAGCGCCTGGGCGCACAGGTGCGCGTGGCGGGCGGACGAGACCGGGCCGGCGTCGAACGCCACGACGCCCGGCAACCGCTGCGCGCGTGGCGGGCGGGCGCCGGACAGCCGAGCCACGGCCTGCCCGGCCAGCTCCTCGACCGCCTCGTCGCCGGCGTCGGCGGCGGGAGTCAGCAACGTCAGGTGGGTGGAGATCAGGCCGAGATGGGTGAGAGCGTCGAGCACAACCGACGGGCCCGAGAGCGCCGGGTCGAGGGCCTGCAGTCGGCGAGCGCCCGGCCGCGGCTCACGCAGCATGCCGAACGCCGCCGCTTGGCCGGCCGGCAGCACCGGAGGCAGTGAGTAGTCGACGACGAGCAAGGTCGGCTGGCTGTCGAGCCAGGCGGCGAGGCGCGCCGCGATCGCCGGGGCTGGCGGCGCGGTCAGGATGAGGGCAGTGCACCGCGCCAGCTCATCGAGGTCGTCGAGCGGTCTCACGAGCCTGGCCTGGCCGGCGACCTCGGCCAGCAGGTGCTCGTCGGTACCCGAGGTGTGGAAGTAGGTGTGGGCCTGATCCGGGAGCGCCTCGGTGAGCGCCTCGCACAGCTCTCGGCCGCGGCGGGTCACGGGATCAAGGACGGTCAGCATCGCTGGTGGCTTCCGGGGTCACGAGGCCGACCTCGGCGGCCTCGCCTTCGAGCTTCAGGTTGATCGGGCGGCCGCTGGCCCATCGCCACAGCGCCTCGGTCGGACCGGCCAGCAGGTAGACGCCGATCAGCACTGCCAGCGCCACCTCCTGGAGGAGGACCGGCAGTGCAATGGCGAGGGCGACAGCGAAAAAGGCGCTCGCGGGCCACCGCTGGCGCAGGTTCACGGTCTTGAAGGAGCGGTAGGGGATGGTGGATACCATGAGCAGCGAGACGCCGAGCACGTACCCCCACACGGCCAGCGACCAGGGTCGAGTCAAGACCGGCTCGGGGTTGACCAGGCACAGCACGGTGATCGCGCCGGCCCCGGCCGGGATCGGTAGGCCGATGAAGAAGCGGCGATCGGTCATGTGTACCCGGATGTTGAAGCGGGCCAGACGCACCGTGCCGGCAACGAGGAAGACGAAGGCGACGAACCATCCCCAGCGGCCCAGCGAGCGCAGCGACCACTGGTAGGCGAGCAGCGCCGGGGCCATCCCGAACGACACGACGTCGGCGAGCGAGTCGTACTCCTTGCCGAACTCCGAGGTGGCGTTGGTGAGGCGGGCGATGCGCCCGTCGAGGCCGTCGCAGACGGCGGCGAAGACGATGAGCCAGCCGGCCAGCCAGAAGCGATCGTGCAGTGCGGCCAGGGTCGCCGCGAACCCGCACCCCATGTTGGCAACGGTGAACAACGTCGGAACCAGGTAAATCCCGCGCCGCAACGAACCGCGGGCCGGGAGCCGGACCGGTCGCATTCGCCGGGGGCGGAAAATCCTCATTCGGACCGCCCGTCCGCCGCTTCGTACGAAGCCACGATGGTCACCCCGGCGCGGGTGCGGTCTCCCGCCCCGACGCACACCCGGACACTCGCAGGGAGGAAAAGGTCGACCCGCGACGAGAACTTGATGATTCCCACCCGCTGCCCGCGCTCCACCCGCTCACCGGCTGCAAGATCGCAGACGACCCGACGGGCGAGCGTGCCGGCGATTTGCTTGAACGCCACCGGTCCCCGCGCCCCGTCGAGGACCACGAAGCAGTGCTCGTTGGCGTCCGACGACTTGTCCCGAAACGCGGGGAAGTGGCGGCCCCGCGAGTACCGGGTCGTGCGCACGAGACCGGCCACCGGCGCCCGGTTGACGTGGACGTCGGCGGGCGACATGAAGATCGAGATCTGCCTCGGCAGCCCGAGCTCAGCGACGGAGGGTGGCGAGGCGCCCACCGAGAGGACCTTGCCGTCGGCCGGGGCGAGGATCGCCTCCGCCGGCGCGTCGGAGGTGCGGGCCGGGTCGCGGAAAAACGCCACGCAGCCCGCTGCCACGAGCCACAGCACGATGGCGACGGGCCAGGACCCAAACGCCACAGCGAGCACGCCAGCGGCTCCGGGCACGAGAATGAAGGGGTACCCTTCGGGGGCAAGCGACAGCATCAAACCTGCGCCGAGTGTTTGCGCAACCGCGCTTCCATCTGGTCTTTGTACCGCAGCTTCTCCTTCTTGAGGCGCTTTTCTTCGAGCTCTTCCTCGGTTGTCAGCCAGCCCTTGGCGCGCAGCGCCGCGATCCGCCTCTCACGGTTCTGGTGCTCCTGGAGCAGACGGGCGAACTCCGGATCCTGCCGGGCAAGCTCCTGACGCGAGTCCCAAGTCGAGCTCATGGACACCTCCGTTTCAAGCGCGTGCACGCCTCACCTGAGTCATGCTAGCACACGTAAAATCAGCGTATGGAACCGCCTCGCTTGTGCTGCGACGCGATGCTCGGCGGGCTCGCCCGCTGGCTTCGCTTCGCCGGGCTCGATACCACCTTCTCGGCCAACGCGAGCGACGCCGAGCTGGTAGCCCAGGCGCGGCGGGAGGAGCGTTGGCTGCTGACGCGGGACCGCCGACTGGCGGCGAAAGCGGGGCCGCGGGTGCTGTGCATCCAGGCTCTCACGGTGCGGGAGCAACTGCGTGAGGTCCAGGCGCGACTGCGGCTCGCACCCGACCCGGCGCGCTTTTTCACCCGCTGCTCGCGGTGCAACGGTGTGCTCGAGCCGGTCGACCGCGAGCGGGTTGCCACGTTGGTGCCGCCGTTCGTGGCAACCCACGCCTCCTCGTTCTCACGTTGTGCCGACTGTCGGCGGTTGTACTGGCCAGGTACGCACCACGGGCGCATCGTGGCCCAGCTCCGCGAGAGCCTAGACAGCGGTGAGGACGACGGCGAGCGATGACCCGCCACCGGCCACGGCGGTGACGAGCGCCGTGCGTGGCTGCGAAGCGACCGGAGGAAAGCCCATGGCGGCGAGGTGCGGGGCTGGCGTCCAGGCGGGCCGAGCCCGGCCGGCGACGACCAAGGCCGCCACAGCGACGCGCAGTATGCTGGCGAACCCGGCCTCACCGAGCCTCTCGTTGGTGGATAGCGCCGCCGGCCGGTGGTCGCCGAAAACCTCTGCCAGCGCGGCCAGCTCCAGACCACCGAGATAGGGGATGCCGTTGGCGAGGGAGAGCACGAGGTCGACGTCGGTGGGCGCGCGTTCGGCGTTCTCGAGGGCCCGCCGGCTGGCGTCTATCAGAGCATCTGGACAGTCGGGATAGAGCCAAGGCTCGCTGGCCGTGCCCGACGAGGCCCAACCGGCGAGCCTGGCCAACGGCACACCGATCGGCTCGGGCGCCAGAATCAGCACGGCCGCGCCTTCTCCCATGCGCATACCGGTATGTCCCGGCGCGTCCGCCAGGACGCCGAGGCGCGCGTAGCCTTCGGCGTTGAGCCAGTCGGCCTCGTCCACGCCGCAGGCGAGGATGGCCGCAGCGCGCCCGTGCGTCAGCAGCCGCCCCCCTTCGATGACGGCGCGCAGCCCGCTCGCTTGCTTTTCGGCGAACGTCAGGTTGGGTCCGCCGAGCCGCTCGAGGATGCCGAGCTGACTCGCCGGGGCGTTTGCGACCGTGGACGGGAACTGGGCTGGCGGGGCCTCCTCGGGAGAGGTCAGGAACACCGCCCTGAGCACGTCGACGAGGGCGGAGGTGCCGGCGTTCCAAGTGCCAGACGTGATCCCCACCTGCGTGCGGTCCCACGGCAACGGGTCACCGATCGCGGCGAGCGCCTCGCGGGCCGCCACCGCGAGCAGCTTGGCCGGTCGGTCCAACCGGCGTGCCACCATGGGGGACAGCACGTTGCGGGGGGAGAAGTCGTGGCAGACGGCGACGGGCAGCGGCGGGCCATCCGGACGATCGAGGCCGACCGTCGGCTCCCACGCGGGATCCGCGAGCGCCGCGACCAGGCGCTCGACGCCGGTGCCGGCGGGGCTCACCACTCCGACGGAGCAAATGAAAAGGTCGTGGCGGCTCACGAGTAGCTTCCCAAGGCCAGGACGCCCGAGTTGCCGCCGAAGGCGAATGACGACGAGAGGGCGTTGCGTATGGTGTGGGGCCGACCGCTGCCCGCGACCGGGTCGACCGGGCAGGCTGGGTCGGCGTCGCGGAAGCCGGCCGTGGGCGGCACGATCTGTCGGGAGATGGCGAGGGCGGTGATCGCAGCCTCGATTCCGCCAGCGCCGCACAGGCAGTGGCCGAGAGCGCCCTTGACCGAGGACACCGGAAGGCGGGCGAGACGGGCGCCGAAAACCCGCTGATACGCCGCGCACTCGGCCGCGTCGTTCTGCTCGGTGGCGGTGCCGTGGGCGTTGATGTAGTCGACCTCGTCGGGCCCGATCCCAGCGTCCGCGAGTGCCGCCTGGATGGTGCGTGCCCACGCCTCTCCGGAGGGCTCGGGTTGAGTCATGTGGAACGCGTCGTTGGTGGTGCCGTAGCCGAGCACCCGGGCATAGGGCGTTGCCCCGCGGGTCCGCGCGTGGTCGGCGTCCTCCAACACGAGAACCGCCGCGCCCTCGCCGATCGTGAGGCCCTGCCGCGTGCGGTCGAACGGCCGGCAGGGCCTGAGGTCGGCGGCGCGCAGCGAGTTGAACCCGGCGTGGGTGAGACGGCAGATCGCATCGGTGCCACCGGCCAGCGCCACCGGTGCGAGGCCATCGACGATCATCTCCGCCGCCATGCCCACTGCCAGGGTCGAGGAGGAGCAGGCGGTGGTGACGGTGAGGCGAGAGCCGCCGAGGCCGAAGCGGGAAGCGAGGCGGTCGGTCGGGGAGTCCTGCAAGAGCTCGAGAAACTCCGTGAGCCCGCGCGCCTGCTGGCCGCGACGCAGGCGGCGGGCGATGAACCCCTCGGTCTCGAACAGGCCGGCAGCGCCACCGCCCATGACGAGGGCCCAGGGCCGCGGCTGTGCGTCGGTCGGCAAACCCGCGTCGCTCAGCGCCTCGACGGCCGCGACCAGGCTGAAGCGGGTGGCTCGACTGGCATGGCGAGGCGTGTCCACCGGTGGCAGCGCCGTATCGTCGACTTGAGCTGCGATGCCGGTGCGGAAGCCCGCGGGGTCGAAGAGCGTCAGCGGGCGGATGCCGCTCAGGCCAGCCACCAGATGCCGCCAGGTGGTCTCGCGATCCGGGCCGAGGGCGGTCACCAGCCCGATGCCTGTGATCCAAACGTCGCTCACCGCGGCGAAGTATAGCGAACCGTCAGATGGTGTCCGGCGGTGCGCGTGCTCGTCTTGACCGAGCTTGGTACGATGCGATCGTGCTGTTGGAGACCAGAAACGCACGGACGACGAAGGGAGAATCGGCATGCTCAAGGAGTTCCGAGAGTTCGCGATGCGGGGCAACGTCATGGACATGGCCGTCGGCATCATCATCGGCGGCGCTTTCGGCAAGATCGTGGCGTCGCTCGTCAACGACGTGCTCATGCCGCCGATCGGCCTGCTCATCGGCGGCATGAATTTCACCAACCTCGCCGTCACCCTCAAGGCGGCCGAGGGTGAGGCGCCGGCGGTGCTGCTCAAGTACGGTATGTTCATCCAACAGATCGTCGACTTCATTATCATCGCTTTCGTTATCTTCTTGATGATCAAGGGGATGAACAAGCTGCGCCGGAAGCAGGAGGAGGCTCCCGCGGCGCCGCCCGCACCACCACGCCAGGAAGTGCTCCTCGAGGAGATCCGCGATCTTTTGAAGTCGCGTTCCTAGCCGCTGCTCATCCAGCAGCGGCCGTGGGGATGAAACCCGGCGACCATCCGGTGCGTACACGCTCCCGGTTACCGACCGGTAGGTAGCCCTTGCAAGGATGGGTGTGGAGGGTTATATACCTACCGGTACGTAGAAGCCGGCCTTGGCGCCGGCGCTCGTGCACCTAGGGGGCAACATGGTGGTCGGGGACGACAGGGCGGCGACGGACGAGTCGGTGCGCCGACGCCTCCTCAACGCGGCGATCAGCATCTTCAACCAGAAAGGCTACGCGGCAACCTCGGTGCGCGAGATCGTCGAGGCGGCCGGGGTTACGAAGCCGGCGCTGTACTACTACTTCCAGAGCAAGGAAGGGATCTACCTGGCGATCCTGGAGGAAGCGCATCGTGAGTTCGCGCGTTGTCTCGAGGTGTGCCGCCAGGCGACCGGTGGGGTGCGGGAGCGCCTCAGCGAGCTTTTGTGCACGGTCCACGAGCGGATGCGCGAGAACCGGGGTGTCGTGCGGCTGATCTACGCGGTGTTCTACGGCCCGCCCCAGGGTGCGCCGCCGTTCGACTTCGAGCGCTTTCACACCGCACTGTGGAACGCGATCCGCGCCCTGGTGGGTGAGTGTATCGAGCGGGGAGAGATGCGTGAGGGAGATACGGATGTCTTCACACTAGCCCTGCTCGGCGCCGCCAACGTGTGCATGGAGGTGGAGCTGGCACACCCGGAGATCCAGCTCAGTGCCGAGACGGTCAGACACGTCATCGATACGGTGTTCGAGGGGCTCGCACCGCGGCCTGCGACAGCGGTGGTGTAGGGGAGACGAGCATGAAGGTCAAAGCGGTGATGCTGGTAGGTGTGGTGGTGGCGGCGACGGCAGGGTTGTGGGGTTGCTCGGCCAAGACGGAGGGCAACGAGAGGGTGCGGCCTGCGGTGGCGGTCGAGGTGGCGACGGTGGCGGCGACCGACCTCGAGCAAGCGATCGAGGTGGTGGGTTCGTTGGCACCCAAGTTCTCGGTGGAGGTCAAATCCGAGGTGACCGCCACGGTGGTTGAGGTGGCCGTTACCGAGTGGGTCACGGTGCACAAGGGGCAGCTGCTCGCCAGGCTCGACAGCCGTGAGGCGGACGCTGCGTTCGCCACCGCCAAGGCCCACCTCGCGCAGGCGGTCGCCGGCGAGCAGGCGGCGGTGCGGGAGCTGGAGCGGGTCGAGAAGCTGAAGGCCTACGGCCTGGCAACGGCACAGAACCTCGACGACGCGCGCACGGCCCGCGAGGCGGCGACGGCTGCCACCGAGGCCGCCAGAGCCCAGGTGCGCGCCGCCGAGACCTACCTCTCGAAGACCACCATCGTGTCCCCCATGGACGGCGTCGTGGCCTACCGCGGGGTGAGCGCCGGCGACCGGGTCGAGAGCATGGGCGGCGGGCCGATGTTCAAGCTCGTCGACAACCGGGTCCTCGACCTCACGGTGACGGTGCCCTCCACCCGTTCCGGCGAGGTGAAGGTCGGCCAGCCGCTTCGCTTCACCGTCGACGCCCAGCCCGGCCGGAGCTTCGAGGGGCAGGTGCGGTTCATCAACCCCGCCATCGACCCCGGCAGCCGCACCGTTTCGGTCACGGCCGAGGTGCGCAACGAGGACAGTGAGCTGCGTGGCGGTCAGTTCGTGAAGGGTCGGATCGTCCTCGGGACGAGGCAGGGGGTGCTCACCGTGCCCCGCCTGGCGCTCATCACCCAGGACATCGCCCGCGGCACCGGCGAGCTGTACGTGACGGCCGGGACCTCGGTCGAGCGGCGCTCGGTCAGGCTCGGGGTCGGCATCAATGACTCCCTCGAGATCGTGTCGGGGGTATCCGCCGGGGAGCAGGTGGTCACTCGCGGAGGCTTCAACGTCCGGCCCGGTGACCCGATCATGATCGTGACTCCCGAAGGGGCGTGACGCATGTTCCTGTCCAACCTCTCGATCAAGCGGCCGGTGCTCGCTACCGTCATGATGCTGGCGCTGGTGACGCTGGGCCTGTTCTCCTATCGCCGCCTGGCTATCGATATGATGCCCGACGTCGAGATCCCGGTGTTGTCGATCATTACGGTGTTCCCGGGCGCCTCGCCCGAGACGGTCGAGCGCGAGGTCAGCAAGCGTATCGAGGAGGCGGTCAACCCCATCCACGGCGTCAAGCACGTGGTTTCGACCTCGCGCGAAGGGCTCTCCTCGGTGGTCGTGGAGTTCAACCTCGAGGTCAAGATCAACGAGGCCTCCTCCGAGGCTCGAGCCAAGATCAACGGCATCATCAATGAGCTGCCGGCCGGCATCCAGGATCCGGTGATCCAGAAGCTCGACTTCGCGGCAATGCCGATCGTCTCGCTGGCCGTGCGCTCCGACACGCTCTCGGCGCGCGACCTGACGACGTTGGTGGATCGCAAGGTCAAACGGCGGCTCGAGAACGTCCCTGGCGTCGGCAAGGTCAAGTTGGTCGGCGACTCGACCCGCGAGGTGTCGGTAGAGCTCGACCCAGCGCGGCTGCAGGCGCTCGGCATGGGCGTCGACGAAGTGATCTTCGGCCTCCGGACCGAGAACGTGAACACGCCGCTCGGACGGCTCAACCGCGGCGCGACCGAGACGCCGATGCGGGTGGCTGGCAAGCCCAAGGACGCCGACGAGTACCCGGACATGGTCTTTGCCCGGCGCGGCCCCCACCCGGTGACGCTCGGTGAGGTCGCGACGGTGGTCGACGGGATCGAGGAGCAGCGTTCGCTGGCCCTCGTCGACGGTGTGTCGGCAGTGGCCGTGGACATCATGAAGCAGTCCAAGGCCAACACCGTGGAGGTCGTGGACAACGTCAAGAAAGTGGTCGATGCCTTGCGAGCCGAGATGCCGGCTGGCACTGAGATTCGGATCGTTCGCGATAGCTCGACGATGATCCGTGAGTCGGTCGCCGACGTCAAGACGACGTTGGTCATCGGCGGTCTGCTCACGGTCTTCATCGTCTTCCTGTTTCTCAACTCGTGGCGGTCCACGGTGATCACCGGCCTGACGCTGCCGATCTCCGTAATCTCCTCGTTCATCGCCATGTATTTCCTGGGGATGACGGTCAACACGCTGACGCTGATGGCGCTTTCGCTCGCGATCGGCTTCCTCATCGACGACGCGATCGTGGTGCGGGAGAACATCGTCCGCCATCTCGAGCGCGGCCAGGATCACTTCACCGCCGCCAGGGAGGGCACGGCTGAGATCGGTCTCGCCGTGCTCGCCACCTCGATGTCGATCATCGCCGTGTTCGTGCCGGTGGCGTTCATGCAAGGCATCATCGGCCGGTTCTTCTACCAGTTCGGACTGACCGTGGCGTTCGCCGTGATGGTGTCGCTGTTCGTTTCGTTCACCCTCGACCCGATGTTGTCGTCGCGCTGGTACGACCCCGACATCGAGCGCACGGGAAAGCGCCACCTCGTCAACCGCATCCTCGACCGCTTCAACGGCTGGTTCGACCGCACCGCCGACCGCTACAAGTCGCTCATCGGCTGGGCGCTCGACCACCGTAAGACGGTGCTCGGCTTGGCGGTCGCCGCTTTCGCCGGTGGCCTCGGGATCATGGGCATGCTGCAGTCCGAGTTCTTTCCGGTGTACGACCGCGGCGAGTTCGTGGTTCGCTTCAAGAGCGCGCCCACCGCCTCGATCGCCGAGACGTCCTCGCGCATGCAGGAGGTCCTCGAGGTCCTCGGAAGCTTCCCCGAGATCGCCCACACCTACGCCACGATCGGCGCCGGGGATGCGGATACGGTGCGTGACGCGATGGTCTACATCAAGCTCACCGAGAAGTCCGAGCGCAGGCGCACCCAGGAGCAGTTGGTGTCGGTGGTCCGAACCCAGCTCGAGCAGATCCCGGGGTTGATCCTGTCCGTGCAGGACGACCCCCACGCCTGGGAGAAGCCGTTCCAGATGAACATCCGCGGCGAGGACATCGCGCTTTTGAAGCAGTACGCCGCGGCCGTGAAGCGAGAGCTCTACTCGCTCCCGGGCATCACCGACGTGGAGGCCACGCTCGAGCTCGATCTGCCCGAGTACCGGATCCTCGTCGATCGCCAGCGCGCGGCCGCGGCGGGGCTCGGGACGGCGGCGATCGCCAACACGGTGGGTGCCCTGGTGGGCGGTCAGGTGGTCTCGACCTACGAAGACGAGACCGGAGAGGCGGTCAACGTCAGGGTCCGTCTCCCGCTCGACCTGCGCCAGGACATCACCCAGGTCGGCAACCTGCGTCTGTCGGTGCCGAGCGGGGGTGCGGTCTCGCTCGTCCCGCTGGCGGACCTGGTGCGGTTCGAGCGCTCCACCTCGCCGTCCGAGATCAACCGCCGCGACCTCGCTCGGCAGGTGGTGGTGAGCGCCAACCTCGACCACCTGCCGCTCGGCACCGCCGGTGACAAAGCCATGGCCGCAGTCGCCAAGATACAGCTCGCCCCAGGCTACTCGATCGCGCTCGCTGGCGATACCGAGATCATGGTGGAGTCGTTCACCAACCTGGCCGAGGCGCTGCTACTCGCCATCATCTTCGTCTACCTCATCCTGGCGGCGCAGTTCGAGTCGTTCATCGACCCGCTCTCGATCATGCTCTCGTTGCCGCTGTCGATCGTCGGCATGGCCGGGATGCTGGTGCTCACCGGTGACACCCGGAACATCATGTCGCAGATCGGCCTCATCCTGCTCATGGGCCTGGTAACCAAAAACGCCATCTTGCTCGTCGATTTCACCAAGGTCCTGCGAGGCCGTGGCCTCGAGCGCCGGGAGGCGATCATCACCGCCGGCCGTACCCGCCTGCGCCCGATCATGATGACCACCGGCGCGATGATCTTCGGCATGCTGCCGCTGGCGCTCGCCATCGGCCAGGGTGCCGAGATGCGGGCGCCGATGGCGCGCGCCGTGGTCGGCGGGCTCATCACCTCGACGCTCCTGACCCTGATCATCGTGCCGGTGGTCTACACGCTGCTCGACGACTTCGCACAGTGGCTGCACCGCCGGATGGCCGGCGCGCGGTTCGAGGCCCATGAGGCGACGAAAAGCGCCGCCGCCGTGCTGTTGGTAGCGTCGCTCGTCGGGGCGTTCGCCGGCCCGGTGTCGGCGCAGCCGCCGGCGCCGCTGAAGGTCATGACGCTCGAGCAAGCGCTGGGCACGGCGCTGGAAAAGAACAAGGACGTGCAGAAGGCGGTTGAGTTCCAGAACTGGTTACGGGCCAAGTACGTGGAGGCTCGGGCGGCAGCGTTCCCGCACCTTACCCTCAGCGGCGGGATGCTGCGCCAGTACGACGACACCCAACGGGACTTCCTCAAAGACGTGCCGGAGGAGTTCAAGGGGATCTTCTCGTTCAAGCAGGACGTCACGACGTGGCAACTGGGGGTGAACCAGGCTTTGTTCACCTGGGGACAGGTCGGAGCCGCGATCCGTGGCGCCAAGGTCGGGCTGGCGATGGGCGAGGACGGGCTGCGGCGGTACCGCCAGGCGGTGCGCCGGGACGTCACCGCGGCCTACGTCGATGTGCTGCTGGCGAAGGAGATGGAGGTCATCGCGTTGCGCAACGTCGAGCTGAAGCGGCGGCACCTCGACGAAGCGAGGCGAAAGCACGAAGCCGGGATCGCCACCGACTACGATGTTCTGGCGGCCGAGGTTGCCCTCTCCAACGCCAAGCCTGGCGCCATCTCGGCGGCCAACGCGGTTCGCACCGCCCGCCAGAACCTCGGTTTCCTGCTCGGGGAGGAGGCGGTCGAGATCGATGCCACGGGCGCGATCCCGGCTCCGGCTGACGAGGTGCCGACGTACGATGCAGTGCTCGCGTCAGCGCTCGTGCACCGGCCGGAGCTCGTCGAGCTGGGACACCGTCGCGATGCCCAGAAAGAGCTCGTGAAGATCTACGGCGCCGCCGATCGTCCGCGCCTGGATCTGCAGGCGAGCTATGGCGGGCGCGACCTCGATACCGGCAAGGCGACGACCGGCGGCAAGAACTGGAGCGCCGGGGTGTTCCTCACGTTTCGGGTGTTCGACGGCCTCGAGACCCGAGGGCAGGTGGCGGCGGCCCGCTCGGAGCTGGCGACGTACGAGCTCGAGCACGAGAAGCTGCGGCAGGCGATCGCCGTCGAGGCCCGTCTGGCGATCAACGCTGCAGCCGAGGCAGCCCAGATCGTCGAGGCGCTCTCGGGCACCGTGCAGGAGGCCGAGAAGCTGTTGTTCATGGCCGAGAAGGGGTACGAGCTCGGGGTCAAGACCCACCTCGACGTCGAGGACGCGCAGCTCAACCTCATGTCGGCGCGCGGGAACCTCGCCAGGGCGCGGCGTGACCTTGCGGTGGCCCGCGTCCACGTCGACTGGGTGGCCGGCACCCTCGGCGAGAACGCAGCCTGACTCGGGTGACCCCGGTAATCGGTCGCACCGGCGGGCTGGCGCCGGCCCCGTGGGCTTTGACAGGTGCCGCACACCCGTGATACCAGGAGCAGCGGGCCGGTGCGCCCGCGGTTCGGGGGGAGCATGCGGGTTTGGAGGACGATGCCACGGGTGGTGCGGCTGGCGCTGCCGCTGGTGGCGCTGCATGTCGCGACGATGAGCGCTTTCCGTCTGGCGTTCTTCATCGTCTTCCGCAACCCCCAGGAAGCGCTTTCCGGCGCCGAGCTGGCCCATGCCTTCTACGTCGGCGCCAAGCTCGACCTGCGGCTGGCAGTCCTGGTTGCGCTGCCGCTGTTGGTGCTCGGTGGGTTCTCGTGGCTCGATCCCTGGCGCCACCGCTGGGCCGCGATCGCCTGGCAGGCGCACTACGGGTTCTGGACCACGGTGCTCGTGCTCACCCACTTCATCGATCTCGGGCACTACGGGTATCTCGAGACTCGGCTCAACGCAGCGGCGCTGCAGTATATCGAGGATCCCAAGGTGTCGGGTCGGATGATGTGGGAAAGCTACCCGGTCGGCTGAGGCCTGCTCGGGCTGGTGCTGGTGGCGTTGGGGACCTGGTTCGGGGTGCGGGCACTGCTGCGCCGGCCGGCGCAGCAGTGCCCGCACCCCGAACCAGGTCCCCAACGCCACCAGCACCAGCCCGAGCAGGCCTCAGCCGACCGGGTAGCTTTCCCACATCATCCGACCCGACACCTTGGGATCCTCGATATACTGCAGCGCCGCTGCGTTGAGCCGAGTCTCGAGATACCCGTAGTGCCCGAGATCGATGAAGTGGGTGAGCACGAGCACCGTGGTCCAGAACCCGTAGTGCGCCTGCCAGGCGATCGCGGCCCAGCGGTGGCGCCAGGGATCGAGCCACGAGAACCCACCGAGCACCAACAGCGGCAGCGCAACCAGGACTGCCAGCCGCAGGTCGAGCTTGGCGCCGACGTAGAAGGCATGGGCCAGCTCGGCGCCGGAAAGCGCTTCCTGGGGGTTGCGGAAGACGATGAAGAACGCCAGACGGAAAGCGCTCATCGTCGCGACATGCAGCGCCACCAGCGGCAGCGCCAGCCGCACCACCCGTGGCATCGTCCTCCAAACCCGCATGCTCCCCCCGAACCGCGGGCGCACCGGCCCGCTGCTCCTGGTATCACGGGTGTGCGGCACCTGTCAAAGCCCACGGGGCCGGCGCCAGCCCGCCGGTGCGACCGATTACCGGGGTCACCCGAGTCAGGCTGCGTTCTCGCCGAGGGTGCCGGCCACCCAGTCGACGTGGACGCGGGCCACCGCAAGGTCACGCCGCGCCCTGGCGAGGTTCCCGCGCGCCGACATGAGGTTGAGCTGCGCGTCCTCGACGTCGAGGTGGGTCTTGACCCCGAGCTCGTACCCCTTCTCGGCCATGAACAACAGCTTCTCGGCCTCCTGCACGGTGCCCGAGAGCGCCTCGACGATCTGGGCTGCCTCGGCTGCAGCGTTGATCGCCAGACGGGCCTCGACGGCGATCGCCTGCCGCAGCTTCTCGTGCTCGAGCTCGTACGTCGCCAGCTCCGAGCGGGCCGCCGCCACCTGCCCTCGGGTCTCGAGGCCGTCGAACACCCGAAACGTGAGGAACACCCCGGCGCTCCAGTTCTTGCCGCCGGTCGTCGCCTTGCCGGTATCGAGGTCGCGCCCGCCATAGCTCGCCTGCAGATCCAGGCGCGGACGATCGGCGGCGCCGTAGATCTTCACGAGCTCTTTCTGGGCATCGCGACGGTGTCCCAGCTCGACGAGCTCCGGCCGGTGCACGAGCGCTGACGCGAGCACTGCATCGTACGTCGGCACCTCGTCAGCCGGAGCCGGGATCGCGCCCGTGGCATCGATCTCGACCGCCTCCTCCCCGAGCAGGAAACCGAGGTTCTGGCGGGCGGTGCGAACCGCGTTGGCCGCCGAGATGGCGCCAGGCTTGGCGTTGGAGAGGGCAACCTCGGCCGCCAGAACATCGTAGTCGGTGGCGATCCCGGCTTCGTGCTTTCGCCTCGCTTCGTCGAGGTGCCGCCGCTTCAGCTCGACGTTGCGCAACGCGATGACCTCCATCTCCTTCGCCAGCAGCACATCGACGTAGGCCGCGGTGACGTCCCGGCGCACCGCCTGGCGGTACCGCCGCAGCCCGTCCTCGCCCATCGCCAGCCCGACCTTGGCGCCACGGATCGCGGCTCCGACCTGTCCCCAGGTGAACAAAGCCTGGTTCACCCCCAGTTGCCACGTCGTGACGTCCTGCTTGAACGAGAAGATCCCCTTGAACTCCTCCGGCACGTCTTTGAGGAAGTCCCGTTGGGTGTCGTCGTACTGGCGCAGCATCCCGCCGCTGAGGGTAAGGTGCGGGAACGCTGCCGCCCGAGCCTCCACGTACTTGGCCCGTAACCAGTTCTGGAACTCAACCGCCTTCTGCACGTCCTTGTTCTTTTCCAGCGCCGTGCCCAGCGCTTGCTCGAGCGTCATGACCTTCAGCGGCGCCGGCGGCTGCGCCGACACCGGGCCGGCGAACGCCCCGACGAGCGACGCTACCAACAGCACGGCGGCGGCGCTTTTCGTCGCCTCATGGGCCTCGAACCGCGCGCCGGCCATCCGGCGGTGCAGCCACTGTGCGAAGTCGTCGAGCAGCGTGTAGACCACCGGCACGATGATCAGGGTCAGGAGCGTCGAGGTGATGAGCCCGCCGACCACGGCGCGCGCCATCGGCGCCCGCATCTCGGCACCCTGGCCGATGGCGAGCGCCAGCGGCAGCATGCCGAAGATCATCGCGCCGGTGGTCATCATGATCGGGCGCAGGCGGGTACGGCCGGCGGTGATGATCGCCTCCCGGCGCTCGAGGCCACGGCCTCGCAGGACCTTGGTGAAATCGACGAGCAAGATGGCGTTTTTGGTTACCAGGCCCATGAGCAGGATGAGGCCGATCTGCGACATGATGTTCCGGGTGTCACCGGTGAGCACCAGCATCCCGGCCATGCCGACGATCGACAGCGGCAACGAGAGCATGATCGAGAGCGGGTCGATGAACGACTCGAACTGCGCCGCCAGGATGAGGTAGACGAAGATGATGGCGAGTAGCAGCGCCTCGGCCAGGTTGGTGAACGACTCCACCATGATCTCGGTATCGCCAGCGAGCGCGATCGAGTAGCCTGGGGCGAGCTGTATCTTGGCGACTGCGGCCATGGCTTTGTCACCGGCGGTGCCGAGCGGCAGGTGGTCGAGGTTGGCGCTCACCACCACCTGCCGAGCGAGGTCGCGGCGGTTGATCTCGGACGGCGAGGTGGAGCGCTCGAACCGCACCAGGTCCGCCAGCGGGACGAGCGAGACCGCACCCCCGCTCGGCACCGACAGACGCAGGTTGCCGACCTGGGTGATGTCCTGGCGCAGGTCGAGCGGGAGACGGACCCTGACGTTGACCGCCTCTCCGGTCTCGTCTTCGTAGGTCGAGACCACCTGACCGCCCACCAGGGCACCCACCGTGTTGGCGATCGCCGCCGTCCCGAGCCCCGCCGCGGCCGCGCGCTGGCGATCGACGAGGATCCGGTACTCGGGCAGATCGAGCTCGAGCGTGGCCTCCACGTCGGTGATGCCCGGGAGCGAGTAGAGCTCTCGCTTCACGGCCGCGGCGTACTGCTTCAAAAGCGCGATGTCCTCGCCGCGGATGTTCATCTGGAACGGCTTCTCCCAGGCGTGGGGGTCGTCCTGCACGGACAGGATCAACCCCGGGATCTGCTCGAGCTGGGTTCGGACCACCGACACCAACTGCTCCTGGGTGCGCCTGCGCTCGGACTTCTCGGTGAGCTTGATGTAGACCATCGCGTCACGCACCGTATCCGCATCCCCGGCGCCGATCGTGGCGTAGGTGTGGGCGATCTCGGGGAAGCTTCCGAGGACCTCGAGGACCTCCTGCATGCGCGAGGACGTCTCGGCGATCGAGGCGGTGGGCGCGCTCTTGAAGCGAACCACGAACTCGCCGCGGTCGTACACCGGAAAGAACTCGGACTGCAGCATGCCCATGATCCCGAGGCCACCGGCGAAAGCGGCGACCGCCAAGCCGAGCACCGTCTTACGGTGGTCGAGCGCCCAGCCGATGAGCGACTTGTAGCGGTCGGCGGTGCGGTCGAACCAGCCGTTGAAGCGGTCGAGGATGCGGTTGACGAGGTGGCGCTTTCCCGTGCGCTCGATGTCGGGGTCGTACCAGCGCGACGACAACATCGGGTCGAGGGTGAACGAAACGAACAGCGACACCATCACGGCGAACGCCACGGTCAGTCCGAACTGGTAGAAGAACCGGCCGATGATGCCTTGCATGAACGCCACCGGCACGAACACGGCGATGATCGACATCGAGGTGGCGAGCACGGCGAGACCGATCTCAGCCGTGCCCTCCCTGGCGGCGGTGAAGTGATCCTGGCCGCGCTCGAGATGGCGGACGATGTTCTCCCGCACCACGATCGCGTCGTCGATGAGGAAGCCGATCGCGAGCGAAAGCGCCATCAGCGTCAGCGTGTTGACCGTCATCCCCAGGAAATACATGGCGATGAACGAGGAGATTACGGAGATCGGCAGCGTCAGGCCGGTGATCACCGTGGACCGCCACGAGTTGAGAAACAGGAAGACGATGAAGACCGTGAGCAGACCGCCGATGACCAACGTCGTCTTGACGTCGGCGACCGACTCACGGATCATCGTCGAGCTATCGCGAACGATCCGAATCTCAGTGCCAGCCGGCATCTCGGCTCGCAAGGCATCGACCACTTTCTTGACGTTGTCCACGACCTCCACGGTGTTGGCCTTGGACTGCTTCATGATGTCCACGGCCACTGCCGACACACCGTCGACGAGGGCCAGCGAACGCTGCTCCTCGATCCCGTCGACCACCGTCGCGACCTCACCGAGCGTCACCGGGTGGGGGCCGCGCCGGGCAAAGACCATGTCCGGGTACTCGTCGGCGTCCTTGGGCTTGCCAGCCACCCGCATCGGCGTCTCGGTCGCGCCGCGGTTGAGCCGTCCGAGCGGCGTGTTCACGTTCTCGGTCCGGAGGCCGAAGATCACTTCGTCGACGCCCATGCCGAGCGCCTGCAGCCGCGCTGGGTCGAGCTCTACCGACACCTCGCGGGTCGAGTCGCCGACCAACTTGACCTTGCCGACGCCAGGGACGTTCTCGAGCCGCCGTTTGACCTTGCGATCCACCAACGTCGTCAGGTCGCGCGCCGAGAGCGTGTCGGAGCGCACGGCCAGCGAGACGATCGGCATTGCCGCGAAGTCGAGCTTCTGGATCACCGGATCCTGGATGCCGGCCGGCAGCTCATTGATGATGCCGTTGATCTTGGCTCGAGCCTCGGAGGAGGCCTCGTTGATCTTGACCTCGAGGTTGAACTCCACGACCACCGAGGAGAGCCCTTCGCGCGAGGTCGAAACCACGTGCTTGACGCCGTGGATGGGGTTGACCGCCTCCTCGATACGCTTGCTGACCTCGCGCTCGACCGTCTCGGGCGAGGCGCCCGGGAACACCGTAATGATCGACAACACCGGGATCTCGACGTCGGGCATCATATCGATAGCCAGGCGGCGATAGGAGAACAGGCCCAGCGTCACCAGCGCCAGCATCATGACGGTAGCGAGCACCGGCCGCTTGATCGAGAGGTTGGACAGGAACATGCGTCACGCCCCTTCGGGAGTCACGATCATGATCGGGTCACCGGGCCGGACGTTGAAGCCTCCGCGAGTGACCACCTGCTCCCCGGCGGATACCCCCGACACGATCTCGAGGGAGTCATTGATGCCGACCCCGAGCCTGACCGAGCGCCGCTCGACCGAGGTCCCGGCCGTCACGTACAGCTCGCCGGTGCCGCGGGCGATGTCCTGGGTGATGAGCGCCAGGCGGGGCACGGTGAGCACCCCCTGCCTCGTCCCGAGGACGATCCGACCCTTCACGAACTGACCGCCACGCAGCTCACTGTCCTCGTTGCGCACCTCGGCCGTGACCGAAACGGTGCGGCTGCCGGGGTCGATGGCGGGGTTGATGAACCGCACCTGCCCCTCGAAGCTCCGGCCGGGCTGGGCGTCGACGGTGAAGCGAAGCGGCTGGCCGACCTTCACCTCGCCGGAACGGGTGGAGGGCACCGTCACCGTGAGGTCGAGGACCCGGTTGTCGACGAGCTTGAACATCGGCCCGCCGCCCATGCTCTCGACCCGGTCGCCGGCGCTCACCCCGCGGTAGGCCACGACGCCGTCCATGGGGGACACGATGGTGGTCTTCGAGAGGTAGGTCTCGGCGGCGCGCACCTGGGCTCTGGCGGCCTCGGTGGCAGCCGTCGCCGCCTCGCGGGCCGTGCGCGCGTCGTCGAGGTTCTGTGCCGTTGCCAGGCCGTAGGCCTTCAGCTTCTCGACCCGCTCCAGCTCCCGCACCGCCGCCTGCTCGCCGGCGACCGCCTGCGCGAGGTGGGCCTTGGCGGTGGCGAACGCAGCGTCCGCCTCACGGCTGTCGAGCCTGGCGAGCAGCTGCCCCTTGTGCACCGTGACCCACTCGGTAACGGCCACCTCAACCACCGTGGCGGTCACCTCGGATTTGACCTCCACCGAGAACTTGGGTGCCAACGAACCCACCACCTCGATCGCTTGCTCGAGGTCGGTCGCCGCCACCGTCGCCACCTCGACCGCCACCGCAGGCCGCACCCTCTCGTTGCCCTCCGTCTTGGCCGAGCAACCCCACAACCCTGCCGTCGCCGCCACCACCACACCTACCAGCATCACCGCTTTGACCTTCATGCTCGTCTCCCCTACACCACCGCTGTCGCAGGCCGCGGTGCGAGCCCCTCGAACACCGTATCGATGACGTGTCTGACCGTCTCGGCACTGAGCTGGATCTCCGGGTGTGCCAGCTCCACCTCCATGCACACGTTGGCGGCGCCGAGCAGGGCTAGTGTGAAGACATCCGTATCTCCCTCACGCATCTCTCCCCGCTCGATACACTCACCCACCAGGGCGCGGATCGCGTTCCACAGTGCGGTGTGAAAGCGCTCGAAGTCGAACGGCGGCGCACCCTGGGGCGGGCCGTAGAACACCGCGTAGATCAGCCGCACGACACCCCGGTTCTCGCGCATCCGCTCGTGGACCGTGCACAAAAGCTCGCTGAGGCGCTCCCGCACCCCACCGGTCGCCTGGCGGCACACCTCGAGACAACGCGCGAACTCACGATGCGCTTCCTCCAGGATCGCCAGGTAGATCCCTTCCTTGCTCTGGAAGTAGTAGTACAGCGCCGGCTTCGTAACCCCGGCCGCCTCGACGATCTCGCGCACCGAGGTTGCCGCGTAGCCTTTCTGGTTGAAGATGCTGATCGCCGCGTTGAGGAGGCGTCGGCGCACCGACTCGTCCGTCGCCGCCCTGTCGTCCCCGACCACCATGTTGCCCCCTAGGTGCACGAGCGCCGGCGCCAAGGCCGGCTTCTACGTACCGGTAGGTATATAACCCTCCACACCCATCCTTGCAAGGGCTACCTACCGGTCGGTAACCGGGAGCGTGTACGCACCGGATGGTCGCCGGGTTTCATCCCCACGGCCGCTGCTGGATGAGCAGCGGCTAGGAACGCGACTTCAAAAGATCGCGGATCTCCTCGAGGAGCACTTCCTGGCGTGGTGGTGCGGGCGGCGCCGCGGGAGCCTCCTCCTGCTTCCGGCGCAGCTTGTTCATCCCCTTGATCATCAAGAAGATAACGAAAGCGATGATAATGAAGTCGACGATCTGTTGGATGAACATACCGTACTTGAGCAGCACCGCCGGCGCCTCACCCTCGGCCGCCTTGAGGGTGACGGCGAGGTTGGTGAAATTCATGCCGCCGATGAGCAGGCCGATCGGCGGCATGAGCACGTCGTTGACGAGCGACGCCACGATCTTGCCGAAAGCGCCGCCGATGATGATGCCGACGGCCATGTCCATGACGTTGCCCCGCATCGCGAACTCTCGGAACTCCTTGAGCATGCCGATTCTCCCTTCGTCGTCCGTGCGTTTCTGGTCTCCAACAGCACGATCGCATCGTACCAAGCTCGGTCAAGACGAGCACGCGCACCGCCGGACACCATCTGACGGTTCGCTATACTTCGCCGCGGTGAGCGACGTTTGGATCACAGGCATCGGGCTGGTGACCGCCCTCGGCCCGGATCGCGAGACCACCTGGCGGCATCTGGTGGCTGGCCTGAGCGGCATCCGCCCGCTGACGCTCTTCGACCCCGCGGGCTTCCGCACCGGCATCGCAGCTCAAGTCGACGATACGGCGCTGCCACCGGTGGACACGCCTCGCCATGCCAGTCGAGCCACCCGCTTCAGCCTGGTCGCGGCCGTCGAGGCGCTGAGCGACGCGGGTTTGCCGACCGACGCACAGCCGCGGCCCTGGGCCCTCGTCATGGGCGGTGGCGCTGCCGGCCTGTTCGAGACCGAGGGGTTCATCGCCCGCCGCCTGCGTCGCGGCCAGCAGGCGCGCGGGCTCACGGAGTTTCTCGAGCTCTTGCAGGACTCCCCGACCGACCGCCTCGCTTCCCGCTTCGGCCTCGGCGGCTCTCGCCTCACCGTCACCACCGCCTGCTCCTCCTCGACCCTGGCAGTGGGCATGGCGGCGGAGATGATCGTCGATGGCCTCGCACCGGTGGCGCTGGCCGGTGGCACCGATGCGATCTGCCGTCTCACCCACGCCGGGTTCAACTCGCTGCGCGCCGCCGACCTCAGGCCCTGCCGGCCGTTCGACCGCACGCGGCAGGGCCTCACGATCGGCGAGGGCGCGGCGGTTCTCGTGTTGGAGGACGCCGACCACGCGCGGACCCGCGGGGCAACGCCCTATGCCCGGGTGCTCGGCTACGGCACCACCAACGACGCGTTCCACATGACTCAACCCGAGCCCTCCGGAGAGGCGTGGGCACGCACCATCCAGGCGGCACTCGCGGACGCTGGGATCGGGCCCGACGAGGTCGACTACATCAACGCCCACGGCACCGCCACCGAGCAGAACGACGCGGCCGAGTGCGCGGCGTATCAGCGGGTTTTCGGCGCCCGTCTCGCCCGCCTTCCGGTGTCCTCGGTCAAGGGCGCTCTCGGCCACTGCCTGTGCGGCGCTGGCGGAATCGAGGCTGCGATCACCGCCCTCGCCATCTCCCGACAGATCGTGCCGCCCACGGCCGGCTTCCGCGACGCCGACCCAGCCTGCCCGGTCGACCCGGTCGCGGGCAGCGGTCGGCCCCACACCATACGCAACGCCCTCTCGTCGTCATTCGCCTTCGGCGGCAACTCGGGCGTCCTGGCCTTGGGAAGCTACTCGTGAGCCGCCACGACCTTTTCATTTGCTCCGTCGGAGTGGTGAGCCCCGCCGGCACCGGCGTCGAGCGCCTGGTCGCGGCGCTCGCGGATCCCGCGTGGGAGCCGACGGTCGGCCTCGATCGTCCGGATGGCCCGCCGCTGCCCGTCGCCGTCTGCCACGACTTCTCCCCCCGCAACGTGCTGTCCCCCATGGTGGCACGCCGGTTGGACCGACCGGCCAAGCTGCTCGCGGTGGCGGCCCGCGAGGCGCTCGCCGCGATCGGTGACCCGTTGCCGTGGGACCGCACGCAGGTGGGGATCACGTCTGGCACTTGGAACGCCGGCACCTCCGCCCTCGTCGACGTGCTCAGGGCGGTGTTCCTGACCTCTCCCGAGGAGGCCCCGCCAGCCCAGTTCCCGTCCACGGTCGCAAACGCCCCGGCGAGTCAGCTCGGCATCCTCGAGCGGCTCGGCGGACCCAACCTGACGTTCGCCGAAAAGCAAGCGAGCGGGCTGCGCGCCGTCATCGAAGGGGGGCGGCTGCTGACGCACGGGCGCGCTGCGGCCATCCTCGCCTGCGGCGTGGACGAGGCCGACTGGCTCAACGCCGAAGGCTACGCGCGCCTCGGCGTCCTGGCGGACGCGCCGGGACATACCGGTATGCGCATGGGAGAAGGCGCGGCCGTGCTGATTCTGGCGCCCGAGCCGATCGGTGTGCCGTTGGCCAGGCTCGCCGGTTGGGCCTCGTCGGGCACGGCCAGCGAGCCTTGGCTCTATCCCGACTGTCCAGATGCTCTGATAGACGCCAGCCGGCGGGCCCTCGAGAACGCCGAACGCGCGCCCACCGACGTCGACCTCGTGCTCTCCCTCGCCAACGGCATCCCCTATCTCGGTGGTCTGGAGCTGGCCGCGCTGGCAGAGGTTTTCGGCGACCACCGGCCGGCGGCGCTATCCACCAACGAGAGGCTCGGTGAGGCCGGGTTCGCCAGCATACTGCGCGTCGCTGTGGCGGCCTTGGTCGTCGCCGGCCGGGCTCGGCCCGCCTGGACGCCAGCCCCGCACCTCGCCGCCATGGGCTTTCCTCCGGTCGCTTCGCAGCCACGCACGGCGCTCGTCACCGCCGTGGCCGGTGGCGGGTCATCGCTCGCCGTCGTCCTCACCGCTGTCTAGGCTCTCGCGGAGCTGGGCCACGATGCGCCCGTGGTGCGTACCTGGCCAGTACAACCGCCGACAGTCGGCACAACGTGAGAACGAGGAGGCGTGGGTTGCCACGAACGGCGGCACCAACGTGGCAACCCGCTCGCGGTCGACCGGCTCGAGCACACCGTTGCACCGCGAGCAGCGGGTGAAAAAGCGCGCCGGGTCGGGTGCGAGCCGCAGTCGCGCCTGGACCTCACGCAGTTGCTCCCGCACCGTGAGAGCCTGGATGCACAGCACCCGCGGCCCCGCTTTCGCCGCCAGTCGGCGGTCCCGCGTCAGCAGCCAACGCTCCTCCCGCCGCGCCTGGGCTACCAGCTCGGCGTCGCTCGCGTTGGCCGAGAAGGTGGTATCGAGCCCGGCGAAGCGAAGCCAGCGGGCGAGCCCGCCGAGCATCGCGTCGCAGCACAAGCGAGGCGGTTCCATACGCTGATTTTACGTGTGCTAGCATGACTCAGGTGAGGCGTGCACGCGCTTGAAACGGAGGTGTCCATGAGCTCGACTTGGGACTCGCGTCAGGAGCTTGCCCGGCAGGATCCGGAGTTCGCCCGTCTGCTCCAGGAGCACCAGAACCGTGAGAGGCGGATCGCGGCGCTGCGCGCCAAGGGCTGGCTGACAACCGAGGAAGAGCTCGAAGAAAAGCGCCTCAAGAAGGAGAAGCTGCGGTACAAAGACCAGATGGAAGCGCGGTTGCGCAAACACTCGGCGCAGGTTTGATGCTGTCGCTTGCCCCCGAAGGGTACCCCTTCATTCTCGTGCCCGGAGCCGCTGGCGTGCTCGCTGTGGCGTTTGGGTCCTGGCCCGTCGCCATCGTGCTGTGGCTCGTGGCAGCGGGCTGCGTGGCGTTTTTCCGCGACCCGGCCCGCACCTCCGACGCGCCGGCGGAGGCGATCCTCGCCCCGGCCGACGGCAAGGTCCTCTCGGTGGGCGCCTCGCCACCCTCCGTCGCTGAGCTCGGGCTGCCGAGGCAGATCTCGATCTTCATGTCGCCCGCCGACGTCCACGTCAACCGGGCGCCGGTGGCCGGTCTCGTGCGCACGACCCGGTACTCGCGGGGCCGCCACTTCCCCGCGTTTCGGGACAAGTCGTCGGACGCCAACGAGCACTGCTTCGTGGTCCTCGACGGGGCGCGGGGACCGGTGGCGTTCAAGCAAATCGCCGGCACGCTCGCCCGTCGGGTCGTCTGCGATCTTGCAGCCGGTGAGCGGGTGGAGCGCGGGCAGCGGGTGGGAATCATCAAGTTCTCGTCGCGGGTCGACCTTTTCCTCCCTGCGAGTGTCCGGGTGTGCGTCGGGGCGGGAGACCGCACCCGCGCCGGGGTGACCATCGTGGCTTCGTACGAAGCGGCGGACGGGCGGTCCGAATGAGGATTTTCCGCCCCCGGCGAATGCGACCGGTCCGGCTCCCGGCCCGCGGTTCGTTGCGGCGCGGGATTTACCTGGTTCCGACGTTGTTCACCGTTGCCAACATGGGGTGCGGGTTCGCGGCGACCCTGGCCGCACTGCACGATCGCTTCTGGCTGGCCGGCTGGCTCATCGTCTTCGCCGCCGTCTGCGACGGCCTCGACGGGCGCATCGCCCGCCTCACCAACGCCACCTCGGAGTTCGGCAAGGAGTACGACTCGCTCGCCGACGTCGTGTCGTTCGGGATGGCCCCGGCGCTGCTCGCCTACCAGTGGTCGCTGCGCTCGCTGGGCCGCTGGGGATGGTTCGTCGCCTTCGTCTTCCTCGTTGCCGGCACGGTGCGTCTGGCCCGCTTCAACATCCGGGTACACATGACCGATCGCCGCTTCTTCATCGGCCTACCGATCCCGGCCGGGGCCGGCGCGATCACCGTGCTGTGCCTGGTCAACCCCGAGCCGGTCTTGACTCGACCCTGGTCGCTGGCCGTGTGGGGGTACGTGCTCGGCGTCTCGCTGCTCATGGTATCCACCATCCCCTACCGCTCCTTCAAGACCGTGAACCTGCGCCAGCGGTGGCCCGCGAGCGCCTTTTTCGCTGTCGCCCTCGCCATTGCACTGCCGGTCCTCCTCCAGGAGGTGGCGCTGGCAGTGCTGATCGGCGTCTACCTGCTGGCCGGTCCGACCGAGGCGCTGTGGCGATGGGCCAGCGGCCGCCCGATCAACCTGAAGCTCGAAGGCGAGGCCGCCGAGGTCGGCCTCGTGACCCCGGAAGCCACCAGCGATGCTGACCGTCCTTGATCCCGTGACCCGCCGCGGCCGAGAGCTGTGCGAGGCGCTCACCGAGGCGCTCCCGGATCAGGCCCACACCTACTTCCACACCTCGGGTACCGACGAGCACCTGCTGGCCGAGGTCGCCGGCCAGGCCAGGCTCGTGAGACCGCTCGACGACCTCGATGAGCTGGCGCGGTGCACTGCCCTCATCCTGACCGCGCCGCCAGCCCCGGCGATCGCGGCGCGCCTCGCCGCCTGGCTCGACAGCCAGCCGACCTTGCTCGTCGTCGACTACTCACTGCCTCCGGTGCTGCCGGCCGGCCAAGCGGCGGCGTTCGGCATGCTGCGTGAGCCGCGGCCGGGCGCTCGCCGACTGCAGGCCCTCGACCCGGCGCTCTCGGGCCCGTCGGTTGTGCTCGACGCTCTCACCCATCTCGGCCTGATCTCCACCCACCTGACGTTGCTGACTCCCGCCGCCGACGCCGGCGACGAGGCGGTCGAGGAGCTGGCCGGGCAGGCCGTGGCTCGGCTGTCCGGCGCCCGCCCGCCACGCGCGCAGCGGTTGCCGGGCGTCGTGGCGTTCGACGCCGGCCCGGTCTCGTCCGCCCGCCACGCGCACCTGTGCGCCCAGGCGCTCCAGCTTGGCCTGCCGACCGTGCCCAGCGTGACCGCAGTGGCGACATCGGCGTTCCACGGCCACCTCGCGGCGGTGACGGTGGGGCTCGACACCGAGCGGCGGCGATCGGAGCTCGAGGCGGCGCTCCGGCGACGACCGCAGCTGCAGATCGTGCGTCCAGGCAAGCTCGGCATGGTGTCAGCAGTCGTCGGCGACGAGCGCGTGAGGTGCGGCGAGATCGTCGGCGGGGAGAGGTCCTGGAGCCTACTCCTCGCTTTCGACGGCGGACAGCTCGTGGGCCCCGCCACCGTCGTCGACCTGCTCGCTCGCCTCACAGCGGCTTGAGCTCGATGGCGGTCTCTTCGACCAGGTCGCGGCCGTCGCCGAGACGAACCCCCCACCGAGCCTTCGGCTGCGTCGGCTTGGCAGTGAAGGTGACCGACCCACCACCCACCCTCACCCGGGGTGCGACGAAGGTCAGGTAGAACCGCAGCAGCGAGGCCTCACGCAGAACCGTCGGGCGCAACGCTCCACCGTCCAAGCGGCCGAACTCGAGGCCGTTGAAGTCACCCATCTGCACGTCGGCCACCTGACCGGGGATGACCTGCAGCTCGACCCAGTTGCCGGTGGAGGAGACGGCGCTCGCGTGGGGCGTCGGGTTGGTCAGAACCAGGTTGAGCTTGGTACCCGCCCAGCTCGACTCCACCGCCAGCGCGGGCGCCGGGCCGCCGCCTCGCAGGTAGTCGATCAACGCCTCCCGGGACAAGCCGACCGTCGGCTCCGCCCCGGGAAGCCCCACGGTGTCCCACCCCTCCAAACCGGCCCGCGCCGGCCGCAGCACGTACCCGAGATCACGGTGGTAGCGCACCGTGTCGTAGGCATCCACCTCCACTCGCTGGCCCGGGCTCACGAGCGTGCCACCCCAATCGAGGCTGCGCCGCAGCACGAAGACGTCGCCGTTCACCCCGGGCTGGAACGTCGAGACACCGGCGCGGGTCAGCATCCCCACCGAGGCGCCAGCCGGGCCCGGCGGCGGCGTGACCCGGGGCAGAACGACGATGGCGGCGCGGTAGGAGACGTTGCGGACATCGAGGGAGTCGAGTCCGACCCGGTCATCCTGCGTGGTCGACGAGGGAAGCGCGAGCGCCTCGGGGTTGCCGAAGCAGAACGTCACCAGCCGAACCCCCTCCCACCCCCCCTCCGGAACGTGCGCCAGCAACTCCCCGAGGGGAAGCGCCAGCTCGACCGGACGGTGTAACTTGCGGGCGACGTCGGCGGCAAAGCTGACCAACCCCTCGCCCCAGCGGCGAGAGACGAGGATGAGCGAGCCACCGGTCCCGATCTTGCCCTCGATCGCCGCGAGCTGCACCGCGAACCGGGCTGGGTCGCCGCTGCGGCGCAGCTCACCTTCGACCCACACCACGGCGTGGATGGTCGAGCCCGACAGCGCTCCCAGGTCGGACGGGACATCGGCCTCGAAATGGGAGATCCCGTCTCCGAGCGTCACCTTGCCTGCCGGCAGGCAGACACTGCGGACGTTGGCCTCGCGGAGCCTCGCAACCACGCCGGCATCGGGCACCCCGGCCAGCAGCCAGACGCGGTGGTCGACCTGGCGCTCGGCCGCGAGGCCCAACGAGGCTGCCAAAAGCGACGCCACGGCGGCACGCACGGTCAACCCGGCCACGCTCATCGCGGTCATGCTATCAGACCCCGGGAAACCACAGTCGAACCTCGAGCCCGCGCTCGCCGTTGCGCGCACCAGCGTGGCCTCCGGCACGGGCGAGGACGCGCGCCACCACTGCCAGCCCCAGACCACTCCCTTGTGACGTCGTCGAGAAATGCGGCTCGAACAGCCGGCCCAGCACCTCCTCCGGTACACCGCCACCGCTGTCGCGGACCGCCAGCACGACACCGCTGTCCTCGGGACGCACCTCCACCTCGACCACGCCCCCTCGCTCACCCAGCACCCGCACGCTGTTCTCGAGCAAGTGGCGGAGCGCCCGACCCACCCACTGCGGGTCAGCATGGACGTGGCTCGAGTCCCCATGAACGCTGACCGTGATCCCGCGGCTGGGAAGCACGCGATACTCCCGAACCACCAACCGGGCCACGTCGAGAAGGTCGAACGTCTTCGCCTCCCACTGCTCGAGCGCAGCCAGGTTCCCGAACGACTGGGCGACCTCGTGCAAGTGCTCGACGCGCTCCAGGATCTGGCTTGCCGCCACGGCCACGAGCGGTGCCACCCGGTCGGGACCCTTGGCCAGGGCGGCCTGAAGCTCCTCGGCCCACAGCCGGATGGGCGTGAGCGGGTTCTTCACCTCGTGGGCGGCGATGCGCGCCAGCTCGGCCAACGACGCGAGCCGCTCGGCCCGAGCCAGCTCGGAGAGATCCTCCAGCACGACCAGCAACCTCGCCGGCGCTCCCCCGAGCGGCAAGACCGTCACCTTCCAGCGGGCCTCCGGGCGGCCACGCGGCTGGACCACCTCCTCGATCTCCTCGCCATCCCGGGCTCGGGCTGCCAGCGTCTCGAGCGGAGCCGGCAAGAGGGCGTCGAGGCCGCGGATACCTGGGTCGTGGTCGATGAGACGTCGCGCTGCCGGGTTGGCGAGGTCCACCTCGCCGCGGTGGTTGACCACCAGCACCGCGGCCGACAGCGCTGCCAGCACCCGTTCGCGCAGGTCCCGTTCGCGCCGCAGCTCCTCCTCCCGGCGCTGCACACCGCTCGCCATCGTCGTGAACGCCCGCCCGAGCGCTCCGAGGTCCTCATCGCTGCCCGGTGCCAGGGCTGGCACCGGGAGCCCGTGCTCCAGGCGGCGCGCCGCACCCACGAGTCGCCGTAGCGGTCGCGCCAGCCGGCGCCCCAGGCGGTCGGCGATCGCGAGCGCCACCGCCAACGCCATCACCCCGGTAATGGCGAACCACTCCGTGGGTGTCGGGTGGACGGATAGCCCTCCGACCTGGAGTCCCAGCGCCGCCACCACCACCGGCTCACCCGCAACCTGCAGCGGTGCGTGCACCGAAGTCGTCTCGCCGCTGTCGACCACCGGCTCCCGCCAGCCACGTACCGCTCGCGTGAACGCCTCCTCCGGCGGGAGCCAGGGCACTCGCCCGAGGGCGACATGGTCCGGTCGGGTGCACGAAACGAGGGCACCCGAGCGGTAGACCGCCACCGTGCCGCCCGTCTCCCGCACCAGCCAGGCGAGGCCCTCCTCCCGTCCCACCGCCGCCAGTGACCGGCTCACAGCCCGCCCCAGCTCGAGCTGTGCTCTCTCGCGCTGCCGTGCCCACTGGGCTGGCAGCACCTGAGCGAGGAGCAGCACCGGTACCACCGTCGCCGCCGCCAGCAGCACGCGCAGCCTCCCGAGGAACGTGTGCCGCTCGACCCACCACCGCCGCCAGCGACGACGTCCGGCCCACGCCCCCACCGGCAAGGCGCCCCACAGCACCAAGGCGGCGAGCTTCAGCACCTGCCCCGCCAAGGGAAGCCGGATCCACGGCACCGCCACGACCCAGTCACCGACTGCCCGCAGGTAGGACGGCAGCAGGCGCTCCCCAACCCCCACCGGTCCCCAGCTCCGCCCGGCGGCGAGCGCCGCCCCCACACGACTGGGCGAGAGCGGCTGGAAGGTCGCACCACGAGCCAGAGGGGCTCCGCCCCGGTCGAACACCACCACTGGCTGCCCCAGCCCTGCCTCGGTCAGGGTCGAAAGAAGGTTGTGTGGTGACGGAGGGCTCGTCACCTGCACCCGCCAGCCGTTCGCGAGCGTGCGGCGAGCCAGCTCCCACGGCTCGTCCTCGCCGCGCCAAGCTGCGTCACCCCAGACCCCCACCACGGTGCCGCCCGGATCCACGAGCTCGACCGCGACCCCCGGCAGCTTCCTTCCCAGATGCACCCCGACCACCTCGCGCCCGAACGCCACGAGGCGCTCCCTGGCATCCAGCCGCGCCAGCCTGGAGAGACCCTCTTCGGGCAGCTTCGCCAGCAGGGCGTGGGCGGTGCTCGCGGCAACCTCCGTGGTGGCCAGGGCAGTATCGGTCTGGGTCACCAACCGGGCTCGCCGGTTGACCTCGTCGGCCGTGAGGAGGACCATCGCCGCGACCGCCGCCGCCGGCAGCAGGCGGTGACCCGCACCCCCGGGCCAGACCGCCAGCACCACTCCGACCGCCACCATCCACGGTTCGACCTGTACCGCGCCCACGACGAGCGGAAGCCAGGCCAGGGCACGCAGCAGCACGTGGTACCCGGGCCTCGGCCTGGCTGTCTTTCGGAGGGCCATCACCCAGGCCAACACGAGAGCTGATCTCAGGGCGCCGGGCCACAGGAGCGAATCGGTGCCAACCCCGACCTCGAGCTGGCGCAGTAGCCATGGTGTGACGCCGGCGAGCCCGCCGAGGACCACCCCGGCGAGGATAGTCGGGAGGCGCCGAGCCAACGGCCTACCCAAACCGAGCACGAGCGCCGCCAGCGCCACGACCAGCCACCAGCCACGCCCTACCCAACCCGCTGCCAGCGCGATCGGGAGCGACATGAGCCCCAGGGGCACACGCCACCCGGTTGGCATGTGCCAGGCGAGGACCACGAACGCCAGCGCGAGGGCGAGCGCCGGCTGGCTGCCGAGCACGGGCTGCCGTGCTCGGACCGACAGCCGCAGCAGCGGCGTGCCCGACACCGTGACCAGACCGTCCCCGCCAGCGTCGGCCACAACCTCACCGAGCCGCCCGGCACTCACCCCCAACAGCGTGCGCGTCCCGCTGGCAGGAAGGCGCACGCCGGCGAGCAGCCCACCGACCGAGCGGCCGCTCTCGAACACCGCCTCTCTCCACCACAGCCAGGTCTCGCCGACGCCCGCCTCCGCCACCACCGTTCGCTCGCCCAGTGCCCGAAGGCGGAGCGGCAGTCGCGGTCGGACGCCCGTCCAGGCCACGGGCAGCGACCGCTCGTTCACCACTACCAGGGCATCGGGTCGGACCGGCAGCCGGGAGGCACACGAGCGCGCCACAGCGAAAGCCGTCTCCGGCGTCGCCTCGCCGCCCGCGCCCGTGAGCACGGCCAGCACGTCGTCTTTCTGACCCAGCGCGCCGAGGGCGTCGCCGAGCTCCGTGACCCGAGCGGCCACCGCGGCGGCAACGCGCTGCGGGGTACGACGGGCCGGAAAACCCGCATCCACCACCAGCGCCACGACTGCCAGTGCGGCGATCGCCCACCGCTGCCACGCTCGAACCCCCCGCCCAACCCAGATCGCCAAACCAACGAGCGGCAGTCGCCAACCCAGGCTGAGGGTGGACAGCGAGGGCCATGGCCCTGCGATCGCCGCCGCCGCTGCCAGGGCAACCACGCGCCACCATCCCCACCCTGACGGAGGCGTCGGCTGACAGTGCGGCTGAGCTTTCACCGGTAGCTCCCTCCTCGCTGGCCACGGTGCAGACATGGCCGGCTCACGAACCGACCGGCACCCACGCCAGCCGTCTGGGCACCGCGACCTCGCCCGGCGGCACCGAGCCGGGCGCTCGGTGGAGTGGTCGTACCCACCCCACCTCGGCCGCGAAGCAGGGCAACTCGTCGTCCCCGAGCGCCGGGAACGACACGCGGCTGACACTCAAAGCGTTGCTGAATCGCTGGTTATGGGTGAGGTAATGGGCGGAACGAGGTCTGCACGTGAGCCTCGTCGAGCCGAGGCCCCCGCGCACCCCCAGCCAGGCGCCGGAACGCTGGCGTCGCGGCTCGACATCCGGTCGCGGCGCACTCTCGTCGTGCATCGTCAGATGCTAGCAAAACGCCCCGGAGGACCGGGGCGTCGAGGACGGCGCAGCGGGTTGCGAGATCAGTTGACCTGGTCGCACGCCACCAACCGCTCGCCGTCCCCCCCGAAGTAGCGGTCGATCCCGAGGTTCTCGGACCGTACGCGCTGCGGGCGGTGGCGCAGGTAGTTGTAGCGGATACCGTACGAAAGTAGCGAGCGCTCGAGCAGGCGCCGCCCGCGGTACAGCCGCGACATGACGGTGCCGACCGGAATCGCCAGGATGTCGGCCACCTCCTTGTAGGAGTAGCCCTCGATGTCGACCAGCAGCACCACGACCTTGTAGTTGTGCGGGAGCGCAACGAGCGCCTGACGCACCTCGGCGTCCCAGGAGGCGTCGAGAACCTCGTCCTCGGGGGTGCGGGCGAGGGCGCCCTCCACCTGGATGAGGGCCGACTCGAACGTCTCCTCGAACTCCGCGAAGTCGACCTGACCGGGGAGCTGCTTGCGCCGCCGGTACTCGTTGATGAACGTGTTCTTGAGGATCTTGAACAACCAGGCCTTGAGGTTGGTGCCCGGCTGGAACGAGGAGTAATGGCGGTACGCCTTGAAGTACGTCTCCTGCACCAGATCCTCGGCGTCTTCGGGCTTGCGGGCGAGTCGTAGCGCTGTCTTGTAGAGCTGATCACGGTATGGAAGCTGACCGCTATCGAAGTTCCAGTTCTTCGGTGAGCTCATGCTGCCCTCCCCTGCGACCGCTTCAATTTAAGAGATCGTGAGACTAAATGTCAAGGTACCTTTGAGATGATTTTCACACAATACTTTCAATGTTATGGGAATAAAGGAAATCTCGACAAAATCTGCCGGCCTCTCGCTTCGCTGGCCGGGCGTGCCGAGCCTGAATCAGCGGCAGGAGGACGCGGAAACCAGCGGTCGAACAACGAGCAGGGGAGCACGAGGCGGAGCCACCCCGACCGAGAGGAGACCTCGGAGCCCAGCGCCACGAGACGTTGGTCAGTGGATCGACGGACCGCCCTTACCACCCTCGAGCACCCGCCAACCCCGGCGACGCTCCAATCGGCGCAGCCGTGCGTGGGTGATCCGGCGCTCCACCTTCAGGCGCCACCGCCGCCGCCAGTCTGGTCGCAACCATATCCAGGTGGCGCCGACGGCAGCGACCACGCCGACCAACCCCGGTAAGTCGCGGGAGGCGAGGTAGGCTACGAACGCCAGGGCAACGCCAGCCAGAGGGAAATACCTCGCCCGTACCGGCAGCACGAAGAAGAGGTACACCACCGAGTCTCCGGCGAGCGCTCCGAAAGCAGCGAACATCACGGCCATGAGCAGCCGCTGGCCCTGCATGAGCTGAAACGGCACGCCACCGCCGTGCGCCAGCGTCGGCCAGGCCAGAGCCACGAGACACGCCGCGGCGGCGGCGAGAGCCCCAACCCCGACGCAGATCGACCAGAACCGGCGCGCGCCCAGGCGTGCCCGCACCTCGCGGGCGAAGAAGAACAGGATCACGAGTTCGAGCAAAAACCACAGGTCGGGAATGCCAAAACCCGCGAACGGGTAGCTCACGAGGCGCCAGAGCTGCCACCTGATCCACACCGCTGGAGTCAGGCGCAACGCCGCTGGGAGCGCTGCCGTGACGGCGAAGAACTGCAGCGTGAAGGTCACGAACAGCACCGCCAGCATAGCCACCAAATCGGCCGGCGGGCGCCGTCGTCCGTCGACCAACGGCCAGGTCGGCCCCGACCCACGACGCGGATACATCTCGCCTCCCACCCTCATCATCGGCCAGAGGTAGGTGGGCGGCAAGCCGGTCGAGTTCGACGATGATCGGAGAACGGTGCCGGGCGCGGCCCGATCACCGGACAGGAGGTGGTAGGCTGGCGACGATGCGCAGCCTCCGACCCTCCAGGCTGTCAACCTCCGGGACCTCGCGGTTCGATTGGCGCAAGGCCGGAATGCTCGCCGCCATCGTGGTGCCGGTGATCCTCCTGTGGAGCACGCCGATCGTCTGGCCGCTCAAGATCCTCGTCGTCTTTTTCCACGAACTCTCGCATGGCCTTGCCGCCATCCTGACCGGTGGCAGCCTGGAGCGGATCGAGGTCGTCGCCCAGCAAGGTGGCGTCTGTTGGACGACCGGAGGCAGCCGCTTCATCGTCCTCAGCGCCGGTTACCTCGGAAGCCTCCTGTGGGGCTCGGGGGTGCTGCTGGCAGCCAGCTCCACCACACGAGACCACCGCGTCGCCGTCGGTCTGGGGGCGGTCATTCTCGGCGCCACCCTCGCATGGGTCCGGCCCGTGCTGTCGTTCGGCTTCGGTTTTCATGTCGCCGCCGGCCTCGGGCTCATCGCCTGCGGCTGGTTTTTGGCCGACGCCGTGTGCGATCTGGTGCTGAAGGTCTTCGGGGTGACGAGCTGCCTGTACGTCATTCCCGACATCTGGTCGGACACCATCGCCCGCTCCCACCTGCGCTCCGACGCGCGCATGCTGGCCGAGGCGACGCATATCCCGACCGTGATCTGGGGCGGGCTGTGGATCGTCGCCGCGCTCGTGGTGTGCGGTGGGCTGGTCTGGCGTACCTGCCGGCGCTCCGAGGCGGAGAGCCTGCCAGCGCCACTCCTCGGTGGGCGGCCGTGACCACGATCCGGCTCGTGTGCGCCGCCGTGCTCCTGCTCGCCGTCGAGCTCGCGGCCGCCACGCCCGAGGTCGTGCCGGGCTCGGTCGTGCGCTGGGGAGCGCCAGGCGTGACCGCCTGCTCGCTCGGCGACCGCACGTGGGCGCCTGTCGGCGACACCTGCTACTTCCCGGTGGACCTCCTAGCCACCGGCCACCTGACGTTCGAGCGCATCCGCAACGCCAAAACCGAGCGTCTCACGGTGACGGTGGGCCGTTATCCGTACCCCGAGCAGCGCCTCACCGTGCCCGAGAAGATGGTCCACCTCTCGAGGGAGGACTCGGCACGGGTGGAGCGCGAGAACGCCCGCATCGCGCGACTGTGGCCCCGTGAGTCCGTGCCGCGCTTTGCGCTCCCCCTCGCGCCGCCGCTGTCTTCGGGTTTCATCGGCGCGCGTTTCGGCCACCGCCGCGTCTTCAACGGCCAGCCCCGCAGCCCCCACAACGGCCTCGACTTCAAGGCCCCGGCTGGGACGGCGGTCAGGGCGCCCGCGGACGGCGTCGTGGTCCTGGCCGAGAACCACTTCTTCGCCGGCAACTCCGTGTTCGTCGACCACGGCGGAGGGCTCATCTCGATGAGCTTCCACCTCGCTGACCTGCCGGTACACGTGGGGCAAGAAGTGCGCCGTGGCGAGGTTCTCGGTCACGTCGGCAGCACCGGCCGCGCCACCGGTCCGCACCTGCACTTCGGCGTGCGGTGGCACGGTGCCCGCATCGACCCCAACCTCCTGTTCGAGGCCCCCGAGCGGCTGCCGTCGCTGGAGCCCTGATGCCTCTGCCTCGTTGCGCCGGTTTGGCGCTGGTCCTCGCGCTCGGCGTCGCCGCAACACCCTCTCCCACCCTCGAGGTGGAAGCGCCTCCCGGCCTTCAGGCGGCGGCAGCCCGGGTCCGTGCGGCCGCCCCCGACCTCACCCCGGTGCTCGGCCTGCTGGGCGAGCCATCGCCGCCGGCGCGGGTGCGCGTCGTGCTGGCCGAGGAGAGCTCGGAGCTGGCGTCGCACGTGCCGTCGTGGGTAGCTGCTTACGCCTTGCCCTCGCTCGACACCATCGTCGTCTTCCCTGCCCGTACCCCGACCTACCCCGACCGCAACCTCCCCACCTTGCTGACCCACGAGCTCGCACACCTGCTGGTCCACCGCGCCTCGGGCGGGGCCCGGTTGCCGCGCTGGTTCGAGGAGGGGGTGGCAACGGTCGCGGCGCGCGAGTGGGGGCTCGAGGACGGGGCGCGCTTCGCCGCCGCGGTCATCGGCCCGGGACCGACGAGCCTCGCCGAGGTCGAACGCGCCTTCACCCTCGACCCCGGTCAGGTTGCTCGGTCGTATGCCCTGTCGGCCGCCCTCGTGCGCTACCTACTGCGTCTCGGTGGAGCGGACGCGGTCGCCGTCCTGCTCGCTCAGGTGCGGCGCGGGGAAACCTTCGAAACCGCCTTCCTGCACACTGCCGGGCGACCCCTCGACCGCTTCGAGGCCGACTTCTTCGGCGACGAGGTCTTCTGGCGCACCTGGGTACCGTTCCTCTCCAGCACTGCGGCGTTATGGATGCTGATTACCTTCCTCGCGCTCGTCGCGATCTGGCGCCGGCGACAGCGTGATGCCATAATCCGCGCCCGCTGGGCGGAGGAGGAGGTCGCGCCCGCGCCCATACCTCCCGAGAACGACCCTCGGCAATGGAACTAAGTACACTTGGTCCGACGTTGGTACGGGAGGGGCCACAATGCGTACGTTCGTCGTCACCGTGATGCTGATATCACTTGCCGCCATCGCCGCGGCCGAGAATCTGGAGTCCGTTCTCGAGCGCACCTACAAGGGTGCCTGGGTGCTGACCCGGACCGAGGTGTGGTCCGACTGCACCGGCTTTTTCACCAACAACGACATCACCGGTACCCGGGTGTCGAGCCGCGGCAATCGCCGCTTCGAGCCCGGTGAGCTGGCTCGCATCGACAAGCTCAGCCTCAAATCGGAGCGCATCGAGCTGTACGCGGTGGTCGACGAACGCGTGCTGGTACCTCGCCGGGAGGGCCCTTTCACCCTCCTCGATGAGCGAGCCTGCAAGGCAGAGCTGCGGATCGCGCTCCCGCGCGAGGTGGTGCGGGCCGGTGACCCGGGGCCGATCCACGGCTTCATCGAGGACGTGCTGACGACCTTCGACAGCCGTGAGGCGGCCCGCCACGCCTCGCTCTGGAACCAGCGCGTGCGCGACCCCTACCCGCCCGACTACGAGCAGACGCTCGCCCGCTACGAGGTGTGGAAGGTCGAGCAGGCCAACGCCCGCGTGGCCGAGATTCAGGCCGCTGCGCTCGAGGAAGCGAGCCGCATCGCCCAACGTATCGAGGACAACCCCGACTACCTGCAGGGGTTCGCTGCAGGCACCCAGGCGATGCGGAACTGGTACCCGCCGAGCTGCTCCTCCCTCGCCTCCGCGTCTTTTCCTGCCGCTGAGCACCGCGCTCCTTCGCCCCCGCGCGGCACCAACGATACCCGGGCGTTTCAGCGTGGGTTCAAGGACGGCCAGGCGCTCGTCTTCCACCTCGAGCTGACGCGGCGAACCCGAGGCTGCTTCCAACCACTCCCTCACCTCTCGTGAACCCGACCGCTCCTTTCAGCGTTTGAACGGGAGACGGAGGCGGTTGTGCGAGTTCTTCGAATCCTGGCTCTGTGCCTCATCGTGGCCGTCCCGGTGGCGGCCGAAGAACGTATCCTCGACCTCTCTCGCTCGGTGGAGGGAGTCACCTCGGTGGTGGTCGCAGCCGGAGTCGGCGACGTCGAGATCACCGGTGGCGCCGACAACGACATGCTCACCGCGCGGGTCGAGCTGAGCCCCAAGAGGGGGTTCTGGGGCTCGCGCAGCCGCCGGGCGGTCGAGCGCGCCGAGCTGCAGGTCACCGCCAAGGGTGACACGCTCACCCTGCGCATCTCACCGCGTGACGGTAACCACAGCTTCGGCGAGAAGTGGACCCTGCACCTACCGGCGCGCCTGAGGGTGAGCGTTGACCTCGGTGTCGGCGACGTCACCGTGCTCGACACCAGCGGTGACATCAAGGTCGGTCTCGGCGTCGGTGACGTGCGCATCGAAGGCGAGCACAGCGATTTCGGTTCCATCCGCGCCAGCTCCGGCGTCGGTGACACTGTGCTGTCCACCCCCGATGGGCGCGAGCACGGCGACGGCTTCGTCGGCCACAGCCTGCACCAGCGCGGCCCCGGGACGTCGACCATCGAGGTCTCGATTGGCGTCGGCGATTCCATGATCCGCCTGCGCTGAGGGCTCAGAGGGGGAGGCCCAACGACACGGGAAGGCGGGGAGGGCAGCAGACGGGAGCGCCCGACCCCGCGCACACCGAGCGGCCCACCCATCCCCGGTCGGCCGGGTTGTCTTCGGGCACCTGCTTTCGGCCCTCAGCCTCCGACGTTCAGCCTTCGACCTTCGACCGGGAGGGAGGGAGGGTGCGGACGAGGCGACGGGCCGTCCAGTCGACGACCGTCACCGTGCCGGTGGGAGGGAACGCGTCGACACCGACCTCGCGGGCGAGCACGCGCACCACACCGCCGTGCGCGAAGATGAGGTGGCGCCCGGTCGGCAGCTCGTCGACGAAGCCCAGCACCCGCGATGCCAGCTCAGCGTGCGTCTCGCCGCCAGGGAAGCTGAACTCCACGAAACGGTACAGCCCGTCCTTGTGCTCCGCCGGTAAGGTCTCCCAGGGATGACCCTCGAGCTCTCCGAAACTCACCTCGCGAAGCCGCCGGTCGACCACCACCTCGCCCCAGGCGAGGCGCGCTGTCACCACCGCCCGTTGCAGGTCCGAGCTCGTCACCGTGTCGAAGTGCTCACCTTTCAGGTACGGTGCGAGCGCCCTCGCCTCCGCCTCGCCGCGCGCCGTGAGCGGGATGTCCGCCCACCCTGCCAGCAGCAGGTCCCGGCTGCGTACCGTTTCGCCGTGTCGCACGAGCCACAGCTCCTTGGTCTCCAAGCTGCCCTCCGGCGACGGAGTATACGCGCGCTGTGGTTGACAGCTCCGGTTGGGGGGCTAGAATCGAGCTTTCTGCGGCGCTTGTCCCGTCCTGCACAAGCGCCTGGAGGCAAGCCCGTGAAGCCCATCGCCGTACGCGCCCAGATCAAGGAGTCCGCCACCTTGGCCATGAACGCCCGCGCCAAAAGGATCGCCGCGTCCGGCGAGGGCGCCCGGGTCATCTCGCTCTCCGTCGGCGAGCCCGACTACCCGCCGCCGCCACAAGTCGCCGAGCTGACCACGGCGTTCATCGGCGAGAAGAAGGGTCGGCTCGTCTACACGGCGGGGCACGGCATCCCCGAGCTGCGTAGGACCATTGCCGCCAAGGTGCGCGAACGCACCGGCGTGGTCTACGACCCCGAGAAGGAGATCATCGTCACCGTCGGCGGCAAGCACGGTTTGGCGGGCGCGGTCCTCGCCCTCGTCAACCCCGGTGACCGCGTGCTCATCCCCAGCCCCTACTGGCTCTCGTACCCGCCGATGGCGGTGTTCGCCGGGGGCGAGCCGGTGATCATCGACTGCCTCGACACCGGCTTCAAGCTCACGGTGGACAAGCTCCGCGCCGCCGCCCACCCGCGCAACGTCGCGCTCTTCATCAACTCGCCGTCGAACCCGACCGGAGCCGTGTACACCCGGGAGGAGCTCGTCGCCCTTGGCGAGGAGGCCGCGCGCCAAGACCTCTGGATCATCTCGGACGAGATCTACGACCGGCTGCTGTACGACGGCGCCGAGTTCACCAGCATCCCGGCGCTGCCCGGCATGCGCGAGCGCACCCTGCTGGCCAACGGGGTCTCCAAAACCTACTCCATGACCGGCTGGCGGATCGGCTACGTGTGCGGCCCCGAGCCCGTGCTGAAAGCGATGAAGACGCTGCAGAGCCACATGACCTCGAACCCCTGCGCCGCCGCCCAGCAGGCCGCCCTCGCCGCGTTGTCGCTGTCCGAAGACGAGCTCATGGCGCACCTCGGCCCACACCTCGAAAGCTTGCGGCGGCGCCGCGCTCTGGCACTCGAGCACCTGGGCAGGCTCCCCGGCCTGGGCGTGTCGGTGCCCGCCGGCGCCTTCTACATCGTGGTCGATGTCCGACCGTTCCTCGGCACCCCGCTCGGTGCCTCCGGGGAGCCCGTCAAGGATGACGAGGAGCTGGCGTTCCGCCTCCTCGACGACGAGCACGTGGCCGTCGCGGCGCTCACCCCGTTCGGCGCCCCCGACTTCTTGCGCCTGTCGTTCGCGGTCCCCGACGCGGACCTCGTCGAGGGCATCGCCCGCCTCGCCCGCTTCCTGCGCCTGGCGTAGCCGCCCACCCCTTGCGGTCCGGCGTTCGCCTGGACCTCGACCTCGACCTGGTCGTGGACACAGCCGTTGTCCCCGTCCGCTCGACAGCCGGAAGCCTTCCCCCGTTCCCCCCACGCACCACGGCCTTCCACCTCCCCGCCCGAGCCTCCACCCCAAGCAACCTGGGGGTAGGTGCGACCGCTGTCTTCCCCGTCCACGCTCCGGCAGGAGCTCACAAGGCGGCGGTGACACCGAGCCCGACGTAGAGCCCGTCACCCATCGGCCGGCCGGGGAAGAACCCCTCCGACTTGCCGCCGAGCTTGGCCGCGACACCCCAGCGTCCGCCGAGCACCACCTCCGCCTCGAGGGCGGCGTGCCAGCACGAGCGGCAACGCGGCCGCTCGCCGGCTTCCGGCTCCTTCCAGCGGTCCGCCGAGGCGCCGAACGTCGCGCGATCGACCCGCACGCCGTGCACCGCCACGCCGTACCCCCACGTCCGCTCCCGTGACGAGTCGAGATCGCGCACGTACCCGGCCAGCACGCCCCACGGCGCCGACAGGTACACGTCGAGGAAGCGCGACACCTCGCCCGGCCCCAGCGCCGCCCGCGTCCCGGCGAGCAGCCCGAGCTCACGCCCCACCCGCCACACCGGCATGCGCACCCGCACCTGCCCGTCGCGCGCGTGCTGGGTCACGTACCCCACCAACGCCGTCACCAGCGTCGGGTCGAGCGCATTCCATACCGCTGCGGCCCTCACCCGGTCCCAGTTGTCCTGCAGCAGCGGGTCGCCGAGGTCCGGCCGGTACATCCCCCGCCACACTGCCGAGGGAGGGACTCGCCGCCGTGCCGCCTGGCGCGACACCAGGTACAAGGCGATGTCGTTGCCATCGCGGTACTGCTCGACGAAGCCGGCGCCGCGCGGCGGCTTGGTGCCGAACACGTAGTGCGAGAGATCGAGCTTGCACAGCAGGAGCAGCGGCAGGCGCGCGCCGTCGGTGCCGTCGGAGCGCAACGCGTCGAGCAAGATGCGGTGAGCGAGCACCCCGTCGGCCTCGCTGCCCCCCGCCGCCAGCAACGTCCCCTGCTCGTTGGTCTCAGGGATGCGACGGATCGAGGTGGAGCCGGAGAAGTCGAGGCCGAAGCTGTAGCTCGGCCCGAGCCCGAACTCCCGTCCTCGCCCGCCGTGCCCACCGACCTCGTGCTGAACGAGCACCGCCATCCCGGCGAGCGGTACCTCCCACAGCGGGGCCAACGCCGGCCCGCTCGCCGACCCGCCCGATCCGCCCGATCGCCCGCGCCAAGCCGCTCTGCAACGAAGCCACCGTGCGCCCGCCGAAGTCCATCCCCGGCTCGGACTCGTAGCCGACGAACAGCGGTTCCCAGCGCCAGACCGGACCGTCCTTCGCCGCCGGTGACACGTCATCGCCGGGCTCCTCTGCCCCGACGGCCACGGCGAGGACCAGCAACGCCAAAGCGACGACCACCATCCGCGCGCGCATCGCCCCACTCTACCGCACGCTGCGAAAGCGACGGTTACTTCGTCTTCTTCCCCACTCCCCTCGTGGCGAGCCCCGCGAGGCGACGCTGCGCCAGAGTGAAGGTCGAGGTCGCAACCGGCTCGAACGGCTCCAGCTCGACACGCCGGTAGCAGCGCGCCGCCGCTTCCGGCAGCCCGTACCACTCCGCCAGCCGCCCGATGACGTACCAGTCGGCGCTTTCCGGCACATCGTCAGCTTTCGTCGAGATCCCCTTGAGGATCGTCTGGTACGCCTCGGTGGTCTGCCCGCGCTCGGCGAACACCGCCGCCTGGGTGTGGAGCGCCCCGTAGGTGACCCCACCCGAGCGCTCGACCGCGCGCTGCGCCTGGGTGACCGTCGCGTCGTCGAGCTTTCCGGCCAGCAGCGCGTACCACGCGAGCTGGTTGTAGTCACCGGGGGTCTCCTTGCCGTCGTCCACCAGCCTCTGCAGCTCGCGCAGCGCGCTGCTGTAGTCTCCCTTCTCCCCGAGCGCGCGGGCGAGCAGTCGGGTTGCCTCGCGATCCCCGGGCGTGCGCTCCAGCCGTGCTTGCGCCGAGCGCACGGCGAGGTCCCAGTTGGCCAGGCCCCGAGCGGCCATGCCGACGAGTACCAACGCCCTGTCCGAGTCCGGGTAGGCATCGAGAAGCCGCTGCGCGACACCGAGCTGGAGGTCGAACTTGCGGGCGTTGCCATAGGCCTGTGCCAGCGCCAGCTCGCAGGCGAGCTCGAGCCCGTCGCCCGAGACGTCCTTGCACGCCAGCTCGAGTGAAGCAACCATGGTTCGGGCGAGCGGCGCGCTCGTCGCCAGGAGCGCCCCGGCCAGCCGCAGGCGCGCAGGGTCCGCCGGGTCGCCCTTGCTCCAGATCCGCGGGAACAGCGGTCCCGCCAGCGGGTCGTCGCCCGTGCCCAGCGGCACCGACTCGCGCACCCACTCGCAGGCTTGGCGTGCCGGCTCGAGCTGCCCTGCCTCCACCAGCCGGAGAATCTCGACCCCCAGGAAAGCGAGGGCGTCGTCCGAGGCGAGCAGCCGCAGCCCTTCCGGACGGCACACGACGAAAAGCTCCGACCTCGCCGGCCGGTCGCCCATCGCGATCTGGAGTCGCACCCGCTGGAGGACCTGGTCCTTGCCGTCCACCACCGCTTCGAACGCCGCCAGCATCGAGTCGATCACCACCAGGCGCGGCAACCCGGTGGTGCGTGGAGCCGTGGTCCCCCGGCGCAGGCTACGGAAGAACTCCTCCTTGAGATCCTCGTCCGCCTCGAGGATCGCCACCACATCCCGGGGAAACAGCTCGAGCACCCGGTCACTGTCAGGGCCCGACTCCACCACGGCCACGATCAGCCGCTTGAAAAGCCCGAGCGCGTCGGGCGAGGAGAGATCCATTTCGTCGTACCGCCTGAGCGTGCGCAGCATCTCGGCACGCGCCCGCAGCGGCGCGGCGTCGGATGAGCCCTTCGCCGCCTCGTCGATGAGCGCCGCCGCGTCCTCGTACAGCCGCAGGCGCGCCAGCCGGTCGGAGGTCATCGTCAGCGCCTGGCGCCGCTCCGCCACGGTCGGGATCCGGCGCTCCGCCTCGGCGATTCCCGCCTCCACCCCCTCCCTGGCCGTGCGCGCCAGCACCACCCAGGCGTTCGTCTCGGCGTCGGGCTTGCCCTCTCTCGCCAGCTCCTCGAGCTCCACGAAGCGCTGCGCCCACATCAGGGTGTTGAGCAAGTTGGTGTCGAACCGCTTGTCCTTGAGTTCGTCGCGAATGTACCGGTACTCCGTGATGGCGGCCCCGAGGTCCGGCCCGCTTTGGTAGCGCTGCCCCTCGGCATCGTACTCGAGCACGGTCGCCAGGTTGGCATGGATCGCCACGTCTTTCGGGTCGAGCTCCTTCGCCTTGCGGTACGCCGCCAGCGCCCCCGCGCGGTCCCACCCCGGCTTGAAGCGCCGCCCGATGAGGTCGTGTTGGAGAACCCAGCCGAGGATGGCGTGGGCGGCCGCCGAAGACGGCTCCACCTGCGTCGCCCGCTGCGCCTCGACCCGCGCCTCCTCGCCCATCCCGGCGGCCAGCAGCGCCCGCGCCATACGACCGTGGTGGATCGCCTCCTTGGGGAACGCGCGCGCCAGCGTGCCGAACTCCTCGAGCGCCTCGCGCACTCGGCCGGCCGCGAGGTGCGCTTCGCCGACCTGGTCGAACCAGACCTGCAGCGCGTTTTCGTCCACCAGCTTGGCGAGGTCGGTGCGCACCGACTCGACCTCGGCCGGTGTCAGCCGCAGCTTGCCGGACTCGAGCCGGAAGCTCACCGTCACCTTGCCGTCGGCATCCGCCACCGCCTCCTGGCTGAGCGACAACGTCCCCAGCGCCCGCTGCTCGGAGGTCGGCAGCGGCCGCGGAGCGAACCCCGGCGGTGGTGTGATCCGGTACCGCAGCTCCCTGACGAACGGGTATGAGAACTCGAAGTCACCCTTCCTCGCCGTGGGCTCCTCGCCCTGCTCCACCACCGGCTTCCAGAGGTCCATGGGAATCGCCTCCAGGAGCACCCCGATCGACATCGACACCGTCGCCACCGCGTCCGCTGTGCTCGCACGAGTGCACGCCGTGGCCTCCACCGAGTAGCGGAACTGCCTGGAGAAATCGGTCGTCTCGCCCACCGTGACCGAGCCCAGCTCCTTGGCGCCGAACTCCGCGCGGACGTAGGCCTTGAGACTCTCGTCGCGGGTCTCGGCCGTCATCCCCGTGAAATTCGAGCGCAGGTTGGACTCCGGAACGCCCCACGCCTCGATCGTCTCGACGATGCGGCTCTCGCCTTTCTTGGCCAAGAACACCTCGCGCAACGTGACGGTCCGGTTCTCCTCATGCGTGCTCCTCGGCGTGCGCGTCAGGCCGGTCGTCGTCGGCGCCGCGATCAGAGCCTGCCGCCCGAGGTCGGGCTCCGGCAGCGATCCGGCCCGCGTGTAGCGGGCTGTGGGGTCCACCCACATCACCGGCGAGCCCGGGACGAACACGATCGCATGGTCGAACCCCTCGAGGCTCGGCAAGCGCGCGTCGACATCGAACCCCGGCCCGGTTCGCAGCAGCGCCACGTGCGCTTCGATGCCGAGCGCGCGCAACAGCCCGACCGCCAACGTCGCCTGGTCCTTGCAGTCTCCGAACTGCCGTTTGAGCGTCTCCTTCGGTGGCCACGGTACGATCGTGGCGTTCCCGAAATGCACGCCGGTGTAGCGGATCTGGGTTTGGATCGCATCGGTCAGGGTGCGGACGACCTGCTCGCGGCCACGCGCGCCTCCCGCCATCTTCTTGGCGATTGCCGCGAGGTCGGCGCCGGCGAGCTGACGCTCCACGATCGCCGAGTACGCTTTCGCCACCGCTTGCCAGGACGGCACCGTCGAGAACCCGACCATCGGCACCGCCAGCTCATCGGACGGTAGCCCATTCTCGAAGCCCATCCATTCCTTTGGGTTGCGAAACTCGAACGTATGCACCGTGCGGTTACCAGCGGCCCGTGTCTCGGGCTCGATCCCCTCCAGGCCCAAGACCTCGATGCGGGTCGGGGTCGCAGTCGGCACCGTGATGACCAACCGCTGCACGCGAACCGGCCCGGGGCGCCCGACCGAGACCCAACCGGCAACCCCACCCCCCACCTGTGGCTGGGTGTCGCGCACCGTTCGCTCTTCCTCCACCACCGCCCCGACGCTCACCGCCGGCAACGGCGCCCGCAGCACCCGGCGGTCGCCGAACAACAACGGATTGCGCTCGGAAACCGGGGCCTCGACGAGCAGCTTCGGGTCGAGTGCGTGGGCCACGCCATCGGGCGTCACGACTCGGGCCCGCACCTCGGGTCGCGCCTGCCGCCACGGCGCCCACCCCTGCTCCACCTGTGGCCACCACTCGAGCGCCGCCTCCCCGTTGATCCGGTAGACGAGCCGCGTCGTCTCCGTCAGGCGGCCCTCGGCGTCGGCCTCCAGCCGCTGCTCGGCGAGCAGCACCAGCACCGGCGCGGTCTCCTTCGCTGCCTCCGCCGCCGCCGCTGTGACGAGCGCCCGGGGATCGGCTGCGAACGGGCCACCCTCCCAGGGCGCTGCGGCGCGGACGCAAAGCCCGTTGACGAGCCCCGCCACCATCACCACGAGACCGACGATCTTCGGCACCAACCGACCACAGCAGTCTCGAGCGCTCACCACCCCTCCCCGTGCAGGGGCCCTCACTGTCGGCCCACTTTGAGAAGGCAACCCCCAACACGACCGGGCCCTGCGCAGACGGCCGCGAGTCTAGCACCGGGCTGCGGCAGCCTGGTTTCGATCGGTTGCACCTTTCCCCGACAGCCACGCAGAGGCGCCCGGCTCGGCGTTGCCGACGGCCCCTCTCGGCCCCGACGACCACGGCTTGGCGGCCGTTCCCACCTATGGTAGATTTCGCTGTCCGGAGAGCCAACGTAGCTCAGCCGGTAGAGCAGCTGATTCGTAATCAGCAGGTCCGCGGTTCGATCCCGCGCGTTGGCTCCAGTAGATTCCAGCACTCAGCGCCCCGGCTCTCCGGGGCGCTCCCGTAAGATGGCACCAAGTTGGCACGGCGGCAGGGTTTCGCGGCTGGATCGCCGGACTATCCCGCTTTGCCGCCAGGGTGCTGGCAGTCGACCCATGCCACAGCCTCAGCCAGGACGGCCGGAACGTCCCCGCCGTCGGGGCCGTTCTGGAGGTTGGCAGTTGCCAGGCCAGGCCCGCAAGTCACGGGCAGCGACCCGTACAGGTCCGACGCCACCACCATCAAGCGCCGCGATCGTCGCAGCACACCGACCGCGTGGAGCCCCTCCACGCCTCGCAGCAGGCGCCCGAGCGCTTCCAGACATCCAGCAGCATGGCTGGGATCCGTGTAGACCCCACCCCACGCCACTTGCACCAGGCAAGCCAGCCCCTCCCACACGATGTAGACCGACAGTGCGTAGCTGGCGACCCCGTGGCCGTCGTGGGCCACCAGGGCGTAATCCGGCGCCGTGTCCAGCTCCTCGACGTACTCGAAAAAGCAGTAGGGGGACCACGGCAGAGCCCGGGTGGTGAAGCACCAGGGCGACACCTCCACCAGGTTCCCAGCGAGGCCCGCCGGCAGGGGCGGCACGGGGAGCCTCGCCGCGGTGAGCAGCTCGGCCAGCCGTTCGGTGGCAGCCATCACATCACCTCGCCGTGGTCCATGACGAAGAATACCTCTGTGAGGTCAACATCCAGCCCCGCTTCCATGACGGCCAGGAGAAAGCATGCCACCGCAAATCCGGGCCGTTGCTCGTCCCAATCGGCAAACGTCCGGACTGGGATCGCGTGCTTGAGCAAGGTCCCTGGCTTGGTCCGTGATCGACTGCGGAGCGCGAGCTGCTTGCGCTCCGACGCCAGCACACGG
>Ga0116176_10000108_pt1 | contig 64710 bp, 59 predicted proteins | sample AD_STIC08_MetaG_FD_89803 | JGI IMG/M metagenome (GOLD analysis project Ga0116176, IMG submission 89803) | Active sludge microbial communities of municipal wastewater-treating anaerobic digesters from USA - AD_STIC08_MetaG | ecosystem: Engineered > Bioreactor > Anaerobic > Digestate | place: USA...
TCCTGCCCGATGTCTACGTCACCTGCGATGTCTGCAAGGGTAAACGCTACAACCGCGAAACGCTCGAAGTTCTCTACAAGGGCAAGTCGATCGCCGACGTGTTGGACATGACGGTTGAAGAAGCCCGCGTCTTCTTCGGCGCCGTGCCGGGCATTCGCGGCAAGATGGAAACGCTGTGCCGCGTCGGACTCGGCTATGTGAAGGTTGGCCAGCAGGCCACCACGCTGTCCGGCGGCGAGGCGCAACGCGTCAAGCTTGCCAAGGAGCTCTCGAAGCGTGCCACCGGCCGCACCATGTACATTCTCGACGAGCCGACCACCGGCCTGCATTTCGACGACGTGCGCACGTTGATGGAAGTGCTGCAGGAACTGGTGGATGCCGGCAACACCATCGTGGTGATCGAGCACAATCTCGACGTCATCAAGGTCGCCGACTGGATCATCGACATGGGCCCGGATGGCGGCGACGGCGGCGGTGAACTCGTTGCGGTCGGTACGCCCGAGGACGTTGCGAAGAACAAGAAGAGCCACACTGGCCGCTTCCTGGTCGAGACGTTCAAGCGGCAGGAAGAACGCCGGCAGCGTCAGGCCAAGCGCGTGAAGTCTGCTCCCGCCAAGGCGAAGAAGCCAACACGGCAGGCTGCGGAGTAAGCCCTACTTGGCGACGAAATCTCCGGGCCTCAGCCCCTTGTAGAGTATCGCTCCCAGCGCGATCGAGGGAATGCCTGCGATCGCGAACAGGAACGTCGTCACCGTGCTGACGCCCAGCTGGACCATTGCCCTGCCCGAACCTTCCGGCGTCGCCTGAACCGCTTCGATGCCTACCGAGTCCAGTAGCCCCTGGAAGAACATCACTGGCAGCCCTGTCAGGACAACCGCACCGAGTATCCGCCACACATTCCCGCGGGACCAACTCCACGTCTGGAAGATCACCACGCGGCGCTCGCCCATCGTGGCGGCGTTCACCATCACAAGCCGCGTCGAGACGTAGAGAAAGATCGCCATCACCAGGATGAAGAACAGCAGGAAGGCCAGAACCCCCGTCGGTCCAAGCGCTGCTTCAAGCGCCGCATTCAGCGCCTCTGGATCCGCCAGCAGCGCATTCAGCGCCTCTGGCGTCGTGGCGATCCGCGAGAACACGAAGGTCGACACGACAAGGAAGAACAGCCCGCCCAGTGGAAGGATCATACACGTCAGCGCCGCCATCACGGCCAGCAGACGAATCTCGTCTGCACCGAAAGCCATGCCCGTGGGGCCGATGAACTCATCTCGCAGCGCCTTGCGCAGGATGGCCGCCGTGAACATCAGGCTCGCCACCATCGCGGGCGCGACGGCCACGAGATCCCACAGCGTCACCGCCAGCATGCTTTCGCCCGCCGTCGGCGCGGGCCGCAGCATCATGACGAGCACCAGCCCGATCTGCGACAGGGCCGCCGTGATGGCCGCTGCCGGCAACATCAGCCGCCAGTTCTTGTCAAGGAACCGCCAGGCCTGCGTGAAGCAGTCCATGACCGGGACTCGTCCCCCGGTCTGTTGCTTCGGTGTTTCCAACATGCCGATCTCCTGAACGCGCCCTGCAATAGAGCACGCTGGCTCGCTGGGGAAGCGGCCCAAAACCGTTCGAATGGCCCGGTAATCAGCGGCCCAGCGCGAACTCGAACGTCAGGATGTGGGTTTCCGGCATGCGGCATCCCGGTGGTTGCGCTCCGCCGTCGATGCGCCAGCGCCACGTACTGATCACGTCCTCGACAGCCTGCGCCACGCCCTCGTGCGGTGCTGACACCAGAAGCCGCGGCTCGGAGAACGCTCCGTTGGGCTCCACGTCCAGCGCGTAGACTACGACCCCGCCGAAGTCCTTGAACCGTGCCTGATAGGGAAAGCCCGGCTGCTTGAAGTTCCGCGCCAGCGCGATCCTGCAGCGCGGCAGGCTCACATCCCCCGGCGCCGGATACAGCAGTTCGCCAATCGCCTTGCGGTTCGCGCCGGCCGTCGCCCGCCTGTCCGGCACGTTGCGTTGACCCCGTTCACCCAGCGCGCTGTACATCGCATCGCCCCACGCCGCCGCTGCGAAGTATTCGCCCGCCAACCGGTCGCGGATGGATCCTTCCGGCGTCGCCGCGATCAGGTTGTGCAGTTCCTCCACAACGTCATAGACGGCGTTGTACGCTTCGCCCGACTTCGCGCGCATGAACGCTGCCGCTGCCATGCCGCGCCGCATCTCGAACCGGGCTGGCGATTGCGCCGCGCCCACCTCATCGAGAAACCGTATTGCCAGCTCCGCCGCCTGGCTCGCCTGCGCCCAGTCGCCCGCCTTCCATGCTTCGGTATGAAGCACCTGCGCTGCCCGCGCGGAGATCAGGTCGCGCCCGGCCACGGCCGCTCGCGCGTTCAGCGACCCCATCAGCCGCGTCCGCGCCTGCGGGCTTACTGCAATCGAAAGGCTCGCCCAGTCGAACAGCACACGCGACACGGTGGGCGTTGAATCGGGATGCGCCAGCGCCTGCCCCTGTTCCAGAAGGAAACGCGCATAGCTCAGCGCCGTAGAAGGCTCGTCCGCCAGCATGGCGATCCAGCCGAACTCCCGCGCAATCGCCACAGCCTCGGGCGAGGCCCGGTCAACCGTCGGCCATGTCTCCGCCGCCACCAGCGACGCTCCGCGATAATCCCCGGCCTCTACGGCGGAATTGAACGCGGCAACGTCGGCCTGCGCGTCCGCATGCGCTGACCCCGCCAAAGCGGCGAGGACCGCCAGTGCTGATATCATCGCGCGCATCACGTCTCCCGACCGCATTGCCGATGCACAATTCGATGATGACGCGGCGAAATAATGGCTAGCCCCTTCGGAAAGTTATACGAAAGATCATTGCGGACCGACCGATGCTGCAACCCGCCTTGCTGCCGCTCGCCGGCTTGAACACCGTCTGTGGCAATGCCTTCTCGACGGCTTCCGAGAAATGCCGCGCCGGCACTGCCGCAAGCGTTTCCCAGCTGGTGACCCGGCCAGCGTCGTTGATCTGCAGTTTCATTATCACCGTGCCGACCATGTTCTGGTACATCGCCGATTGCGGGTAGCGCAGGCCGGGGAAATCGGCCTCAAGATTTTCGCACTGATCGCCCGTCAAGGCCGCTTCGGGAAACACCGCCTGTTCCGGCGTCTTCAATGTTCGCTCCCGCACTCGAATGGGAATGCTGGTGCCAGTCTGCTGCCCGCTGTCGAAATAGTTGTACATCGACATGCTCCACGCCTCGAGCTGATACTTAAGAGGCGCAAAGGCGAGCCGCTTGGCCGGCGCGTCCGCCGCGTCGATCGCGGCAACCACTGCGTCGTGCGCGTCGACGATGTTGTCATAGTCCTGCTTGTCCGGGCCGCTGAAAAAGCCCGCGGTCGCCGCCGCCGCCCGCGCGTCGAGTGCACGCAAAGCCAGCTGCGCGCCCGCCCTCTCCAGCAGGCGCCAGGCAAGGGCAGCGCTCTCGGAAGCCTTGGCCCAATCGCTCTTGCCCCAGTCATGCTTGTAGAGCGCCTCTGCGCCCAGCACCGAGATGTTGTCGACGCCGGCTTGTGCTTCTCGCGCCTTCAGCGCCTCGAGCAGCGCCCCGCGCGTCGCCTCCGTGGCGCCCAATCGGAAGTTCGCTGCAGCAAGCAGCACGGCCGAAGACGCCGGTTGGCTATCCGGGGTCGCCAGCGACTTCCCGCTATCTCGCAGGAAAATCCCGTAGTCGCGTGCCGCTGCAAAATCTCCAGCCACATAGCTGGCAAATCCGAACTCGCGCGCCACGGTTGCGGTATCGGGATCGCTCCGGTCCCATTCGGCCCACGCGGTCTTCGCCTCCACAGCGGCCGTGCGATAGTCACCCGCCTTCACAGCGGCGTTGAAACCCTTGATGTCGCCGAAGGCCACCCCGGCGCCGGTCAAGGCCAAGGTCGCTGCCAGGCAAAGCCTCGCAAGTTTCCCGCTAGTCCGCGTCATCGTTTCCCCTCCCAAAACGGCGCTGTTAATTTGGGTGCAGGATAGCCTATAGGATGCCCATGACAACCGAACCCATACACATCATCGGCGGCGGCATGGCCGGCTCGGAAGCCGCCTGGCAAGCAGCAAATCTGGGCGTTCCCGTGGTCCTCCACGAAATGCGCCCCGTGCGCGGCACCGACGCCCACCACACCGACGGCCTCGCCGAACTCGTGTGTTCCAACTCCTTCCGGTCGGACGACTGGGAATACAACGCCGTCGGCCTTCTACACGAAGAGATGCGCCGCGCGGGCGGCCTCATTATCTCGATGGGTGACCGCCACCGCGTGCCCGCGGGCTCCGCCCTCGCCGTTGATCGCGACAACTTCTCGGCGGATGTCACCGCCGCCCTCATGGCGCACCCGCTCGTCACGATCGAACGCGGCGAAGTCGATGGCTGGCCGCCGCAGTCGTGGTCCAGCGTCATCATTGCCACCGGGCCGCTCACGTCAGACAATCTCGCCAAGGCGATCCTCGCAAAGACCGGCGAGGATTCGCTCGCCTTCTTCGACGCCATCGCGCCCATCGTGCATCTTGAATCGATCGACATGTCGAAGGCGTGGAAACAGTCGCGCTATGACAAACCGGGACCGGGCGGCGACGGCGCCGAAGCCTACATCAACTGCGCGATGAACAAGGAGCAGTACGAAGCCTTCATCGCCGCCTTGCTCGCGGGTCCCAAGACCGAGTTCAAGGAATGGGAAGGCACGCCCTATTTCGAAGGTTGCCTGCCGATCGAAGTGATGGCGGAGCGCGGAGCCGAAACGCTCCGCTTTGGTCCAATGAAACCCGTCGGACTCACCAATCCTCACGACCCGACCGTGAAGTCCTACGCCATCGTTCAACTCCGGCAGGACAACAAGCTCGGCACGCTGTGGAACATGGTGGGCTTCCAAACCAAGCTGAAGCACGGCGCACAGACCGACATATTCCGAATGATCCCCGGTCTCGAGAACGCACAGTTCGCGCGCCTCGGCGGCATCCACCGCAACACCTTCATCAACTCGCCCGTGCTGCTCGATCGCCAGCTGCGCCTGAAGGCCGATCCGCGTGTGCGCTTTGCCGGACAGGTGACGGGCGTTGAAGGCTATGTGGAAAGCGCAGCCATGGGCCTCGTCGCCGGCCGCATGGCCGCGGCCCAAGCGCTCGGCTGCCAGGTCGAACCGCCGCCGGACACAACGGCGCTCGGCGCGCTGGTGAACCACATCACTGGCGGCCACGTCGTCGGCCAGATCGAGGATTCCACTGCCCGCTCGTTCCAGCCGATGAACGTCAACTTCGGCCTCTTTCCCGAACTCGGCCCTGTCGAACTCAAAAGCCCGGACGGCAAGCGCCTCAAGGGCGCCGACAAGGGCCGCGCCCGCAAGCGCATGATGTCATTGCGCGCGCTGGACGATCTCGGAGCCTGGCTGTCGAGCCAGCAAGTTGTCCAGCCGGCAACGGCATAATCAGCTAGTCTTGTCGTCGCCGCCGGGCGCGCCCGCGTTTGGGTTTTCGCCGCGCATCGCCTTCTCGAAGTATTCGCGGCCACCCATCGTGCTCAGCGCCTTGTTGAAGTCGCCCTCGCCGCCGAACTCTCCACGCGCATTGTTCACGACGCCATACAGCGCCCGGAACGCAATCAGCGCGAGCACGCCGATAATCGGCTGGCCCAGCACGAACAGCGCGCCGGCGCCGGCAAAGATCGCGAAGTGCAGCACGATGATCCGACCATAAGGCGCAAACATCTCCGCCATCGGGTTTGTGTTCTTCCATTCGCCCTTCACGAGGAACTCCCAGATGAACACCAGGATCTGGAAGGCGATGATCGCATAGACGAACCAGGCGACATGTAGCCCGGAGTTCAGCCCGAACTGGAACATCCCGAACACGTCCATCATGATCGGCTCTTGCGTGCCCATCGTTCCGTTGGCCATGCTGACGAACACCATCAGGAACGTCCCGTGGACGGCGCAGAACAGGCCATAGTGGAAGACGAAGAAGACGCACAGGAACGCTCCCATCGCGAAGCCTCCTACGCCAAACGTCGCGCCCGAGATGAAGATGCGCGGCAGCGTCAAGACGCCCGCGATAATGTTCTCCATCCAGTACAGCATCACGAGGGGAACGGCGTTCCACCCGAATGCAATGACGCCGTAGATCGGGAAAAGGTCCACCGCGAGCCCGGCCAGCACCAGAGGCTGCCGCAGCGCCCGCGCCCAGCTCATCGGATTGAGAAGATTGTTCACGCCCGCCCCGCTTCCGATTCTCCCCCGGGGCACACCAAACAGCGGCCGGAGGGGATTGTCATCTAGTAAGCCCCGCGCCCTACAGCCTCCGCAGCAGCGCCGCGCTGAACATCCGCCACCGTTTGCCGAATGGGGAAAGCTCCGCGCCCTTGGCAATGTCCCGTCCCGCCAGATGCAGTAGCGCCGGCCACATTGCGGATGGAACAGCCCGCGCCCACTGCCGCCCCGCGCCCCAGCGCTCTGCGGCGCCGTCCAGCCCAGCCTTCATTGCCAGCGCCGCCTCCGCGACGCGCTCGATCGCCAAAAGGTCTGCCTCAGCCGCTCCCGGCGACAGCGTCAGCCCCGCAAGTCGGACCAGCTTCCCTTCGGCCGCCAGGTGCCGCGCCTCATGCTCGCCGCCGTCCTGGTGTCCGCCCGCCTGCAGGTGATCGTCGAGAATGTCGTCGAACGCATCCACTAGCGCCATCAGCGGCGCTATCAGGTCGCCCCGCCCTTTGGTAACCCGCGCCAGCTCTTCGGCGAGGTCATGCCGCCGCACCGGTCCTGCCCCGCCCACCTGCTCCAGCGTCTCGCGCCACCACTGCACCCGGATCTTGCCCAGCATGGCCTCGCGGGCCTGCAGCGCCCGCTGCAGCTCGTTGTTCATGAGGTAGATGGCGACCAACCGCTGCCGGCCCGCCTCGTCCGCATAGCGGGTCGCCAGCCAGCGGTCCTCGTCCGTCCGCTTCAGCCGGGCGTCGAAATCGTCAGCGCTTGCAAGACTTGCCGGATTGGCCGTATCGCTCATGTTCAGTTTCAGGATTTTCGCCCTATCTCTAGGGCTGCACGGTCAGAAAAACAGAAGAGAACGAGGGTATTCCATGGCTTTCACGCTTCCGCCCCTGCCATATGCGCGCACGGCCCTTGCGCCGCACATCTCGGAAAACACGCTCAACTTCCACTACGGCAAACACCATCAGGCCTATGTGGACAACCTCAACAAGCTGGTCGCCGACACGCCGCTGGAAAACGCACCGCTCGAGGAAGTCGTCAAGCAGAGCTGGGCCGACAAGAAGCCCGGTATCTTCAACAATTCCGGCCAGGTCTGGAATCACACCTTCTACTGGCACTCCATGACGCCCGGCGGCGGCGGCAAGCCCACGGGCCTGGCCGCCGACCGGATCAACAAGGATTTCGGCTCGCTGGACGAGTTCAAGCGCCTTTTTGCCGAAGCCGGCGCGACGCAGTTCGGCTCGGGCTGGGCCTGGCTGGTCCTCAAGGACGGCAAGCTCGCCGTCACCAAGACCGCCAACGCCGAAACCCCGCTGACCGAGGCAGCCGTTACCCCCCTGCTAACCATGGATGTCTGGGAGCACGCCTATTATCTCGACACCCAGAACGCACGCCCGAAATACATCGAAACCTTCATCAGCGAGCTGCTGAACTGGGACTTCGTGAACGCCAATCTGTCGGACGCGAAATAGTCCCTCCCCCGAATCAATACGTCCTGGCCCCGCCGCGCTGCCCAGCGAGGCGGGGTCTTGGTTTCCGGCTTCAGGATAAATCGCGACACCCCGCTTAGCTGTTTTGAGACGATTGCGTGGTTTGGTTCACTCGTGAGACCCTGGCGTCAGGCTGGGGCCGCAGGTGGGCCTCTATCGCAATGATCCCCAACGCCGGACCATCCGACACCGCTGCCCGCCGCCCGGCCCCCGCCAGCGCCAGCCTGCTTGAAGCCGCTATCGAGCGCGGCGGCCTCCACCCCTTCTTCCAGGCCCGTTATGCGATGGCCACCCGCGCCATCACCGGTGCCGAAGCGCTCGCCCGTATCGCCTCCCCCAATGCCGGCCTTGCCTCCCCCGCCGGCTACATCGAACTCGCCGAGCGCTCCCAGCGCATCGACGCCCTCACCCTCGCCATGGCCCGCGCCGTCGCCGGCCACGCCGCAACCTTTGGCGAGCTGCCCTGTTCGATCAATGTGAGCCCGCTCTCGCTCGCCAACATCGCTTTCGCTGACGCTCTCGCCGGCGCAATCACGGGCGCTGGCTTGCCCTGCTCGCGCTTCACGCTCGAGATCACAGACGCGCGCCAGGCCGACTACAGCCCCGGCGCCTTCGAGACGATGACGGCCCTGTGCGCGCACGGCTTCGGCCTCGCCCTCGACGATTTCGGCGCCGGCGCCTCGAACATTGATCGCCTGCGCAACTACCCCTTCACCGAGGTGAAGATCGACCCTGCCTTCATCCGCCTCGCCATGGACGAAGCGTTCGCCAAGGCCGCGCTCGTCTCATGTGTCCGCCTCGCCCGCGACCACGGCCTCAACGTCGTCGCCGAAGGCGTCGAGACCCAGGAAATGTGGGACTTCATGCAGTGGCTCAAGGTCGACGAGGCCCAGGGCTTCCTCCTACACCGCCCCATGCAGCCGCAGGATTTCCGCGCGCTGCTCGGCCGCTAGCTCCCCATTGCCAACCCTGACGGCCGGCGCGATCATCCTCGCAACGAGGGAACGCACATGGCCAACGCAGCCTACAAGACCATCACCGTAAAACCCATCTCGCCCCATCTCGGCGCGGAGATCGAGGGCGTTGACCTGTCGCAGCCGCTCAGCAACGCGCAGTTCGACGACATCCACACCGCCTTCCTCAAGCACCACGTCATCTTCTTCCGCGACCAGAAGCTGACGCCGGACCAGCACATCGCTTTCGGCAAGCGCTGGGGCACGCTGAACATCCACCCCTATGTGAAGGGCATGAGCAGCCACCCCGAAATTCTCGAGATCATCAAGGAGCCCACCGAGAAGATAAACTTCGGCGGCGGCTGGCACTCCGACATGAGCTTCCTCGAAGTGCCCGCCCTCGGCTCGATCCTCCACGCCATCGAAGTCCCTGAAGTCGGCGGCGACACCCTGTTCGCCAGCCAGTACGGCGCCTGGGATGCGCTGTCGCCCGGCCTGCAGAAGACGCTCGAAGGCCTCCGCGCCATCCACTCCGCCGCGGAAGAATACGGCGCCGGCGGCGCTTCGTCTAAGAAACGCGCTTCGATGGATAGCGAAGTCGTTGGCGACGAGGTCCCCGAATACGAACACCCCGTCGTCCGCACGCATCCGGAGACCAGACGCAAGGGCCTCTACATCAATCCTGCCTTCACGCTCCGCTTCGCCGGCTGGACAAAGAAGGAGTCGCGCCCACTCCTGGAATACCTGTTCGATGTCGCGCGCCGCGAGGTCTACACCTGCCGCTTCCGCTGGCGCCCCGGCTCCATCGCCATGTGGGACAATCGTTGCGTCTGGCACTACGCGCTGAACGACTATCATGGTCAGCGCCGCCACATGCGCCGGGTCACCGTCAACGGCGATCAGGTCCGCTGATCATGCGCCTGTCGCTCGCGGCCATCATGGTCGCCTGCATCCTGATGTCGCCGGTTGCCGCAGCCCAGCAATCCTATAAGCTGCCGCGCGCGCCAGATGGCCATCCCGAACTCGGGGGCGTGTGGACCAACGCCAACGTCGATGCGGCGTTCGATCCGCCGGAGGATGAGCTTCCCTTCCGCGACCGGTCGACCGCCATGGTCTGGCGCGAGAAATACGCCACCTACATGACCGGCGCTCCAATGGAGGAATTCACGCATGGCGTGGATACGCTGCCGAATCGTGACCGCTGCCTCATGGCCGCCAACGCTGCAGCGCCTCCCATGACCAGCCAGGGCTACAACGACGCCTACCAGATCGTGCAGACACCGTCCGTCATCGTGATCTCCGTCGAAATGATGCGCGAGACCCGCATCATTCCCATCGTCGCTGACGCCGCCGCCGCAAAGAGCCGGCACGGGCCCCAAGTCCTGCAGCGCTGGGCGGGCGACAGCGTCGGCTGGTGGGAGGGCGACACGCTCGTCGTCGAGACGATCAACGTGAACGTACGGCAGGCCAGGCAAAGTCCGTATCCAACCTCACCAGATGCAATCTGGATCGAGCGCTTCACGCGAACCGCACGCAACCAGCTGGCCTACCACGTCGAGATCATCGACCCGGAGATCTACACGCGCACATGGACTGTCGATTACACATTCCGCCCGGCGAACCGCCTGTGGGAATACGCCTGCCACGAAGGCAATTACGGGATGGAGCACATCCTCACCGGCGCGCGCAAAGTGGAGCGCGACGCGGCGCGCAACTAGCCCACGCTACTCCTTGATCACCGTCGCCTTCTTGATCACCACCGGCGTCAGGGGAAGTTTGCCCGGAAACGGATGCTTCTCGGCCGGCGGCGCTAGCTCCACGCCGGCAATTGCATCGACAATGTCCATGCCCTGCACGACATGGCCAAACACCGCATAGCCCGTCGTGTTCGGCGGAGCTCCCGGCGTCGCGCCAAGCCCGGTGTTCTCGGCGAGGTCGATATAGACCGTCGACTGCCCGCTGTCGGTGGCCTCGCCCCGCGCCATCGCGATGGCGCCACGCGAGTGCTTGTTGTTCTCCGTCTCCAGCGGAATGGTGCCCAGCTTCGGCCGGCGATACTCCAGCTTCGCATTGAGATCGCCGAACTGGATCACGAACCCCGTCTCGATCCGGTAGACGATCGCGCCGTCATAGTGCTTCCCCTTCACGAGCCCGAGAAACTGCTTGGCCGTCTTCGGCGCGCCGACGGTGTCCAGCACAATGATGATGTCGCCCAGACTCGTTTCAAGCTTAACTTCCGGCCCAACCCACTGCGGTTCGGCTGGCGCCGGCGCGGGATCCAGAACCGTGGCCGGGTCGACAACAGGCGCAGCGGCATCCGTCGGCGTTGCGGTATCGTCCGCCGCAACAGGCGGATCAACAGGGGGCTGCGTGGTCTCCTGCGCCATCGCGCTCCCGCACAGCGCAACCACCAACCCCGCCACCGCCAGAATCCGTTTCACGCGTGAAGCCTCCACCTGCTTTGCCGCAGCCTACCACCGCATCTCCATGGGCCAAGGCCCACGCACATGTCCCGCCCCACAGCCTAAAAACAAAAGGCCCGCTGTCGCCAGCGGGCCTTTGGCATTCATTGTCGGAAACCTCAGGCCCGGATCGTCGCCCGGCCGAGATAGCGCGCGGCCGGCCCGAGTTCGTCCTCGATGCGCAGCAGCTGGTTGTATTTTGCAAGCCGGTCGGAACGGGCGAGCGAGCCGGTCTTGATCTGTCCGCAGTTGGTCGCAACCGCCAGATCCGCAATCGTCGAGTCTTCCGTCTCGCCCGAGCGGTGGGACATCACGGCCGTGTACCGCGCCATGTGAGCCATCTGCACGGCCTCAAGCGTTTCGGTCAGCGAGCCGATCTGGTTGACCTTCACGAGGATCGAATTGGCGGCCCCCTTCTCGATCCCTTCGGCCAGCCGCGCGGTGTTGGTGACGAACAGATCGTCGCCCACCAGCTGGCACTTGTTCCCGATCAGCTTGGTCAGAGCGAGCCAGCCCTCCCAGTCGTCTTCCGACATGCCGTCCTCGATCGACACGATCGGGAAACGGCTGACGAGATCGCCCCAGTATGCGGCCATCTGATCCGACGACAGCGACTTGCCCTCGCCTTCCAGCTCGTACTTGCCCTTCTTGTAGAACTCGGTCGCCGCCGCATCGACAGCGAGAACAACGTCCTCGCCCGGCTGGTAGCCAGCAGCTTCGATCGACTTCATGATGAAGCCGAGCGCATCGTCAGCCGACTTGAGATTCGGCGCAAAGCCGCCTTCGTCGCCCACATTCGTGTTGTGGCCGGCGGCCGAAAGGTTCTTCTTCAGCGTGTGGAAAATCTCCGCGCCACAGCGCAGCGCATCGGCGAAGGTTTCCGCGCCGACCGGCATGATCATGAATTCCTGGATGTCGATCGGGTTGTCCGCGTGCGCGCCGCCATTGATGATGTTCATCATCGGTGTCGGCAGGATGTGCGCGTTGGCACCGCCGATATATCGATAGAGCGGCAGGCCCGATGCATCGGCGGCAGCCTTGGCCACCGCCAGCGACACGCCAAGGATGGCGTTGGCGCCAAGGCGCGACTTGTTCGGCGTGCCGTCGAGTTCGATCATCACCTGGTCGATCAGGCGCTGGTCTTCGGCCTCAAGGCCTAGCAGTTCCGGGAAGATCTCATCGTTCACCGCCGCGACGGCCTTCTGGACGCCCTTGCCCAGGTAGCGGGACTTGTCGCCATCGCGCAGTTCGACCGCCTCGTGCGCCCCGGTCGATGCGCCCGAGGGCACCGCCGCGCGGCCCATCGAGCCATCCTCAAGCGTCACTTCCGCTTCGATGGTGGGGTTGCCCCGGCTGTCCAGGATTTCACGGGCGTAGACGTCAACGATCTCGGTCACGAAGGGTCCCCTTGGTCTCGGCAGGCGAAGGCCGCATCCGCGATTCGGACGCGACGGGAAAAGCGTGCCTGCTATGTCTTGAACCGTCGCGGCTTGCAATCACGCGGCCATGCCGGCCGCCTGGTCCTGCGGCCAAAAAGCAGAACGGCCGCCCTCTTGGGGCGGCCGCTCGAAACTTTGCTGACTAGCAAAAGCGAGGAACTATTCCTCGTCCTTGGCCTTCAGGACCTGTTTGCCGCGGTACATGCCGGTTTTCGGGTCGACATGGTGCGGCCGGCGCAGTTCGCCCGATTCCTTGTCCTCGACATAGGTCGAGCCGGGGAGACGGTCATGGCTACGGCGCATGCCGCGCTTGGAGGGGGAGGTTTTGCGCTTTGGGACGGCCATTGTAGCCTCGAAATCGGCAGGAAAAGTGTGGGGAACGGACCATTCTTTATGGGGGCCCGTCCTTGCGAGGGGGCCTCATACAGGGTCTCATGCCGGGCCGCAAGACCGGGCCGGCATCCCGTTTCTGGCGGTTTGGGACGCAATATCAACCCCTGGGGTCAGGTCCGGGTGTCATCGAAGGACGCTTCCACGCTGATGCGCGAGGCGCATGCGCTGAAGACGGCTGGGCGGCTTTCTGAGGCCATCCTCCGCTATGGCGAAGCCTTGGCCGCCAACCCGGCCTCCGGGGTCGCCGAACACAACCTCGCCGCCTGCCTGGGCGACGCCGGCCGCTGGCCCGAGGCCGAACCCCATATCCGGGCCGCCTTCGCCAAGGGGATCGACGCCCCCGAGACCTGGTTGCTCAAGGCCCGTGGCGATCTCTCCCAGGGCCGCCTCGACGCTGCCGACGCCGCTTTCCGCGAAGCCATCCGCCGCCGCGGCGACATGTACGACGCCCACCGCGAACTGGCCCAGCTGATCTGGATGCGCACTGGCGATCTCAAGGCCGCGACGGCGGAGGTGGACCGTGCGCTTGTGGGCGTACCACGTCATCCCGCTTTGCTAATCGTGAAAGCCCAGGCGCTCGAATTCGCCGGCAAGGCCGACGAGGCATTTGCCTTGATGTCCCAACTGGCCGAGGCGATGCCCAATCAAGCGAGCCTTCTTATCCAGGCCGCCCAGCTCGCGACGGGCCTCGGTCGTGGCGCCGATGCCGTGCGCCTTGCCGAAACTGCCCAACGCGTCGCACCCAACGACCTGCCCGTCCTCGTCACACTCGCCGAGGCCCTGCTTTCCGCTGGCGACGCCCAGCGCGCGTCCGACATCGCCGGCGACATGCGCCGCAAATGGTCAACCAACCAGCACGCGATCGCGCTGCAAGCCACCGCGTGGCGTGTGTTGGGCGACGCCCGATATCGCCAGCTCTATGACTACGACAGCCTCGTCGCGCCGGGTTTCCTTGACACGCCCGCTGGTTGGACGAGCCGCGACGCCTATGTTGGCGATCTCTCGACAGCTCTCCTGTCACTGCACGCGTTCGAGGAGCACCCGTTCAACCAGTCGCTGCGCCATGGCAGCCAGGCCGTCGATATCCTCCAACGCGATCACCCGGCGCTGCGCGCCCTACCCAGCGCGCTCGATGGCCCTATCCGCCGCCACCTCGCTGCGCTTGGTCACGGCGCCGATCCCGTTCGCGCGCGCAATCGCGGCACTTACGCATTTCAAGGCATGTGGTCCGTTCGCCTGCGGCACAGCGGCTATCACGTCGACCATGTCCATCCGCAGGGCTGGCTCAGCTCGGCCTGCTATATCGAGACAGTCCCGCCAAAGGGGCACGAGGGCTGGATACGTTTCGGTCAACCCGGCGTGTCGACCCGGCCAGCGCTCGCGGCCGAACACTATGTCGAGCCCAAACCCGGCATGCTGGTGCTGTTCCCCTCCTACATGTGGCACGGCACGGTGCCGTTCAGCGGCGATGCGCGGCGGCTAACCTTTGCATTCGATCTTGTGCCCGGGCCCGCGCCGATCAGCGACGACGCCGACTGAACGTTCAGCGTTCGTCCAGTTTGTCGCCGAGTCTTGCCAGCAGAATGCTCGGCGCCGTTGGCTTGGAATAGACCGGCACGCCCGGATGCCGCGCTCGCACATCCGTCGGCAGCCCGACGCCGGTGTGGACCACCACCGGGACCCCCGGCGGCAAGGCATCGAGAAAGGCTGCGATCGTCCCATCTGGCAGGTGCACGTCCGCAATCGCCGCATCAGGCCGCTCTGTCTGCAGAAAGTCGATCGCTTCCGCGACTGTCGCCGCGGGGCCAATCGCGACGGCGCCCGCGTCCTCGATCGCCATCATCAGGTCGAACGCGATGAACGGTTCGTCCTCGACAATCAGTATCCTGATACCCTGGATGCGCGAATCCGTCGCCGGCGCGGAAGGCGCTGCCGCGCTCAAGCTTCCAGTCTTTCAAGTGAGGCGCGCAGTCGAATCTCCACCCCTTCCGGGTGCCACGTCTTCTGGATGTCACCACCGAGTTGTCCGCGCGCGCTCATGCTGGCGAGCTGCGCGCCGAAACCCTTGCGCTGGGGCGGTCCCGCAATCGGCGGCCCGCCGCGTTCGATCCAGTCGAGGACCATGTATCCTCCGTCTTCGAGCCGCCAGGTGATCGCAATCCTGCCGGTCGGCCAGGACAAAGCACCATGCTTGGCGGCGTTGGTCGCCACCTCGTGCAACACCAGAGCCAGACTCGCAGCCCCGCCCGACCCAACAACAACATCTGGACCTTCAAGGTCTATCTGTCCGTGATCAAGCGAAATGTGAGCTGCGAGGATGCGTTCCACCAAGGCGCCCACGCTGGTTGAATGCGCCCGCTGGTTATCGGAGCTCACACTCGGGCGGATCAGGTCGTGCGCGCTCGCAAGTGCACGCAGGCGCCCGGTCAGCGTATCCGCCATCTGCAGCGGCGTCGACGAAGTCCTAGCGGTCATACCCACCATGCCGACAGTTACCGCAAAGAGGTTTTTCACCCGGTGATTGAGTTCCCGCAGGATGATCATCCGGTCTTCTTCCGCCTGCTTGCGTTCGGCGATTTCCTTTTGAGCGCTCTCGTAAAGTCGGGCGTTGTCGATCCCCGCGGCCGCCTGCGCCGCGAGGCCCGTAACCAGGGTTTCGTGTTCCGCGCTGAACCGGGCGAGATCTGGATGGCCAAGCAGCAGGCTGCCCATCACTTCGCCCCTGCGCGAGACGACTGGTGCAGCAAGATACGAACGCACCGCAAGATGCCCGTCGGGCATTCCCTTGTAAGGCGCATTCTTGCCGTAGCGCGGATCAGCGGTGATGTCGTCCGAGCGCACGATCCCTTCTCCCCGGAATGTCGGCTGGAAGATCTCCGTCTCGCGCACCATCGGAAATTTCGAGAAGTTCTCGCGCGGGACGCCTGAGATCGTATAGAGCGTCATCGCCTCGCCCACGTCCTGCGGCACGTGATAGAAGAATGCGCCAAACTTCGCGCCCGTCACTTCGACGGCCACGTCCGTGACCCGCTGCACGAGGTCTTCCAGGTTTAGTTCAGCGGCGATGACCGCAGCCGTGCGGTTTAGGATTTCCAACAGACGCTTCTGCTCGTCGGCCGCCGCCCTCGCTGCCTGCAATGCACTGATGTCAGTGTTGATGCCGAACCAGTAGGCGATTGAACCGTCGGTGTTGCGCAGCGGCTTGGCGCGCGTGAGGAACATGTGAAATCTGCCATCCGCCCGCCGCAGCGGGAATGACATTTCCACGGGCTCACCAGACTTCAACGCGGCAAGCCATTGCTGGCTCACGCGCGGCAGATAGTCCGCATCGTGAATCTTGGACCAATCCGTCGATGCGACTTCTTCGCGCGTCGTTCCAATGTAGTCGCGCCAGCGTGCGTTGCCCCAGATGATCTTGCCCGCAGGACTGGCGATCCACGCAAGTTCGGGCAAGTGCTCAGCCATGGCGGCGAAGTCCGCCGCACCTGGGGCTGTCGGGGCGTCAATCGATTCAGTCAATCTGGCTGCTCCCGGCTTGTCGCCAGAAAGCACGGCGGAGCCGCCTCGCCAACACTTCCCCAGAAGCTGACCTCGGGATTTCAGCAAGGCGCACGTGTTCAGACGGCTGGCGCTGAAGTCCCCGCTGCGTTTACGGTTTCAGAACGGGCGGCCGCCAGGCGGTTGGCGAGTCGCGCGCCGGCCCGGATCATCGGGCGTTCGACAAACCGGTACATCAGATCCGAAGCGATCAGGATGGTTGGGACGACAACAACCGCCATCGCCAGCCAAGCTTCGGTTCGCGTGAAGTCGTGTCGCGGGTAAATGACATAGCCCACGAAGACCAGGATGGGGCTGTGCAGGATGTAAACAGAATACGACCTGTCTCCCAGGTAGGTGGCGAGCGGCGATTCGAAGGCTTTCTTGAACGCCCTGTCGAGCAGGCCGCGCCGGGCTTCGGGTGTGGCGCGGTCTGGCGCGCGTGCGATCAGCACCACGAAAGCAAGCCAGATGGCTATCGACGGCGCGATGCCGGCCTGCGTACCGATCGCGACAAGCGCAACAGCCGCAGCCCAACCAAAGCCGGCATGTTTCGGTATGTAAGGCAACGCGATGCGGCTGAAGATTCCGATCACGAAGAGGTAGAGAAAGTTCGGCAGTGCTGTGATCGAAACAGCGTCGCCCTGCCATCCCCTGTTCATCCCGAACAGCATAAGCGCTGCCGCGAGCACCAGGATAAGAGCTCGCGTTTGTGTACGAGCCATCCAGACAAGGAACGGCGCGACCAGATAGAACTGCCACTCGACCGTCAGCGACCATGCGGGCCCGAGAATCGTGGTCGCCGAATGTGGCATGTAAGATGGCGGCGGCAGACCTTGGAGGAGCGTGATATGATACAGCGCCTGCTCAACCGGGGCGTCGAACACCGCCTGGTTGTTGGCGGAGTGGTATGCGAGGTCCGCTACAAACGCCGGGTCTGATACCCATGAGGCGTTTTGGAACACGTCAGGCCGGATCAACATGGCGATCACGCCGAGTCCAAGCGCGATCCAGTAAGCAGGAAAAAGTCTGAATGCGCGTCGCGTGATGAACGGAATCCACGCTTCTTGGCGGGTCAGGAGAAGTCCGGTGATTACGAATCCGCTAACCATCATGAAGATCATCACGGCGCCGGAGCCAATCGCATCCGCCCGTTCGATCAGGTTGAAGTGTGCGTCGACATTTGTCGCGTTGGACAGGTGGTAGAAGACGACGGCCCAAGCCAGCCATGCTCGCAGGCCTTCAATCGCAGGAATACGAACGACTGTGGCGCCGCCGCCAGTCACCCGTGCACGCGATCCGCGTGTATTCCCGACCATCCCGACGGTGCTCATGGCGACACTAAGCGCCGGCTGACAGAGATGTTCCGCCCGCTACCGTAAACTTCGACGCTGTTCTGGAATTATTTTTCGCCTTTTATCGCCCTTCTGGAGAAACATCCCCCCAGCCGGGCGAGGTTCCACAACTTCCGTATGCGGACTTATCTCAGGTTATCGATTGGGAATGGACAAAGCGCGCGACGAGCCGGGGTCGATCAGACGAGCCTGCTCTTGTCGCGTGCGGCGGCGATGAAGCTCGCAAACAGGGGATGGGGGTCAAACGGCCGCGATTTCAGCTCGGGATGGAACTGCACGCCAATGAACCATGGGTGATCGGTCAGCTCCATGATTTCTGGCAGCTTGCCGTCGGGCGACATGCCGGAAAACACCACGCCATGGGGCGCCAGCTTGCCGATGATGTCGGTGTTAACCTCATAGCGATGGCGATGCCTCTCGGAGATTGAGGTCGAGCCATAGATCTCCGCAACCCGCGATCCGGGCTTCAGGGTCGCGGGGAACGCGCCAAGGCGCATCGTGCCACCAAGATCGCCGCCGGCCGTGCGCACTTCTTTCTCGTTGCCGCGCACCCATTCGGACATCAGGCCGACTGCCGCGTAGTCCGGCTTGCCGAACTCGGTCGTGCCCGCGCCTTCGATGCCGGCGAGATTGCGCGCCGCCTCGATCACCGCGAGCTGCATGCCATAGCAGATGCCAAAGCACGGCAGCTTGTGGCGCCGCGCATACCCGGCCGCGCGCATCTTGCCCATCGCACCACGCTCGCCGAATCCGCCCGGCAGCAACACGCCATCGACATTGTCGAGTTCGGAAAGGTCGGCGTTGGGATCGTCATAACGATCCGACGGAATCCAGGTCAGGTTGACCCTAACCTTGTTGGCGAGGCCGCCATGGCCGAGCGCCTCGACCACCGACTTGTATGCGTCGTGCAGCGCCACATACTTGCCGACGATGGCGATGCGAACTTCACCGTCAGGGTTGCGCAGAGTCTGCGACGTCTGAACCCAGTGCTTCAGGTCCGGCGTGGTCTGCTTCTCAAGACCGAAGTGGCGCAGCACTTCGCGGTCGAGTCCACGCGCGTGATACTCAAGCGGGACTTCATAGATGTGCTGCGCGTCCAGCGCCTCGATAACGGCTTCAGGACGCACATTGCAGAAAAGCGCGATCTTGCGCCGCTCTTCCGGCGGGATCGGCATAGGCGCGCGGCAGAGCAGAATGTCGGGCTGGATTCCGATCGAGCGCAGCTCTTTCACGGAGTGCTGCGTCGGCTTCGTCTTCATCTCGCCGGCGGTGGCGATGTAAGGCAGCAGCGTCAGGTGGATGAAGAGGCTCGCTTCGCGGCCGACCTCCTGGCTGAATTGGCGGATGGCTTCGAAGAACGGAAGGCCTTCGATGTCTCCGACCGTACCGCCGACTTCGCACAGGATGAAATCGACATCGTCCGTGTCAGACTTGATGAATTCCTTGATGGCGTCGGTGACGTGCGGGATCACCTGCAGCGTCGCACCCAGATAATCGCCGCGCCGCTCCTTCTCGAGGATCGACTTGTAAATGCGCCCCGTGGTCGTGTTGTCAGTCTTGCGGGCCGATACGCCGGTGAAGCGCTCGTAGTGGCCGAGGTCGAGATCGGTCTCGGCCCCGTCATCCGTGACGAACACTTCGCCATGCTGGGTCGGCGACATCGTGCCGGGATCGACGTTGAGATAGGGGTCGAGCTTGCGCAGCCGAACGCGGTAGCCGCGCGACTGCAGCAGGGCACCAAGCGCTGCCGAGGCAATGCCCTTCCCTAGGGAGGACACAACGCCTCCCGTTATGAAGATGAAACGCTTCATGACGGAATACCAGTTTAGCGATTCGCCGGCTCAGCGCGAGGGGGCGCCGGGCCGCAGGTGACCGGACTAGTTGTTCGATCCACCGTTTTCAGCGGGGGCCGGGGCAGGAACCGGGTCCGGAGTGGTCGTGGCGGGAGCGGCCGGAGCCGGCGTGGTCGTCGCCGGGGTCGCAGCGCCCGTGGCCGGCGGCGTCGTTGCCGGGGTGGCTGGAGCCAGCGGGTCGATCACGGGCGCGGGCGCCGGGGCAGCCGGCGTGGTGGTGGTCGGGGCGGGCGTGGTCGTCAGGCCGCCGGTGCCCAGCGGGTTGGTCTGACCTTCCTGCTGGATCTGGCGTTCGAGGATGCCAGGAGCTGAATTCGCCTGGTTGTTGAGCCAGGTCATCGTGATGCTGGTAACGAAGAAGGTCAGGGCCAGGCCCATGGTCACCTTGACCAGCATGCCCGCTGCCCCGCGACCGGAGATAACGCCGCCGGTGCCGCCGCCGCTCATGCCCAGCGCCCCGCCTTCAGAGCGTTGCAGCATGATTGCAATCACGAGCGCGACGCACGCGATCATATGGATGGTCAGAATGACGTTGAGCATGAATGGGTACGCCGTTGTCGGTTTGGACCGCGTCAAAGCACGTCGGGAGGGTGCGGCCAAGCCCCTACCCATTCCTTTTCACATGGGTGCGGCGGTGCGGCCCCGCTATGCGCAGGCTGCCGCGATCCTCAGGAAATCTGCCGCCTTGAGGCTGGCGCCACCCACCAGGGCACCGTCCACACCTTCTACATGCATCAGTTCCTGAGCATTTTCGGGCTTTACCGAGCCGCCATAGAGCAGGCGGATAGCCTTGGCAGCCGGTCCAAACCGCCTGGAAAGCGTCTCGACCATGGCCTGATGCACCTCGGCGACCTGCGCGGTCGTGGGGGTGCGTCCCGTGCCGATAGCCCAGATCGGCTCATAGGCGATGACCGTCGTCTTGTTCGCCGCCAGGTCGGGGACCGACCCGGCCAACTGGGACGTGATCACGGCCAGGGTTTCGCCCTTGTCGCGCTGTTCCAGGCTCTCGCCGACGCAAATGATGGGGGTAAGGCCCGCCCGATAGGCAGCCGCGGCCTTTGCGGCCACGACGGCATCGGTCTCGGCATGGGCAGCGCGGCGCTCGGAATGGCCGACAATTACATATCCCGCGCCGGCGTCCGCCAGCATCTCAGCGCTGATATCGCCGGTGTATGCCCCGGATTTCTCGGCATGGCAGTCCTGCCCGCCCAACCCGATGGCGGATGCACCCAACTCACCCTTCACAGCATTAACCAGTGTCGCTGGCGGGCAGATCGCCAGATCGACGCCGGGAATCGCTCCAGCGCCCTCGACCATCGCCCGGACTTCCGAAAGGGCCGCCTTGAGCCCGTTCATCTTCCAGTTTCCGGCGACGAGTTTCCTGCGTGATGTCATCTGTCCTGGCCCCGTCCGGCGTGAACTGAGCCTTGCCGGGACGCGCGCTGGCATGTCCGGCGGCTGTCACTTGCCGCAATGTCGCATTTTCCAGCGGCGAACCGGGTTTCCCCTTCGCCGCAAAATGCTCTAGCAAGCCGTGTTCCAGCGGACAACCAGACCGGTCGCCGCCACTTTTCAGGGAGTTACGCCGCATGATCGGCGGAATGCGCAAGTTTGCGAGATCGAAGTGGGCGCTCGTCCTGCTTTTCATCCCGCTGGTTATCGCGCTTGCGGTTACCCTGCCCGACACGTTCGGCGGCGGTCTGTCAGGCGGCACGCTGAGCAAGGTTGGCGATCGCGAGATCAAGGGACCTCAGGTCCGCCAGGAGATCGATCGCGCCATCCGCCGCGTGCTGATCGAAGAGAACAAGGTCGTTAGCCTTGAGGAAGCCGCTCAGCCGGGCGGACTGGCCGAGCGCGAATACCTGTCGCTGGAATACCAGAACACGCTGCTGGCGTTCGCCGACAAGATGGGGATCCGCGCCAGCGCTGAAGCCCTCAAGCCGTATCTTGAACGGAATCAGGTCCTCACCAACGCTTTCGGCAAGGTGGATATCGCCTCTCTCCGCGCCGAGGCCCAGGAACGCGGCATGTCCCCCCGCGATTTCGAGGTGTTCCTGCAGGACTTCCTCACCCAGCGCTATGTCGAGATCGCAGCGCTGAGCGCGGTTAACATGCCGGACGTGCTGTCCGAGCCCTTCATCAAGTATTTCGGCGAGACGCGTACGCTGGCGCTCGCCCGCCCCGGTCCCAACGTGCTTGAAGGCCTCGCCCAGCCGACGGATGCCGAGCTGCAGGCGTGGTACGACCGCAACCTGGCGCGGTTCGCCCAGCCCGAACGTCGCCGGATTTCCGCTCTTGTCTACACGCCCGACGATTTCCTCGACCGCGCCGCCGCGACCGACGCGGAGGTTCGCGCCCACTACGACGCAAACATCCGGACGTATTCCACGCCCGAGACCCGCGCGATCGTTGAGTACAAATCACCCGACCGCAACGTCGTGCAGGCCTTCGTCGACCTTGGCGCCCAAGGCATTCCGCTCGAACAGGCGCTCGCGCAATCGCCCGGCATCGAAGTCGTCGAACGCTCGGTGCAGCCCGAGCAGATCGAGGATGAAGCCTACCGTCAGCTGCTGTTCCAGATGGAGCCGGGCAAACCCGACGGGCGCGCCCTCCAACTCGCCGAAGGCCAGCCGTACTTCACCATGATGGTGAAGTCGGTCACGCCCGGCACGCCGACGCCGTTGGAACAGATCGTCGACCAGGTCCGCCGCGACATGGCCCTGCCCGAAGCCTCGCGCCTTTTTGAGGAGTCAGCCGAGCCGTTCCGCGATGCTGCTGGCGGACAGGCGCTGGAAGCCATCGGCGAACAGTTTGGCGTTCCGGTCTACAATCTCGCAGCCGTCGACGCCCAGGGCCGCACCGCCAATGGCGACACCGCCCAGCTTCTGGTCGGAAACCGCGACGCGATGACGGATCTGTTCACCCTGACGCCCGGCCAGATGACGACGGTTTACGAGGAAGAGAACAAGCGTTCGATGTTCCGCCTCGACGAGATCATCGCTCCCGCCACGCCTGCCTTCGCTGACGTGAAGGACGCAGTGCGTCAGGAAGTCATGAGAGAGCGTGCCCTGGCCGCGACGGATGCCGCCGCAAACGGGATGGTCGCTGCGGTGAAGGCTGAAGGTGACTTCGTCAAAGGCGCTGTAGCCAACAAGATGGAGGCGCTTCCGCCGATCACGGTGTCGCGCGAGGGAAACCAGCAGGTCGATCCCGCGCTGATCACCGGCGGCTTTGCGCTGAAGTCCGGCGAAGTCGGCATCGTGCGCGGATCAAGCGGCGAAGCCTGGGTCGCGCGCGTCGATGCGGTGATCCCCGCAACGCCGGAGTCGACCATGATCCTGCGCCTGCAGATGGGCGGACAGATCAGTCAGTCGCTTCAGCAGGATCTCGCCGAAGTGTTCCAGCGCGGCCTTGAGAAAGAAGTCGAGTTCAAGCGCGACGAAGAAGCCATCACGCGCTTCTTCCAGGGCCTGCGTCCACGGGATGCGGCGCAATGACGACGGGCTTGCCCCGGCTTCTTGTCAGGCGCCGGGTCGACGACACGGAATCGCCGGTCTCGGCGATGTTGAAGCTCAATCCGAACTCGGATGGGCTGGTGCTGTTCGAAAGTGTCGTCGGCGGGGAAACGCGCGGCCGGTACTCGTTCATCGGGCTCGCCCCCGATCTCTGGTGGCGCGTGCGGAACGGCAAGGCGGAAACATCGCCTACCAGCGATTTCCGTGAAGTGCTTTCCACTTCTACCGACGTCATGGCGTCCCTGCGTGCGTTCATCGACGCCTGCAAGGTTGATGGCCTCGACGGCCTGCCGCCAATGGCGGCCGGCGCGTTCGGCTATCTCGGCTATGACATGGTCCGCTATGTCGAGCGCCTGCCCGAACCGAAACCCGATCCCAATGGCGTGCCCGAGGCAATGCTGATGCGCCCGGGCGTCGACATGATCTTCGATGGCGTGAGGCAGGAAATCATCCTCGCCGCGCCCGAACGTGGCGGCGCAAAGGCTGCGCAGGCGCGCATCGACACCATTGAGGAAGTTCTCGACCAACCCATGCCGCCTTCTCGCCCGAGCGAAGCGCCGGTCGAGAAGATCGACTTCGCCTCCAACACCACCAAGGCGCGCTATCTCGAGATGGTTGAGACGGCCAAGGGCTATATCCGCGCCGGCGACATCTTCCAGGCCGTGCCCAGTCAGCGTTTCACCGCGCCGTTCGAGCGCTCGCCCTTCGCGTTCTATCGAGCTCTGCGCCGCCTCAACCCGTCGCCCTTCATGTTCTACGTGAACTTCGGCGGCTTTCAGATTTCGGGATCGAGTCCCGAAATTCTCGTCCGCGTGCGCGACCGTGTTGTCACTGTCCGCCCAATCGCGGGAACCCTGCCGCGAGGCGCCACTCCCCAAGCGGACCAAGCCAACGCCGAACGCCTGATCGCCGACCCCAAGGAACGCGCAGAACATCTGATGCTACTCGACCTCGGCCGCAACGATGTCGGCCGCGTGGCCGCGCGCGGCAGCGTGAAAGTCACCGAGAGCTTCACCATCGAGCGCTATTCCCACGTCATGCACATCGTCTCGAATGTGCAGGGCGTGTTGAAGGAGGGTGAGGACATGGTCTCCGCCCTCGCCGCAGGCTTCCCGGCCGGCACCACGTCAGGTGCGCCGAAGATCCGCGCGATGGAGATCATCACCGAACTCGAACCCCACGCACGCGGCGTCTATGCCGGCGGAGTCGGCTATTTCGGCGCGGGCGGCGATATGGATACCTGCATTGCGCTGCGCACCGCGGTTTTCAAGGACGGCAAGATACACGTGCAGGCCGGCGGCGGGGTCGTCTACGACTCCAACCCCGAGAGCGAGTTCCAGGAGACGGTCCACAAGGCCAGCGCGCTCTTCCGCGCAGCCGAGGAAGCCGCGCGCTATGACAGGGGGAACCGCTGATGCCAGGCTCCCCTTTCAAAGTCCTCCTCATCGATAACTACGACAGCTTCACCTACAACCTCGTCCACTACCTGCAGGACGTGAGCCCGAACGTCGAAGTCGAAGTCGTGCGCAACGATGCGCTGACCGTGAAGGATGCGCTCGCCAAGGGCGCAGACGCCATCGTGCTCTCGCCCGGCCCCTGCACGCCAGATGAAGCCGGCATCTGCATGGACTTGATCAAGCTGGCTCCAGACGACCTGCCGATCCTCGGCGTCTGCCTCGGTCACCAGGCCATTGGCCAGGCGATGGGTGGCATCGTTGAGGGCGCGAAGGACATCGTTCACGGCAAGGTGTGGGACGTGAAAGTGCTGGGCGGCGAACTGTTCGCAGGCGTGCCCGAGCATGTCGATGTCGTGCGCTATCACTCGCTCGCCATCCGCAGGAACGGGATGCCGAACGTACTGACCGTCGACGCCGAAACAGCTGACGGCGAAATCATGGCCGTCAGCCACGCAACGCGCCCCGTGTTTGGTGTGCAGTTCCACCCCGAGTCCATTGGCTCACAGCACGGCAAGACCATGCTGGCGAACTTCCTGAAGAAGGCAGGTCTCAAGTGAGTGAGGCCGTCCGCAGCGCCGCCGCGAAGCTCGCCGAAGGCGATCGCCCGTCGCCAGAGGAAATGACGGCGGCGTTCGAGGCGATCCTCGGCGGCCAGGCTGACCCGATCCTGATTTCGGCATTCCTCGTGGCGCTGCGTGTGCGCGGCGAAACCGCATCCGACATCGTAGCGGGTGCACGCGTGCTGCGTGCGAACGCGCGAACGGTAAAGGCTCCCGAAGGAGCCATCGATACTTGCGGCACGGGCGGGCTGGGTTGGACGTCGCTGAACACCTCGACAGCCGTGGCGCTCGTCGCCGCCGGGGCTGGTGCGAAAGTTGCCAAGCACGGCAATCGCTCGAAGAGCAAGGCTGGCTCGGCCGATGTGCTAGAGGCGCTTGGCGTCAACCTCAATCCAACCGACGAACAGATCGCCGCGAGCTTTCGCGACGCCGGGCTCGCTTTCATGTTCGCCCCCGCTCACCACGCCGCGATGAGGCACGTAGCGCCGGTTCGCGCCGCGCTCGGCATCCGCACCGTGTTCAACATGATGGGGCCACTCGCGAATCCCGCCGGCGTGAAGCGCCAAGTGCTGGGCGTCTTTGGCACCGAGTGGGTTGAACCCTTCGCCCGCGCGCTTGCCGCGCTCGGTGCAGAGCATGCGCTTGTCGTCCACGGGCTCGACGGCATGGACGAGATTTCGACATCGGGGACAACGCGCGTCACCGAACTCAAGGACGGATCCATGCGCACCATGGACCTTACACCTGAATTCCTTGGCGTGCCGAAAGCCTCGCTCGATCAGTTGCGCGGCGGCACAGCTGCGGAGAATGCAGAAGCGCTGAAACAAGTTCTCGCTGGCGCTCCCGGACCCTTCGCCGATCTCGTCGCTGTCAATGCCGGCGCGGCCATCATGGTCGCGGGGCTGGCTGGCGACATCACTGAAGGTGCAGTTCTCGCTCGCAAGAGCATGGCGGATGGCCGCGCACTGGCGTCGCTCGAAGCCTTGAAGGCGGCATCCAATGGCTGAGTTGCCTGATCGGCTGAAAGCCATCCTCGACTACAAGGTCGACGAAGTCGCCGCCCTTCGCCGCGAGCGCTCGATGGAATCCCTGCTGGCGGATGCGAAGGCGGCATCAAGGCCGCGCGGCTTTGCCGATGCGCTGATGAGTATCGCTGCTGCCGACAGCAACGCCCTGATCTGCGAGATGAAGCGCAAGAGCCCGTCTGCCGGCGACATCAGCCCCGGCCGCGACCCGCTCGAAGTCGCGCGCGCCTACGAGGCAGGTGGTGCTGCGTGTATGTCCGTCCTGACGGATGGTCCGAGCTTTGGCGGATCGATGGCCGACATGGTCGCCGTGCGCAACGCCGTCGCCATGCCGGTCCTGCGCAAGGATTTCATGATCGACCCGATCCAAGTCGTCGAAGCCCGCGCCTACGGCGCCGACGCCATCCTGATCATCATGGCGGCCGTCGACGACGCCCTCGCGCGCGACCTGCACGCCGCAGCCGACGATTTGGGCATGTCGGTCCTGCTGGAAGCGCATGACGAAGCGGAGATGGTCCGCGCCATCGGCCTTCCCTCGCCCCTGATGGGCGTCAACAACCGCGACCTCAAGCGTATGGCGACCGACCTCGCCGTAACCGAGTGCCTCGCCGACCTGATGCCCCCTGAGCGCCTCCTGATCTCCGAAAGCGGTGTCCGGGACCCGGCCGATATCTCCCGCCTGAGGGCCTGCGGCGCCCGGGGCTTCCTTGTCGGCGAAACCCTGATGCGGTCGAGAAATCCCTTGGAATCCGTCCGGTTATTGGTCTCGGCCCGCTAGGTAACCGACCTGCGGAATTGACCCATAACGTGAACGATAGTAGAACTATCTGCGACTCAGAAGCTTAAAAGGTCGTGGACAGTTATGTTGACCAAGAAACAGCGCGAACTCCTGCTGTTCATCAACGACAGGATCAAGGAGACCGGCGTCTCCCCTTCGTTCGATGAAATGAAGGAGGCCCTGGACCTGGCTTCGAAGTCGGGAATTCACCGCCTGATCACCGCTCTGGAAGAGCGTGGGTTCCTTCGCCGGCTGGCCCACCGGGCCCGCGCGCTGGAAGTGCTCAAACTCCCCGAAAGCGCCGTTCCGCAGACCCCGGGCCGCGCCCCCTTCCGCCCCAGCGTGGTCGAAGGCGCAGGTGGCGCCCGCAAGGTGGCTGCCGCCGCTCGCCCCAGCATGATCCCCGTAATGGGCCGCATTGCCGCCGGTACGGCGATCGAAGCGATCGAGCACGAAACCCATCGCGTCGCCGCGCCTGACGATGAACTCGATCCCGATACGCACTTCGCGCTTGAGGTTCAGGGCGAGAGCATGATCAACGCCGGCATTCTTGACGGCGACACGGTCATCCTCCGGAAGACCGATCACGCCGCCTCCGGTGACATCGTGGTAGCCCTGATCAACGAGGAAACGGCGACGCTGAAACGCTTCCGCAAGAAGGGCGGCTCGATCGCGCTCGAAGCTGCGAACCCCGCCTTCGGCACCCAGATCTTCGGGCCGGATCGCGTCCGCATCCAGGGCAAACTGGTTGCGCTCGTTCGCCGCTATCACTGAGGGCTGAGGCTCACTCCTCGACGGGCTGCCGCTTTCGATAGAGAGGCTCCTCCCACAGTCGTTCGTTGGACGGCCGGGCTGGCTGTACACTCAGCGTACTTCCATCGAACAGGATGGCAGCACCCCCATTGCCTGAATAGGCTCATGGGTCGATCTCAATCGCGGCGGCGCTGGGGTTGAGGCGCATCAGTAGCTGCGAAGTGGTCGGGCTTAGCTCTATCGCCGCACCGGCAGCTGGTTCGATGCTGGCGTTGCCCGTTGACAGCTTAAGCTCGCACGCCTGACCTTTGCCCGGACATGGCGACTTCTTCTTTGCGTCGCCAATGATCAGGGGATCGCGCCCGTTCTCTGCGCGCCAATCCGTGAGTTCAATCCACGCCTTCTCCTGTGGCCGAACACCGCGCCGTCGTTGGCGATATAGACCACGGCCTGTGGGGAAGTGAGCCACACGGCGACAGCCGCCGCAGCGGGGATAACCGCCAGCACCCGCCCACGTCGCGCCAGCACGCAGAACAAGGCGATTGCAGCCGCCGCCAGCGCCATTCCGATGCTATCCAACCATGGCACGTCGATATCGGGCGATGTTTCGGCCGAGTAGTGCGCAATGGCCATCACGACTTCGAGGCTCTTTCCCATTAGCCACAGGAAGGGCTCGTCGAGCCCAACGGTCGCAGCCAGTGCCGCCCCGCCCGCCATGCCCAAAGGCAGGAACAGCGGCCAGCGCAAGCCTGATCCTCGTTTGCGCCCTTCAGAAAGCCCCACAGCCCGCCCTGTGGCCCGGCGGCCCTTGCTTGGCGAGGGGGTGATGTGATCTTCAGGGCCCGCGCTCCACAGCGGGGCCGCCCAACAAGCTACGCTGGAACCTGATGACGGTCGTCACCCGCTTCGCCCCCTCGCCCACCGGCTACCTCCATATCGGAGGCGCCCGGACTGCCCTGTTCTGTTGGCTATATGCGCGGGCGAAAGGCGGCAAGTTCCTGCTGAGGATCGAGGACACCGACAAGGAGCGCTCCACGCAGGCAGCCATCGACGCGATTTTGGATGGCCTAAACTGGCTGGGCCTCGGCGGAGACGAGCCGCCGGTGCTGCAATCCACCCGCGCCGCGCGTCATGCCGAGGTCGCGCACGAGCTGGTGAAACGCGGCGCGGCCTATCATTGCCCGGTGACGGCCGACGAGCTTCAGGCCCGCCGTGACGAGGCCGAGGCACTCCAGAAGAAGAAGGCGACCGAAGGTTCGCTTTCTGCGGCTGACCAGTCGCGAATGGAAGACCTGCTCAAGCCCTTCCGCTCGCCGTGGCGGGATCCTGCCAGGCCGCTGCCGCCCAACGCGACCACTGTTGTCCGCCTGCGGATGCCCGATCATGGCGACTTGACGGTCGCCGACCATGTGCAGGGCACGGTCTCGCGCGCCTATGCTGATCTCGATGACCTGATCCTGCTGCGGTCCGACGGGACGCCCACCTACATGCTTGCTGTCGTCGTCGACGATCACGACATGGGCGTCACCCATGTGATCCGTGGCGACGATCACTTCCTCAACACTTTCCGCCAGCTGCCGATCTATCACGGGATGGAATGGCGCACGCCGGATTACACTCACGTCCCGCTGATCCACGGCCCCGACGGCAAGAAGCTGTCCAAGCGCCACGGAGCGACCGCTGTGGACGAATATCGTGACTTGCTGGGCTATCTGCCCGAAGGCATGAAGAATTACCTGCTCCGGCTCGGTTGGAGCCACGGGGATGAAGAGATCATCCCGGAAGACAAGGCCATCGAGTGGTTCGGGCTCGATGCACTGAACAAGGCCCCCGCCCGGCTGGACTTCGCCAAGCTCGACTCGGTCAACAAGCACTACATGGCTCTCGTCGATGACGAGCGCCTGTTTGGCCTGTGGAGCGCCCGGCCGGAAACGCACAAACTGTCGGCCGCTGAGCGCGAGCGTATCCGTGCCGCCGTGCCCGCCCTCAAATCGCGCGCCGCCAACCTGGTCCAGTTCTCCGAACAGGCGCGATTCCTCACCGATCTGCGCCCCATCGCCCTGGAGGGTAAGGCCGCAGCCCTCTTGAACGATGAGTCGCGCGCGCGGCTATCGGCCCTGCTGGCCGCCCTGGACGGGGTTGATGCGTGGTCTGAGCCGGCGATCAAGGCGGCTCTCACGCATTATTGCGATCAAAACGGCATCAGCATGGGCAAAATCGGCCCTGTTTTGCGCGCCGTACTTACCGGCGGGGCACCCGCCCCCGATATTGCTCTTGTGCTCGCCTTGCTAGGCCGTAATGAAGCTTTCGCGCGCATGAGCGATTATGCCCGCACCGGCGGCTGACCGGCTGTAAGCCGATGGAATTTAGGAGACTGCACCGATGCAGAACAAGGTGAAACCGAACGGCAAGGCGACCATCCATGCCAATGGCAAGACGGTCGAATTGCCCGTCTACAGCGGCACGGTCGGTCCCGATGTGATCGACATCGGCAAGATGTACGCCCAGACGGGCATGTTCACGCTGGACCCGGGCTTCACCTCGACCGCCAGCTGCGAAAGCCAGATCACCTACATCGATGGTGACGCCGGCATCCTGCTCCACCGTGGCTACCCGATCGAGCAACTCGCCGAGAAGTCGAGCTTCCTGGAAGTCTGCTACCTGCTCCTGCACGGCGAGCTGCCCCAGACGGATCAGTATGCCGAGTTCACCAACACGATCACGCGGCACACCATGCTGCACGCGCAGTTCGACCGCTTCTTCGAAGGCTTCCGCCGCGATGCGCACCCGATGGCCATCATGTGCGGCGCTGTCGGCGCGCTTTCGGCTTTCTATCACGACAGCACGAACGTGGATGATCCGGTGCAGCGCAAGGTTGCCCAGCATCGCATGATCGCGAAGATGCCGACGATCGCAGCCCGCGCGTTCAAGTATCACGCCGGCCAGCCCTTCGTGTCGCCGCGCAACGAACTCGACTACGCCTCGAACTTCCTGCGCATGAGCTTCGCGGTGCCGGCCGAGGACTACAAGGTGAACCCGGTTCTCGCCCGCGCGATGGACCGCATCTTCATTCTGCACGCCGACCACGAACAGAACGCCTCGACCTCCACCGTGCGCCTCGCCGGTTCGTCGGGCGCCAACCCGTTCGCTTGCATCGCGGCCGGCATCGCCTGCCTGTGGGGCCCCGCGCACGGCGGCGCCAACGAAGCGGCGCTGCAGATGCTGCGGGAAATCGGCACGGTCGAAAACGTGAAGAAGCATGTCGACAAGGTGAAGAACAAGGTCGACGGCGTCCGCCTGATGGGCTTTGGCCACCGCGTCTACAAGAACTACGACCCGCGCGCGAAGGTCATGTCGCAGACCTGCAAGGAAGTTCTCGCAGAAGTCGGCATTAACGACCCGCTGCTCGAAGTAGCCATGGAACTCGAGCGCATCGCGCTGTCGGACGAATACTTCATCGAGAAGAAGCTCTATCCGAACGTCGATTTTTATTCGGGCATCACACTGAAGGCGATGGGCTTCCCGGTTTCGATGTTCACCGTGCTGTTCGCGCTGGCCCGTACCGTCGGCTGGATCGCGCAGTGGGAAGAGATGACCACCGACAAGACCCAGCGCATCGGGCGCCCGCGCCAGATCTACACGGGGGCGCCTCAGCGCGATTATCTGCCGATGGGCGCTCGCAAGTAGGCGACATCGAAGTTGAAGACGTTGGAAGGGCGGTCCGTATGGGCCGCCTTTCTTCGTTTCAGCTTAGCTTCAGGATCGTCTCGGCCGATATGTCCGCGGCGGAGCGTCCATCACCCGACATGATGCGTATGGCGTCGCGTTGGGCCGCGCGTTGGACTTCCAGCACGGCGGGATTGGAGAGTCGCTGTTCAGCCGCCGCGGCGACGTTGCGCGGGTTGAAGCGGGTCTGGATGAATTCGGGGATGACCTCCGCGTTCGCAGCCACGTTCACCAGCGCGGAGTATTTCGACTTGAATAGGAAGGCGCGTAGCAGCCCCCACGTGATCCAGCCGAGCTTGTAGCCGGTGACCACTGCCGCGCCCTGCGCCGCAAGTTCCGTCGTGACGGTGCCCGAGCACGCGATGGCGACAGTCATGGCGGCATAAGCATCCGCTTTCTCGGCATCCTCGGTGACAAGCTGGATCGGGAATGCCTGATCCGCTGCAAGCGCGCGCACATCTTCGGTAACGCTGGGCGAAACCATGCAGACAATGTGTCGGCTGGTATCCTGCTCCCACACGATGCGCGTGGCATCCATCAGTGTGGGCGCCACCTTTCGCATTTCGGATTTCCGGCTGCCGGGGAGAAGGCCGACAATCTGCACGTTTGGATCAATACCGTGTCGTGCCCGAAAGGCCGCGCCATCGCCCTTGGGGAGTCGATGCAGCGCCGGGTTGCCTATGACGGTCGTGGGCAGCCCCCACTTCACATAGAAGGGCTGCTCGAAGGGGTGGATGCACAGCAGGTGGTCCACCCATTGCGCCAGTACGCGCGCCCTGCCCGGCCGCGTCGCCCACACCTGCGGCCCGATCAGCTTGATGCGCTTGGCCCTGACACCGCGCAGTTTCAGCGCACGCGCAACCCGCCACATGAAGCCCCAGCTGTCGATCAGCACGACGCTATCGGGATCGGCCGCAGCAATCACGGCCGCAACATCTTCGACGGCCTGCTTTACCCGGCCATAGGCTTTGAGGCCCTCGACGAGGCCGAGCACTGCAAGACCGGACATGTCGACGTCAGCATGCGCCCCGCGCTCCTTCATGCGCTCGCCACCGATACCCGAGATGCGGATGTCCGGCGAACGGACGCGTAGCGCATCGATAACGTCGGCGCCGATTGCGTCGCCTGAGTCTTCAGCTGCGACGAGAAAGACGTGCGTCACGCGAGCTCCGCCAGCGTGAAGCCGTAGATGAAAATGCCCGCCTTGTCCGCCGCGCGCGCAACCGCCTCGCGATCAACTACCAGCGCTGCTCCGGCTTCAACTGCAATGCCCGCAAGGCCGGCCGCAGCCGCGCCTGCGACCGTGCGCACGCCAATAGTCGGGAGGTCGATGCGCCGTTCCTGCTGCGGTTTCGGACGCTTCACCAGCACGCCCCGCCGCGCCTCCGGCGTCCCGCGAATCTCCGCTGTGAGATCCGGGATGCGCGCCAGCATCCGATCGGTCCCCTCCTGGGCCTCGACGGCGAGGATCAGCCCGTCGCAGGAAACCGCGCCTTGGCCGATCTCCAGCGAACCAGAAACCGAAGCCACCTCCGCCGCTCGGCGAATGTCGGCCCAGTGTTCCTGACGCGGCGCGACGCGACCCAACGGGCCTGCGCCCACTCTAAGGTCGTCCAGCACATCATCAGCGCCAATGATACGGAAGCCGGCCTCGGCAAACACGTCCATCACGGCGCGCAGCAGCGCGTCATCGCCCTTCTTGGCCGCGGCCAGAATTCGCGGCAGCGACTGGATACCCTTGAGGTCGAGCTTCAGCGTGCTGAAGTCCGGGCGTTTGAGCCAGCCGGCGAAGACCATCTCCTCGCAGCCTTCCTTGCGCATCAGCTGGATCAGCTTGCCCAGCTGACCGACCGATAGCTGCACGCCGCCAAACTCAGATACGAAGCCGTCATCTGCGAAGCCTGCGAGACCAACCACGAACGGATTCCGCTCCGTCCGCCGCGCCTGTTCCGCCACGCGCCGCGGCAGGTCGCCGCCGCCCGCCACGATGGCCAGCCTTGCCTGCGCCACTAGTTGCCCCTCGGCACACACAGCGGGCGCTTTTCTCCCGCGTGGATGAAAGCGAGAATGCGCGCCACTTCCGGCAGTGCACCATGCTCCTTCTCGACCTGCACAAGCCGGTCCTCGAAATAGCCTTCGCCGTGGAATAGTTCGCGATAGACGCCGCGCAGGATGTGGATCGTCTCGCGCGTCGCGCCGCGCCGCTTCAAGCCAACGATGTTGAGACCATCGAGCCCGCCGAAATTGTTGACCATGCCATAGGGGATCACATCGCCGACCACAGGGGCGCATCCGCCGATGAACGCGCCGAAGCCCACACGTCCAAGCTGATGGATGGCCGCATTGCCGCCGATGATCACGGAGTCCTCGACCACTGCGAGCCCTCCAGTCACGGAGTGCGTGGAAAAGATTACCCCGTTGCCGATGATGCCGTCGTGACCGACATGGCAGCTGTTCATCAGCATGCACTTGTTGCCGACTGTCGTCTGACCGCGCCCTTGCACGGTGCCGATATGCAGCACAGCGCCTTCGCGGATCTGCGTGTCAGAGCCGATGATAAGCTTCGTGTCCTCGCCCTTGTACTTGGTGTCCTGCGGCGCGCCGCCGAGGGCGGCGAAAGGATAGACGGCGGTGCGATCGCCAATCGTCGTCGAGCCGGCAATCGACACGTGCGAAACGAGGCGCACGCCCTGACCTAGCCTCGCGCGCGACGAGACCGTACAGAACGGCCCGATCTCAACGCCATCGGACAATTCGGCGCCGCGTTCGACGATGGCGGTAGGATGTATCGTGACGGCCATATGCTCCGGCGCCTCAGCCGGCGCTCCGGCTAGTCGTTTCTGGTGGAACGCTTTTGCGCTGACCGGGCGAGCCATGCAAGCTCGCGCAGCCACGACCTGATCGGTTTGGCCGGATAGCCTGCCCAGACCTCGGCCGCAGGCACATCACCCAGCACGGCGGCCCCTGCAGCGATGCGGGCCCCTGCCCCTATGGTAATGTGATCCTTGAGGCCGACCCGGCCGCCGAACTGCACCCCATCGCCCACCTTGCTGGAGCCCGAGACGCCTGCGAAAGCCGCCATGACGACGTGCGAGCCGATCCGGCAGTTGTGGCCGATGTGGCAGAGGTTATCGATGTGGGTGCCTTCGCCGATGACGGTGTCATCCAGCAAGCCGCGATCGATGCAGGAGTTGGCGCCGATCGATACGCCGTTCTGGATGATGACCCTGCCGAAGTGCGGGGTAAGGCTCGCGCCCCCGCTGCCAGCTGCGAGCCCGAAGCCCGCCTCGCCAACGATGACCCCGGGATAGAGCCGAACTCCATCACCAAGCAGGGCGCACCTGATAACGGCAGCGGCACCTATCACGCTGTTTGCGCCAATCTGCACGCCCGGCCCAATGACCGCGTTGGCGCCAACTTCAACGCCGGCTCCAACTGCTGCTTCCGGCCCGATCACGACGCCTGGCTGTAGCCGCGCTGTGGCGTGAACGCGCGCCGTAGGATGGATGGCCGGCTGGCCGTTCTCGAGTTCGCGCAGCCTGATCAGCCTTTCAGCCGCACGGGCGAATGCAGCGCGCGGACGGCCAGTTTCGATAACAGTGGTTGCGGGCTCGAACTTGCCCGCCGCTCCGGTCGCGGCCAGCACGATGCCCGCGTCCGTGACCTCGACATCGGCACCCTCGTCCACAAAGCAGAGGTCGTCTACGTTTGCGTGAGCGGCCGATGCGACCGAGGTGATGGTCTTCGCCGGATCGCCACGTGTTACCGTGGCGCCGACGAGGCTAGCGATGTCCGAGGCGCTCAACGGGCCGAAGCGCTTGTAGAACCTCGGATCGATCACAGCCCCGGCCTTTCCCCGTTTACGGCGATCAGCCGCCGCCCGGAGCACCAGTGGCCGGCGCAGCCGGCGGCGGCGGAAGGGCGGCCTGTAGCGCCGCGACGTTCGGCACCGTGGCGTCCAGGCGCTGGATCACCTTGGGCGTAAGGTCGATCGCCGGTTTCACATACCAGGTCGACGAGACGCTGATCACAACGTCCGCGCCCGCTTCCTTGGCAACGGCCTCGATGGCCGGGCCGAGCACCTGGAGGAAGGCCATGTTGAAGCTGGTGTCGCGCTGTTCGAGGGTCTGGCTCAGCGCATTCTGCTTCTGCATGAAGTCCTGCGCCTTGCGGTTGAGGCCTTCAACGCGCGCCTTCAGCGTCGGGTTCGCGGCGATGGCTTCCGGCGTCAGCGACTCGATTTGCGGCTTCAGCGCGGCGCCTTCCGTATCGAGCTCGGTCTTGAGCGTCTTGAGCCCCAGCTGGTCGACGCCCGTGGCGGCGATGTTATCGAGGGCGAGGTTGAGCTCCTTGCCGATCTTGCTCTCTGCGCGGATGAGCTGCTCATCAATGATGTAAACCTTCGTCTGAGCGAAGGCGGCGCCGGCCATGTTCGTCAGACCGACGAAGAGGGCCGCGGCAAGGGCAAGTTTCCGGATCTTCATTACGCTAGAACCTTGTGTTGGTTGCGAACCGGAACGATTCCGTCCGGTCATATTCTTCCGAGGCCAGGATCTTCGAGAAGTCGAAGCGGATCGGGCCGAAGGGCGAGTCCCACCCGATGCTGATGCCCGCGCTGGCCCGCAGGCTGGCGCTGTCATCGACGCGATAGGACTCGAAGGCGGTATCCAGTGTCCGGTCACGATCAGCCTCGTCGAGGAGGCCCAGCGTACCGGCTTCGAGAAAGAAAGCTCCATCAAGCCCGAACTCTTCGGGAACATACGGCAGCGGGAAGGACAATTCCAAGGACCCAATTGCATATGCCTTGCCGCCTAGAGCGTTGAAAGCCTGCACTTTGATGGGCAACAGTTCGCCGGTCGCCGCATCCCGCTGTGCGGTCGTGTACAGCAGCTGGCCGGACTCGTTGACGACCTGAGTGCCGTCCGCGTTGAGCTGCGGCACCGTGAAGCTTGGCGGCGCGACACCGACGTCGAGAGCAAGGGATTCGGTCTCGTAGAAGTAGCGCACCTCGCGCGGGCCGAGGCCGGCGACGTCGAAACCACGGAACGAGTTTCCGCCCTTGAAGAAGCGGTCGTTGATGCGGATGCCTTCGTCGCCCCAGCTCTCGATGTAGCCAGCCTCAAGGCGAGCGCGGAGGCGCCACCCGGGGGCGAAGCCGTGGTAGATGGATCCCTCGAACTCGTTGCGGAGGTAGTTCACGTCGCCGCCGAGACCGGCAATGTCCTGGCTGAAGTTCAGGTCGAAGCCGCGTGTCGGTTCGACATAGTCGTTCGTCCGGTTCATCGACAGGCTGTAGCCGAACGATGAGGTCAGGCGGTCGCCCTGCTGGTCGCACAGGGAGGCGCGAACAAAGCCGGTGGTCGTGCAATCCGTGTAGGTCGCCGACAGCGGATCGTCATCGATCTGCAGGTTGTCGCGGCGCAGACGATAGCGAAGGCCCAAGCTATCGCTATCTGACAGCGGGAATTGCAGACGTCCGCCTGCGCCGATGATCGAGTTCGAGAAGCCGGCGATGTCGAAGAAGTCCGTCTGTGTCATGAACACGTCGAGACCAGCCGCGAGGTTGCGGTCCTGGAATTTCGGTTCGGTGAAGCGGAATTCGAGATCCTGCTGGCGCGCCGTGGTCTGGATGCGGGCCGACAGGTACTGGCCGCGGCCGCGGAAGTTGCGCTGCTGGGCGCTGACGCTGAAGAGGAAGGCGTCCTGCGAGGAGAAGCCTGCCGAGAAGGCAAGCTCGCCCGTCGCTTCTTCCTCGACCTTCACCTTCACGATCGTGCGGTCAGCCGTCGAACCCGGCTCGTCGGTCACTTCAACCGTGTCCGGGTTGAAGAAGCCCAGCGAACGAATGCGATTGCGGGTCTGGTCCAGCGAGGCTGGGTTGTACTGATCGCCTTCGGCAAGACGGATTTCGCGGCGGACCACGCGGTCCAGCGTCTGCGTGTTGCCTTCGATGTCGATCCGCTCGACGTAGACGCGGGCGCCTTCGTCCACGTCGAACGTGATGCCGATGGTCTTGGCGACGGGATCGCGGTTCTCGCGCGGGCGGATCTGCACGTTCGCGTAGCCGGCGATGCCGGCCGCGAATGTCAGCGTGTCGATGGCGTCCTGGATGCTCTCGGAGCGGAACTGTTCGCCCTCCTTCATCGGAAGGAACAGCGCCAGGCGTTCGCCCGACAATTTCTCGAGTTCGGTGTCCACCGACAACGCGCCGAAATTGTACTTCTCGCCCTCGTCGACAGTGAATGTCAGGTAGAAGTCGCGGCGGTCCGGCGTCAGTTCGGCGACCGAAGCGACGACGCGGAAATCTGCGTAGCCGGCGTTGGTGTAGAACTCGGTCAGCTGCGAACGGTCGTATTCGACCTGGCCGGGGTTGTAGTTGTCGGCCTGCTCGAAGAACCGCCACCAGCGCGACTCACGCGTGGTGATCGCTTCGCGAAGACGGTCATCCGAGAAGGCCTCGTTGCCGATGAAGTTGATCGAGCGAACGCCGGTGGTCGGGCCTTCGTCGATGGAGAAAATCAGGTCGGCGCGGTTCTGCGGCAGCACCTTGTACTGTGGTGTCACGGTCGCGGCGAATCGGCCCGCGCGGCGATAGACTTCCAGGATGCGCTGCACGTCCTGCTCGACGCGGCTGAGCGTGAACGTCTGGCGCGGTTCGGCTTCGGTCTCTTCCTCGAGACGCTCGGTCGTGACCGCGTTGTTACCCTCGAAGATGATCCGGTTGATAATCGGGTTCTCGAGCACGCGGACGATAAGGTCGCTGCCGCGGGTCTCCATCTGGATGTCGGCGAACAGGCCGGTTTCGCCAAGCGCACGAACCGAGAGGCCGATCCGCTCCTCATCGAACGCATCGCCCGGACGCACCAGAAGGTAGGACAGCACGGTCCGCGCCTCGATGCGCTGGTTACCCTCGACCAGGATGCGGCCGATGATTTGGGGTTGCTGGGGCTGCTGCCCCCACGCCTTGCCCAACGGGCTAAGGTCCTGGGCGGCGGCAATTGCGCCGGCCGACGCAGTCAGCGCCAAGGCGCTCGCGAACCAAGACCGCATCAACCTACCCCTCACACACAACAAACCGCATGACGCGGCCTTCTCGGCCGTCTTAAGACAACATGACGTTCAAAAGCTCAAGCACCGGGCTTTTTTAGGGCTAAGACCCGGCCGACCAACCGAACAGCTTGATCAGGTCCTGTCCTGTGACCAGCAGAGCAAAGCTGGCGAGACACGCAAGCCCGATTGTCAGCCCGATACGCTGCACATTTTCAGGGATTTCGCGTCCGGTGACGCCTTCGGCCACACACATGATGGCCGCGCCGCCGTCCAGGACGGGAATCGGCAGCAGATTGAAGAAGCCCACCCCGATGGACAGCAGGGCCGCAAGCTGGATCCCGCTGATCAAAAGATCGATGATCTTTTGCACAAAGCTCACATTCTCCCGCTTGAGGTGCAGGTCGGTGACCTTGTCCGCCAGGTTGAAGATGCCGACCGGGCCGCTCAGCTTGTCCAGGCCATCCTTGCCAGTGACAAGGCGCCGCAGGACGTTCACCGTCGCCCCGATCGCGTCCCCGGTTGTCGTGACGCCATACCCGACGGCTTCGATGGGGTTGTACTGACGGACCGAAATGTCCCGCTGGCCCAGTTCCAGGCCAACCCGGCCGAGCTTCTCGGAGACCTGCAGGTCCTCGTTGCGGACCGTCTCCTCCTTCGGCGTCGCCGTCAGGGTTACAAGTTCTTCACCGCGCTGGACCCGGTAGGTCACCGCCTCGCCAGCGCTGAGCTGGGTGGCCTGGGTGACGTCATAGCTTCTGGAAACTGTACGCCCTGCCGCCTCGACCACGATATCGCCCGGCTGGAAGCCGGCGCGGGCTGCGGGGCTGTCGGCCGTCACGGCGAGGACCGAGACTTCTTTTGCCTGCGGCACGCCCAGCGTCATGCTCATCGCAGCGAACACGCTGATCGCGAAAATGAAGTTGGCCGCAGGTCCACCCAGCGACACGGCCAGGCGCTTCCACGGATTGAGATCGGTGTAGGGGCGGCCAACCGGATGCGCCGGCTTTACCTTGTCCTTGCCCGAGGCTGCCGTCTCCGGCTCCGTGGCGATGTCATCGCGCGTATCGGTTGGGGCCTGCATCTCGCCAACGAACTTCACAAACCCGCCCAGCGGCATCCAGTTGAGGCGCCAACGCGTTCCGCGCCGATCTGTCCGCTCCAGGATCGACCGGCCGAAGCCGATGGAGAAGGATTCAACGGCCGCGCCAAACATGCGGCCAACCCAGTAGTGGCCCAGCTCATGGACCGTGATCACGATGGATATCAGCACAAGGCCTGACAACGGCCAGAAGAGCATCGAGATCACATCGGTCATACGTCTTGGCCTCTCAACTCGTCTTAACTGGTCGTGCTAGGCAGCAAGTCTAAGTTTCTCGATCGTCCGTCCGCGCGCCCAGCGGTCTGTCTCGTACACATCATCGAATGATGCGGGCGTGGTCCTGGCCGAGGTACCTGCAAGGAACTCGTCGAGCACTTCGCCGGCCACCTGAGCTATCGTCAAGAATCCAATCCGGCGCTGCAAGAAGGCCGCCACTGCGACCTCGTTAGCGCCGTTCAGCACAATTGGCGCGCCGCCACCTGCGGAAACCGCAGCCCGCGACAACGTTAATGCGGGGAAACGGTCGGTATCAGGAGGACCGAAATCCAGCCTGCCTATCTTGGCCAGATCAAGGCGCTCCATCCCCGGGAGGGGCATCCGGTCGGGCCACGCTAGTGCATAGGATATGGGGGTTCGCATGTCCGGCAGGCCCAGCTGGGCAAGGACGGAACCATCGTCGTACGCCACCAGACTATGGATAATCGACTGCGGGTGAACCAGCACGTCGATCCGTTCTTCGGGCACGTCGAACAGGTAGGCCGCCTCGATCAGTTCGAGGCCCTTGTTCATCATCGTGGCGCAGTCGACCGAGATTTTGGCGCCCATCATCCAGTTGGGATGCGCGCAGGCCTGTTCTGGCGTGGCCGCGGCCATGGCCGCATTCGACGACAGCCGGAAGGGCCCGCCCGACGCGGTGAGGATCAGCCTCTCGACCCGCGCGGGGCGATACAGCACCTGGAAGATGGCGTTGTGTTCGGAGTCGATGGGCAGGAATTTAGCCCCGGCGCGCGTCGCCTCGGCTCGCAGGAGCGGACCCGCGCAGACCATGCTCTCCTTGTTGGCCAGCGCGACCCGCGCGCCCTGGCGGACGGCCTCCAGCGTCGGCGGCAGGCCGGCGATGCCGACGATCCCGGCAACAACCACGTCGGCCGGGCGCGCAGCGCATGCGTTCACGGCATCATGCCCACCAGCGGCCTCGATGCCCGTTCCAGCCAGCAACGACTTCAGCGCGCCGTACTTCGTTTCGTCCGCAATCACCGCCACCTCGGCGCGCGTCGCAATCGCAGCCGCCGCCAGCGCTTCGACCTTTGTGTTGGCCGTCAGGGCCACAACCTCGAACTGCGGCGAGTCTGGGCCCTGCGAGCCAATAACCGAGAGGGCGGATTCGCCTACCGATCCGGTCGCGCCAAGTATCGAGACTCGCGTCCGTTTGCTCATCCGCCAACCGCCCCGCCAAAGCCGGGCGCAAGTTGCGGCAGGTAGCGCAGGATCAGCGCCACAGCGACCGCAGCCGCCATGAGGCCATCGAGCCGATCCAGTATTCCGCCATGCCCCGGCACGAAGCCGGATGTATCCTTCACGCCGTAGAGCCGCTTGAACCGCGACTCCAGCAGGTCGCCACACTGGCCGATGATGGAAACGCTCACGCCGAACAGAAGCCAGTGGAAGAAGTCGCCGCCGCCTCCGCGCGCAACAGCAGCGCCAGCGAGGCCCGCACAGACAACCGCGCCAATAGCCCCGGTCCATGTCTTGTTCGGGCTGTCACGCGGGCTGAGCAGCGGGCCGCCAAAGCCGCGGCCGGCAAAGAAGGCCGCCACATCGGTCGTCCAGACAATGGCGAGAACCGAGAGCAGGAAGAACTGCCCGTTTGGTGGCACCTCACGGATCCAGACAAAGCAGCCGAAAGGCAGGCACGTGTAGATCGCGCCGAAAGCCACCGAGCTAACCGAAGCCTTGCCGACAGCCGCCACACCGCACGCTACTGCGCACCCCACCAGCGCAACTGTCGCCACGATTTCCAGCCCACCCGGGGCCAGGAAAACGGCCGTCACCGACGATGCGGCCATGACAGCAACGAGCGCCCCGTTGAGCCAGAGGCCCTTTGCCTGAGACGCCATGCGCGTCCACTCGAAAGCAGCAAGGATCCCGCAGCCTGCCGTGGCGAGCGCAAGCGCGAGGCCGCCGGTGAAGACGGCCCACAAGCCCAGCGGCCCGAGAATAACGGCCGACGCAACGCGGAGGAGGATTTCCCTCCGTCCGCGCTGGCGGCGCGCCATCTCAGGCGCCGAGGCCGCCAAATCGTCTGTCACGGCGTCGGAACGCATCTATCGCCTTCTCGAGGCTTTCGCGGGTGAAGTCGGGCCACCAAAGGTCCATGAACATGAGTTCTGCATAGGCGCCGCTCCACAGCAGGAAATTGCTGAGGCGCAGTTCGCCACTGGTTCTGATGACGAGGTCGGGATCGGGCGAGTCCGCCGTCCACAGCATGCGGCTGATCAAGGCTTCGTTGACGTCGGCAGCCTGGAGCCGGCCCGCCTCGATATCCTTCGCGATTGCCTGCATGGCGGCGACGATCTCGCCGCGTCCGCCGTAGTTAAACGCGATGTTGAGCGTGAGGCGCGTGTTGTCCCGCGTCTTCTCCATCGCTTCGCCGATGAGCCCGACGATTTCCTCGCTCAGTCCTTCGCGCGAGCCGATGATGCGAATGCACACGCCGTCGCGATGAAGCCGCGCCAGGTCACGTCGCACGAACATGCGCAGCAGGTCGAACAGCGCGTCGATCTCAGCCGGTGGCCGGTTCCAGTTTTCGGTCGAGAAAGCATAGACGCTGAGATGCGTAAGCCCAAGCTCGCGGCTGGCTTCAACAGCCCGGCGCAGCGCCTCGACGCCTTCCTTGTGACCGAGCGCCCGCGGCAGTCCCCTCGCCTTGGCCCAGCGGCCATTGCCATCCATGATGATGGCGACATGGCGCGGCGGTGCGCGCAGGCTTGCAACGTCGCCGGTAAGGGTGGCTGCGCCTGCAAGTGCGGGGGAAGAGGACTTCGGCTCGCTCACACCTGCATGATCTCTTCGGACTTGTGCTTGAGCGCGTCGTCGATCATGGCGATGTGCTTGTCGGTGGCCTTCTGGACGTCGTTGGAGCGGCCTTTCACCTGATCTTCGCTGAGATCGCCGGCCTTCTCCATGCGCTTCAGCAGGTCCATGCCGTCACGGCGGACGTTGCGCACAGCAACCCGGGCGCTCTCGGCGAACTGGCCGGCAAGCTTTTGCAGGTCCTTGCGGCGCTCCTCGCTCAGCGGCGGGATCGGAATGCGCAGGGTCTGTCCGTCCATGATCGGGTTGAGGCCCAGCGGGGCTTCGCGGATGGCGCGGTCCACGGCGCCAACAACAGACTTGTCCCAGACACTGACGCTCAGCATGCGCGCGTCGGATGCGGTGACAGACGCGACCTGATTGATCGGTGTCGGCGTGCCGTACGCCATCACCGAGATCGTATCGAGCAGGTGGATCGAAGCGCGACCCGTGCGCAGGCCGGAGAATTCCGTCTTAAGCGAAGCGATAGCGCCGTCCATGCGCTTCTCGATGGCCTTGATGTCGAATGTCTCGGGCATGGCCGTGTCCTACTTCTTCTTGCCGCCGATGGTGGTGGAGATGCCCTGCCCGGTCAGCACGTTGGCAAGGCCGCCCTTGTCGCGGATGCGGAACACCACGATCGGGATCTTGTTCTCCTTCAGGAGGCTGATGGCAGTTGCGTCCATCACCTTCAGTTCCTTCGAAAGCACTTCCATGTAGTCGAGCGTGTCGAAGCGTACGGCGTCCGCGTCGACCTTCGGGTCAGACGTGTAGACGCCATCGACTTGCGTGCCCTTGAGCATCGCATCGCAGTTCATTTCTGCAGCGCGCAGGGCCGCGCCGGTGTCTGTCGTGAAGAACGGATTGCCCGTGCCCGCCGCGAAGATGACGACGCGGTTCTTTTCCATGTGGCGGATGGCGCGGCGGCGGATGAAAGGCTCGCAGATAGACATCATCGAGATGCCCGACTGCACCCGCGTCGGCACGCCGACATTCTCGAGCGCGTTCTGCATCACCAGCGCATTCATCACGGTGGCGAGCATGCCCATGTGGTCGGCCTGCGCGCGCTCCATGCCCGCATCAACACCCCACTTGCCGCGCCAGATATTGCCGCCGCCGATGACCAAGCAGATCTGCACTCCCAGCGCGATCGCGGACTTGATCTCTTCAGCGTATTTGGTGACGGCGGGGACATCTATCCCATAGCCTTGGTCGCCCATCAGGGCTTCGCCCGATATCTTCAGGAGGACCCGTTTGTAGGGAATGTGGGTCGCTGCCGCCATCGTACACCCTCTTCCGACTGCCCCTTGCAGGGGCGGCCCGGCGCGCGAAACGCCGGGCCGCCAAATTCTACCCGCTAATTCGCGGATTCCGCAAAGGCTTTACTGTTTAGGCTGGGAGAAGGACGCCACTTCGGCCGCGAAGTCGTTGGCGGCCTTTTCGATGCCTTCACCAACTTCGAACTTCAGGAAACCCTTCAGTTTGACCGGCGCGCCCATGTTCTTGCCGGCGTTTTCGATGAACTTGCCGACGGTCACGTCGGGATCCATCACGAACGCCTGCTCGACCAGGACCGACTCCTGGTAGAATTTGCGGATACGGCCTTCCACCATCTTCTCGATGACGTTGGCCGGCTTGCCCGACTCGGCGGCCTGGGCCGTCAGGATCTGGCGTTCCTTTTCAACCGTAGCCGGATCGAGTTCCGCCGTCGTCGCGGCCAACGGCTTCATGGAGGCGATGTGCATCGCAACCTTGCGGCCGAGGTCCGTGAGACGCGAGACGTCACCGGGAGACTCCAGCGCGACGAGCACGCCGATCTTGCCCATGCCGTCAGCAGCCTGGTTGTGGATGTAGGTGGCGACCACGCCTTCGTTGACCGAAATCGCGGCCGCGCGGCGCAGCGTCATGTTCTCGCCGATCGTGGCGACAAGGCTCTGCAGCATTTCGTTGACCGTGCCGCCCATGGACGAAGTGGCGTGGGCAAGCTTCACCACGTCGCCATTGTTCGCGAGACCCAGTTCAGCGACCTCGCGGACGGCTTTCTGGAAGCCCTCATTGCGGGCAACGAAGTCCGTCTCGGAGTTTACTTCAACGAGTGCAGCGGCCTTGCCGTTAGATGCAACGCCGATCAGGCCCTCGGCCGCAATGCGGTCAGCCTTCTTGGCAGCCTTCAGAATGCCCTTCTCGCGCAGCCAATCGGCCGACGCTTCGATGTCGCCGTTGTTCTCAACGAGCGCCTTCTTGGCGTCCATCATGCCCGCGCCAGTCTTGTCGCGCAGCTGTTTCACCAGAGCGGCAGTAATCTCGGCCATAGTAACCTCCTGGACTTCGTATCAGCCCGAAAGCGCCCGGAACCGTTGTTCCAGACGCTAATACTGGCCGGTTGTAACAGATTCCCGGCCCAAAATTGCAAGCCTGAGCCGGACCGCCGACAGATGGTCATCTGCCGGCGTTCCTGCAATAGCGCCTTAGGCTTGCGCTTCGGCTTCCGCCGTTGCGGCCAGAGCCGGCTCATTCACGACCGCCGATGCGCCCGGATCGATGCCCGAAGCCATCGAGGACTCCGACAGGCCGTCCAGCACAGCGTCCGCAATCAGGTTGCAGTACAGCTGGATGGCGCGCTGCGCGTCATCGTTGCCCGGGATCGGGAAGTCGACTTCCTGCGGGTCGCAGTTGGTGTCGATGATCGCGACAACCGGGATGCCCAGCTTGCGGGCTTCCTTGACGGCGATCGCTTCCTTGTTGGTGTCGATCACGAACATCAGGTCCGGCAGGCCGCCCATGTTGCGGATGCCGCCGAGAACGCGCTGCAGCTTTTGCTGTTCGCGTTGACGGCCGAGAAGTTCTTTCTTGGTCAGGCCCGTGTCGCCGCCGGCTTGAAGCGTGTCGTCGAGCTCGCGCAGGCGCTTGATCGAGTTGGACACGGTCGCCCAGTTGGTCAGCGTGCCGCCGAGCCAGCGATCGTTCATGTAGTACTGCGCGCAACGACCCGCCGCTTCGGCGATCGAGTCAGCAGCCTGGCGCTTGGTGCCGACGAACAGCACGCGTCCGCCCTTGGCGGCCGTCTCACGCACTTTCACCAGTGCCTGGTGCAGCAGCGGAACGGTTTGCGAAAGGTCGAGAATGTGGATGCCGGAACGGGCGCCGAAGATGAAGGGCTTCATCTTGGGGTTCCAGCGGTGAACCTGGTGGCCGAAGTGGGCGCCTGCTTCGAGCAATTGGCGCATAGTGAAGTCGGGAAGTGCCATGTAGTCTCCTGATCCGGTTGGCCGCCGCGGACAGAACAGGCTTACGCCCGCACCGGAATGGGTCCGCGTGTCGGAATGGTCGGCCGTATAGGCGGGTTCTGGACCGGAAGCAAGCCGGGACCCATCGCTAGGTGGGGCCGGCCTTTCCCCGTCTTTTCAAGCCTCTGTGGCCGCCTGCACCCCACCCCACTCGGCGTCCCAGGCGATTGCGCCCGACTCGGCATCCTTGGCTAAAATCTCAATAAATTCAGTGAGAGATCCGGCGATCAGCGCCCGAGTTCCATCATCGTGCCACATGCTGATAACCTGCCCAGACTTTCCCCGGTCCGGCGGGTCCATGTCCACGCAAAGGTGGTTTCCCCCGCCATCCCCGCAGAACGGCACCCAGCCAAGCCGCCACCACTCGTCCGGCCTGATCGACCCCAGTGGCTCGCAGCTGATTCCATCGGGCACGAATTCCGTCCGGCGCAACTGTTCCCAGATCCGCCACTCATCGACGATCCGCGCCGGGGAGAACAACTCCCAGCCGGGCAGCACCTGATGCTCGCCAACATTGCCGGCATGCTTCGCGAGGAGGTGGCGCAAGTCTGCGGGCAACTTTACGCCAATATCCCGCTCCACCTGGTCAATGGACGCGAGCCCAGCTCCCGCCGCGAAGAGCCCCCGGAAGCCGGCGTGGCCCTTTTCGATAGCCGTGAGATAGCGCTCCCACGCCGCATCGAACCGACTCGGATCGAAAGCCCTTTTGCCCCAGCCAAACATCAGGCCGCCGCCGGGCGGACCTGGTTGACGCCCGGCACCGACTTGAACGCCTGCATCGTACCGAAATCGACGGGGTAGCGCCCGTCCAACTCGACGGTCACCACCCGGTCTCCCTCAACGGGGATTTCGAGCCTGATCGAGCCACGCGGCCCATTGGACGGGCCGTTCTGCAGCGCCGACGCAACCTGCGCAATCCGGTCCAGCGGTGCATCCGCACTCAGCTTCACGAGCAGCGTCTCATGATGGCCGATCGACGCCTTGCTGAGTTCCTTCACGCTATCCATGGAGAAGCGTAGCTCCTCGTCCACCTTGCGCACACGCACCTTGCAGATCACGCGCTGCCCAACGTCCAGTGTCTCGCGCGAGTTCTGCAACAGCTCGTCATTGACGAACAACTCGTACTCGCCCGACGGGTCCGACAGCGTGACGATGGCGAACTTGCCTCCCGCCTTCGCAGGTTTCTCGACACGTGCCCGCACAACGCCAATCATCTGGATCATCTGCCGGTCCTGACCGGCAATCTCGCGCTCAGCCGCCAGCGTGATCTGCGAGCGCAGCGCGCCGTTCAGCAGATCATCCAGCGGGTGGCCGCTGAGGAAGAAGCCGACGCTGGCAAGCTCGTTGTCCAGCCGCTCGGATTCACCCCATCCGGCCGCATCAGGCAGGCGCAACCGCTGCACCGGCTCATCCGCAAACAAACTGACCTGATTGGAGTTGCGCTGCTCCTCAGCCGAAGCGGCCAACGCGGACAGCGTGCTGGCCGCTGCGAACGCCTTCGCCCGGTTAGGCTCCACCGACTGGAACGCCCCGCCCTTCGCCAGCGCCTCGAAGCAGCGCCGGTTCACCAGCCGCGCATCAACGCGCTCGGCGAAATCCTGCAGATCGGTGAACGGCCCGCCCTTTGCGCGCGCATCCTCAACTGAAAGCATGGCCGGCTTGCCGACGCCCTTGATGGCGCCCAGCGCATAACGCACCGCATCGCCTTCCACCGTGAAGTCCGCCCCCGAATGGTTGATGTCGGGCAGGCGAACTTCGATCTTCATGCGCTTCGCTTCCTGGAAGAACACGGCCAGCTTGTCCGTGTTGCCCATGTCGAGGCTCATCGATGCGGCCAGGAATTCGACCGGATGGTTCGCCTTCAGCCACGCTGTCTGGTAGGTCAGCAGCGCGTATGGCGCCGAGTGGGATTTGTTGAAGCCGTAGTCGGCAAACTTGGCGCAGGCTTCAAAGGTCAGGTCGGCGTCGGCCTGCGAGATGCCGTTGGCCAGCGCGCCTTCCATGAAACGCACGCGCTGCTTGTCCATTTCCGCGCGGATCTTCTTGCCCATCGCGCGGCGGAGCATGTCGGCTTCGCCGAACGAATAGCCGGCCATGTCGCGCGCAATCTGCATCACCTGTTCCTGATAGGTGATGATGCCGAATGTCGGCTCCAGGATCGGCTTCAGCCACGGCGTCAGTGCGTCGGTGTAATAGTTTGTCTCTTCCAGCCCCTTCTTGCGGCTGCAATAGACCGGAATGTTCGCCATCGGGCCGGGACGATAGAGCGCGACCAGCACGATGAGGTCTTCGAAACGGTCGGGCGCCATGTCCACGAGAGCGCGGCGCATGCCCTGACTTTCGACCTGGAACACGCCGATAACGTCGCCCTTCTGCAGCATCTCGTATGTCTTGGCATCGTCGAGCGGTAGCCGCGCGAGATCAACCGTCACGCCCTTGTCCGCGATCATCTTGATCGCGCGGTCGATGACGGTGAGCGTCTTGAGGCCAAGGAAGTCGAACTTCACGAGACCCGCGTTCTCGGCCCATTTCATGTTGAACTGGCTGGCCGGAATGTCAGATTTCGGATCGCGATAGAGCGCAACCAGGTCGACCAGCGGACGATCCCCGATCACGATGCCCGCCGCGTGCGTGGAGGCGTTACGATACAACCCTTCGAGCTGCTGCGCGGTGTTGAACAGGTCCGCAACTTCTTCTTCCGCCTCGATGGCCTCGTCTAGCTTTGGCTCCATCTCCCGCGCTTCGGCGAGTGTCGGCGGCTTTGCCGGATTGAAAGGCACGAGCTTCGCCAGCTTGTCGACTTGATGGAAGGGCAGCTGCAGCACACGACCCACATCGCGCAACACGGCGCGGGCCTGCAGCGTACCGAACGTGATGATCTGCGAGACGCGATCGGCGCCATACTTCTCGCGCACATACTCGATCACCTCGCCGCGCCGCTCCTGGCAGAAGTCGACGTCGAAGTCGGGCATCGAGACGCGTTCGGGATTGAGAAAGCGCTCGAACAGCAGACCAAAGCGAATGGGGTCAAGGTCGGTGATCGTCAGCACCCAGGCGACCAGCGAACCGGCGCCCGAACCCCTGCCCGGGCCAACCGGGATGTCGTTTGCCTTCGCCCACTTGATGAAGTCCGACACGATGAGGAAGTAGCCGGGAAAGCCCATCCGCTCGATGATGCCGATCTCGTATTCAAGCCGCTCCTTGTAGACCGAAAGCTCAGCCGCCGGCTGGACGATCTTCAGTCGTTCCTTGAGGCCAGCCTCGGCCTGCGCCTTTAATTCCGCCGACTCGTTGCGGCCACGCTTGGTGTCGAATGGCGGCAGGATCGGCTTGTGCTTGCGCGGCCGGAACGCGCAACGCCGCGCGATTTCCACTGTGGAAGCCAGCGCCTCCGGCAGATCGGCAAACGTCGCCGTCATCTCGGCGGGAGACTTGAGAAACTGTTGCGGCGACGCGCGCGGCCTGTCCGCCTGGCTGACATAGGCCGAGTTGGCGATGCACATCAGCACGTCGTGCACCGGATGCTGGTCCTGCTTCTGGAAGCGAACATCGTTCGTCGCCACCAACGGCAGGTCGAGTTCGTAGGCCAGATCGACCAGCATGCCCTCGGCGGCGGCCTCTTCAGGCCGGCCATGCCGCTGCAGCTCGACATAGAGCCGATCGCCAAAGACACTCTTCAGTTCTTTCAGGCGCGCCCGCACCTCATCAATGCGCCCCGTCGCAGCGCGTCGGTTCAGAAGGCCGTCGGCGCCGCCGGTCAGGCAGATCAGTCCCTCGGCATGCTCCAGCAAGGTCGCGAGTGAGACCTCACGGTTGGATGCCGCCGGCGTCAGAAAGGACGCGGTGGAAAGCTTCATCAGGTTGCGGTAGCCGGCCTCGTTCTGCGCCAGCAGCGCCAGCTTGCCGCGCTCGCCCGTGACGCCTGGCTCCAGTACCTCGACCGTCAGACCCGTGATCGACTGGACACCCGCCTCGGTCAGCCCTTCGGCAAGTTCCAGCGCCGCAAACAGGTTGTCATCCGTGACACCGACCGCCGGCACACCATTGTTGCCCGCCCATTTGGCGAGATCCTTCGGCCGGATCATGCTCTGCAGCAGCGACAGCGCCGTGCGCACGCGCAGGTGGATGAAACGCGGGGTCTCTGGTGTGGTCACGCCGGCCTCCGCCATCCGTCTCGGTCTTGCCGAGCCTAGACCGAGTCGGCGCTCGCCCGTTGCGGGGCCGCCTCAAGACGTCCCTCGTTCAGTGCGAGGACGCGGTCCATGTAGCTCGTAAGCTCCACGTTATGTGTCGCCACAAGAACCGCCACCCCTTCCTGCTTCGCAATGTCGAAAAGGTTCTGGAAAACCACGCGCGAAGTTGTGGGATCGAGGTTCCCGGTGGGCTCGTCCGCGATCAGCACCTTGGGCTTGTTGGCCAGCGAGCGCGCGATTGCGACCCGCTGCTGTTCACCACCCGAAAGCTGGCCGGGGCGGTGATGGTCGCGCTCCCTGAGGCCCATCATGTGAAGCAATTCCTGCGCGCGCTTGCGCGCCCGCGTCCGCGAAATGCCGTTGATCATCAGCGGCGCAGCCACGTTGTCGACCGCGTTCAGCTCCGGCAGCAGGTGGTGGAACTGGTAAACGAAGCCCAGCTCAAGCCGGCGCGCCATCGTCCGCGCCGAGTCCGACATCGACAGCGCATTCTGGCCGTTGAACATCACGGTGCCCGCATCGGGCTTTTCCAGCAGTCCCGCCACGTGCAGCAGCGAAGATTTGCCCGAGCCGGACGGGCCGATCAGTCCCGCCATCTCGCCAGGAAAGAGATCGAGATCGACGCCCCGCAGCACATGCAGCGTCTTGTCGCCCGACTTGTACCGCCGCTCCACGCCACGGAGGGAGAGCACGGGCTTCCGGCTATCTGCGACTGTGTCCGTCATTATTCGAACCTCAGCGCTTCAACCGGGTTCAGCCGCGCCGCCCACATCGATGGAATAATCGACATGAACAGTGTGACGACGAACGCCATGCTGCCAACCCATGCCACCTCGCCCCACTCCAGCTTCGCCGGCAGTGAATCGAGCTGGTAGATATCCGCCGGGAACAACTCGACGTTGAACAGCCATTCGAGGAAGTGCTGGATCGGCGCGATATAGATTGCGCAGAGCACGCCGAGCAGCACGCCGGTGCCAACGCCCACCATGCCGAGCACGGTGCCCGTCATCATGAAGATGCGCACCACGCCCGCGCGTGTCGCGCCGATGGTGCGCAGGATCGCGATATCCCTCGCCTTGTTCTTCACCAGCATCAGGACGCCGGTGATGATGTTCAGCGCCGTAATCACCACAACAATGAACAGGATCAGTCGCATCACATTGCGTTCCACCTCTAGCGCCGTGACATAGGTCGAGCTGCGCTGGATCCAGCTCTGCACCCGGTATGGCACATCGCCCGCGACAGTCTCCGCAAACTTGTTCGCCGCATTCGGATCAGTCAGGCGCACGCCGACAATCGGGTAGCCCTCATTGTAGCCGAAGAGATTCTTAGAGGCCTCAATCGGCAGGAATCCCATCAGCCGGTCATAGCGATCATTCCCCGCGTGGTAGATCGCGGCCACCGTGTACGTGATGCTGCGCGGCGAGCGACCAGCAGGCGTGCTTGGCCCGTCGGGCTGGGTGACCTTCACCTTGTCGCCGACGCCAACACCAAGCGAATAGGCAAACGAGCTGCCGAGCACGATGTCCTTCGACAGCGCGCCTTCATCGCCAAATCTGTCTAGCGAGCCTTGCCCCACCGGTGTCCGGGGCCATGGCTCGTTCGGATTGGCCATGGCGCGCTGGCCATCGGCGATGCTTTCGGCCACCAGCTTGTTCGCGCGCAGGTCTTCCGGCCGCACGCCGCGAATCTCGATGCCCTGGCTGCGGCCATAGGCCGACGCAAGGCCAAAACCCTCGTGCATCGGTTCAACGGCCTCGACACCCGGCCGGCTGCGCAGGTCCGCCATCAGCGTTTCGATGGTGGGAGCGGGCGCGCCACGCGTGTCGATGAAGATGTGCGGTTCGAAGCCGACAATCTTGGAGATCAGTTCGAGCCTGAACCCGTTCATGATCGACATGGTGAGGATCAGCGCCCATACGCCCAAGGTGATGCCGATCACCGACACCACCGAGATGAAGGCGAGGCCGCCATGCTCGCGCTTGGCGCCCAGATAGCGCATCGCCAGCATGCGTTCGAACGGACCAAACGGCCGCTCCGTCACGCGTTTTTCCTCAGCCGCCGCCATCTGATCAGGCCTTCCTGCCAGAAGTGCAGCGATTGATCGCGGCCTCGAGCGACATCTCTTCGGTTACGCCCGACTTGCGATTACGGAGCTCGACGAGGCCGGATTTGAGCCCCTTGGGTCCGATCACGATCAGCTCCGGCACGCCGATCAGTTCCATCGTGGAGAACTTGGCGCCCGGCCGCTCGTTCGTGTCGTCGTACAGCGCATCGACGCCAGCCTTCATCAACTGGCCATAGGCCGTCTCGCAAGCTGCGGAAACATCCGCATCATCCGCCCGGAGGCTGACCACAGCCACCTCGAACGGCGCGACGGCCGCCGGCCAGATCACGCCCTTCTCGTCATGGCTCGCCTCGATGATCGCGCCGACCAGACGTGACACGCCTACGCCGTAGGAGCCCATCTGCGCCGGCACCGACTTGCCGTCCGGTCCTGTGATCATCGCATTCATCGGCGCGGAGTATTTCGTGCCGAAATAGAAGATGTGGCCAACTTCGATGCCGCGCGCGGACAGCTTCTTATCATCGGGCAGCGCATCGAACGCCGGCGCATCGTGCATCTCCTCAGTCGCGGCATAGAGCGATGTGCGCGCATCAACATGCGGCTGCAGGTCGCCATACCAGTCTACGTCAGGACCCGGGGCACCCATTTCGACGAGATCGCGATGGCAGAACACCTGGCTCTCGCCCGTCTCGGCCAGCACGATGAACTCGTGGCTGAGATCGCCACCGATCGGTCCCGTGTCTGCACGCATCGGCACAGCCTTGAGTCCCATCCGCGCGAACAGGTTGAGGTAAGCGACGAACATCCTGTTGTACGCCCGCCGCGCGCCCGCCTCGTCGAGGTCGAACGAATAGGCGTCCTTCATCAGGAATTCGCGGCCCCGCATCACGCCAAAGCGCGGACGCCGCTCGTCGCGGAATTTCCACTGCTGGTGATAAAGGTTGAGCGGGAGGTCCTTGTAGCTCTTCACGTACGCGCGGAAGATCTCGGTGATCATTTCCTCGTTCGTGGGCCCGTACAGCAGCTCGCGCTCATGTCGGTCCGTGATGCGAAGCATCTCGGGGCCATAGGCGTCATAGCGGCCGGATTCGCGCCAGAGATCGGCCAGCTGCAGCGTCGGCATCAACATCTCGACGGCACCCGCGCGGTTCATCTCCTCGCGCACGATCTTCTCGACCTTCTTGAGCACGCGGAAGCCCAGCGGCAGCCAGGCATAGATCCCCGCCGCCTCCTGACGGATCATGCCTGCACGCAGCATCAGCTGGTGCGAGATGATCTGCGCATCGGCAGGCGCTTCCTTGAGCGCGGGAAGGAAATAGCGGGAAAGGCGCATTGCGGGTCCTGGGAAAGGGCGGTCGGTTCAGGCTGATACCCGCCCCATCACGCCCACGCAATGAGGCCAAAGCGGGGCTAGCCCCTTGAAATCATGAAATCCAGCCAGCGCATATGGAGCGCCAACCCGAGAAGGAAAGTCGCCACGGCTGCGCCAATCGTGGGTATCAGCAATTTCATCAGCCAGGACACGCGCGTCGGCGCGCCGCCTTCGGACCCCGGAACGACGCTGCCGGATTCACGCTGGCTGGTCTGTCCCGCCGACAGGGTCGGCAGGAAAATCAGCCACCAAGCTCCGGTGTAGACGACGATCGCTTCAAAAACGCCCATGGGCCCAACCTAGCGGTGGCCCTTCGGCGTTTCCATGAGTTCGATCAGCACACCGTCGGAATCCTTGGGGTGGATGAAGATCACCAGCGTGCCGTGCGCCCCGATTCTCGGCTCGCCCAACACCTTGGCGCCTTTCGCTTCCATTTCCGCCTTGGCGGCATGGATTTCGGGCACTTCGAAGCAGACATGGTGCTGCCCGCCTTTGGGGTTCTTCTCGAGGAAATTTATGATCGGCGACTTCTCGCCCAGCGGCTCGATGATCTCGAGCTGCGTGTTGGGCAGGTTCACGAATCCGACGCGCACACCCTGCGCCGGCATGTCGAACGGCTGCACGAACTCGGTCGCGCCATAGAGTGTTTTGTAGGTCTCGAACGCCTTCTCGATGGAGGGCACGGCAATTCCGATATGGTTGAGCCGTCCGATAGTCCCGGTCATCCCCAGTCTCCCATCATCTGTCTCCCGTCAGATCCTGTGTATAGTCACATCCACCAGTGGCCGCTTGCCGAACTGGATTTCGGAAGCACGCCGCACGGCCTTGGTCAGAACCTTCTCGATCTTGTCGTCGTCGCCGAGATCAGACCGCTTCATGCCAGACACGGCCGCGTCCGCCGCCTCGTCGAGCGGCTCGAGCGACTCGTCCGCCGGCCGCCCATCCGGCTCCGAGAAGCCGCGCGCGACAATCGTCGGCCCGTCCTCGATCTTGCCCTTGGCGATCACGATGCTGACGGTGACATGGCCGTTATAGGCCATCTTCTTCCGTTCCCACATGCCGCCCGCCTTGTCGGACGTCAGCACTTCGCCGTCGACATGCAGCCGGCCGGCCGGAACCTGATCGATCACCATCACGGGTCCCGGCGCCAGGCGGATGACATCGCCGTTGTCCGGCGTGATCGCCTCGGGCACCTGCAGCAAGCGAGCGTAGCGCGCATGCTCCATGATGTGCCGGCGCTCGCCATGCACCGGCACAGCGATACGCGGCTTGGCCCATAGATACATCCGCCGCAGTTCATCGCGGCACGGGTGACCAGACACGTGAATGTCGAACTGCTTGTCGGTCACCAGCTTGATATTGCGCTCGGCCAGCATGTTCTGGATCTCGCCGATTGCGCGCTCATTCCCGGGAATGACGCGCGAGGAGAAGATCACAGTGTCGTCCGCGCCAAGCTTCACAGAAGGATGGTCGCCCCGCGCAACGCGCGCGAGCGCCGCATTCGGCTCGCCCTGGCTGCCGGTGCACAGATAGAGCACGTGCTGGGGCGGCAGATCAGCCGCGAGGCTCGGATCAAGGAAGGTGAATTCCTTCAGCAGGCCAACCGATTGCGCCGCGCCTGCAATCCGGATCATCGAGCGTCCCAGCAGGCAGATCGACCGATCATTCGCCCGCGCCGCTTCGCATGCCGATTGGACACGCGCCACGTTCGACGCAAACGCGGTGATGGCCACACGTCCCGTCTGCTCCGCCACCGCGCGCTTCAACGCTTCGCGCGCAAGGCTCTCGGATCCAGCCTCGCCCTCCTCGAACACGTTCGTGGAGTCGCACACCATCGCGAGGATGCCTTCGCGGCCAAGCTCCTCGATCTTCGCCTGATCAAAGTCCTCGCCAATGATCGGATCGGGATCGATCTTCCAGTCGCCGGTGTGCAGGATCAGGCCCAGCGGCGTACGGATCGCGAGACCATTCGGCTCGGGGATCGAATGGGTCAGCGTCACCATCTCGACTTCGAACGGACCGAAGGTGCGCTTCTCGCGCAGCTGCATGATGTGCAGCGGCGCTTCATCGCCCAGGCCGCGCTCGCGCAGCTTCTCGGCGACCAGATAGGCCGTGAACGGCGTGGCATAGATCGGCGCGCGCAACTTCGGCCACAGCCATCCGATCGCGCCGATATGGTCCTCGTGCGCGTGCGTGAGGATGATCGCCTCGATGTCGTCGGCATAGCTTTCGAGATAGACCGGGTCTGGCATGATCAGGTCGACGCCGGGCGTGTCATCGCCGCCAAACGTTACGCCGACATCGACCACGATCCAGCGCCGATTCTCGGGCGGGCCGTATCCGTAGGCGTTGAGGTTCATACCGATTTCGCGGCACCCGCCCAGCGGGGCGAAGACTAGTTCGGCATTCTTCATTTCAGCTCTCTGGCCGCCTGTGTGATGTTGCGGTCATAGAGGATACGCAAACCCTTGATGGTGATGTCGCTGTCGAAATGGTCGATCTTGCGCGCAGCGCCCTCGAACAGGGACGCGACGCCTCCGGTTGCAATTACGGTCATGGGCTTGCCGTACTCGGCCTTGATGCGTTCGACCAGCCCATCAATCAGGTCGATATAGCCCCAGAACACGCCAGACTGCATCGCGGCGACCGTATCCTTGCCGATAACCTGGTCCGGCTTCTGGATCGCAACCCGCGGCAGCTTGGCGGCCGCCTCGTGCAGCGCCTTCATCGACAGGTTGATTCCGGGCGCGATGATGCCTCCCTCAAAGGAACCATCCTCGCCTACAATGTCGAACGTCGTGGCCGTGCCGCTGTCGATCACGATCAGCGCACCCTCATAGCTGCCGTGTGCCCCAACCGCGTTCACCAGGCGGTCCGCGCCGACTTCGCTGGGCTTGGTGATATGCACGGCGACGCCGAGTTCCACATTCTCCCCGACCACGAACGGCTCCACCTTGAGATAGCGCCGCGCAAAGTTGCGCTGGTTAAACAGCGACTGCGGAACCACCGTCGAGATGATGCAATCGTCGATCTGGCCAAGATCGAGGCCGTTGATCTCCATCAGGGTCGACAGCCAGACAGCATAGTCATCCGCCGTCTTGGTCATGTCGGTGGAGGAGCGCCACTGCGCGCGCCACTCCTTGCCGTCATGGACGGCAAACAGCGTGTTCGTGTTGCCCGTGTCGATCGCCAGCAGCATCGGCGGCTCCCTTTGACCCTGATCTAAACCAATAGCGAGATTTCGCCCGCCCGAACATGGCTTTCCGATCCATCCGCCCGGCGCACGATGAGCGCTCCATCAGCGGCCAGGCCTGTCATCACGCCCTCGATCCGGCCGCTCACGGGCGTCAGTTCCACCCTCTGGCCCAGATGCGCCGCCTGTTCCAGCCAGGCCGCCCGCGTAGGCTCGAATCCTTCGATAAGCAGGCTCCGCAGCCGTACGCGGAACGCCACGTCCAGCGCCGCGAGCACTCGCGCCGCCGTCAGCCCCGCCCCGCCCGGCAGGTCAGCAAGACACTTGGTGGGCCGATCCGGCCGCTCGGGCGCAACCTCGACGTTCACGCCAAAGCCCGCCGCCATCCAGAGGCTCCCGTTGATCTGGCCCGTCTCAATGAGAATACCGCAGAGCTTCGCCGGCCCCACCAGCACGTCGTTCGGCCACTTCAGCTTGGCCTGTTCCGCATCCACGCCACAACTGCGCGCCGCATCCAGCACCGCCAGCCCGGCCGAAAAGCACGCGAGCGCCGCCTCAGCAGGCGGGCGCGGATAGGGCAGCAGCGCCGTCGCAAACAGATTGCCCTTCGGCGACGACCACGCCCGCCCGAGCCTGCCCCGTCCTGCGGTCTGGACTTCAGTCGTCAGCCAGCACGGACCCGCATCGCCATCCGATGCGCGGCGCCGTGCTTCCTCATTGGTGGAGTCGATCTCGCCAAACCTTGTGATGGGCCAGGCCTGCGAGAGCAGTTCGACGACCATGTCGCCCTAGCCGCCCGCGGCGCGCGCGGCCGCGTCCAGCAGCAGCTGGATGAAGATCGTCAGCACCGGGAACATCGCAAGGCTGGTGATCGCGACGATGATGCCAACCGACGCGTCGGTCTTGTCCAGCGCATCGCCCGGCGGCTTCATGAACATCGCCCAGACAAGGCGCAGATAGTAGCCCAGCGAGACGACGCTCGCGAGCGCACCCGCCAGCACGAGCCACAGCAGGTTCGCCTCGATGCCGGCCGTGAAGACCTGCAGCTTGCCCCAGAAGCCGGCAGCCGGCGGAATGCCCGCGACCGAGAAGATCAGCACCATGAGCCCAAGCGCGATGCCAGGCTTCGACTTCACGAGGCCGTTGAGGTCAGACACCTGGTCGACCGCCTTGCCGCCCCGGCGCAGCGCGAGAATGCCGCCGAACATGCCGAGCGTCGCGACCACATACAGCGTCATGTAAACGAGAATCGACGCCGCTCCGGCTTCCACGCCAGCAGCCACGCCGATCAGCGCGAAGCCGACGTTCGAGATCGAGGAATAGGCAAGGATACGCTTGATGCTGCTCTGCATCAGCGCGCCAAACGCACCGATCAACATCGACAGCGCCGAGATGATCGCAACGATCTGCTGCCAGGAGGCAGCGTGGGTGCCAAACGCGGTGAACAGGATATGCGCCAGCAGGCCGACCGCGGCGATCTTCGGAGCCGTCGAGAAGAACGCGACGACGGGCGCGGGCGCGCCCTCGTAAACGTCCGGCGTCCAGATGTGGAAAGGCGCCGCCGACGCCTTGAATGCCAGTCCGCAGATCACGAACACGAGGCCGAAGGTGAGTCCGATCGATTCTGGCGCCGCAGCGATCGCCGCGTATCCGGTGCCGCCGGTGAAACCATAGACCAGCGACGAGCCATAGAGCAGCAGGCCGGAAGCCAGCGCGCCGAGCACGAAGTATTTGAGGCCGGCTTCGGCTGATTTCAGGCTGTCACGCCGGAATGCTGCGAGCACATAGGATGACAGGCTCAGCGTCTCGATGCCGACATAGAGCGTCATCAGGTCGTTCGCCGAGAGCATCATGCCCGCGCCAAGCGAGGCGAACACGATCAGCAGCGGATACTCGTAGCGCTCCATCTGCGAGGACTTCAGAGCCCCACCCGACATCAGCAGCGCCGCCGCCGCCATGCCATACGTCACGACCTTCGCGAAGATCGTGAACATCGTCGCCTTGTAGAGGCCATCGGGCGCCAGCGGGTCGCTGGCAAATGCGGAGATCGACTCGCCACGTCCGAACTGAATGACTGCCGCCGCAGTAGCAGCGCCCAGCGCCACCACAGCCAGCAGGCGCAACAGGCCGGAGATGCGATCCCCGCCAATGGCGCCGATCAGCAGGCCCACAAGTCCGAACCCGGCGAGGATCGCTTCCGGGGCGGCGTTGTTGATGTCGGCGAGGAAATCCATGGCGCCTACCTACTGGCCGACCTGGCCGATCATGCGCAGGACTTCGTTCGTCGATCCCTCGGTCAGGTCAAAGACCAGACCCGGGAAGACGCCAAAGCCGATCGCACTGATCGCCAGCAGGCCGAGAATGAAGAATTCGAGCAGCGTCACGTCCTTGATGTCCATGAGCTTCTCATTGGTCATCTCGCCGAACACGACGCGTCGGTAGAGCGTAAGCATGTAGACGGCCGAGAAGATGACGCCGAGCGCCGCGCCCGCCGCCGCCCAGGTCGACGCCTGGAAGCCGCCCACCATCGTCAGAATCTCACCCACGAACCCGCTGGTGCCCGGCAGGCCGACGTTGGCCATCGAGAACAGCATGAAGAGCGCAGCATAGACAGGCATGCGATGGACGAGGCCGCCGTAGAACGAGATTTCGCGTGTGTGCATCCGGTCGTAGATCACGCCGACGCTGAAGAAGAGCGCGCCGGAGATGATGCCGTGGCTGATCATCTGGAAGATCGCGCCCTGGATGCCCGTTTCGTTGAATGAAAATATGCCAAGCGTCACGAAGCCCATGTGGGCGACCGACGAATACGCCACCAGCTTCTTGATGTCCGTTTGCCGGAACGCGACCAGCGAGGCGTAGACGATCGCGATGACCGAGAGCGCGAACATCAGCGGCTGGAACAGCAGCGAGGCGTCCGGGAACATCGGCAGCGAGAACCGCAGGAAGCCATAGCCACCCATCTTCAGCAGCACCGCAGCCAGCACGACCGAGCCAGCCGTCGGCGCCTCGACGTGCGCATCCGGCAACCATGTGTGAACCGGCCACATCGGCAGCTTCACCGCGAATGAAGCGAAGAACGCCAGCCACAGCCAGGTCTGAACTTCGGGCGGGAATAGCAGCGCCCCTGTAACCGGGTGCAGCCCCGCCTGCAGCGTCGGCACATCCGTCGTGCCAGCCACAGCCGCCATGTAGATGATCGCAATCAGAAGCAGCAGCGAGCCGAGCAGCGTGTACAGGAAGAACTTGAACGCCGCGTAGAGGCGGTTCTTGCCGCCCCACACGCCGATGATCAGGAACATCGGGATCAGGCCGCCTTCGAAGAAGACGTAGAACAGGATCAGGTCCATCGCGCAGAAGACGCCGATCATAAGCGCTTCGAGCACGAGGAAGCAGATCATGTATTCCGCCAGCCGGTCCTCGATCGATTTCATCGACTGCAGGATGCAAAGCGGCGTCAGCGCGGTCGTGAGCACGACCAGCGCGATCGCCATGCCGTCCACGCCGAGCTTGTAGGACGAACCGCCGAACCACGGCGCATGATCGACGAGCAGGTATTGGTCGCCGCTCGTGTCCCCAAGGAACATGTTCAGCGCAACGATCGACACCGCCAGCGTCCCTAGCGAGGTGAGCAGCGCGATGCCTTTCGACGCGCTGCCGGCCATCGTCGCTCCGCCGACGATGCGGAGCGCCAGGATCACCAGCGCGCCTGCCAGCGGCAGGAAGGTTGTCAGCGTGAGAATAAGCGGGCCGGTCATGTCAGCGTCCCTGCCCGGCCAGAACGAAGGCCACGAAGATCACGGCCGACACGAGGATCACGAGCGCATAGTGGAAGATGTAGCCGGTGTGCAGCTTCGATAGCCCGCCCGCGCCCGCCTTCGCGATGCCGGTCACGCCATCTGGTCCCATTCCGTCGATGATCTTCTTGTCGCCAACCTTCCAGAACAGGTCGCCCAGCGCCGCCGTGCCCTTCACGAACACGAAGTGGTAGATCTCATCGAAATACCATTTGTGCGACAGGAACGAGTGCATCGGCCCGCCATTCTGCGCCATGCGTCGCGGTATGCCCGGCGCCATCAGGTAGAAGATCACGGCGCCGAGGAAGCCCGTCACCGTCACGACGAACGGCGCCCAAATCACCCAGGTCGGCAATTCATGATGCTCACCCGCATGCGCTGCATCCGGAGCTGCATGCTGCTCGTCAGCGACCACGCCATGAGATTCTTCAGCGGCTGAAGCCGCCGCGTTCGACGGCGCAGGCGCATGGGCCACGTCCGGCGCGCAGTGCGTCGCATCGCCGTAGGGGTGCACGCCGCACGGGCCATAGAGCGGATCGGCCTCGCGCACGATGGCTCCCTGCCAGAAACCGTCAGCGTTCTTTGTCAGAAATTGCGGCTTGAACAGGAGGCCCGCGAACACCGCGCCCGCAGCCAGAAGCAGCAGCGGGATCAGCATCACGATCGGCGATTCATGCGCCGGCGCACGGCCATCCTTGGGCTTGGCGTGAGCATGATCGTGGCCATGGCCATGATCGTCTGCGTGGCCGTGATCGTCATGATGCGCATGCGGGTTCGGGCGGAACTTACCTTCGAACGTCATGAACATCAGGCGCCACGAATAGAAGCTGGTGAGCAACGCCGCCGCGATGGAGCACCAGAATGCGAACGGCCCGAATGCGGAGTCAGACGCGAACGCGCTCTCGATGATCGCGTCCTTCGAGAAGAAGCCGGCAAAGCCGATATCCGTACCCGGGATGCCGAAGCCTATGAGCGCCAGCGTGCCGATCAGCATCATCGCCCAGGTGAAGATCATGTTGGGACGGACACCGCCCATGAAGCGCATGTCCTGTTCGTGGTGCATTCCGTGGATGACCGAGCCGGCCCCGAGGAACAGCAGCGCCTTGAAGAAGGCGTGCGTGAACAGGTGGAACATCGCCGCGCCATAAGCGCCGAGACCGGCAGCGAAGAACATGTAGCCAAGCTGCGAACACGTCGAATACGCAACAACGCGCTTGATGTCGTTCTGGGCCAACCCCACCGTCGCCGCGAACAGGCACGTCACCGCGCCAACAACCGTGATCACGTTGGAAGCGACTTCCGCCTCCGCATAAAGCGGTGAAGCACGGCAGACGAGGAACACGCCCGCGGTCACCATGGTCGCGGCGTGGATCAGCGCGGAGACCGGCGTCGGGCCTTCCATCGCGTCCGGCAGCCATGTGTGCAGGAAGAACTGGGCGGATTTACCCATCGCGCCGATGAACAGCAGGATGCCCGCGATCTCGAGACCCCACACATGCACGCCCAGGAAGTCGAACGTCACTTCCTTGATCGGCATGGCGCCCGCCGCGCCCACCATGTCGACCGGCGCGTTGTTCGCGATGACTGCGAACACCGTGTCGAACTGGATCGAGGAGAATTCCTTGATGCCGTACTGGGCATAATCCACGCCCGCGACTGGCTGGATCATGAACACCAGCGCCATGATGCCGAGCGCAAATCCGAAGTCGCCCACGCGGTTCACGACGAACGCCTTGATGGCGGCGTCGTTGGCCGACGGCTTCTTGTACCAGAAACCGATCAGCAGATAGGACGCGAGGCCCACGCCTTCCCAGCCGAAGAACAGCTGGATGAAGTTGTCCGCCGTCACCAGCATCAGCATCGCGAAAGTGAACAGCGACAGGTAGGCAAAGAACCTTCCGCGATGCGGATCCTCGGCCATGTAGCCGATCGAATAGATGTGCACGAGCGCCGAGACGCTCGTCACCACGAACATCATGGTCACCGACAGGGCATCGATCCGGATCGCCCAGTCCGCGATGAACGTATCAACGTTGAACCACCGCGACAGCACGATGGTCTGCGCTTCCCCGGCCTGACCGCCCAGCGACCATGCGAAGAACTGCCATGCAGCGAGCGCGGCCGCCGTCACGACGATCCCCGTCGTGACCGCCATGGCGCCCCTGTCGCCCAGCACGCGCTGGCCGAGCCCGGCCACCACCGCGGCAATGCCCGGTGACAGCACGATCAAGATTGCGGCGACTTCCTGGAAGGTCAAATGCCTTGCTCCCCTAGCCGCGCAGCACGTTGACGTCTTCCACGGCGATTTCGCCGCGGTTCCGGAAGTAGACGACCAGGATGGCAAGGCCGACTGCAGCCTCCGCCGCCGCGACCGTCAGGACCAGCATCGCAAAGACCTGGCCCATGATCGTGCCGTTGAAGACCGAGAACGCCACGAGATTGATGTTCACCGAGAGCAGGATCAGCTCGATCGACATCAGGATGACGATGATGTTCTTCCGGTTCACGAAGATGCCGAACACGCCAATGGTGAACAGCGCCGCCGACACGGCCATGTAGTGGCCCAGACCGAGTTCCGCTCCAGACATTACGGGATCCCCTGTCCAGGCCGCACGTCCTTGAGTTCGACGGCGTCCTTGCGCTTGCGCCCGGTCTGCTGGGCGATGTTCTGACGTTTGACCGACGGGCGCGAGCGCAGCGTCAGCACGATGGCGCCGATCATGGCGACCAGGAGGACGATACCGCACATCTGGAACAGCAGCAGGTAGTCGTCATAGAGAACGTTGGAGAGCGCCTCGGCGTTCGTCGGCCCGCCCGGGTTCGGGTCGAACGTCGCGCCGCCACCGAAGGTTGCCGCGGCCACTACAATGCCGATCTCGGCCAGCAGCGTCAGCGCCAGCAGGATGCCGATCACGAGGTAATTCTGGAAACCCTGCTTCAGCGCCACGAAGTCGATGTCGAGCATCATGACGACGAACAGGAAGAGCACAGCCACCGCGCCGACATAGACGACCACCAGCAGCATCGCGAGGAATTCCGCCCCGATCAGCACCAGCAGCCCGGCCGACGTGAAGAAGGTCAGGATCAGCCAGAGCACGGAATGCACCGGGTTGCGCGCCGCGACGACAAACAGCGCCGATGCGACCACGATGCTCGAGAGGATGTAGAAAGCGATCAGCGTCATAGCTCCAGCCTCCCTCTTCCTTTGGTCCAAATCGCCCCGGACGGGGCCGTTGAAGTCTAGTCCCGTGCCCGACTCGCCCCCGCGAGCCGCGCCCTTCTATCTGTAGCGCGCGTCAAGTTCCAGATTGCGGGCGATCTCGCGTTCCCAGCGATCACCATTCTCCAGAAGCCGTTCCTTGTCGTAGTAGAGTTCTTCCCGCGTTTCCGTGGCGAACTCGAAATTCGGGCCTTCCACGATGGCATCCACCGGGCAGGCTTCCTGGCAGAAGCCGCAATAGATGCACTTCACCATGTCGATGTCGTAGCGCGTCGTGCGGCGCGAACCGTCCTCGCGCGGTTCGGCCTCGATGGTGATGGCCTGCGCCGGGCAGATCGCCTCGCACAATTTGCACGCGATACAGCGCTCCTCGCCATTGGCATAGCGACGCAGGGCGTGCTCGCCGCGGAAGCGCGGGCTCAGCGGACCCTTCTCGAAGGGATAGTTCACCGTCGCCTTGCGGGTGAAGAACTGCCGCATGGACAGGAAGAAGGCGGACAGAAAGTCCGTCAGCATCGCTCCCCGAATGGCCTGGCCGATCGACATGACGTCTCCTAATTCACCGCGCCAGCGTTGCGGCGATATTCGTTCCAGCTGATGACGCCATCCTTGTCGCGGTCCATACCCGCCGGCATCGTCACAGCAATCAGTTCAGGGGCCTCAAGCGCGCCGCTCTGGTTCGTATCCAGCTGTTCGAAGCCCGGCCGCATCTGAGCGTTGGTAAAGGTCGCATACGCTGCCACGATCACCACCGCGACCAGCGAGGTCGGCAGGAAAATCTTCCAGCCCAGCCGCATCAGCTGGTCATAGCGGTAGCGCGGCACGATCGCCTTCACCA
>Ga0116176_10000120_pt1 | contig 61635 bp, 53 predicted proteins | sample AD_STIC08_MetaG_FD_89803 | JGI IMG/M metagenome (GOLD analysis project Ga0116176, IMG submission 89803) | Active sludge microbial communities of municipal wastewater-treating anaerobic digesters from USA - AD_STIC08_MetaG | ecosystem: Engineered > Bioreactor > Anaerobic > Digestate | place: USA...
AATTGAGCGCCCGCCAACGAGGAGGTTGATGGAATCGCGGTTTCGCCGACCTTGATAGGTAGGGAAACGATTTTCCCGCTGATCGGCGCACGAATATCGGTCTTTCCCATTTGCTCGCGTGCTTCACTCAACACGGCATTCGCACGGCGAAGTGCTTCCTCGCTGCTCTTCAATTCGACCTGCGCCAGTTCGAACTGGTTTTTGTCTTCGTCGAAGCGGTTCTGGTCAATCATTTTCGCCGCCAGCATTTTCTTGCTGCGCTCGAACTGGGTGGCTTTCAACTGCAAGGTGACACGCTGGCGTTGAATGCTGATTTCGCTTTGGCGCTTGCTGGCTTCTTCGCGGTCAATCGCGTTGCGATAGGTTTCCGGATCCAACCGCATCAGCAATTGACCGGCCTGCACGATATCCCCTTCTTCCACTTCAATGGAACGTACCTTGGCCACCAGTTCGGAGGTCAGGTTTACTTCGGTTCGATAGGCCAACACGCCGGAAGCCAGAATGGTCGGGCGTATTTCGTGCGCCGTCACATCGCTGATATCCACTTCGAGTCCGCTTTCGCCTTTGCTCTTGCCGATAATGATCGGCAGGGCAATGACGGCCACCACGATGGCTGCGGCGAGCCACTTCTTGTTGAACTTCATGTTCTGGAATCTCTAATGTTTTAGATCAATGCGAGCAATGCAAAGCAACCATAAATGACAATGCTCGGAATAAGGGCCACCGCAATTGCCTCTGCCCAACCGGTTTTCCCCCAGGTTTTCCAGCCCAGTGCCACCAGGAAAATATTCCAGAAACTCAACAGATCGAAAGAAGTAGCCAGTTTTTTCCATGGGCTGTCGATAGGCAGTTGCAATAACAGCGGATCGAGATGGGTCAGACCCAGGGATTCAATACTGGTTTGTGGCGACATCATCACAACACCCACCAGCATGACTATCGTGCCAAGCAACATCGGCATGCTGCTCCAGCAAGCCAGGCTAAGTGCGTGTTTGAAACCTATCGTGGAGCCGGTAATTTTGCCTGCCAGCAGATAATACAGGGCCACAAGTGTCACGATGACTGCCGTGCCAATCGGAATACTGACGACCGAAAAATAGCCCATCATTTTTGCGCCGGGCATGAAGCTCTTGGCTTGCGCCATTTCGGCCGCCGACATTTCCTTACCGCTGGCGAGCAAGGTATGATCGATAAACCATGCGCTGTCCACTTTCATGAAATACATGAAAGTCATGACCATCGTGGCAGCCATCACCAGCAGCAATGGCACAATAAAAGTGGGCTTTTCCTTTAATTCGGCAAAGACTTTGCCCGGTTCCAGAAAGATATTGATCAAATGTGACATGCATTGCTCCCCGTAATGATGGTCATTGAATATTTTAGCAGCTTAGCGAGATAAGGGATTTTAGCTACGTGCATAAAGTAATGCATGGCGTAGCCCGGGTCATGGCTCCATCTGACCCGGGTTTACAGGGTGGGAGGTTTTTGTCTCCGCGAATATTCAGACTAGGATTTTGAGTAGTCGCTACAAGCACACGCTATTGGGGACCCCGGGTCAGATGGAGCCATGACCCGGGCTACGGAAATTCCTGCAAACGCTTCTTCAGAATATCCAAACCCAAGTTGCCGGCTGAGCCGAGAGAAACTCTAGCCTTCAGGCTGGCCTCCGGGTTCGCACCAAAGCTTGGCAATGTCGCTTTCGCCGCCTGTTGATAGGCATCGCGGAACGGAACGCCGCTTGCTGCCAATTCCATCGCGCAATCAGTCGCAAACATGCCCGGCTCGATTGCTGCAAGCATTTTTTCCGGTTGCCATTGCAGACGGTCAATCAAGTCCGGCACAAGGGCCAGTGCCGCCAATCCATGATGAAAGGCACGCAGCAAGGGTCCCTTGCTGAATTGCAGATCACGGTGATAACCCGATGGCAATGACAACAGGGATTCGATTTCCGTGCGGGCACCGGCCACAACTGCATAGCTGGCACGCAGCAATTCAATCAGATCGGGGTTGCGCTTATTCGGCATCAGCGAACTGCCCGTCGTATATTCGGACGGCAATGTCACAAAAGAATATTCGGCACTGGTGAACAGACTCAAATCCCAGGCCAAACGTCTCAAATCGAGCAATGATTGCGACAAGGCGGCCAATGCCTGCAATTCGAATTTTCCGCGCGATAACTGTGCATAGGTCGCCGCTACTTGAACGCGATTGAATTCCAAAGCCGTCGTCGTATGCTCACGATCCAGGGGCATGTTCACGCCGAAGCCCGAACCACTGCCCAGCGGGTTGGCATTGATCCATTCAATACTCGATTCAGCCAGGCCGAGATCATCGATAAAACTTTCGGCCCAACCGGCCCACCACATGCCTGCCGAGCTGACCATGGCGCGCTGCATATGCGTATACCCCGGCAGTGGCAGCATCGCTTCCGACTCTGCCCTTTGCAAGGAAATTTCGGCAATTTTCCGATTATGGAAAGCCAGTTGTTTCAATGCATCGCGAAGATACAAACGACTGGCCACCAGCACCTGATCGTTGCGGCTGCGACCGGTGTGGATCTTTCTTCCGGTGTCGCCGTGTTGTTCGATCAAATAGGCTTCAATAGCCGAATGGGCATCCTCAAAACGTTCGTCGAGTATGAATTCACCGGTCTGGAACAATCCATCCAGCCGGGTCAGGGATTCGCAAAGATTCCGGCATTCAAGAGCCGTCAGGACACCGATATTGTGCAAGCCTTCCGCGTGCGCGCGGCTTGCCTGGATATCAAAGGTGAACAGGTGCCGGTCATCGACAATATCGTTACCCGCCAGAAAACGCTGGATGTTTTGATTGACGGTGACGCCCGGTTTTTGCCACAGCAGATGGCTCATAAGTGGATTCCCGCCAGTTCATCCAGTCCAAAGGCCAGATTGAGATTTTGAATGGCCTGCGTTGCCGCGCCTTTGAGAAGATTATCCAGCGTTGATACCACGACCAGTCTTTTCCCATCATCGCTCAAGGTAAAACCTCCAATCTGCACGCCATGTTTGCCGGCAATTCGGCTTACCCAGGGTGCGCTTTCGATGATTTCGATCAAGGGTTCTTCCCGGTAAAAATCGCGATAGCATTGAAGCACTTCTTCAAGTTTCACCGCTTCCTTGAGATGAAGATTACTGGTGACGGTCAGCCCGCGAAAGTGCGATGCCACATGCGGCATGAACTCGATCCGTTTATCCAGATGGAAAGACACTTCGCGTTCATGCATATGCTCGGCCAAACTGTATGGCATCAGGTTGTCATGAAGTTTTTCCGGATCGTTCTTGTCCGAAGGCGAAGTGCCGGCGCCGGAATAACCCGATACGCCGAAGCACTGCAGGGGTTCTTCAACATTGCCGAGCATGGGAGCAATAGCGAGTTGCATCGCGGTCGCATAACAGCCGGGATTGCTGATGCGGGTTTGTGCCCGGGCCTTGCTTCTTGTCAGTTCCGGTAAGCCGTAATACCAGCCGGCTGAAAACCGGTAATCCGCCGATAAATCCAGCAGGACGGTATTGGGTGAATGCAGGTCGATGGCGTTCACGTAAGCTTCCGCCATATTGTTGGGTAAGGCCAAAATCAGTGCATCCACAGATTGCCCTGCGCTTTGCTCGGCATCCAGGTTCACGTAATCAAGATCGCCGTGATAGCTATTTTCATGCGCTGCCACTTTCTGGCCCGCTCTCTCGCGTGATGAAACAAAGCCCAGCTCGAATTCCGGATGCGCGTCGATTAAACGGATCAGTTCCGAACCGACATGGCCTCTGGCACCGACCAAGCCAATACTGATCGTCATGATTCTTTCCCATAACGCTGTAATTGGAATTGCAGGTTTTTCTTCGCCGCTGGCCATTCAGAGTCCAGTATCGAAAATACCACGGTGTCGCGACGGGTACCGTCGGGCATCAACATATGATTTCGCAACACGCCATCCTGCTTGGCACCCAATCTTGCAATTGCCGTTCGCGAGCGCTGATTAAACCAGTTGGTGCGGAATTCCACGGCGATGGCTCCGAGTGTTTCAAAGGCGTTGGTCAACAACAGAAGTTTCGCCTCGGTATTCAAGGCTGTCCGTTGCACGCGTTCGGCATACCAGGTCCAGCCGATTTCCAGTCTTTTATGGTCTGCCTCGATATTGCAATAACGCGTGCTGCCAACAATGTCGCCCTTGGCATCGCGCACGGCAAAAGGCATGGCTTTTCCCAGATCGCGCGATGCCAATGCCTGCTCGATATATTCCCGCGCCGATTCCGGCTTCGGAACCGAGGTAAACCACAAATTCCAAAGTTCGCCGTCACGGGCAGCTTCCTGCAAGCCGGTCAGGTGATCAAGCGATAGGGGCTCAAGACTGACGTGCTTGCCTTTCAGTGTTTCCGTTGTTGACCAATGTTTCGTCATCTAAAGCGCTTATCCTTTTAATGTTGCGGGTCGGGCCCGGCAATGATCGACCGCAAACTCGATTTGATCGAAATTTTCAAGTCCGTACCAGAAAACATTCCACTTCTCGCCTTTCAGGCAACCATCGGCTTCATCAAAATAAAATTCGTTGATCGTATTGTCGGCTCGCGAGCGCCAGAATAACTTCGGAATTTCGGCGCGCATCACATGCCAGGCCGCACGACCGAGGCCTTCACCCTGCGCATCTTCACTGACTGCAAATTTATCCAGGTGCGGAATGCCGTTTTCCAGCGTCAACACCAATGCTGCACGATAGTGTTCGCTGACAAACAAGCGATAGGGCTGCGTGGTCTTGAAATAATCAACCGCCAGTTTCCGGCCAAAACCGGATTCAATCAGGTGCTGGAGTTTCTTGCGGTCGCATTGTTTCCAGCTATCGAACACGTTGATTTTCTCGCCGCGGCGCACCAGCGTACCAGACCCGCGATGGGTAAATAGTTCCTTGGCCAACTCGTCAGGCTTGGTAATCGAGACCGAAGATGAAGGCGGCAACTGCATCAGCAAATCATGAATCTGCTCAATCTTTACCTTCATGCCCGAATGCAGCCAGGGCTGCTTCATCAACTCCTCGTATTCGGTCGAAAGGTTGATCGAATCGATCAGGTCACCTTCGCCATCGAGCAAGCCGCCGGTACCGGTCAGGAAAATAATCTTATAGGGCTGCAGGGTCTTCACCAGTTCATTCGCAGCCCAATCGGCGTTGATGTTCAGTATCTGGCCACTGACGGTTTCGCCCAGGGAAGCAATCACGGGTATCGAACCGACTTTGATCGCCGCCTGGATCGCATCGGTCTGTACCTTGACGACCTTACCGACCAAACCGTATTTACGCTTGTTCAACAAATCGCATTCGAACATGCCCGAAGTAATCGAAGTTGCACGCACGCCTACCGCTTGCAGAGCTTCGACCAGATGCAGGTTTTCTTGCTGGAATACGCGGCGTACGACGGACAAAACTTCCGGAGTGGTCACGCGCAAGCCATCGACGATTTGTTTATCGATCTTGGCCTTCTGCATTTCCAGATCAAGCTGTGGGCCGGCGCCATGCACCACGATCGGAGTGAGTCCGACTTGCTGCAAAAACGACAAAGATGAAACGAGTGCATCCAGATCGTCGCGCAAGATCGCACCGCCGACTTTGACGACGGCGAACTTCGCCGCATCGAGCTTCGAGAAGCGTTTCAGGTATTGCTGGATTTCTTTCGGGCTGGCCATATTGGACAGCAGCCGAACAATCGTGGAGCGCAAATCATTCATTGTGATCGGTACCGACATAGAAGCCTGATGGAAGCGACCTCCCCGCCAACGTGTGGCTGATGGTGGCGGCTGTATTCAAGGATGAGGCGTTGAGTGAAACTGTCTGCGCGATATTCATTTGATCTCCATTATTTCCTTGTACTTCGAAACCACCGTTGCCAACTGATCCAGCGCCACCCATTCGTCTGCGGTATGTGCCTGTGCAATATCACCCGGGCCATAGACCAATGCCGTCATTCCTGCTGCCGAAAACAGGGCGGCTTCAGTCCAGAAATCGACCGCATTTCCGATATCAAGTCCGAGCGAATCAGCCAGATCGCGGGCTTCAAGACGACGATTTTCCGCCGACGCGATATCGCCAGCCGGCAAGCAGGCACCGCGAAAGGTTTCTTCGTATTCGGCCAATACTTTTTCCGAGGTGAACGAGCGGAATGATTGATGCAGTTCTTCAAAATCCTGCGAAGGCAACGGGCGAAAACCAAATCGCACTTCGGCGCTCGGCGCGATCATGTTGGCCTTGATGCCGCCTTCAACACGACCGATATTGAACCGAAAACCGGTTAAACCGCCAAAGCGGAGATGTTGCAACGACTGCACATGATTCAATGCTTTATCGCCCCAACGCATGGCTTGGTGCACAGCGCTAAGCTCCAGTGCGTTGACGTCCGATGCATGCCCCGCCTGACCTTTGAACACCATGCGTGTCGAGACGATACCGCGATGCGCCAACACAGCTTGCGCCATGGTCGGTTCGGCAACGATGGCTTCTTTAAAGCCGTGTTCTTTATTCCGTGAAAGAAACGAAGCGATGCAACGCGCATCATTGGCTTCTTCATCTGTGGTGAATAAAAAAGCTGCGGGGCCCTGCGTATTTTCCGCGGCGGTCAGCAAGCATGCTGCTGCGCCTTTGATATCGCAGGCACCGAGGCCAATCGCTTTATCGGCAGTCACCCGCAAGCGATGCGGGCTCGCGGTCCACGCAGGCGAATCAGGCACCGTATCCAGATGCACATTAAACACGCGCGAAGTTTCACCGCGCACGGCAAGCAAGGAAACGGCGCCAGCGCCGTGATCGCTCAGCTCAATCCGGAAGCCCGGCAGTGCTTCGCACAGATAGTCGAAGATGCCGTCGGTGCCGATCGCGCGCGGCGGATTGCGGGTATCGAACGATACCAGTGCATCCAGATGTTCCAGCACCCGAGAAAGCATCAGCCTTGCTCCCGATTGATTTCAGCCCACAGCGTACTGCTCATGCCATACAGTTTGATGAAACCTTCGGCTTCGGCCACGCCCCAATCGGCGGCTTGCGCGTAGGTGGCACCTTTCGCATTCAGGATATGCGGCGATGAAATCGAAACGGCGGTCACTTGTGCGCCGGAAGTTTCGAGTACGACTTCACCATTCACTTTTGATTGATTGGAAGCCAGGAAAGACTCAAGGTCGGTCTTCAAGGGATCGTGATAGAAACCTTCATACACCAGTTCAATCCATTTTTTCGCGATATCGGATTTGAAGCGATTTTGGAGTTTGCTCAGTACGGCTTCTTCCAACGCACGATGAGCCACCAGCAACGCTGTCAAACCCGGGGCTTCGAAAATGATCCGGCCTTTCAGGCCGATCGTGGTATCGCCGGTATAAATGCCGCGACCGACGCCGTATTGCGCAAACAGGTGATTCAATTTGATCAGCATCAGATGGCCCGGCATGGCAACACCATCGAGGGTTTTCGCTTCGCCATTTTCAAAACCGATTTTGACCGACAGTTTTTCGGCAGGCCATTCGCTACGCGGCTTGCACCAACCGCTCGCGCCCTCGCCCGGCGCCTGCCAGCGATCGATTTCGCCACCCGACATGGTGAGGCCAAGGACGTTTTCGTTGATGGTGTAGGCCTGCTGTTTGCTGCGAACACCGAAGCCGCGTTGCTCGAGATATTTCTGTTCGTAGGCACGCACTTCGGTATGTTCTTTCTGGATTTCGCGGATCGGCGCGATGATTTCGTAATCACCCAAGGCTTTCACGGCAAGATCAAAACGCACCTGATCGTTACCCATGCCGGTGCAACCATGTGCAATGATCTTCGTGCCCAGTTCATTGCAACGTTTCAATGCGGCTTCGACAATCAGGTAGCGATCCGAAACCAGCAAGGGATATTGCCCCTGATAGGCTTCACCTGCCCAGATAAAGGGCTTGACGAAACCCGACCAAATGGCGGGACCGCCATCGACGGTGACATGCGAAGTAACGCCGAGTTCTTTTGCACGCTGCTCGATGAATGCGCGTTCTTCGGCATCCACGCCACCCGTATCGGCAAACACCGTGTGCACCGAATAGCCTCGTTCCTGCAACCAGGGTACGCAGAAGCTGGTATCCAGGCCGCCGGAGAAAGCAACGACGACATCTTTTTTTACATTCGCAGCAGTGTTCATTATTAGCCCTGGCTTGGTAATTATTGTTTGATTAAAGCCGCCATCACCGCTTTCTGCACATGCAGGCGGTTTCCGGCTTCCTGTATCGCGATGCAGTTCGGCGAATCCATCACACCGTCGGTCGCTTTCACGTTGCGACGCAAAGGCAGGCAGTGACTGAACACGCCGTTGTTGGTCAGCGCCATCTTGGCTTCATCGACAATAAAATGTTTGTATTGGTCGCGAATCGGTTTCTCTTTTTCCCAATCGCCAAAATAAGGCAAGGCGCCCCAGCTTTTTGCATAAACCACATCGGCGCCTTGATACGCCGAAGCTATATCGTGGCTGATACTCAATGAACCGCCATTTTCGGCCACATTCGTTTTCGCCCAATCCATGTAACGCTGATCGAGCACGTATTCCGGCGTTGGACACAGCAAGGTAACGTCCATGCCCATGCGGGTGGCAATGGTCAGTGCCGAGTTGGCAACTGCAGTGTTCAGCGCTTTGGGATGATAGGTCCAGGTCAACACGTATTTCTTGCCGCGCAGATCGCTGGTCTTGAAATGTTCCTGCAATGCCAGTGCATGCGCCAATTCCTGGCAGGGGTGCGTGATGGTTTCCATGTTGATTACCGGCACGGTCGCATATTTGGCAAAGCTGTTAAGTACTTTATCCTGGCGATCTTCAGCCCAATTAACGAATTTCGGAAACGCCCGAACCGCGATCAAGTCGACATAACTACTCAGTACTTTGGCGACTTCGGCAATATGCTCTTCGGTATCGCCGTCCATCACGGTGCCCAGTTCGAACTCGATCGGCCAGGCGTCTTTGCCGGGTGCCAGCACGACGGCATGGCCGCCCATCTGGAAAGTACCCAGCTCGAAGCTGGTGCGGGTCCGCAGGGAAGGATTGAAAAAGACCAAGGCCACCGCCTTGCCTTTCAATTGATCTCCCAGTTTCGAGGTCTTGAATGCGGCGGCCTGCTTCAGCAGCTCATCAAGTTCCGGCCTGGTCCAATCCTGCGTATTTAGAAAATGTTTCATTCGTTATCTACCGTAAAGTTAAAAACAAAAAAGCCCGGCGCATGGCCGGGCTTTTCCTGGAAACGTCTGAAAACGTCCGGGTTACCCAGCAGGATGGTGGGCTTCCGGTCGGCGAGCACGCGAAGTCATGCCTGCTGCCATATAGGCAGAGGTGAGCAGTTCGACGGTGGCCAGCGACATTTTCATGATGGGCGGATTATGTCAGTCAATATCCCGAGCTGCAACTCTAGTCGGCCCCGCAGCCTCATTTTCGCCTAAGAACAGCCGCTTGTTGCTAAACTTGGCACATGAAAATACGCCTATACAACAACCGCAATCGCAGTCTTGAAGACTTCGCACCCCTGAACCCGAATCAGGTCACCATGTACCTGTGCGGCCCGACGGTCTACAACTATGTCCACATCGGCAATGCCCGTGGCCCGGTTGTTTTCGATGTGCTGGCCAAACTGCTGCGCCGGCATTATCCAAAACTGATTTACGCCCGCAATATCACCGATGTCGATGACAAGATAAATGCAGCTGCCGCCGAGCAAAATGTTCCCATCTCGACGATTACCGATAAATTCACCGCCATTTATCGCGAAGACATGTTGAAACTCGGTGTTACGCCGCAGGATATCGAGCCGCATGCGACCGACCATATTCCGCACATCATCGCGATGATCGAAAAACTGATCGCCAGTGAACATGCTTATGCTGCTGAAGGCCATGTCCTGTTTTCCGTGGCAAGTTACGCCGATTACGGCAAGCTCTCACGCCGTCCGATGGACGAAATGATTGCCGGTGCCCGCGTCGATGTTGCCCCGTATAAACGTGATGCCGGTGATTTCGTCTTGTGGAAACCGTCAACACCGGAACTACCAGGTTGGGATTCTCCTTGGGGCCGCGGCCGTCCCGGTTGGCATATCGAATGCTCGGCGATGGCCGAAGCGCATCTGGGTGAAACGATTGATATCCATGCCGGCGGCAATGATCTGTTATTCCCGCATCACGAAAATGAAGTCGCACAAAGCACCTGCGCCCATGGCGGCAAGGTTTTTGCGCGTTTCTGGGTTCACAACGGCATGCTCGATTTCGGCGGCACCAAAATGTCGAAATCGCTCGGCAATGTGAGCGTGCTGCACGGCTTGCTGGAAACGCATCCGCCCGAGGCATTGCGCTACGCCCTGCTCACCGCGCATTACCGCCAGCCACTGGACTGGACCGATGGCCTGATAGAACAGAGTGTGAAAACGCTGGATCGTTTGTATGGCACCTTGCGTGATCTGAGTGATATTAAAGCTGAACCGGTAATCCCTGAATCCGTTGAAACAGCTTTGTGCGATGACTTGAATACGCCGATTGCATTATCTGAACTGGCACGCATTGCCAGTGATGCCCGCAAGGCGGACAGTAACGAAGAAAAATCGCGTTTGAAATCCGAATTAATTGGTGCCGGTGCGTTGTTGGGTTTGCTGCAGCAAACACCCGCCGAATGGTTCGCCCGCGGCAATGACAACAGCGATGATGCGCGGATTCAAACTCTGGTTGATGAACGCAACGCCGCCAAGAAAGCGAAGGACTTCGCACGCTCCGACGCGATCCGCGATCAACTTGCTGCCGAAGGCATACTGCTCGAAGACACGGCGCAAGGCGTGCGCTGGAGACGTGCCTGATGTTTCCTATGGAAACCACCGCTGCCGAAGCGCAGAAAGCCATCGCCGAAGAATTCGCCTTCTTCAACGACTGGTCCGAGCGTTATCAGTATTTGATTGATCTTGGGAAAAAGCTTCCGGATTTGAAACCGGAATGGAAAACCGAAGAACATCGTCTACATGGTTGCCAATCGATGGTCTGGATTGTTCCTGAAGGTAATAAGGACAAACTGGTATTCCATGCGCTCAGCGACTCGACGATTGTTTCAGGACTCACATTTCTTGCGCTTCGGGTGTATTCGGGGCGAAGCGCCGAAGAAATCATGAATACCGCTCCCGATTACATCAGCCAAATCGGCTTGGCGAAACATCTATCGCCCACCCGGAGCAATGGCATGAAATCACTTCTGCAATTCATTCAACAAACGGCGCACAGCGCCCTCTCTGCCAGGAATATCGCATGAACCTTCGCTACTGTGCTTTGGCGTTAGCAATTACGTTCAGTCTCTCCCTGCCTGTGTCGGCAGCCGATATCAGCGCACCCAGGCCGGCGGATATTCCTGCCAGCACTCAGCAGCTCGCATTGATGATTCACCGTTTCAATGCCGACTTGTCCAGCGTTGAGCATACCCACGACATCACCGGTAGTCCAAAGCGCGAAGCGGCATTGCGCAGTCTATACAACAGCTGGCTGCAATCGATCGGCACACTTGATTATGCTTCGCTGCAACTCGAGGACCAGGTTGATTACGCGCTGTTCAAGCGCGAATTGAATTACCGTCTGAAGCAACTCGACTTCAACCGCAAGCGCTTTGACCAGGCCGCTACGCTGTTGCCTCAGGCTGACAGCCTGATTGCGCTGGCCGAGGCAAGACGCGAACTGGTATATGCCGACGCCAAGAGCAGCGCCCAAGTATTGAACCAGGCGCAAAAAGCGATGGAAAAAATCCATGCGCAACTCGATGGCGGCAATGGCAAATCCCCGGTCAGTCCGATCGTCGCCTTTCGCGCTTCCAAATACCTTTCCAGTCTTCGTGATGACCTCAAAGACTGGTTCACCTTTTACAACGGTTACGATCCCAACTTTACCTATTGGACCAAGCTGCCCTACGAGTCGCTCGACAAGGAAATGGAATCCTATTCCAAATTTCTGCGCGACAAGATAGCCGGAGCCTCGAATCCGGAAACCATCATCGGTGATCCGATTGGCCGCGATGCACTGATGGCGGATCTGCAACACGAAATGATTCCGTACACGCCTGAAGAATTGATCGCGCTGGCGGAAAAGGAATTGAGCTGGTGCCAGAACGAGATGACCAAGGCCGCCGCCGAGATGGGCTACAAAGATTGGCGGCAGGCGCTTGAGGCCGTGAAGCAACAAAGTCCGTTACCCGGCGAACAACCAAAACTTGTCGTTCAACTCGCCGACGAAGCAATCGATTACGTGACGAAGAACGATTTGGTAACGGTGCCGGAAATCGCCAAGCGCGATTGGCGCATGACCATGCTGACTCCGGAATATCAATTGCAAGCACCCTTCTTTCTGGGCGGCGAAGACGTGTGGGTCGCCTACCCGACCGATGGCATGCCGCAGGATAAAAAACTGATGACCCTGCGCGGCAATAACCGTTACTTCTCGCGTGCGGTCGTGCATCACGAATTGATTCCGGCCCATCATCTGCAATTTTTCTATAACCAGCGCTATCAGACACAACGGCAATTGTTCAGTACACCGTTCTGGACCGAAGGCTGGTCGCTGTATTGGGAAATGCAATTGTATGATCGCGGCTTTGCCAAAACGCCGGAAGAAAAAATCGGCATGCTGTTCTGGCGCAGCCATCGCGCCGCCCGAATTTTGTTCTCGCTTTCATTCCATATGGGCAAGATGACGCCGCAGCAATCGATCGACTTGCTTGTGGATCGCGTCGGCCATGAACGTGAAAACGCAGCGGCGGAGGTTCGCCGCAGTTTCGCGGGCGATTACAGCCCGCTCTACCAAACCGCCTACATGCTGGGCGGCCTGCAATTCCGTGCCTTGCACAAGGAATTGGTCGAAAGCGGAAAAATGACCGATCGCGAATTCCACGACGCTATCCTGATGGGTGGCGAAATGCCTGTATCGGTCGTGCGTTCGCGCCTGAAGAAACAGGCACCGGACAAAGATCTGCCTGCCGAATGGAAATTTTACGATTTCTCGAAATAATCGTAGGGGCGCTGCTTGCCGCGCCCTGACGCCTCGCCAATCCTCGAGCGCAACACAAAAGCATGCGCCTGGACGTTGATCTGCATTACAAAGGACTGCCCTTAAATGGACCTGATTACCAGCAATCTGATCATCATTGCATTGACGTGCGTGGTCTCATACACCGCATTCAATAATGCCCAATTGATGGACGACTGGATCCTGCGCCCGTTCAAGGCGCAGCGCGACAAGCAGTATTACCGCTATATCACCTACGGTTTCCTACATGCCGATTTCATGCACTTGCTCTTCAACATGATGACCTTGTATGTCTTCGGCAGAGTGATGGAAGGCTTCTATGTATCGGCACTGGGGCCTTTCGGATTTGCATTGTTTTATCTTGGCGGCCTGGTTTTTTCGGTATTGCCGAGTGCGCTCAAAAATCAGAGGGACCCCCGCTACGCGACACTAGGCGCATCGGGTGCCGTGTCCGCAGTCTTGTTTGCATTCATCCTGTTTGACCCCTGGACGACATTACTGATTTTCTTTGTTCCATGCCCCGCCATTGTCTACGCCGTGCTCTATGTTGCGTATTCCATTTGGCTCGATAAAAAAGGCGGCGACAATGTTAACCACAGCGCCCATTTATGGGGTGCAGCCTATGGTGTGCTAGCCACGTTATTGATCGAACCCGGCGTATTAAGCCACTTCATGAATCAATTGATGAATCCGTTCTCATAGGGGCGCATGCATCAATCTACATAAACGGTTTTGATATTCATGAATTCATGAATACCGTGCTCTGCCAATTCGCGACCGAAGCCTGAGGACTTGGTGCCGCCGAACGGCAAGCGAACATCGCTGCGAACCTGCGCATTCACGAAGGTCGCTCCGGCCTTGATTCGGCGGGCGATGTTCTCACCGCGTTTTTTATCCTGCGTCCAGACGCTGGCGCCCAGGCCGAACAAGGTGTCGTTCGCAACCCGCACCGCATCGTCGTCGTCTTTCACGCGAATTATGCTGGCGACCGGGCCGAATAATTCTTCGCTGTAGGCCGGCATGCCGGGCTTCACGTTATCGAGAATCGAGGCTGGATAATGCGACGCGCCTTGTCCCGGTTCACAACCAACCAGGGGTTTGGCACCGGCCTTGATACTGGCTTGCACCTGGCTCTGCAGTTCATCGCGCAAATCCGCCCGCACCATGGGTGCGAGTGTCGTCGCGGCATTGTTCGGATCGCCGATTCTCAGCTTGCCTGCCGCTTCGACGAATCGCTGTACGAAAGCATCCGCAATTTTCTCGGTAACGATGAAACGCTTGGCCGCAATGCAGGTTTGTCCGGCATTGCTGAAACGCGATGCCACCGCAATCGGAATTGTCTTGTCGAGATCAGCATCATCCAGCACCACGAAAGGATCGCTACCGCCGAGTTCGAGCACGCATTTTTTCAGGAATTTTCCGGCGGTCGCGGCAACCGAGCGTCCGGCACGTTCGCTACCGGTCAAGGTAATCGCATGCACACGCGGATCGCCAATGACCTTCTCGGCCATCGCATTGTCGATATGCAGCACGCCAAAAACGCCATCGGGAATACCGGCTTCTTTCAATACTTCGGCGATAGCGTCGGCACATCGCGGCACATTGGTCGCGTGTTTGAGCAATGCAACGTTGCCAGCCATCAAGCCCGGCGCCAGGAAACGGAACACCTGCCAGACCGGGAAATTCCAGGGCATGATCGCAAATACACAACCCAGCGGTTCGTATGTCACATAACTGCGGGTCGCTTCGGTTTTGATATCGCTGTCACGCAGATAGTCAATCGCGTGTTTTGCGTAATATTCGCAGGCGCCGGCGGATTTTTCTATTTCTGCCAGAGCCTCGCCATGCAGCTTGCCCATTTCGGCCGACATGATATTGGCGATCTGTTCTTTCTTCGAACGCAGAACCGATGCAATGCGTTCAAGAATTGCGCCCCGCTGATCTATCGACAATGCTGACCATGCAGGAAATGCCGCCGATGATTTTGCCAGCAAGCGTTCGACGGCATCGGCATCCATGTAGTCATAGCGGTAATCCACCTGACCGGTCCAGGGATTGGTAATTTCGACACTCATTTTCTTTAATCGCCTTTCTGTAATGCCAGTTGAATATCACGTTGGCGGCGTTTTTCTTCGCGGTGGCTGATCGCCCAGGCGATCAGGGCAGTCGTCGATACCACTGCCACGATAATCGTAGCCAGCGCATTGATTTTTGGATTCAAGCCAAGCCGCACGGTTGAGAAAATTTTCATCGGCAAGGTGGTCGAATCCGGCCCGGCAACGAAACTGGAAATCACCACATCATCCAGCGACAAAGTGAATGCCAGCAGCCAGCCCGAAATCAGTGCCGGAAAAATAATCGGCAAGGTGATCACGAAGAATATTTTCAGCCGGTTGGCACCCAGATCCATCGCCGCTTCTTCCAACGATTTATCCAGTTCGGCGAGGCGCGAGGAAATAATCACGGTCACGAAGGCCATTGTGAAAGTGACATGCGCAATCCAGATTGACAGCATGCCCTTGGGTGAAATGCCGAACGGTGAAAACAAGGTAACAAACATCAGCAATAGCGATAGTCCGGTCACCACTTCCGGCATCACCAGTGGTGCGGTAATCAGTGCGCCGAACAGTGTTTTCCCGCGAAAGAATTTGAAACGCGTCATCACCAGCGCCGCCAGCGTACCCAGCACGACAGCGGCAGTGGCCGAGGTGAACGCGATCTTCAGGCTCACCCAGGCCGCTTTCAGCATCGAATCATCGTTCATCAACTCGCCATACCACTTGAACGAGAAACCCGACCAGGAGCTGGACAGGCGCGATTCGTTGAATGAAAAAACCACCAATAAAATGATCGGCAAATACAGAAAAAGAAAACCCGCACCCAGAAAAATGCGGCCGAACCAACTGACTTTGGCGTTGGGAGAGCTCATACGATCCTGCCCTCCAGTTCTTTCTGCTGGAACTTGTGGAAGATGATGATCGGAATCAGCAGCGAGACCAGCATGATGATGGCGACCGCCGAGGCCATCGGCCAATTACCGGCGCTGAAGAATTCGCTCCATAACTGGCGACCGATCATTAGCGTGCCGGGACCACCGAGCAATTCCGGAATCACGAATTCACCGACGGCGGGAATCATGACCAGCATGCAGCCGGCGATGATGCCGGATTTCGACATTGGCAAGGTGATCGTCAGGAAGGCTTTCCAGGGCTTTGCGCCGAGATCATAGGCCGCCTCGAGCAGGCGCATGTCGAATTTCACCAGGTTGGTATACAGCGGAAGAATCATGAATGGCAGATAGGCGTAAACGATGCCGATATAGGCCGCGACCGGCGTATTCATGATCTGCAATGGCGAATCGATGATGCCTATCGCCAGCAACATTTTATTAAGCACGCCATTCGTCTGCAGGATACCGATCCACGCATAAATGCGAATCAGGAAAGAAATCCACGACGGCAGAACCACCAGCATCAAACAAATATTTCGCATGGAGGGCGACATGCGCGCAATCGTGTATGCCATCGGGTAACCAATCAGCAGGCACAGCAAAGTCGAAATGGCGGCGATTTTGAGCGAGCTTAAATAGGCTTCCACATACTGCGAGTTGGTGAATAGCTCGATGTAGTTGCCCAGATTCAATTTGAGCATCAAACCTTCATCGACGTATTCCAGCACCGGCGTATAAGGCGGAATCGCAATCGCCTGCGAACTGAACGAAATTTTCATCACGATCAGGAACGGGATCGCGAAAAAAAGCAGCATCCAGAAATACGGTATGGAAATTACGCCCCAGCGCGGATGCGGCAGAACTTTCCGGGTGAGAAATCTGGGCAGGTTCATGTGGTCAACACCACGCCGGCATCGTCTCCCCACGAGACCCAGACTTGATCATTCCAGGTAAAGTTTTCGCTGGCCCAGCGCTTCCTGTTGGCGAAATGGGCCATGATCTTGAAGCCGCTCGGCAGGCGCACGTGATATACCGAATGACTGCCGAAATAGGCGATATCCTCGACGATACCCTGTGCCTTGTTGTGCTTCTGTACCGGCTCGTCCTTGCTGATCGTGACTTTTTCAGGCCGCACAGCAAATGCCACCTGTTGCCCTTCAAATCCGCTTATGCCGTGACCGATATAAACCGAGTCGGGCAATGCATCAGAACGTATCGTGACGAAATCCGCTTCGTCTTCTTCGACCTTGCCTTCAATGACATTCAGTGAACCAACGAACTCCGCGGCAAAACGACTGGTTGGCTGTTCGTAAATTTCATCCGGCGTGCCGACCTGTCGGATATGACCGGCATCCATCAATGCAATACGATGCGCCATGTTCATGGCCTCTTCCTGGTCATGCGTCACCATTACGCAGGTAACGCCAAGACGTTCAATGATGTTTACCAATTCCAGCTGCATTTGCGAGCGCAGTTTTTTGTCCAATGCACCCATGGGTTCGTCGAGCAATAACAACTTCGGACTCTTTGCGAGAGAGCGTGCAAGAGCCACACGCTGCTGCTGCCCGCCTGACAATTGATGCGGTTTTCGCTTGGCGAATTTGTTCATTTGCACGATGCCGAGCATTTCTTCGACGCGCCTGGCGATCGCGTCCTTGGCCATGCCGTCCTGCTTCAAACCGAAAGCGATGTTCTGTTCCACAGTCATGTGCGGGAATAACGCGTACGACTGGAACATCATGTTGATCGGACGATCATAGGGCTGCAGGTCGTTGATAATCTGGCCGTCGAGTTCGATTTTGCCGGAAGTCGGCTTTTCGAAACCCGCCAGGCAACGCAACAAGGTTGACTTGCCGCAACCCGAACCACCGAGCAACGCAAAAATCTCGCCCTTCCGAATCGACAGGTTTACCGAATCGACTGCGACAAAACCGTCAAACTCTTTGCGGACATCGATAATGCGGACGTAATTTTCATTGCCCAATTTATCCGTTCGTGGCACATGATCAGAAGTCGCAGCAGCCATTTCAGCACTCATAGTGGTAATCCCGTCGAAAAAAAGGGCAAGCGGTTTAATGCTTGCCCCGAGAGGTTAATTGGTGGTTTTGAGCTCGGTCCACACCGCGGTATATTTTTTCATCACGTCCGGCGGAAGCACTGCCAAGCCATACAATTTGGTATTGATGGTTTCCTTGCTCGGGCTGATCATCGGATCATCGGTAATACTCTTGTCGAGCATGGACGTCGAAGCGGCATTCGCGTTTGGATACGAGACGTAGTTCGACACTTCAGCAATGATGTCCGGGCGCATCAGGAAATTCAGGAACTGATGGGCATTTTTCGGGTGCTTGGCTGTCTTTGGAATCGCCATCATGTCAAACCACATCGCCGAACCCTGCTGCGGAATGCTGTAGCCGATGTTGACGCCATTTTTAGCTTCGGCAGCGCGCGCCTTGGCCTGGATGATATCGCCTGACCAGCCAACCACGATGCATACGTTGCCGCTGGCCAACGCATCGATATATTCCGATGAGTGGAAATTGGTGATGTATGGACGCAGGCTTTCTAGTTTTGCGGCGGCCTTGTCGATCACGGCAGGATCAAAACTGTTTGGATCTTCGCCCATCGCATACAAGGTCGTGGGAATGATTTCGGAAGCGGCATCAAGAAAGGTAACGCCGCATTCTTTCAGCTTGGAAAGATTTTCGGGCTTGAAAATCAGGTCCCAACTGTTGACCACATCGGTATTTCCGAAAATCTTGGTGACTTTGTCCACGTTGTAACCAATGCCGGTAGTGCCCCAAAGGTATGGCATGGCGTGGGCATTGCCCGGATCGACATCGATAAGCTTGCTCAAGAGATTGGAATCGAGATTCTTCCAGTTGCCGAGCTGGGCCTTGTCGAGCGGCTGATAGGCACCCGCCTTGATTTGTCGACCAAGGAAAGATGACGAGGGCACCACGATGTCGTAACCGGTGTCGCCGGACAGGATTTTCGATTCCAGCGATTCGTTGCTGTCCATGACGTCGTAGGTCACCTTGATGCCGGTTTCCTTCTCGAATTTGGCGACCGTGTCGGGTGCTATGTAATCGGACCAGTTATAGACGTTGAGCACTTTTTCTTCGGCGGCGGGGGCACTGGCAGTGGCCCCGGGAGCGGAAGCTTCCTTGTTACCGCATGCAACGAGAGTCAGTCCGACAATGGCTATTGTTAAAAGACGTAGTTTCATAACACCTCTCACTTGATTGTTAGAAATAATGTGACGACAGGAATCACTGGCAAACAGTTACATACCTCGTTATTTTCCCAAAGCTTCTGCGGTTTGATTCAAGGACTTCCAGGCTTTTTCGAACAATTCGTCAATTTGCCCGCGTGTAATAATCAGCGGTGGCGAAAGCAGCATGGCATCATTGGTCGCACGTAATATTAGACCGTTTTTAAGGGCAATATCACGGCATAACTGACCAACCTTGCCTCGATCCTCGAAAAAGGCGCGGCTTGGCTTGTTGGGTACGAGCTCCAGGGCACCGACCATCCCGACGACACGAGCCTCGCCGACCAGTGGATGCTCGCCCAGCTCTTTCCAGCGGCTTGCAAGATAGGGTCCGGTGTTGCCCTGGATGTTCTCGACGATTTTTTCGTCCTGCAAGATGCGAATGTTTTCCAGTGCGACGGCCGTACAGACCGGATGCCCGGAATAGGTGTAGCCATGCGCGAGCTCGCCGCCTTTATCGCGCAATACATTTGAAACGCGATCATTGAACATGACGGCTCCAAGCGGGATATAACCGGAAGTTATGCCTTTGGCCAGGGTCATGATGTCCGGTTGTATGCCGAAGTATTCCGACCCAAACCAGTGACCGGTCCGGCCAAAGCCGCAAATGACTTCATCGGCAATCAGCAGAACATCGTATTTGCGGCAGATGCGCTGGATTTCCGGCCAGTAATTCATGGGCGGAATAAACACGCCGGCTGCGCCCTGAATCGGTTCGCCGATGAATCCGGCGACGCGATCCGGTCCGAGCTCGAGAATCTTGTCCTCGAGTTCGCGAGCGCGCTGCAAACCAAATTCTTCCGGCGATAAATCGCCACCTTCGCCAAACCAGTAAGGCTGATTGATGTGGTGGATATTGGGAATCGGCAAACCGCCTTGCGAGTGCATCCCTTTCATTCCGCCCAGACTTGCACCGGCGACGGTCGAGCCGTGATAACCGTTGAAACGGCCAATCAGAATATTTTTATCCGGCTGGTCTTGCACGGCCCAGAAATGTCGCACCATTCTTAGAATCGTGTCGTTGGCTTCGGAACCGGAATTGCTGAAGAACGCATGATTCAAATCGCCAGGTGTGAGCTCGGCCAGCTTGGCGGCAAGATGTACGGTCGGTTCGGTGGTACAGCCGAAAAAACTGTTGTAGTAGGCCAACGTGTCCATCTGTTTCGCGGCGGCCTTGCCCAATTCCGTTCGGCCATAACCGATATTCACGCACCAAAGGCCCGCGAATGCATCGAGCATTTTATTGCCCTCGGCATCCCAGACGTAACAGCCTTCGCCCTTGGTCAATATGCGCGTGCCTTTTTTAGCCAGCGCCGCATTGTCATTGAACGGATGGATATGGTGTGCGGCGTCCAGTTTCTGTAAAGCTTGCAAGTCCGAATTTTCCACGCTGGCTCCGATTATCTATCGTACTGATTTTTTATTTATTGATGGCCGATCAAACATTCAACAGCAGGAATTCCCGCTCCCACGAACTGATCACGCGGAAATAGGTTTGATATTCCTTTTCCTTGACATGGATGTAGGCATTCACGAAACGCTCGCCCATCAAGTTCTGCAGCGGTGCGCAACCCCGCAACCATTTCAGCGACTCTTCCAGACTGCGCGGCAACTCGTAGCCTTTGTCTTGTGCGCTGGTGGTCAATGGTTCGGTGGGTTTTAATTTTTCGATAATACCGAGATAACCGCAGGCCAGGGTCGCCGCCATCGCGAGATAGGGGTTGGCATCGGAACCGGCGAAACGGCTTTCGACGCGGGTGTTTTCGAGTGAGTCCATCGGCACGCGCAAACCGCAGGTACGATTATCGAAACCCCACTGCACATTGATCGGTGCGACATCGCCCACCGCCAAACGCCGATACGAGTTCACGTTTGGAGCAAAAAACGGCATCGCCATCGGTACGTATTTTTGCAGGCCTCCCAGATAATTCTTGAACAGCTCGCTGTGCTGACCTTCTTTCTTGCCGGCGAATAAATTCTTGCCGGTTTTTGCATCGAGCATGCTTTGGTGGATATGCATCGCACTGCCCGGTTCGTTTTCCATCGGCTTGGCGAGGAAGGTGGCGTAAATGCCATGCCGCAACGCAGCTTCACGCATGGTGCGCTTGAACAGGAACACCTGATCGGCACGCGACATCGGATCGGAATGCACGAAATTCACTTCGAGCTGCGCGGCGCCCGATTCGTGAATCAGTGTGTCCACATCCAGTTCCATTTCTTCGGCGTAGTCGTACATCAGGTCGAGAATAGGATCGAATTCGTTCACCGCATCGATCGAATAGGATTGTCTTGCGGTTTCAGGCCGGCCCGAACGGCCCGCCGGCGGCTGCAGCGGAAAATCCGGATCGGTATTTTTCTGCACCAGAAAGAATTCCAGTTCGGGCGCCACAATCGGCTTCATGCCCTTGGCTTCGTACAAGGCAAGAATATTGCGCAACACATTCCGTGGTGCCAATTCATGCGGCTTGCCGTCGCGGGTAAAACAATCGTGAATCACCTGCGCGGTAGGATCGGTTGCCCAGGGCACCATCCGCACGGTATCGGCGTCGGGGCGCAGGTACATATCGGAATCCGATGGCGCCACCAATTCGTAATAGGCATCGGGATAATCACCCGTTACGGTGGTTACAAAAATGCCTTCCGGCAAACGCGTTCCGTAATCATGCGAGAACTTTGCGGCCGGGATGATTTTTCCGCGTGCATTGCCGGTGATATCCGGCACCAGACATTCCACTTCGGTAATTCTTCGTTCTTTCAACCATTTTTTCAGCGAGCTTTCCTGCTGCTCGGCATTCATCGGTTTTTCATTGTTTTTCTTGCGACTCATAAAGATTTCCGATTATTGGCACGGTCACGGCAAGCGCGACCAAATGCCTGGAACATACTCAAGTAAAAAGGATTCTCGCCGACTTTCCATTCCGGATGCCACTGTACCGCCAGAAAAAACGGATGCGGCGACTTCAGCGATACGGCTTCAATCAGTCCATCGGGCGCAGTAGCCTCGACATTCAGATTGTTGGCCAGGACATTGATGCCCTGCCCATGAAGTGAATTTACCATTGCCGTGGTCTTGCCCGACACACTTTCCAGTAAGCCGCCTGGCGTCAGTGATATCAGATGCGACTCGGCATATTGCTGATCCAGTGCGTCATCGAGATTTTCCCGATGGTCATCCAGACCCGGCACTTCATGCACTTTCTGGTGCAGGCTGCCGCCGAGCGCCACATTCACCTCCTGAAATCCTCGACAAACGGCAAAGACCGGAATCTGCATCTCGATCGCGAGCGGAATAATCGGCAAACTGTTTTCATCACGATGCTGATCGTGCAAATTGCCTTCGTAACTCGGCTCGTTCGAATAATGATGCGGCTCGATATTCGAATAGGAGCCGGTCAGGAATAAACCGTCTGTATTCTGCAGAATTTCACGGAGCGGCAAGGTTGGCGAAAGACTGGGCAATATGAAAGGAATAACGTTCGAACCCGAGACCAGCGCAAACAGGTATTTTTCGCCGGCCGAGTGGTAAGCGTGCTTGCCCATGATTTTTCGATCAGCCGGGACGATGACCAGTGGTCTTTGATGCATATTGCCTCCGCGTGAAGCTCTTGAACCATAACCGGACTGTTTTATTTTATCAACAGCCGTTCAAAGTCCAGTTACACTAAATTCGGCCTAAATGCCGATATTTCAGGCTTTTATTGCATTGCCGCAAATTTTTTCATTACCTTTCGAACCACCTACCTCCCAAACCGTTGAGTATTTTTTACAGTCAAAACATCCTCTGCTAGTATTCAGTTTGGACCTAAACCGACGCGATGCCTATGAACTCCTATCCCTTACCCGATGATGACGCCGCCGAGTTACAACAGATAGCGGGCTGCGAGATGGTGGACCTGTTGCTGCCGGATATGAATGGCCTGTTGCGCGGCAAACGCATCACGCGCGACGCTCTCGAAAAAGTCTATGCCAATGGCGTCTGCCTGCCGATGTCCTTGATTGCGACCGACATTACCGGCAATACCGTCGAAGAAACCGGCCTTGGCTACGACATTGGCGATGAAGACCGTATCTGCCGCCCGGTGCCGGGCACCCTGAAAATTATTCCCTGGCAGAAAAAACCGATGGCGCAGGTCTTGCTTGGCATGGAAGACGGTCATGGCGAAATGTTCGAAGCCAATCCGCGCGAAGTACTGAAGCGCGTACTTGACCGTTTCACGGCAAAAGGCCTGACACCGGTCGTCGCGGTTGAACTTGAATTTTATTTGCTCGACAAAACCCTGCATAAAGATGGACGCCCGAAAACCTCGATCAATCCGGCCACCGGCGAGCGCAACAAGACGACGCAGGTCTATTACATGGAAGACCTGAATGACTACCAGGGCTTCACCGATGCGGTGACCGATGCCTGCCGCGCCCAACATATTCCGGCCGATACCGCCGTCGCCGAATATGCGCCGGGTCAATTCGAAATCAATCTGAAGCACCGCAAGGACGCCCTGCTCGCCTGCGACGACTCGATCATGCTGAAACGCGTGATCAAGGAAGTGGCCTCGCAGCAAAACCTGCTCGCCAGCTTCATGGCCAAACCATTCGTCGATCAGGCCGGCAGCGGCATGCATATCCACGTCAGCGTTCTGGATAAAGAAGGCAAGAATATTTTCGCCAGCACGCCCGAAAAACCTGCTGATACGCTTCGCCATGCGATCGGCGGCATGCAGAAATCTTCCAAAGACTGCATGCTGATGTTTGCGCCGCATGCCAACAGCTATCGCCGTTTCGTGTTGAACGCGTTCGTACCTCTGAACGATTGCTGGGGTTTCAATAACCGTACCGTGGCGATGCGCATTCCGCACAGCGATGAAGCCAACACCCGTATCGAACACCGCATTTCGGGTGCCGATGCCAATCCTTATCTGGTTACTGCCGCTGTTCTGGCAGGCATTCTGCATGGCCTGGAAAACAAATTCGACCCAGGCCCGCCCATTGTCGGCAATGCCTACGAGCAAACCGAACAACGCACCTTGTTCTGGCGCGATACGATTGATGACTTCATGGCCAGCGATTTCATCACCAGCAACTTCGGCGAAAAATTCCGTCATATTTTCGGGCAGCAGAAGCAGAAGGAAATGCGCACTTTCTACACGCAAGTGACGACACTCGAATACGAATGGTATCTCCGCGCGGTTTGATTTTTCATGTCCGATAAAAAAGCGCATGTAAATTCCTGGTACGCGGCCAGCGTGCCGGAATTTCCGGAACAGCCTTCGCTTGAAGGCCTTGAAACAGCGGATATCTGCATTCTGGGTGCGGGCATTACCGGTTTATCAACAGCCATTGAATGTGCAGAAGCCGGCCTGAAAGTGATCGTGCTCGAATCACAGCGCGTTGGTTGGGGCGCTTCCGGCCGCAGTGGCGGCCAGGCGATTTTCGGTTTCGGTTGCGACCAGCACAAAATCACCTCGATGATTGGCATCGATGATTCCCGCAAACTATTCGATTTTTCGCTGGAAGGCCTGCGGATCATCCATGAACGCTGCAAAAAATATTCAATTGATTGCGATTGGCGTGCTGGGCATGCACACGTCGCCATCAAGCCACGACATATCACCGAGCTGAAACATTGGCAGTCGGATCTGGAAAAGAATTTTTCCTACAAAACCCAATGGTGGGAAAAACCGGAATTGGCGCAACAACTCGCCTCTGATCGCTACATCGGTGGTTTATACGATGATCAAAGCGGCCATTTGCATCCCTTGAAATACACCCAGGGTCTGGCACGTGCGGCATTGTCGCTGGGCGTAAAAATATTTGAAGGCTCCGAAGTGCTGTCATTGCAGCGCGGCGCCAAGCCGGTTTTCAAGACGCGAACCGGTCAAGTGCAATGCGACTACGCCGTACTTGCAGGCAATGCCTATGTGCATGGCATCGCGCCGGAACTCGACAGCAAGATCATGCCAGTGGGTACTTACATCGGTGCCAGTGAACCTCTAGGCGAGTCAACCGCGAGAGCGCTCATTAAAAATGACATGGCTGTCGCCGATATCAACTGGGCGCTGGATTATTTCCGCATGAGTTCGGATCACCGGATTTTATTTGGCGGCCGTGCGAGTTATTCCACCTTGCCGCCGCCGAATTTGCGCGGCGTGATGACCAGTCGCATGACTCGAGTCTTCCCGCAATTGAAAAAGCTGAAGTTCGAGTATGTCTGGGGCGGATACGTCGACATCAGTGTCAATCGTGCGCCGCATTGGGGACGACTGGGTTCGAATATTTATTTTGCACAGGGGTTTTCCGGGCACGGAATCGCCGCTACCGGGCTGGCTGGCCGCGTTATTAGTGAGGCCATTCGCGGACAGGCATCACGGCTGGATGTGTTCGAAAAAATAAAACATCTGCCCTTCCCGGGCGGCCGTGTATTCCGCACACCGATGCTGGTTGCTGCAATGGCCTGGTATAAGTTGCGCGATGCGATGTTCTGAATATCTAAATCGCAGGTACCGGCAAGCCAAAATAAGGGCCGATGAAGAAATATACACCGGCGAGCAATGCCAGAAACACCAGCGACTTGAACATGAAGCCCACGACTTTCTTTAATACGAGGGCAGCAATCACGATCAGGACGATGCCGACAATACTCATTATTTCCATTTGCCCGGGTTCCTCATGTTTATGGACGGCGTAGCTTAGCTTTTTTAGGCACTTTTGGGTAAATGCAGGCAAGCCGGCCGCCAATTTACACATCTTGTGAACCCTTTTGGCTCTAGGCTTGCTCTATAAGTCTGCAAGCTCGAATCCAGAGGGCTTGTCATGTCATGCTGACATCTACCGAAAATTCCCGAGGAACCGGAATGGCGTTTGAAAAGAAACACGTAAAATGGCTGATAGCCTCGATAGCCATTCTTGCCATCCTCGCTTTCTTTTATTTTGACCTGGGCAAGTGGCTAAGTCTGGAAAATCTGAAAAACAAGCAAGCCGTCCTGTTGAATACAGTTAACGAACACTTCTGGGCCTCGGTGCTTGTCTTCTTTCTTGTTTATGTTGCCGTGGCCGCATTTTCCCTGCCCGGCGCCGGAGTACTGACCTTGGCTGGAGGCGCGATCTTTGGCTTATTCACCGGTTTCGTGACGGTCTCGTTTGCCAGTTCGATTGGTGCCCTGCTGGCATTTCTGGCAGCAAGGTTTTTATTTCGCGATGCCATCAAGAAACGCTTTGCCGACCAATTGGCTCCGATTGAAAAAGGCCTAGCGAAAGATGGAGCCTTCTATTTACTGAGTCTTCGCCTCGTCCCATTGTTTCCGTATGTCGTCGTCAATCTTTTGATGGGGCTGACCAATATTCCTGCAAGAACGTTTTATGGTTTCAGCCAGTTGGGAATGATCCCGGGCACCCTGGCTTTCGTTTATGCCGGAACGCAGCTGGCGAAGATTCAAAGCCTGAAGGACGTGTTGTCTCCCGGCCTGATCACGGCGTTTGTGATACTCGGCCTGCTCCCGATTACGACGCGAAAATTATTGCAATGGATCCAGGAGCGGAAAAATGCAGCCGTATAAGAAACCGAAGAAGTTCGATTACAACCTGATCGCCATCGGTGCCGGTTCAGCCGGCCTTGTCACGACTTACATCGGCTCGGCGATAAAGGCCAAAGTTGCGCTGATCGAAAAACACAAGATGGGCGGCGACTGCCTGAATACCGGCTGCGTACCTTCGAAAGCCCTGATCCGTTCCGCCAAGTTGTTACACGAGACCGCCAACAGCAAAAAATACGGTATCGAAAAATGCGAAACGCAATTCGACTTCGCCGACATCATGGAGCGGGTACAACATGTAGTTGCCAAAGTCGAACCGCATGATTCGGTAGAACGTTATAGCGGTCTCGGTGTTGATTGCTTCCAGGGCGATGCGAAAATCGTCTCGCCCTGGGAAGTAGAAGTGAATGGCAAACGTTTGTCGGCCCGCAGTATTGTGCTCTCGACCGGCGCACGACCTTTGGTACCAAAAATTCCCGGACTTGATAGCGTGGAGTATTTGACCAGCGACACCGTCTGGAATCTGCGTGCATTACCCAAGCGGCTTGTTGTACTCGGTGGCGGCCCCATTGGTTGCGAGCTGACGCAAAGCTTCGCTCGTTTCGGTTCGCAAGTGACCCAGGTGGAAATGGCGCCACGCCTGATGCCACGTGAAGATGCCGACGCCGCTGCGGAAGTCATGCAGCAATTCGCCGGCGAAGGCATCACCGTGGCCGTCGCACACAAGGCACTGCGCGTCGAAAAAGACGGTGATGGCGGCGTACTGGTGTGCGAGAACAATGGCAGCGAAGTACGATTCGCATTCGATAAAATATTATTGGCTCTCGGTCGTGTCGCCAATACCGATGGCTTCGGCCTGAAAGAACTGGGCATCACGATCAACCAGCGCGGCACCATTGACGCGAACGAATTGATGCAAACCAATTTCTCGAATATCTATGTCTGCGGCGATGCGACAGGCCCTTTCCAATTCACCCATGTCGCCGCTCACCAGGCCTGGTATGCCTCGGTCAATGCCCTGCTGGCGCCGTTCTGGAGCTTCAAGGTCGATTACCGCATCATTCCGTGGGCGACATTCACCGACCCCGAAGTTGCCCGTGTCGGCTTATCCGAAGACGAGGCAAGACAAAAAAATATCGCGGTTGAAGTCACCCGTTATGGCATCGACGATCTCGATCGCGCCATCGCCGACAGCGCCGATCACGGTTTCGTCAAGGTGCTTACCGTGCCCGGCAAGGATAAAATTCTCGGCGCCACGATTGTGGGTGCGCATGCCGGCGATTTGTTGGCCGAATTCGTACTCGCGATGAAATGGAATATCGGCCTGAATAAACTGCTGGGTACCATCCATATTTACCCGACCATGGCCGAAGCCAATAAATACGCCGCCGGAAATTGGAAACGGGCGCATGCACCGCAAGCCGCATTGCGCTGGGCCGAAAGATTCTTTGCCTGGCGGAGGGGCTGAAATGCGAAGAATTATTTTCGCCTTCATCGTTCTGATGCTCGCCAACCTACCTGCGCAGGCGGCATTTGACGGCTCGCACAAGCAATGGGATGCCTTGCTGAAACAGCATGTGCACTGGGATAAAAATGGCGTTGCAAGTTCGGTAGACTATGCCGGTTTTGCCAAAGACCGGACAAGACTCGACCTCTATCTGAAAAGTCTATCCACGGTAGACAAGCAGGAATATTCCCGTTGGTCATTGAACGAGCAACAGGCTTTCTTGATCAATGCCTATAACGCCCATACCGTTCAATTGATTTTGACGCGCTACCCGAATCTGGAGTCGATAAAAGACCTTGGCAGCTTGTTCTCTTCCCCGTGGAAGCAGGAGTTTTTCAGTCTGCTCGGCGAAAAACGCAGTCTTGATGATTTAGAACACAAATTGTTGCGTGGTGACAAGCGTTACCGGGAACCCCGAATCCATTTTGCCGTCAACTGCGCTTCCATCGGTTGTCCAGCCTTGCGTGATGAAGCTTACACCGGCGAAAAACTGGCAGCGCAGCTGGAAGATCAGACCATACGGTTTCTGCGTGACAACTCGCGCAACCGTTTTTATTTGAAGACGGGGAATTATGTTGTCTCCAGGATTTTTGACTGGTATCAGGAAGACTTCGATAAATATTCAAAAGGAGTCAAGTCATTCCTCATCCAGTACGCCGATAAAACCGGAATGCATCCTGCGGAAGTTTCCTACCTGAAACAGAACACTTTCAGCCTCGACTATTTCACTTACGACTGGTCATTGAACAAGGTCCGCTAATGCTTATCGCACTCGCCATTTTCTTCAGCCTGGGTCTTGCCTTTGTCAACGGCGGCAACGACAACCTCAAAGGCGTGGCAACGCTGCTTGGTTCGAAGGTACTGAGCTATCGAAAAGCGCTGTGGCTTGCCTGTATCAGCACCGCATTGGGTGCGCTGACTTCTGTTTTTCTTGCCGGTGCATTGATCACTGCATTTGGGGGCAAAGGACTCGTACCCGACGCCATCGTGCAATCGAGTCTTTTCATCACTTCGGTCAGTGCCGCCGCAGCGATCACCATTGCATTGGCAACCCGTTTCGGGCTTCCGGTATCGACGACACATGCCTTGGTCGGCGGTTTGCTCGGTGCAGGATTCGCACTGGCTCCGCAGGCATTGGATGTGTCGGTACTGGGCAAAACCTTTTTTCTTCCGTTGCTGCTGTCGCCGGCCATCGCAATCGCCCTGAGTTTGTTGCTGGCTCCGTTGATGCGAAAACTGGACAAGCCCGCCATTGCGAAACAGGAACTTTGTCTCTGCGAAAGCGAAACGCTGCCAGCAGGTGATTCCGTTGCCAGCGTTGCCGCATCGCTTAGCATCGGGACGCAGGCAAGCTGCCCACCGACAAGCCACAACGCGATCGTCAGCCTGCCTGCATCGAAGGCATTCGATTTTGTTCATTGCCTGAGCGGCGGAGCCGTCTGCTTCGCACGCGGCCTGAACGACACACCGAAAATGGCTGCCATTCTTGTTGTCAGTGGCCTGGCAGGTTTGTCTTCGGTCGTCGCCATTGGTATCGCGATGGTGGTCGGCGGAATACTGACTGCAAGACGCGTCGCGAAAACCATGTCGGAAGACATTACGAGCATGACGCATAGCGAAGGCTTGTCGGCGAACCTGGTGACATCGACGCTGGTTATCCTTGCATCGAAATACGGGCTTCCGGTTTCCACTACCCATGTCAGTTGTGGCGCCTTGTTTGGTCTTGCTGCGGGCAATGGTCGCGGCAAGCTGAAGACCATTTTCACCATCTTGTTATCGTGGATCAGTACACTGCCTTTGGCGGCCGTTCTTGCTTTCGTCATGGCAAATTTAATCATCGTTCTCGGAGAAAACTAAATGTCCGGCGCATCATCCGAACTTGATTCGGTCAAAAATTATTACGGCGAAGTCCTGTCATCGAGCAAGGACCTGAAAACCTCGGCCTGCTGTCCGACCGAGGCGATGCCGGTTTATTTACGACCGTTGGTCATGGATATCCACGAAGAAATCCGCGATCGGTTTTATGGTTGCGGTTCGCCCATTCCGGCTGCGTTGAATGGCTGTACGGTACTCGATTTGGGTTGCGGCACCGGACGCGACGTGTACCTGCTCTCGCGTCTGGTCGGCGAACACGGCCGCGTGATCGGCGTTGACATGACGGCCGAGCAATTGGCGGTCGCACGCAAGCATCGGGACTGGCATGCCGAGCGTTACGGCCACGCCCAATCGAATGTCGAATTCCATGAAGGCTTCATCGAGGATCTGGCGACGCTGGGTATTGCGGACAATTCGATCGACGTCGTCGTTTCCAATTGCGTATTGAACCTGTCGCCGGAGAAGTCGCGTGTCTTCAAGGAAATCTTCCGCGTGCTGAAACCCGGTGGCGAATTGTATTTCTCGGATGTGTTTGCCGATCGCCGAATACCTGTCGCATTGCGGAATGATCCTGTTCTTCTGGGCGAATGCCTGTCCGGCGCGATGTACGTCGAGGATTTCCGCCGGACGCTAGCCGATATCGGATGCAAGGATGCGCGCATCATTTCGAGCGGCGTATTGACCGTTGACGATGCCGAACTCAATGCAAAAATCGGCATGGTCGGTTTCACTTCCAAAACCGTGCGCGCCTTCAAGATCGAACTCGAAGACAAATGCGAAGACTTCGGCCAGATCGCCTATTACCGTGGCGGCATCGCTGAATGCCCGGTCTTTTTCGATCTCGATGACCATCATCGTTTTGAAATCAACAAGCCGATGCTGGTTTGCGGCAACACCGCCGACATGATTTCGCAATCGCGATTTGCCTCCCATTTCGATATTGTCGGCGAGAAGACCACTCATTACGGATTATTCGATTGCGCACCGGATACTGCCGGAACCGGTGCACCGGCCAATACCGGCGCCTGCTGCTGACATGCCCACACTGCAGCAACTCAGCATCATTATTCCGTTTGCGCCAGACGACATGGCATGGAAAGGCTTGCTGCAGGATTTGACGGATTTGCCCGACAGTGCGGAAATCATTCTGGTTGCGGCAAGTGAAAAAACGAAGCAGGACGCGCAGGATTTTGTGCATACCGACAACGTAAAAATCATCAGCGCCATTATGGGGCGCGGATTTCAAATGAATGCAGGTGCAAAAGCCGCACGAAACCCCTGCCTGTGGTTTTTACATGCCGATTCTCGTCTCGACGCAAACTGCCTGAAAGCCGTCGATGCGTTTGATTACACGAAAAACCGGCTCGGTTATTTTGGTCTGCGTTTTCGCAATGATGGTCCGCGCAGTATGGGCATCAACACCTTCGGCGCCTGGTTCCGTTCGCGTTTACTGAAAATTCCGTTTGGCGACCAGGGTTTTATTATTTCCAAATCCTGTTTTGAAATGCTTGGCCGATACCGCGAAGATTTGAAATCTGGTGAGGACCATGCCTTTATTTGGGCTGCCAGAAAAAAAGGCGTTTCCCTGAAACCGCTCGATGCCCGCATTGAAACCAGCGCGAGAAAATATGCGCAACATGGCTGGGGCAAAACGACACGGATGCATCTACGCGAAACCTGGAAACAGGCGCGACGGTTTTCCAGAGAAGGAACAAACTCGTGAAAGGTGGGCTTGCCATCTTCGTGAAAACGCCCGGCGTATCGCCACTCAAAACCCGGCTCGCGGTTGGCATGGGGATCGATAGCGAACATTGGTACCGGCTTGCCGTCGACGCGGTAAAAAGCGTTGCAATTGAGGCACACGATAAAACAGGCATCAATGCCTACTGGGCGGTAGCGGAACAGGAGGCCATGCAACACTCACTGTGGCAATCATTGCCTAGACTCGCGCAAACGGACGATGTGCAGGCCGGCCTCGGCGAACGCATGGGACGCGTGATGCGGATGCTGGTGCGGCAGCATGGTTTCGGAATTTTGCTGGGTGCCGATGCACCGCAAATTTGCAGCGCCGACATGCAAGCCGCCTCCGAGTTTCTCGACCATGAAAGCCCTCGACTCGTGCTTGGGCCTGCTGGTGACGGTGGATTCTGGTGTGTCGGCAGCAACCAAGCTTTCCCGATCAATCTCTGGCAGTCGGTGACATATAGCCAGCCGGATACCTATACCGATTTTGTCACGGCCTTTTCACCGTTTGCGGAAATATCGAATCTCAGGACGCTATCGGATGTCGATGAAGTCCCTGATCTGGCAGCGTGCCAACGGGAACTAGAAGCTCTCGACAGCGCAACGCCTGAACAAAGGAAATTGCTCGATGCATTTAGCCAGTTTGGGTTGCCGGCATGACTATCCCGCAAGAGAATTTGATCGGTGTCTGGGCCCAGCTTGCCATTTTTATCAGCCTGCTCGTCTTGCTTCCCGTTCTGGAATATTTCTTTTACCGGCGAAAATCCGGACACAAGGCAAAACGCTGGTTCAATAATATTAGCCTGATCGTCACCTCCACCATTTCGGCACAGTTGGTATTTCCGTTTGCCACCGTCGGCCTGGCGATGTGGACAAATGCCCATGGTGTCGGTCTTTTTCAATACTTATCGCTGTCTTCAGGCGTGAAAATAATCCTGTGTCTGGTACTGCTGGATTTTGCGATTTATTGGCAACACCGTTTTTTTCATATTTTCCCCTGGCTATGGCGAATGCATCGCGTCCACCATAGCGACCTTGAATTCGATGCCAGCCTCGGCGTGCGTTTTCATCCATTTGAAATCGTGTTGTCGAAAGCCTACAAACTGGGATGGATTGTCTTGCTCGGCCCCCATGTCATGGCGGTCACGCTATACGAATGCCTGCTATTGAGTTTTTCGCTGATGACGCACGGCAATATCCGTTTGCCCTTGAAGCTGGACGCCATGCTCAGGCTGGTTTTCGTTACACCCGATTTCCATCGCGTGCATCATTCTGTCCATCGAGTGGAAACCAACAGCAATTACGGCAATATCCTCTCCTTGTGGGACCATTTATTCGGCAGCTATCAGGCTCAGCCCCGCGATGGACATGAGGCCATGCAAATCGGCCTGCACGAATTCCGTACTGCGCCGGAACAAACACTTGGCGCCTTGCTGATCCAACCTTTTCGCAACGTAAACACCCTTCCGGACGACCAACATGCGTGATACCTGGCCATTGCTGAAAAACACCACCTTCCCCGCGATTGAGCGCGGCGTGTTGAACACCTTGCAATTGAATCTCGGCTATCTGTGCAATATCAGTTGCATTCATTGCCACGTTAACGCTGGCCCGACCCGAAAAGAATTGATGGACAAGGCGACGATGGAACTGGCATTGCAAGTCGCTGAAAAGCTCAATATCCATACCTTTGACCTGACCGGTGGCTCGCCGGAAATGAACCCGAACTTCCGCTGGCTGGTCGAACAGGCACGCGAGCGCGGCATCCACGTGATGGACCGTCTGAACCCGACCATCATGGAAGAACCCGGCTACGAATGGGTCGGCGAATTTCTTGCAAAGCATAAAATCGAAGCCGTTGCTTCGCTACCTTGTTACTCGGAAGCCAACGTGGACGAACAGCGCGGCAATGGCGTGTTCGAAGCATCTATCAAGGCATTGAAAACCTTGAATGCGCTTGGATATGGCAAAAAAGATTCCGATTTGAAACTCAATCTGGTCTACAACCCGAACGGCGCGTTCCTGCCACCGAACCAGGAAAAACTGGAGGCCGACTACAAACGTCTACTCGGCGAACAATTCGGCATCGAATTCAACCATCTTTACGCGATTGCGAATATGCCGATCAAACGCTACGGCTCCTGGCTACTGTCGAAGGGTAAATACGACGACTACATGGGCACGCTGGTCGCTGCGCACCGCGACGAGAACCTGCAGAACGTGATGTGCAAAAACCTGATCAGCGTCGATTATCAGGGCAATTTGTACGACTGCGATTTCAACCAGATGCTGAAGCTGCCGATGGGCGCGCAAGATAAGCCGCGCCATATCAGTTCCTTGCTTGAAACCCCCGCCCCACGAAAAATAGCGATTGGTCAGCATTGCTATGGCTGCACGGCGGGTCAGGGCTCGAGCTGCGGCGGGGCGTTGAATTAGGGGCCATCTCCCCGAAAATTTGGCCGCCAATCCATTAGAATAGACCGGTCCATTTTGATGAGTTTGCAATGACCGATTCAGTCCGCCCCGCTTTCCATGGCTTTGAACAAATTCCGCTGCGCGAATACGCCGAAAAGGCCTATCTCGATTACTCAATGTACGTGGTACTCGACCGCGCCCTGCCGTTTATCGGCGATGGCCTGAAACCGGTACAACGCCGCATTATTTACGCAATGAGCGAGTTGGGCCTGAATGCCGGCGCCAAACCGAAAAAATCCGCCCGCACCATCGGTGACGTGATCGGCAAGTTCCACCCGCATGGCGATAGTGCCTGCTACGGCGCACTAGTCTTGATGGCGCAGCCTTTCTCCTATCGCTACCCGCTGATCGAAGGCCAGGGCAATTTCGGTTCGACCGATGACCCCAGCAGCTTCGCGGCGATGCGTTACACGGAATCCAAATTGACACCGATCGCCGAAGCCCTGCTCGGCGAACTGGAACAAGGCACGGTCGACTGGACACCGAATTTCGACGGCACGCTGGAAGAACCCGCCTGGCTGCCGGCGCGCCTGCCACATCTGCTATTGAACGGCACCACCGGCATCGCGGTCGGCATGGCAACCGATATACCTTCGCACAACCTCAATGAAATCGTCAGCGCCTGCGTGCGTTTGCTGGATGATCCTGACGCTAGCGTGCAGGACTTGTGCGAACACGTGCGCGGCCCGGATTATCCGACCACCGCCGAAATCATCACGCCGGCGCGCGATCTGCAAACCATGTATGAAACCGGCGGCGGCAGCGTCCGCGCCCGCGCTACGTATGTGAAAGAACACGCCAATATCGTGATCACCGCGCTGCCGTTCCAGGTATCCCCGTCGAAAATCATGGAGCAGATCGCCGCGCAAATGCGCGCAAAGAAACTGCCGTGGATGGAAGACCTGCGCGACGAATCCGACCATGAAAATCCGGTGCGCCTCGTCTTGATCCCGCGTTCCAACCGCGTTGACGTCGAAGCACTGATGGGCCATTTGTTCGCCACTACCGATCTGGAAAAGAGTTTCCGGGTCAACATGAACATCATCGGGCTCGACGGCCGACCGCAGGTCAAGAACCTGAAAACGATCTTGAATGAATGGCTGAGCTTTCGAACCAGCACAGTTCGCAAACGCTTGACGCACCGTCTGGAAAAAGTCGAACGCCGCCTGCATTTGCTCGAAGGTTTTTTGACTGCGTTTTTGAATCTGGATGAAGTGATCCGGATTATCCGTACCGAGGATGAACCGAAACCGGTTCTGATGAAACGCTTCAAATTGAGTGAAGTCCAGACCGAATACATTCTCGAAACCAAGCTGAAGCAACTGGCCCGTCTCGAAGAAATGAAGATTCGCGGCGAGCAGGACGAACTGGCGAAGGAACGCGAAAAAATCATCAGCATTCTCGGTTCGAACGCCAAACTGAAAAAACTGGTCAAGGATGAATTGCTGGCCGATGCGAAAAAATTCGGCGATGCCCGCCGTTCGCCGATCGTGCATCGCGAGGCCGCGCAAGCCATCAGCGAAAGCGAATTGGTGGCGAGCGAACCGGTGACCGTCGTACTGTCGGCAAAAGGCTGGATTCGTGCAGCGAAAGGCCATGAAGTGGATGCCAGCACGCTGAGTTATCGCGATGGTGATGCCCTGCTCCAGGCCGTGCGCGGCCGCAGTACGCAGAACGTCGGTTTCCTCGATTCCACCGGTCGTGCTTATGCAGCACTCGCACATTCATTGCCATCGGCGCGTGGTAACGGTGAACCATTGACGGGTCGTTTCTCGCCGCCCGCCGGCGCTGGATTCGTGGGCGCTGCGATTGCCGATAACGACACGCGCTTCATCGTGGCATCGTCGTTCGGTTACGGCTTCGTCACCCGGTTTGAGAATTTCATCTCCAGAAACAAGGCGGGCAAGGCCTTGATTAACGCCGATGATGCCGCAGATATCCTGCAGCCGGCTTTGGTGACCGATGCAAAAACCGACTGGGTGGTATCGATTACCTCGGCTGGACATTTACTCGCCTTCCCGCTGAGCGAATTGCCGGAACTGGATAAAGGCAAAGGGAATAAGCTGATCCAGATTCCACCCGCAAAGCTGAAATCCGGCGAAGAAAAAGTCACCGCGATTGCCTGCGTAAGGCAAGGCGGCGAACTCACGCTTTATTGCGGCGCTCGCAAAATAACGCTCAGCTGGCGTGACCTGCAAGCCTACGAAGGTGCACGTGCTTCACGTGGACACTCATTGCCGCGCGGGTTCCAGCGGGTGGATTCGGTCGAATCAAACTAGGGCAAGGCGGCGATTGCACGCCTCTCCCCGTAGGAGCGTCCTTTAGGCGCGAAAAAAACCCTCCAGATCTGTCGCGCCAAAAGGACGCTCCTACGGGAATATATGAAATCGACCGCTGCTTAGTCTGCTCCTGCTTATGGAGCGGACAATACCCGTACTGTTTAGAGTGCCTTTTCGTGTACGCCTTTCACCGCGCGACCAGACGGATCAGCCGCATTCGCAAAACTCGCATCCCAGGCGATCGCAGCCGGTGACGAACACGCAATCGACTTGCCGCCTGGCACGGTTTTCGCACAGGCTTCCTTCGGAAATTGCGCGTCGAAAATACGGCGGTACATCAAGGCTTCCTTGCTTTGTGGCGGATTGGTTTCATAGCTCAATTTAGCCGATTCAAGTTCGGCATCACTGATGCTGCTTTCCGCCAGCGCCTTCAAGGAATCGATCCAGCCATAGCCGACGCCATCGCTGAACTGTTCTTTCTGCCGCCACAAGATCGAATCCGGCAATGCGCCGTCGAAGGCTTCGCGCAACACGCGTTTTTCCATGCCGCCAGGTTTCACCATTTTGTCGGCAGCATCAAACGACATTGCGGTGTCGATAAATTGCAGGTCGAGAAATGGTACGCGGGCTTCTACACCCCAGGCCGCCATCGCCTTGTTGGCGCGGGCGCAATCGAATAGATGCAAGGCGTCAATCTTGCGAACGGTTTCCTGATGGAATTCGAAAGCCGATGGTGCTTTGTGGAAATAAAGATAGCCACCAAAAATTTCATCCGAGCCTTCTCCGGATAAAACCATTTTCACGCCCATCGCCTTGATCCGGCGCGCCAGCAAATACATCGGCGTCGAAGCACGAATGGTGGTGACATCGTAAGTTTCGATATGACGGATAACTTCCGGAATTGCGTCTATGCCTTCGTCTACCGTGTATTTGAAACTATGATGAATCGTACCGATGGCTTCGGCGGCAACATGTGCCGCGGCCAAATCCGGCGAGCCCTCAAGACCAATTGCGAACGAATGCAAACGCGGCCACCAGGCTTCGGTCTTGTCGTCTTCTTCGACGCGCTGACGCGCGAAGCGCATCGCACAGGCAGCCACCAGTGAGGAATCAAGCCCGCCCGAAAGCAATACGCCATAAGGCACGTCAGTCATCATCTGGCGATGTACGGCTTGCTCGAAACTGCTGCGCAAGGTTTCATTGGAAATTTTCACGCCTCTGGTTTTTTCATAATCGCGCCATTGCGGTTGCCAGAACGGTTTGATCATGCCCTCGCGGCTATCGAGATAATGGCCCGGTGGAAACACTTCGATCTGGTCGCAGACATCGACCAGCGATTTCATTTCCGAAGCAATCCATAAACGGCCTTGTGAATCACGGCCCTGGTACAAAGGACATACGCCTAGCGGATCACGTGCAATCAAATAGGTTTTTTGTTCGGAATCCCACAGGCAGAAGGCGTAAATACCGTTGAGTTTCGACAGGAACGCGGCGCCTTCCTGTGCATACAGGGCATTGATCACTTCGCAATCGGAACCGGTCTGGAATTCATAGGGTGTTTTCAAATCGCGTTCGAGCTCGCGATGGTTGTAAATCTCGCCATTCACCGCCAGGGCAAGACGACCATCGGCGGAGCGCAAGGGTTGGGCGCCACCGGCGGGATCGACGATAGCCAGTCGTTCGTGCACCAGTACGGCACCGGGATCGGTATAGACCCCGCTCCAATCCGGTCCACGATGCCTTTGTTTGGCGGATTGCGCCAAAGCCAGACTTCTCAGTGCGGACAAATCGGTGCCGGCACTTAAATCAAAAATTCCCAGAATTGAACACATGGTCTTTCTCTCGTTAAAAAAATCGTGACAAATAAAAACGGCCCGCTTTGTGGGCGGGCCGTCGTATGAAAACTAGGAACAAAAAGCAGCTAGTCGCCGACCCGCAATGTGGGCAGTCGATTATTATTAATGCTGGCGTTGATGTTCGTCATGGCTCGACCATAACCCAGCTTTTTGATGCTTGCAAGCGCTTTTTGGATATCCCGGCAGGAGCGACGGAAGTCGCGAGAGTCACACAGCAGGCTTATCGCGACTTCCGTCGCTCCTACCGGGTCTGAAATTACATTAATATGCCCAATCGCTTGGAGACTTCCCATGTTCAAATGGCTTAAACGACTGGTAATCCTGATTCTGGTGTTGGTCTTGCTGGCGGCGGCAACGCTCTGGTATTTGATGCACGGCAGTCTTGCCAAACTGGACGGCGAGATTTCGATTCCGCATTTATCGGCACCCGTCGAGATTGAACGCGATGCCCTTGGGACCGTGACCATTCATGCCGACAATGAAGCGGACATGGCACGTACGCTGGGTTATATCCATGCCCAGGAACGTTTTTTCGAAATGGACTTGTTGCGGCGCTCGGCTGCCGGCGAACTTTCAGAATTATTCGGTTCCATTGCGATCGAGAAAGACAAGTCTGCGCGCGTGCATCGTATGCGTGCCCGCGTCGAAGCGAATATGGCGGCTTTTGCCGGCGACAAACTGGCTGTCGTGAATGCCTACACCGATGGCGTAAACCAGGGTCTGGATGACCTTGCCGTTCGCCCTTGGCCGTACCTGCTTTTGCAAACAAAACCGAGAAAATGGCAGGCCACCGATTCCGCCATGGTCGGCTACGCAATGTTTTTTGATTTGCAGGACGAAAGCAATTCACGTGAATTGGCATTGTGGAAAATCAAACAATCGGTTCCCGATGCGCTCTATCAATTGCTTGCCGCCGAAGGCACCGAATGGGATGCCCCGCTGATGGGTGAGGCTCGAGGCAATGTCGCCTTGCCATCTTCCGATATTCTTGATTTGAGAAAACTGCCAGCACCCTCGGCCGGTATGAGTTATGGCGACACCGAACCGGCTGCACCGGGCAGCAACAATTTCGCCGTCGCCGGTCCGCTGACGAAAGATGGCCGCTCGATTGTTGCCGACGATATGCATCTCGGTTTGCGTGCACCGAATATCTGGTTTCGTGCACGCCTGCTTTACAAGGACAGCAATGCTTCCGGCGGCAAAGTGGATGTGAGCGGATTTACGCTCCCCGGCATACCGGCGGTCATTGTCGGCAGCAATACCCATGTCGCCTGGGGCTTCACCAATTCCTATGGCGATTGGCTTGATTGGTATGCCGTACATCCCGGCGACAAGATTGAAACTTACAAGGAAAAAATTCTCGTCAAAGGTGCCGCTCCGGTTGATTTCGATATTCGCGAGAGCCATGGCCGGCCGATCATGGCCAAGGACGTGAACGGCGGCGAACTCGCGTTGTCATGGGTAGCCCATGCGCCGGGATCACTCAGTACGAGAATATTTTCGCTTGCGGTAGTCAATGATAACGAGCAAGCATTGGCACTGTTCCAGCAATCGGGTATGCCGCATCAGAATGCCGTGTTCGGCGATAGCAGCGGGAAAATTGCGTGGAAACTGACCGGCCTGCAAAAGTACTGGGCACCCGGCTGCCAGCGCACGCAGCCGCTGGATGACAATAATCCGAACGATGATAAAAACCCGAACGATATCGCCTGCTTTACCGCACCGCCAACGCCGGATTACCTGCATCCGCAAATCGTATCGCCCGATTCCCATCGTTTGTGGAGCGCAAATGCCCGCGTGACCGATGCTGAAATGCTCAGGCAAATTGGTGACGCCGGTTATGCCAACGGTGCCCGCGCAAAACAAATCCGGGATGACTTGTTTGCAAAACAGCAATTCACCGAAAAGGATTTGCTGGCGATCCAGCTTGATGATCGCACTTTGTTTCTGCAGCGCTGGTGGCAGCAGCTTCGCAAGCTCAGCGAGAATAAAAACGATCCGATGTTCAACGATATACGTGGCGCAACGGAAAAATGGGACGCACGCGCTTCCGTAGATGCCCACAGCTACCGCTTCGTGCGTGCCTGGCGTCTGGCGGTCATTTCCCGCATCAAGGATGGTTTGACTGCACCGGCACAGGCGAAGCTCGGCAAGGATTTCATGATGCCGGATTTGCCGCAGATCGAAGGCGTCAGCTGGCAATTGATAACGCAACAACCGGAACACTTGTTGCCGCATAAATATGCGAGTTGGGACGCCTTGCTCAGTGATGCGGCAGAAGAAGTGTATGGCCAGCTAAAAGAAATCGGCCCATTGAAGGATCGCAACTGGGGCGAGAGAAATACCGCTGCCATCTGCCATCCGATTGCGCGGGCGCTCCCCGCTTTCAGCAAACGCTGGTTATGCATGCCTGCCGAACAACTCAACGGCGACATGAATATGCCACGCGTCCAATCACCGGACTTCGGTGCCAGTGAACGCATGGTGGTATCACCGGGCCATGAAGCCGACGGCATTATTCATATGCCTGGCGGACAAAGCGGACACCCGATGTCGCCGTTTTGGGGCGCAGGGCATGAGGCATGGGTCAAGGGTGATGCAACACCGTTTTTGCCGGGTGCCGCAGCACATAAAATTCAAGCCAAACCCTGAGCAACGAACAACTTAGGGGCGCTTGCTTGCTGCGCCCGCAAGTAAGCACCCCTAGGGCAGTAACAAGCGTTCGGCAAACTCGCAATACAAATCCGGCAACTGCTCCAGTTCGGAAATGGCTACGCGTTCATTCACTTTGTGAATGCTCGCATTGATTGGCCCCATCTCGACCACTTCGGCACCCAATGGTGCAATAAAACGTGCATCGGAGGTACCACCTCCGGTATTTTCCAGCGGCGTGATTCCAAGACGGGCAATAATCGTTTCACGCACGGCTTTTCGAAGCTTTCCATCACGCGTCAAAAACGGCTCGCCGCCACGATGCCAGGCGATTTCATAATCCAGACAATGCAAATCGCAAACCGTATGCACTTCCTGGATAAGGTCGTCGGTCTTCCAGCCGGGGTTGTAGCGAAAATTGAATACCACCGTGCACTCGCCGGGAATGACATTGTTCGCACCGGTACCTGCATTGATATTGGAAATCTGGAAACTCGACGGCGGAAATTCTGGATATCCGCTATCCCAGACACGCGCTGACAACTCGGCAAGCGGTGCCATCGCATCGTGAATCGGATTGCGGGCGCGTTCCGGATAAGCCACATGCCCCTGAATACCTTTTACCTTCAAAGTGCCGGACAAGGTACCGCGACGGCCAACCCGGAGCAGGTCGCCGAATTTATCGATGGAAGATGGTTCTCCGGTGATGCAGTAATCAATATGTTGATGGGCTGTTTTGAAATACTCGGCAACATTGCGGACACCGTGGATGGCATCGCCCTCCTCGTCAGAAGTAATCAGCATGCCGATGGTGCCCGGGTGGTTCGGATGTTTCTCGACGAATTTTTCCAGCGCCAATACGAACGCGGCCACACTGCCCTTCATGTCGGCAGCACCACGGCCATACAAATAGCCGTCACGAATTTCCGGCTTGAACGGATCACTCTGCCACTGATCACGCGGACCGGGTGGCACCACATCAGTATGCCCCAGGAAAATCATGACAGGACGTTCACGGCCATGCGTCACGAACAGGTTTTTGACATCGACGAAATCCAGTTGTTCGCACTTGAAACCTTTCGCCTGCAAACGTTCGCTCAACATGGCCTGGCAACCGGCATCCTCCGGCGTTACCGATTCACGGGCGATCAGATTGGATGTCAGCTCGATGATTTCACTCATGTCGGTCATTTATTTATGGATGGAGAAGCGAAGTTTATACGCATTGTCCGTGAAGCCTACGGACACCACGTTATCTTTTGTTACAAGTACCGGACGCTTTATAAGGGCCGGATATTCTTTCAGCAGCAGTTGCCACTCCGGATCACTGCCCGGCTGTTTTCGGGTTTCCGGCAATTGCCGCCAGGTGGTGCTGGCCTTGTTGATAAGCGCATCCCAGCCGCCCAATTGGCCAGACCATTCTTTCAGCTTGGCAGCCTCGATTCTGTGTTCGCGATAATCGATAAATTGGAATTCAATATCAAAGCGTTGCAGCCAATTGCGGGCTTTTTTGCAGGTGTCACAGTTATTGAGGCCGTAGATCGTATTCATCAGTCAATCATTGTCATCGTAGGAGCGACGGTAGTCGCGATAGTGATTGCAAGAACCCGTTATCGCGACTTCCGTCGCTCCTGCGGGTAGCATGATTATTCCACTGCCCCTCGCAACAAATCATTCACCGATGTCTTGCTGCGGGTTTTTTCATCAACCTGTTTCACGATCACGGCGCAGTACAGCGAATATTTTCCATCCGCCGATGGCAAGGAACCGGATACCACTACGCTACCGGCCGGTACGCGGCCATAGGAAACCTCGCCGGTCGCGCGATTATAGATACGCGTGCTTTGGCCAATGAAAACGCCCATACCGATCACGCTGCCACGTTCGACGACAACACCTTCGACCACCTCGGAGCGTGCACCGACAAAACAATCGTCTTCGATAATCGTCGGCGAGGCTTGCAGTGGTTCAAGTACGCCACCTATACCGACACCGCCGGATAAATGACAACGCGCTCCGATTTGTGCGCAGGAGCCAACGGTTGCCCAGGTATCGACCATGGTGCCGGCGCCAACATGCGCCCCGATATTCACGAAGCTAGGCATCAGGATCACGTCTTTTGCCACGTGCGCGCCACGGCGCACGACGGCACCCGGAACTACTCGCACGCCAAGCGCACGAAACGCTGCATCGTCGAAACCTTCGAAACGCGTTGGCACCTTGTCGAAATAAGGGCCCGGCGCACCGTGCATGACTTGCATATCGTTGCAACGGAAATACAGCAGTACCGCTTTCTTCAGCCATTCGTTGACCTGCCAGCCGCTCGCAACGGGTTCGGCAACACGCGCCTGCCCCGATTCCAGCAGCGACATCACTTGCTCGACGGCAGGTTTCACTGCGCTGTTGATTTCGTCATTGGTCAAGGACGCACGACGTTCGAAGGCATCCTCGATAAACGGGCGCAGTGTTTCAATGTTTGGCATGTATGTCTCCCTCGACACAGGCGATTAAGTGCGTTTGCAATTGTTCCAGAATATGTTCGTCAACGATAGCGCGGTCTTGTTCGTCGCTGATCAGGAAGAAATCTTCGACGCGCTCGCCGAACGTCGCAATGCGGGCATCGTGCACGCGCATATGCTGTGTACGCAGGATGGCGGCAACCTTGGCAAGCAAACCTGGTTGGTCGGTGCAGACCAGACTGAGGCGCGTGCGCGTGCCGTCTTCGGATGCCGAGAAATCCAGCCGCGTAGGCACTTTGAAATGCTTGATATGCCTGGGCAGCATGCGACGCGCCGGATGCACGCGAGAAGGATCTCGCAGCGCAATCTCGATCGCACGGACAATATCCTGATGGGTATGACGATCGTCTTTCGCAGCCTGCACCTGAAAGCTGTCGAGAGCGTAACCATCGCTCGAATTCAAAATGCGAGCTTCCAGAACACTCATGCCCAGACGGTCAATCGTTGCCACGAGTGCTGCAAACAAGCCATCGCGATTCTGCGTCCGGACAAATATTTCAAGACTGCCGTCTGCCTGGTGACCGCGCACCAGAATTTGCGATGGATGCATGAGGTTTTTCAATATTCCCTCGCTTTGCCAGACGATTTGTTCCGGGCGATAACGCAGGAACGCTTCATTCGGGAACGATTTCCATATTTCCTGCACATGATCTGCATCGACGCCACGATCCATCAAGGTTGCCAACGCCGTCTCGCGCGTATCGCTGATGATGTCCTCGGCATTGAGCTTGTTCTCGAGTCCACGCCGCAACACAAATCGCGTCGCGGTATAAAGATCCGCCAGCAAACGGTCTTTCCAGGCATTCCACAATTTGGGACTGGTACCGGCAATATCGGCACAGGTCAGCAAATATAAATATTCCAGATGTTCTCGATCGGCCACGCGGGTAGCAAAACGCGTGACGACTTCGGGATCGGAAATATCCTGCCGCTGCGCCGTCACCGACATCACCAAATGCTCTTTCACCAACCACGCCAGCAATTCCGTATCGGCAGTGGAAATATCATGCGCGATGCAGAATTCGCGAACGTCGTCGGCACCCAGAATGGCGTGATCGCCGCCACGTCCCTTTGCAATATCGTGAAACAATCCCGCCAATATCAACAAATGCGGCTTGCGAAGATGCGGCACCACTTCGTGTGCCATCGAAAACCCTTCCAGCGGACCACGCATATAGCCTTCCATGATGCGCAATACGGTCAGCGTGTGTTGGTCAACGGTGTAAACATGGAATAAATCGTATTGCATGCGGCCAACTACTTTGCCGAACGCTGGCAGATAACGCGACAAGACACCCAGCCGCGCCATTCTGGTCAGACTCAATACGGCAGTTTCCTGTTGCAGCAGGTGCAGGAATTTTTCGTGTACGTCCGAATTTTCTTCGGCATAGGCACGAATCACCGGTAAGGCTTCCGCCAGCGAGCGAGCCGTTTCGGAATGCAATCCGCAATCGGATTTTTGCAATGCCCATACTTCAAATAAATGCAGGACATTCATCATGCCACCTTGCAAGGTAGCCGGATGTGTCATGGCCAAATAACCCTGTCGCAGTTCAAAACCGTTCGCCACGGGCAGCACTTTGACCTTGCCTGCCAATTGCTCATCGAATCGCTGCAGCAACCTATCATTGATGCGCCGCATCGTGGCGGCACTGCGAAAGAAATCCTGCATCATCTGTTCGACGGCAAGATTATCGGCGCTGATATCTTTCAGGCCCATCAATGCGGCCAATACTTTCTGATGGTCGAACACCAGACGCTCTTCCTTGCGTTTTGAAATCAGGTGCAAGCCGAAACGCAGTCGTGCAAGTACCCGCCATTCACGCTCCAGACTTTGATATTCGTCCTCGCCCAATACGCCAATCGGCACGAGATCATGCAGACTGTTGGCCGTGTAAAGACGCTTTGCCATCCAGCTCAGCGTATGGAAATCACGCAAGCTGCCGGGACCTTCCTTCAGATTGGGTTCGAGATTATCGGCGGTGTCGTTGAAGCGGGCATGGCGTGCGCGCTGCTCCTCGCGCTTGGCGGCGAAATACGCTTTCGCACTCCAGAGATTTTTTGTGGATAGTTGTTTGTTCAAATCCGGAATCACGTCTGGCCCGGCAAGCAAACGCAGCTCCATCAACGCGGTCAAAACGGTAATGTCCTCCTTTGCTGCCTGCTGGCATTCATCCACCGAACGGACGGCATGGCTGCTGGCCAAACCGCAATCCCAGAGCAAGGCGTAAAAACCGGATAAGGCACCCGAGTACTGTTTCTGTTGTTTCTTGTTGGCAACGATCAGCAGATCGATGTCCGAATGCGGATACATTTCGGTCCGGCCATACCCACCGGTCGCCAATAAACTGATATCGATATTATTTCCGAAGCAACGATGCCAGGCCGATTGCACGATGGTATCGACCATGGCACAACGGGCGGCAATCAGTTTTTCTATCGCTTCGTTCTTTTCAAATCGCTCGCGCAGTTGCTGCAAATGTTCCGCCAGCATTTGCCTGGCAACATCGCGCCATTCGTTCGCCGTCTCTGCATGCGCCAAACGCTCGGCCTTCGTTGCATCGGCCAAGCGAAAAGATTCACTCATAGCTCGTTATCGTCACCCGGAACGCGAGTGAGAATTTCCACGCCGTCATGCGTGACATACACCGTATGTTCCCACTGCGCCGACAATGAGCGATCTTTCGTGACCACGGTCCAGCCATCCGGCATCAGACGCGTATGGCGCGCGCCCTGGTTTACCATCGGTTCGATCGTGAAGGTCATGCCTTCTTTCAGGATGACGCCGGTGCCCGGCTGGCCGTAATGCAGCACTTGCGGGTCTTCATGATAGATACGACCGATTCCATGGCCGCAATATTCGCGCACGACGGAAAAGCGTTCGGCTTCAACATGGGTTTGAATTGCATGGCCTATATCACCCAAGGTTGCGCCCGGTTTGACGATACGGATGGCCTTGAACATGGCCTCGCGAGTGACGTCAATCAGACGCTTGGCGATTACGGAGGGCTGACCGGCGACGTACATGCGGCTGGTATCGCCGTGGAAACCGTCCTTGATTACCGTCACGTCGATATTCACGATATCGCCGTCTTTCAGGATCTTTAGCGGGCTTGGGATACCGTGGCAAATCACGTTGTTGACCGAGCTGCAAATCGTGGCCGGAAACCCCTTGTAACCGACATTGGCCGGGATGGCTTTTTGCTCGTTCACGATATGCTCGTAGCAAATGCGGTCCAGCTCTGCCGTACTAACCCCCGGTTTGACGTGGGGAGCCACTACCTGCAGCACTTCGGCCGCCAAACGGCCGGCAATGCGCATTTTTTCGATATCTTCGGGGGTTTTGATGGTGATCTTCATAGGGCGACATTATCCAATACTTGCAAGCACTTAGGCCAGCCCTATATAATCGCGGGCTTGCCAGAACTCAAGTCCTAGCAAGCGTCCACGCCGAACGTTATCGGTGAATTCACACACATGGAAGATTCCCGTCCCGGGGTGCCTGGTTTACCAGGTTCGGAACGGAGCCTATGTGGAGGCCCAACCCCGAAATCATTGCCTGACCGCCCTGATTTCATTCTTTTAGGAGCATCTCATGCCCCAGGTCACTATGCGTCAAATGCTGGAAGCCGGCGTTCACTTCGGCCACCAAACCCGTTACTGGAATCCGAAAATGGGTCCGTTCATCTTCGGCGCCCGAGGCAAGATTCACATCATCAATCTCGAAAAAACCATGCCTTTGTTCAATGACGCGATGAATTTCATCTCGGCCATTGCCCAAAAGCGCGGCACCATCCTGTTCGTCGGCACCAAGCGTTCGGCACGTGAATCGGTAAAAGAAGAAGCGACCCGCTGCGGCATGCCTTATATGAGCATGCGCTGGTTGGGCGGTACGCTGACCAACTTCCGCACCGTGAAAGCCTCCGTTGCCCGCTTGAAAGAACTGGAAGCCAACGAAACCAACGGCGTGTTCGAAAAGATGGTGAAGCACGAAGTGCTCGGCCTGCGCCGTGAACGCGACAAGCTGGAAGCCTCTTTGGGCGGCATCAAGGACATGAACCGTCTGCCTGACGCACTGTTCGTGATCGACATCGGTCATGAAAACATCGCCGTGCAGGAAGCCAAGAAACTCGGCATTCCGGTGATCGCCGTTGTCGATACCAACTACGACCCTAACCTGGTCGACTACGCAATCCCGGGCAACGACGACGCCATCCGCGCCGTTCAGTTGTACGTCCGCGCTGCTGCAGACGGCGTGCTGGAAGGCAAAGCCGCTGCTCCGCAAATGGCAGCCCGTGATGACGAATTCGTTGAATTGGATGCCGAAGGCAACCCGATGGCGAAGGAAGACAAGAAAGGCGCACCACGCCGCGCACCGGCTCCGGCCAAGAAAGGCGCACCACGCCGTGACGGCGCAGCACCACGCGCTGACAAACGCGACGCCAAATAATTCGTTTCTTGAATTGATACATCCACACGCGGCAGCTTCGGCTGCCGCGTTGTCTTAGAAATTTAGAGAGGTAATACATGGAAATTACAGCCGGTTTAGTAAAAGAACTGCGCGAGCGCTCCGGCGCCGGCATGATGGAATGCAAAAAAGCACTCTCAGTCAATGCTGGTGATATCGATGCCGCTATGGAATACCTGCGTAAAACAGGTTTGGCCAAAGCCGACAAGAAAGCCGATCGCGTCGCTGCCGAAGGCCGCATTGCAATGGCATCCGAAGGCGGCAAAGCCGTGTTGGTGGAAATCAATTCCGAAACCGATTTCGTTGCCAAAGACGACAATTTCGTAAAGTTCACTCAAGTAGTCGCCGATGCGGCGCTGAAAGTCGACGACATCGAAACCCTGAAATCGGCAGCAGTCGAAGGCGGCACGGTTGAAGAAGTGCGCGCTGCACTGATCGCCAAGATCGGCGAAAACGTCCAGGTTCGTCGCATGATCAAGATCGACTCGGCCAACAATGTTGCAGCCTACATCCACGGCGGCCGTATCGGCGTGCTGGTGGAAGTCAAAGGCGGCGACATGGATCTGGCTCGCGGCATCGCAATGCATATTGCTGCCATGAACCCTCCTTACAACAAGGCAGCCGATGTACCGGCCGACTTCGTTGCCAAGGAAAAAGAAATCGAAATGGCCAAGATGACCGACAAGGACAAGGCAAAACCTGCCGAAATCCTGGAAAAAATCATTGGCGGCAAAATCGCCAAGATCGTCAACGAAGTCACCCTGTACGGCCAGCCGTATGTGCTGAATACCGATCTGTCCGTTGAAGCCGCAGTGAAAGCTGCCGGTGCCGACGTTGTCGGCTTCCAGCGCATTGCCGTTGGTGAAGGCATCGAAAAAGTCGTTGAAGATTATGCGGCTGAAGTAGCAAAGGCAATGCAGGTCTGATTGCCAGCCTTCATGTTTGAAATAAAAGCCCGCGCTTGTCGCGGGCTTTTTTTCTGCTGTTTTGGCTAATCCCGTGTTTGGGCGTATAAGGTTTTCTGAAATGACTTCAATTCAGAACCGGAGAGTTAACACCATGCCTATTTCATTTCGTATCGTGCTGCTCGCACTCGTTGTGACAGGTACGGCCATGGCCGACAGCAGCAAGATGAACGTCAAGCCGGGCGCTTGGCAGCTGGTGTTTGAAAAGACCGTGACCGGTAATTCCATACCGGCAAGCACTCTGGCGAAATTACCGGCAGATCAAAAGAAAAAAGTTCTGGCCGCAATGCAGGCACGCTCGGGCCAGACCAGCCGGCAGGTAGTGCTGAAATGCATCACCAGCGAGGATCTGAAACGTGGTGCCTTCAGCAATGACGGCAACAAGACCTGCAAAAGAAGCGTTGTTACCGCGACCGAAACCCAGCAAAAATTCAAGATCGTCTGTACCGGCGAAAATCCCGGCTATGGCACGGCAAATTTCATTGTGGACTCCCCGGCCAATATCCATGGCGAAATAGAGATGACTCACAACGCGGGCGAGATGAAGATTCACATTATTGAAACCGGGCGTTGGCTCGGACCAAGTTGTTCCGGAGTGACTAACTGAACAAGCCACATGAATGCGCATTGCAATGGGCTACCTGCCCCAAGGCTGCGTATCCTTTATCTCTGTACGCAACTTCGGCACCAAGGTATTTTCATGCTGACCTATCGACTTCGTTTTGTACTCGTTTTCATGTTTGGCTGCTGCATTTCCCCCTGCTTTGCCGGGGATCCGTCGCCCCCCGTCGATATTGATCGTCGAATTGCCATCACCATTGATGATCTGCCCTGGGTCGTCGGCAGCGACCAGGCCTGGGAAGACAGGAATTCACTATCGGCCAAAAATATCAAACAACATCACCGCCGACTGATTGGCGCAATGAAAAAAGCAAAAGCGCCGGTCATCGGTTTCGTGAACGAAGGCAAGCTGTATTCCGGCGATCTGCTGCAGAAAAACCGGCTTGCGATGCTGGATGACTGGCTCGAGGCAGGCTTTGAATTGGGCAACCACACGTATGGCCATGTCAGTTTGCATGACGTCGGATTACAGGCCTATGAAGAAAATATCCTGAAAGGCGAGCAGCAATTGCGACCTCTGCTTGCCAAGCATAAACAAACACCGCAATGGTTTCGGCATCCGTATTTGCGTGCGGGACGAACGCTGGAAGATAAAGCGGCATTGCAGACATTCCTGAGCGAACACGGTTACCGAATTGCGCCAGTGACGGTCGACAACGGTGAATGGGTTTATGCATTCGCGTATCGAAAAATTCTGGCCAAAGGCGGCGACAATAAAGAGACGCTCGCCCGCTTGCGCCACGACTATATTCCTTACATGGTCGCGAAAGTCGATTTCTTCGAACACGCTTCCATCAATTTGCTCGGCTACAACCTGCCGCAAATTTTATTGATGCACGCCAACGAATTGAATGCCGACACCTATGGCGAACTGATTGCCGCAATACGTGCAAAAGGCTATCGATTCGTCACGCTGGAAGAAAGCATGCGCGACCCGGCTTATAAAAGAGCCGACACTTTCACCGGCCGTTTCGGGCCGAGCTGGATCCATCGCTGGGCATTGGCCGAGAAAAAACCGAAAGCATTCTACGAAGGCGAACCGGTTGTGCCGCAATGGGTGCTCGATCTGGCCGAAGTAGAGTCGGAATAAGTCATACTGCATCGCAGCGATATCACAACAGGAAAACCCGAACGCCATGCCAGCCAATGCACTCAATGTATTCGGTAGACCGCTTGCCAGCTGCAGTACAAAGCCAATGACCGGTTATTTCCGCGATGGCTGCTGTCGCACCGATCCTGAAGATCGTGGACTGCATGTCGTATGTGCCGTGATGACTGCGGAATTTCTTGTCTACAGTAAATCTCAAGGCAATGATCTTTCCACGCCGATGCCAGAATATGATTTCCCCGGACTGAAACCCGGGGATCGCTGGTGTTTATGCGCCATGCGTTGGCTCGAAGCTTATGCGGCAGGAAAGGCCCCGAGTGTGGATCTGGAAGCCACGCATTTGAACGCACTGGGCGTTGTCAGCCTGAATCAGTTAAAGGAACACGCTCTGGCGGCAAATGCCTGAGTTATAGCGTGTGCAGCGAAAATACCGGATAACGCCGCCACTCGGGTTCGTTGAAACGCTTGCCGTTGGCGAAAATAAAATTGAGCACTGCCGTTTGATCGGATAACAGTTGCGGATTTTCTTTTTTCCATTGCTCGAATTTCGCTTTCAATTCCGGTTCTTCCTGCAGCATTTCATATGCGCTGTCTTCGAAAACATAATCGGAATAGGCTTCTTTCTTTTCCAGCACGCTATTGAAGAAACCCCAGCGAAAAAAACTGTCGTGCGCCTGCGGTTCGAGCGTTTCGACGGCATAACGGGCATTCGCCTGATTGAGCGGCAGCAAGAAATCCCCTGCCCGTGCGCTGATGGATTCCGTTTGCGTACTTAATTCCATATCGTCATGAAACATATGGCCTTCGTAAGCCGTGGCTCGCGAAGTGACATGCTTGATGCGATACGTCTGCGCGCTGAATTCACGATCTTCCGCCAATCGTTGCATTTCTACGCCATTCCATTGCAGTCGTTCGATCACTTCGCGCCAGGCTTGCGGAATCAGGTAGGCTTTCGGGGTTGCGATGACCACGTCTTCGACGAAGTGATCGTAATAAGCAATATCTTTTTCCCAGGGCTGGTTACGGTCATAGGAAAGGCGAGTGTAGTTCCCGATCTTGCTGGGTGAATGAACCGCCTTGTAACCCTTGAAGCGGAATGTGGATGGCTTGCCATGGTCGGCTTTCCATAGCACCGGCCATTCGGTTTTCTCCGCTGCCGATTTCTTTTCCGCCGCACGCAATGCCTGTATTTTCCCGGCATTGGCAATCGTGAACTCCAGTACCGTTTCCACCAGCGCACGCATCGAGGCATAACGATCGGCAAACGGTTTCAACATATGCGTTTCCGGCATGAATCCGATCGTGTGATGCAAGCTGGCATAGCCGGTCGAAAAACGCGGCACTTCGAGAAAGTCCTCGATGCCGTCATCCGGCGTTTCCTTCACCGGATTGACATACGGACAGGTCGGACAGCCACGCGCCTCCATGTCCTGATAAATTTTCGGCAGCATTACGTGCCGCAAAAACCCGCCGAGCTCGTTACCGAGTTTATCTGCCTGGGTCTGGATCAAAGTCATGGTGTATAGATAATCGGCACCGTTCGACGTGTGGGTATCCACCATCACATCCGGTGACCATGCGGCGAAAAAACGGTTGAAGACTTGCGCGGCCATGCTGTCACACTTGATGAAATCGCGATTCAAATCGAGATTGCGTCCGTTCGCGCGGAAACCGAACATTTCCGGTCCCTCCTGATTCACGCGGGAAGTATTCTGGCGATTCTGGCAGCCATCGACGTTGTAAACCGGAATGAATAAAAATACCGTGCGCCCCAACGCGGCAACACGATCCGGCTGCGTGCAAAAATCCCGCACCAATGCCATGCAGCTATCGATGCCTTCCGGCTCTCCGGGATGAATGCCGTTGTTGTTGAAAAATACCGGGCGAGCTTCGCGCTTGAGTTGTTCGCGATCGAATACGGCATCCGAAGTGATGATGCCGGCATGCATCGGAATGCCGTTATCCGATACGCCTATCTGTTCGAAATGCAGCACCGATGGAAAATCGGCAGCCAGCTTTTCATAAAAAGAAATGCATTCGCGCCAGCTCGTCGTCTGGTTTTGATTGCCTTTTTCGTAAGGTGTCAGGTAGTTATCGGATGGAGTGACTGGCATGATCGTCGGCGCCTTTCGCAGAATCGTTGCGCCGAGTTTAGCATTTCACTTAAGGCTACATACCGATTAGAGCCTGTTGCAGCGGGTAAAAAGTAATTCCGGCATTCGGGATTACTGCTGCTTGTGCAGGTCAACGCTGTCTAGTTGCAGGAATATTCATTACGGTATCCCGGCGCACTTCCACCTCAAGCAGTTGCTGCAAATTATCTTCATCAACAAACCATGGTAGCGGCAGGTTGTCAGGAACTATGGTGACGGTATGCTTGCCCACGGCAACACGAGTAAATTCAAATCTTCCCTGCTGATCGGTACGCACGGTATAACGACCATCGAGCAAAACGGTGATATTTGCAGCCGTTTGCTCTGTCGCCGAACGAACCTTATCGCCGTTTTCATCCAGAAAAATGGTACCGACTACCCGGCCTGAACCCGAATTGTTTGAACCGCCCAGAATGAATTTCGATTTGCCTGCATTGAAATCGTAACGGAGACTCAAATACATCGAACGGCTGCTGGGCAAAGCCTGAAAGTCGGCCGGATTCCCCAACGGGTCCAGCACAAAGGGCGAGCGTTGCGAACCACGCGAGGCCGTCAAATTACCCAGCAAGGACCAATGGCTCGATAACTTCCATTGCAGTGCAAGATTGGCATCGAGAGATCGCGAACTATCCGGGCCGTCATCATGATTCCAACGCACGGTGCCGTCAATACTGAAGCCATCACCCACATCAAAGCCGCCATAGGCCGCCACTGTCGCGGTGCGCGTGGTATCAACAGCATCGTTGGCTACTTCACCTATACCGGCGGAAATGGAAAGTCGTGCGCCTTGTTTGAGCGGCAAGCTGTGGTCCATCACTATTTGCCAGCTATTGGCACTGTTGCTGTCGTGCGCCTGATCGTACTGGAAACGTGTCTGCCCCATTCGCCACTGTCTATCGATAAAAATTTGTGCGGTTTGTGCACTTGCCCCGTCACTCTCGCGCATTGAAAAACCGCCGCCATAACCAAGACGCGGATTGGCCTGATAACGCACGTAGCCATTGCTGTACCAGCCTGCAAAGCCATTGCCCGAAATGCTGTCAATGCGATCAAGGCTGCCATTCCAGCTCCAGCGAGCTCTTTGGTAGTCAAGCCGGTAGTACGCACCACTGACATCGTTGTTGATCGGAAACGCCCCCCAGGCGAGGTCCGGTTCAAGATAAAAAATACCGTAACGATGGGTGAAGCGACCGCGATTGGCACGCGCATCCAGCCATGCACCTGTTGCCTGCAACGAATCGTTGTCGCTTGCCTGCAGGTTCAAGGTAAAACTATCGTGCAGGCCTTGCCAACGATTGCCGAACAATAAAGCTCTCGTTTCACCATTCTGGAATTGGGGCAAACCCTGGTCATCCGGAACAATACGACCATCGGTGGCCAGCAATGAAAATGCACCCGTGAATCCCGGCGCCCAACCCCATTGCGCACCCAGACTGGCAACAGAACCGTCGCCAGATTCAAAGCCATTCAAGCGTGCGCCAGCATACACACCACCCCGCCCGGCTGACGCCTGGATTTGCAAGCCGTCATCACGTTGCAGCCATTCGCTGCTGACACCCAGCATGGGAACGCTAGGCAGGAAAAACCGATACTGTTCGCGAAGCAAGTTAGGCAGCGGGGTATTCAAAACGCCCAACCCGTTATTGACCTGCCAGCCACCTGGCATGTTCAGCCCTCGTTGCCACAACGTGGCACTGCCGCGCCAAGCATCTCCGTCGGTGTAAGGATTGTCCTGATCACCGTAAAACAAAACACCATCGGCAGAAAAACTGCCCCAGTTTTCCGTTTCCCAAAAGCCGCCGACAGCAATGCCAGCTTCGCGGGTTTCGACATCACCTTGCCGGGATTGATGGGCAATCCATTCGACATGCATTGATCGTTGCAGAGAGTCCGATGATTCTTCATCGTCTTCATCTATGGGCAATGCTGCCAATTTGTCCGATACGATAATGCGATCTCGATACGGCAAGGCTTCCCTGCCGGCCTCTTCGTTTTCCGTCTGTTTTGCATTTATTTCATCAGCCAACGCGGCACCCGACAAGGCGAACAAAATCGCGAGCACAATAACGGCTCTTTGCGTGATGATGCGCGGCGTTTTGCACGACAGGTTTCTACACATCATTTCGATACTGTCAGCTCGATATCAATTCGTTGCTCGGCCGAATCCAGTCGGCCCTTGATACGCAACGGATAAGTAATGATCGGCACCGCTCCATTTTTGTCTTCGGGCTGTGGATACAGCGGAATATCACGAATGGCTCCGATCAGAATCGGGCTGTTATCGGGTACCAGGATAATGCGTTTACCCTTGGCATCCACGCCGTCCAGAAAACCTTCCAGACGACCATGCATATTGCCTTGGTTCTGAAACTGCAAAACCGGCAACACATTGCCCTGCAAACTCGCGACGCTGCTCTTTTTCATCTGTAAATTGGACTTGGCATCACCGATCGCAAGATACACGATGACACCAATGCGACCACTTACCGGCATCGCGACCTGACCACCCATGATCTGTGGTTCGCCTTCTATCATGATGGCAAAGGTGCATTCGCCCGGCGCAACATCAGCCGGAATATTGGCTTCAAACCGAAAGCGGCGTTTTCCGTTCGGCTTGACGATAATTTCGGCGGCTTCGATGCCCACCCATGGCCTGCAACTGCCCGGAGCAAGTGCTTGCGTAAATACGGCCGAGCCCGTGCCATCGAGCGTCCAATCGGCTGTCTGTATGCCGAATTTTGCCGCTTTTTTAGACGTATTGTTGATTTCAATAATATTGCGATACAGGTTGCCGGGCTTGGCACGATCTTCAATGCGCGGAGGTGTCACCACTACGGCAAATTCTTGTGCGTAAAGGTCCGTCATGAAAGCTTGCAGGGCAATAGCCGATGTCAGAAGTAGCCAGGCGGATTTCATGGTTGCGGCTCCAGTTCAATTTCAAATGAAAACGCCAAGGCTTGCGGACGTTCAACACGTTCCCCGTCGGCCTGAATGCTTAGACGGAAAGTATCTTCAAGTCGGTCCGAGTTAATGACACCGGAATACACCAGTGTTCTTTCGCCATCACGTAACGCGCCCGATAAAAGTGTACCGTTCGATGTCCATCGCGCATTGATGGCACCAGCGGGAACGGAGGGAAGCTTTTGATAGATACGAGCATGGCGACCACGCCACGGCGAAACGTCCAGACGAACCAGTACCACTACATGCCCGGTAATGGTGGAAGCTTGCCCGGGTTTTGGCAGCGCGGAATCCCAGCGCATTTTCAACAACCCCGGCCCCAGAACTTGGCTGGCGCTGTCATCAACAGGATAAGCCTGTGCAGCAGCATTGACCGGCCACGCGATAATCGCGATCAATAAAAACCCAAAGATAAATCTGTTCGTCATCATGGCGTTGACAGCGTGTAGGTGACGCGGGCGTTATAGGTGCCTGCGGCCACGATGGCATCATTGCCATAAATAAAACTATGGCAACTTTCATTCCAGGTATTGCGCAACAAGGTGGCCAAGGTTTGTGTGCCGCCGCTAAATGTGCCGGCAGGGATAGGCTGAGCACCTGTATCGCCGTTACCGCTGCTGGTCCAACGAATTTGCGACATCGGAATGGTATCGCCAGTGGCGTTGGTCAACGACGTGGGTGCCGTAACTCTTAGCGTGGCACTTTGATTGGCAGTGCTGTTGAGTCGGTAAAAAGCCCCGATATAGACCTGACCTGCGGCGCAGAACGCAAAGCCATCGTAATCACTCGTCAGACGACCCGTGCCTGTCATCGCCTGGTCAACGGTGTTACCGACGGATACCGCAGGTACGGTCACGCTGACCAGATTGACGGTGGTGTTATCGACCGGCGTTCCACCGGCATTATAGAAACCGCCGGTAGTACTGCCATCGCCGACGCGTAAATAGGCAGCTTTGGTTCCGGTCGCAATATTGACTGTATAGGCATGCGCTGCCGGTATGTATGCCAACAGCATTGCAATGCTGAATTGTGCGGAGAGTCGTGAAATTTTAAACCCCTTGCCAATGGATGTAACGTTGATCATATCCATTCCTCTAAACGAAAGGGCCGCCCGGCGAAGGACAGCCCTTTTGCAAACGATAAGGCGTGTCGCTATTTACGGCAAGGAAGCAGTATATGTGACGCGGCCGTTGTTGACGTTGACGCCGCCGTAGCTGCCAGCGCCGACAAAGTTGGTGTTGCTATAGGCAAACGACCAGTTGGCGGTACGGTTTACAACACGGGCACCCACGTTTGGCGTCACGGTAACGGCAGCACTGGTGCCACCATCAACCAATGTAGGCACGTTCAAATTCGGATCGGAACTGGTGGAAAGAATTTCAGCGAAGGAAATGTTTTCACCGGCACCGTTGTTCAACTGGCCAAGTGTTGTACCGGTAAGGCTCACATTGCCGTTATTGCTCTGCAGCAGCACTGGCACGGCGCCGCCATTGGTACGGGCAATATCAGTTCCGTCGCCGACATTGGCAGCAGGAACGGAGAATTCAACGAGGTCAACCGTTGCGCCGGCACTACCTACTTGAAAGCGCAGGAACTTTGGAATGACTACACGAAAATCCAGACGTGCGTTGGCGTTCAGCGCGCCGGCACCGGTTTGGAAATCGGATTCTGCGCTTGCCATCATCGGCAGGGCAGCAAGAAAGGCAGTTGCCAGCAAGGTTTTTGTAAAGCGCATATCTGTAATCTCCGTAAGTGAAAAGGAAGGGCTCAGTCGATGGGCGCAGTTTAGGCAACACAAATATTGAATTTTGGCGATCACGTCACACATTTATCGTTCCAGATGTGACAAGTAGTCAAAATGACTGCGTAACTGGATCAGCCCGTTACAGCTCGTAAAAATGAACGGATTTTTCACGCCAAGTGAAGACGGATTCGATCTGTCGAATCTCCAAAATGCCGTTACAGCCTGTCAATTCAAGGCTTTCGCGCAAATAATTTCGCATGCGAAAAACATTTCCGCATTATTTTTTTAAATCAGGAACTGCAGGAAAGCATCGAGCAACCGGCTCGATTGCGAGCCCACTCCGGCCGCGGCAATGCAAAACGTTCGCGCCCAGTCTGTTCTTTGTATGGATTTCGCAACACTTCCATCAACGAATGCAGTTCGGCGGCATCGCCCTGCTCCGCAGCATCGATAGCCTGCTGCGCCAGCCAGTTACGGGGCACGTAAAGCGGATTGACGGCATTCATGCGGTCGCGTCGCGCCGAATCCGGTTCTTCATGCAGGCGGATTCTGCCCGCGTAGCGGGCAAGCCAGGCGAGCAGATCCTTGCCATCGGAATTCCGCAAACCGGCATCGTAGAAAACCGGTTCGAACGGTTGCAGTGAAACCACATTCAAATCGATAGCGGCAAGCGCACGAAAAAACAGCGTCATGTCGATTTGCAGTTTTTGCATCAGCTTGAACAAGTCTTGCACCAGAACGGCATCGTCTTCATGCGATGGCAGCAAACCCAGTTTGGCCGCATTCATTTCACGGTGTTTTTCATTGAATACATCACCGTAACAATTCAATCCGGCATGCAGGACTTCATGATCCGGCAACAAGGAAGCAATGGCTCCGGCAAGCCGGCTCAAGTTCCATTGGGCGACGGCAGGCTGCTTGCCATAGGCATAGCGGCGACCTTCGGCATCGGTCGTATTCGGCGTCCAGTCGGGATCGAAATTTTCAAGCCAACCGTAGGGACCGTAGTCGATAGTCAGGCCGAGTATCGACATATTGTCGGTATTCATGACACCGTGAACAAAACCGACTCGCATCCAATGCGCCATCAACAAGGCCGTACTTTCACAAACTTCCAGAAACCAGTCGGCAATCCTGTTTTCACCGCGATCTTTCAGATGCGGAAAATCGCGATCAATGCAAAACGCCACGAGTTGCCCCAGCAATTCGGTATCTCCGCGTGAAGCCGGCAATTCAAAATTTCCAAAACGGATAAAACTCGGCGATACCCTGCACACGATCGCGCCAGGTTCCGGCTTTGCATCGCCGCTGTAGAACATGTCGCGCACCACATCGTCGCCGGTGGTAATCAGGGACAATGCCCGCGTCGTCGGTACGCCGAGAAAATGCATGGCTTCGCTGCAAACAAACTCGCGCAACGAGGAACGCAAGACGGCACGTCCATCTGCATGCCGGGAGTAAGGTGTAGGTCCCGCCCCCTTGAGCTGCAACTCGTAGCGTTGCTTCTGTGGCCCAATGACTTCACCAAGGGCAATCGCGCGACCATCACCCAGCTGTCCGGCCCAATGGCCGAATTGATGGCCGCCGTAATTGGCCGCATAAGCCTGCATGCCCGGAAGCAAGGCATTGCCGGAAAACGCCTGCAGGAATGACTCCGAGCGGATATCCGCATCCTCCAGCCCCAACATCAGGGCGACATTCGGGGAATACGCCAATAAACGGGGATTGCTGACTGCCGTCGGTGACGCAAAGGAATAGGCGGCAGCTTTTACCTGACGGGTGCCCGGACCGTTTTGTGGATCCGCCGGTAGTTCGCGCACAAACCGGTTATCAAAATCCAGCTGCCTCACAGACCACCGTCGTCGTTCTGGATGTTTCCAACGGCAAATGTACGTTCGATATTTGCCCCATTCACATTGCTGACAAGTACCTGAAAAATCTCGTCTGCTTCCTGTTTGGTGTCGCCGAAAACTTTCACATTGAAGCTCGCGCTGCTTTGGCCGGCGGGAATCGTGATCAGTGTCGATGCGATGCCGGCGTAATCCTGCCCGGCGATGGCGGCATTGCCATTGGATTTTACATTCGTGGTTGCCAGCCTGAAACTCACGCCACCAACAGGTGCGGGTTTCGATAAGGTCGCGACAAAGCCGGCAATGCGCACTCCGCTTCGGCCTTCGACAACGCTGACGTCGGCAAGACTCAGCGTGGGCGCTACATCGCCAATCAACACCTGCAAGGCATCGACACAATCAAGAAAGGGATACGTTCTGCCCGAGACAGTATCGGTCACACTCGTAGGCGCCAACTTCATTGCATCCATGCGCTGGCTTACGGTGGAAAAAGGCACTGCCTGTTTCAGGGCGATGGCACAGGCGGCCGCCATTGGTGATGCCATCGACGTGCCGCCAAACGTGGACGTGGCACCATTGAATCCGGTCGAGGTGACGAAAGCACCCGCGCCGTATATATCCGTCGTGGCGCTCCGGTTACTGAAGCAGGCCGGTTTCTTCGGCGCGGTGGAGGTATCCGTGCAGCCGAGAAAATTGATCGAACCGCCGGTGAAGTCCCAGGTCGCCCCGACACTGAGTGCATTTTGTACGCAGGCCGGAGCACTCATGCCATTGCTATTGCCCTGATTACCCGCCGAAGAACTCACGACTGCACCATTGGCAACCAGATTATTCACGGCCACGGCCATCGCCTGGGTAAAGGAAGTCGACGTGTCGCAGTTGCCGGGAAACAATGCGCCAGTACCCACGCTCAGATTCACCGCATCCACATCCGGATGGTTGCTCGCCACCCAATCCATCGCCGACACCACATCGGAACTGCAGCAAAAACTGTTGTTGTTATCGAGTACCCGAACGACGACAAGCTGGGCACCCGGCACCGCGCCTCTGGGCGACACACTACCCTGCCCGACGATAATGCCGTTTACATTGGTACCGTGGCCGTGACCGTCTTCGGCAGCCCCCGCACCCGATTGTGTTGCCTGTCCATTCGGGCAACAACCACCAACGCCATTGCTGTTGGAGCAGAAACATTGCTGCGCGATCAGGCGCGGTTGCAGATCGACATGGTCGGTATCCACGCCGGAATCAATGACGGCGACTTTCATGCCGGTACCGTCGAGTCCGAGCCCCTGCAATGGACTGACATTGTTCAATACCGAGGATTCATCCGGAGTGACCGCATCACCGAAACCTGGCGCATCAATATCGATGCGGCTCACGGCCGGGTCTGCCTGCAATTTCCGCAGCATCACCGGCGTTGCCTCGATCGCAAAGGCCGGCACGAAATTGAACCGGTGGTAGACGCGGATATTCCTGACCGCGAGTCGATTCAAGACCGAAGATATTTTCTGGCCGACTTCCGATTTTCGTTGCGCGGTGCTTTTCTTTTCTATTTGCGCACTGCTTTCATCCTGCAGCATTACCAGCACACGCACACTACCTGCCTGCTGGGCTTTTTTCATGGCGCCATCAGAAAGTACGCCGGCAATGCATGGGTTTAAGCCCGACAGGAGCATCGCAAGTACGAACAAGCCCGGGTATTTTTTCAACATGATGTCACCCTGCATTTTTTGGTATGCCGCAGCAATAATACGGCAATTTGCAGCCGCCGCCGTGAAGCCGAAAAAATGCTGGTTGCTGCATTGCGATTGCCAGCTTTGCAGAACGGAACATGATTGAGAATATTTGCAAGATATCGAAAAAAAACACCCGTTCTGGCGAGTGTTTTGTTTTATGACACGGTATGATTTCGACGGAAGAAAACCACTCATCTTGCATACGGGTAAGACTGGTAAATGATCATTCATCTAAAAAAAATATTCCGGGCCCGCTATGCCCTGCTGTGTGTCCTCTGCTGGATGATCGCGCTCAATGCCTTTGCACAGAACCCAGCACCAGCGCCTGGCACGC